>Ga0268262_10001944_pt1 | contig 24518 bp, 16 predicted proteins | sample TergutNc150P3_FD_190354 | JGI IMG/M metagenome (GOLD analysis project Ga0268262, IMG submission 190354) | Nasutitermes corniger P3 segment gut microbial community from laboratory colony in Florida, USA - Nc150 P3 (SPAdes) (version 2) | ecosystem: Host-associated > Arthropoda: Insects >...
GTTTAGGTTTGTTGAGTTTATCCATGCGAATGGCGAGGTTGTTTGTTTTATGGGGCGGTGAGTTGGAACAAGTGGCTGGGCGTAAATTGCAACCGAGGCGAGGGCGGCTCTTTTTTCTATTGCCTGCAACATCCCTTGCAAACGTTCTATTTGCGCATTCAAACTCACCATCTCACGCTCAACGGATTGCAGCTCCGCAAAGGGAGCGTTTTTTACCAAATCCATATAAGTTCCCAAAAGTTTTTTTCTGGATTGTATTTGCAATTTCAACCTTTCAAACTCCGTGCTTTTGTCCGTGCTTTCAAAGCCTTTTTCCTCAATAGTGGCAAGGCTTCCCATCACCGATTGGAATTCCTGCAAAGCCTCAACAGGAAGCCTTAGAGAAATGGAATACTCCGTGAAATTCGTAAAATAACCGCCTTTGGATTCAGCCGTCTCTATTATCTTTTGAAAAACGCTATCTGTATTCGCAGTTTTAATGCGAAAATCAAACCGCTGCTCCACTTGCGCAAAAGCCTGTACCGCGATTAACAAAGCAACTGCTATCCACTTTTTCATTTTACCCTCCTCAAAACTTCCAGCACAGCTTCGGAGTTCTTTTTTTCTGCTTCTATATTTGGAAAATAAGCCACGGCTATTCTCAAAGTTTTTTCATCGGATTTCTTTAGCATGGCTATATAGTGAACTTCGGGCTCCGTGCCAAAACTTTGCAAGCGTATCATGGAAAAATTTTCTTCGGTTTTAAGTTCTGCTGCGTATTGAGATTTAAAAAACTCAAGCATTGCCTCTGCCCAAAAACTGGTTGTGCCTTGAGGTTCGTTTTTTCTTTCAAAAGCTTTGAATTTTGCATTAAGCGCAGAAGCTGTGCTCCATTCGCGTTTGGTATCTGATGTTTCTATAAAATCTTTTGGAATGGAAAGTTTCAGTACTTTTTCTCTAATTGAATGTATATTCATATTGGGTAAACTTGAAAACCACTCAAAGGCTCTTATGTTTGCTCTATACGGAATGGCTACGGGTATATTGCTCACCCAAAGATTTATGGTGGAGAATGCGGCTTGGCGCAACAGTTCCTTTTCTTCCAGCTTTCTTTGCTCAATTTGTTCATTCACCCTTTGTATTTCTTTTAAGAGAGCAATTTTTTCTTGCTCAGTTTTTGCGGCGGCTAAAAGATGCTGCAACCTTGCCAAAGTGCTTTCCGCTATGCGAAGACGGGCGGCGTTGTCTGCGTAGGCTTCTGTGATGTCGCTTGCGGATATGTTTTTGCTCGTAACTCGCCCAAGTTTTAAAATTTGATTGAAGAAATTTTTGAACTCCGCCACAGGAATTTGCAAGGAAATAAAGCTATTTCTGCGATTGCTAATGGAACCACCCTTTGCCTTTGCTAGAACCGCAACCGTGTCTATAAGAGCCTCCGGCTCTGCGCTTTGCATATTGATATTGCCTGTGTAATTTACCATTCGCTCTTGATAGTTTGTACTTGTAGATGCCATACCATCGCCGCCACCATAATCTTCAAGTTCTCTGGCTCCACCCACGAGCCCTGCTACCGATTTAAGCATTCTGGCTGCTCTTGGCACGGCGGCGGAATAGTCCGCTTCTGCTTGTTCATAAACTAATGAGTTGTCAGCGGCAGCGAAGTAACCTGCTTCTTTATTAGCATTACTTGCACACGACAAAAGCAAAAAAATGCTTGTTAGTAAAAGAATGTATGGCACAAGGATAATATATAAATTTTACCCCATCCCTCTCTTAAACTTATTGCTCCACCATATAAGGAACGGTGCGCTTATGCAAATGGAGGAATAGGTACCCACAATGATACCCGCAGACATAACTATGCCAAAATCTCTGATGCTTGAACCGCCCATAATCGCAAGAACTACGCACACGAACAATGTGGACAAGCTGGTGATTATTGTGCGGGAGAAACTCTGGTTAATGGAAATGTTTATGCGCTCTTCAAGCGTTTCTTTGGCGAGCAATTTATTTTCGCGAATGCGGTCGTAAATAACTATTGTATCGTTGATGGAATAACCTATCATCGTGAGGAATGCTGCTATCATTGCGCCATCTACTGGAAGCCTGAATAAGCTTATAACGCCTAAGCAGAGAATTGTATCGTGAATTAGCGTGATTATTGCGCCCGCTCCAAAACCGAGACCCATTTTGCCAAAACGCGCCCATATATAAATTCCAATGCCAATCCAAGAGAGAATAACGGCGAGTATTGCGTTAAAGCGAAGCTCGCCGCCTATTGTTGGTCCCACAATATCTTCGGCGACAATCCTTGGAGTACCTGCGTTTGCAAGCGCAGCGTTTAGCACTGCGGTTGTTTTTTTAACCGCTTCTTCGCCGGAATCGTGAGTTTGAATGCTCAACATATATTGATTGAGCGATGTGCCGCCTAGTTTGCGAATTGTTGCATCACCCAAGCCGCCTTTACCCAAAGCATTGTTCAGTTCATCAGTGTGAATGGAATCGTCTGCATATTCAACCGTATAAACTAAACCTCCGGTGAAATCTATGCTGTAATCAAAACCTTTTATAACTGCGAGCGCAATGCAAGCTATGCAAAGCGCAATGGAGAGTTTTGCCCAAATTCCGCGCTTGGAAACAATTTGAAGTTTTGCCTCTTGCAGCCATTTTATGCCCTTGCCTATATTTATGCTTTTCGCATCGTGTTTGGAAAGTTTAAGGTCAAAAATAGCTCTGGTTACGGTTAATGCAGAGAACAAGGATGCTGCTATGCCAACCATCAAAGTTAAACCAAAACCTTTTACCGGACCTGTGCCTATTTTGTAGAGAATGAATGCAACCAAGAATGTCGTCACGTTTGAATCTAAAATTGCGCTGAATGCTTTTTCATAGCCTTTTGAAACCGCCATTCTCGCCATTTGCCCTGCTCGCAATTCTTCCCTTATGCGTTCATAAATTATTATGTTGGCATCCAAAGCCATAGCCACCGTTAAAATCATGCCGGAAATGCCGGGCAGCGTTAAGGTTGCGTGGAATATGGAAAGAGCCGCTCCTATAATCAAAACGTTTATGAAAATACCTGCGTTTGCAACCAAACCGGCAAAGTTATAATAGAATATCATAAACAAAAGGCATATTGCAAAACCAATTATGGCAGAACCAAAACCCGCTTTGATGTTCTCTTCGCCGAGGCTTGCCCCAACATTTCTCAGCTCCACAATTTTCATAGGTGCGGGCAATGCGCCTGCTCTTAAAACAACAGCTAACTGGGTTGCCTCTGCCATGCTTTCCAAGCCTGTGATTTGAGCTTCGCCATTTGGTATGCGGTCGCGAATAACGGGGGCGCTAATCACCTGCCCGTCCAAAACTATTGCCATTTGCTTGCCAACATTGTTGCCTGTGACCGAGCCGAATTTTTTTGGACCCATTCCCTTAAAGCGAAGCGATACCGCCACCTGTCCGGCAGAAAGCCCATCGGAAACGCGGTGGGGATTTGCGGTGGCAATTTCTTTGCCGTCCATTTCGGTGCGGCGTTTTAGCAAGTAGAGTTTTTTGAGCTTGTTTCCATTTTTTTCTTTTTCAAAACCGCGACCCCAATAAAAAGCAACATCTCTTGGGATTAAAGCCTGCACCCCAGGCATATCTAAAATAGCTTGTACCCTTGAAACATAGCCTTCTGGAACTGCCAAACTTGAACCGTAATTAACCATATAGCCCGTGAAGGGTCTATCTGGGTTCAAATATGCCGCACTTTTGTCCTCGCTTTTGTCCACGGTGGAATCCTCCACTGCTGGTGCTGGCTCGGTTGTTTTGCCGCCTAGCAATAATGCCTCATCGCTTAAAAGCTCTTCTTCTGAAATTGCGGGTTCCTTAACTGCGGGTTCGTTAGCCTCAGCGGAATCTGGCATAGGAAGGTTGCGGCCTTTTAAGTAATTGTCAATCAAAGTTAGAGCTTGCCCAGCTTTTTCTTGTTCTGCGACTATTTTAAATTCAAGCATGGCTGTGCCGCCAACCAAATTGCGAGCATCATCTACATCTACCCCCGCAAGGTCTGCCACTATGCGGTTATTGCCGCTTGGGTAAATTTGCGGTTCCGAAAGACCGTATTGGTCCACTCTGTTGCGAATTATTTCAAGGGAACGTTCCTGAATATCGGAGGCTTCGTCTGGTTTAAGGCCGCTTTTGTCTATCTCCAGAATTATGCTTGTGCCGCCAGCTAAATCCAAACCGAAATTCACAGATTTATCCACTATCTTTGGATTTTCCTTGGCGAATTTCACCTTTTCGGCACCTTGATTTTTATGATATTGAATTGAGGGCCATAAACTGTAGCCTGAGAGCAGCACAACAGCCAAAATTATCCATTCACGGAGACCAAAACCTTTTTTTGTCATCTTTTTACCTTTTTTACCTTTTGGTGGTGTAGAATATAGTAAACGCCACTGTTGTCCGTTAAACATTTAATTAAAAATGCCAAATATCTATAAAATTTATTATAACAATTTTCCCGATTGCTGTTTTAGCCATAAAAAGTTTTTTTAAAAATTGCTAAAGTCCAATTTAAAATAATCCTATAACTCTAATAGAAAGAACTAAATGCCAACACCTGAGTTGCCGGCGAGTGCCGGAAAGGGTTTGGCACCGAAGGCAAGGATGCCAACGGTTTGAACCCTACACGGAGGCTAACTCTTATGGAAATCAATCACAACATTCGCGCAATGGTGACACAACATTCATTGTACTCAAACAACAATGCAATGAGCAAGTCCCTAGAAAAACTCTCAACAGGTCTAAAAATTAATCGTGCCCAAGACGATTCTGCCGGCCTTGCTATGAGTGAACAAATGAGAACCCAGATTCGCGGCTTGGGAAAAGCCAAACAGAATTCTCAAGACAGCATAGCTGCCTTGCAGATAGCCGAAGGCGGCTTGGGAGAAATCACTAACCTAATGCAACGCCAACGCGAGCTTGCTATTCAGTCTTCTAACGATACTTTAACAAGCACGGAACGCAAGTATCTGGATGATGAATTCCAAGAACTCTCAAAAGAAATAGGCAGAATTGCGTTAAGCACGGACTACAACGGCAAAAGTATGCTTGCCAACGGTTCGTGGCAAGGAGCAAAAGCAGGAACCATAAACGAAAACAACAGCTTTGGTGCAGCGCCAACTACTCCAGATGCAAATGGTAAGTACTTTCCCAAATCTTATACCTTGCACATTGGGCCAAACTACACAACCAACGTTGGCGGACAATTATCCAACCAGATGATAGTCTCTTATGCCGGTGTAAATTTTAATGGTTCCAACCTCTATAATTTCACAATTGGAAAATATGGTGGAAATTCTACCATGACCGGAGAGTTTGTGAATTTCGCCGATCTGACAATTGCTGGCACTGGTGGCAATAGCGTGGGTGGAGCAGGTACCAATAGCACTAATGCTAAAATATATGAGGCTATAGATGCTTTGGATGGCGCAATTAAGTCCATAAGCGCATCTCGTGCAAAAATCGGTACCTATATTAATCGTTTGGAATATACGATTAATAACATTGCTAACCTTGAATTCAACACTCAAGACGCAGAAAGCCGAATACGCGACACCGACTTTGCCAAGGAAACCACGAATTTCACTCGAAACCAGATTATGGTACAGAGCGCGACTAGTATGTTGGCGCAGGCGAATAGCTTGCCGCAATCGGTTCTAGGTTTGATAGGATGATTTTAACCGTAGGGTTAAGCCCCCGTGCTTTTGCGCGGGGGCTTTTTTTTTGATAAAAATCATTAAAAAATCACTAAAGTTTGGCTTAAAATAATCCTATAAATTAAATAGAAAGAACTATTAACTCACAGGGGTTTGGAGTTCGGGGTACAAGCATATAGCGTACCAGCTTCCCAATAACCCCTATATATGACACTCGGGCCATAAAAATGGCCTTTTGATAAAAAATTGCTAAAGTTTAGCAAAGAATAATCCTATAACAATAAAAAGAACTAAATGCCAACACCTGGGTTGCCGGCGAGTGCCGGAAAGGGTTTGGCGCCATTGGCAAGGAAGCCAATGGTTTGAACCATACACGGAGGCCAACTCTTATGGAAATAAATCACAACATTCGCGCAATGGTAACGCAACATTCATTGTACACAAACAACAATGCAATGAGCAAATCATTGGAAAAACTCTCAACAGGTCTAAAAATCAATCGTGCCCAAGACGATTCCGCAGGTCTTGCTATGAGTGAACAAATGAGAACCCAAATTCGCGGTTTGGGAAAAGCCAAGCAGAACGCTCAAGACAGCATCGCTGCCTTGCAGATAGCCGAAGGCGGCTTGGGAGAAATCACTAACCTAATGCAACGCCAACGCGAGCTTGCCATCCAATCTTCTAACGATACTTTAACAAGCACGGAACGCAAATATCTAGACGACGAATTCCAGGAACTCTCCAAGGAAATAGGCAGAATTGCGTTAAGCACGGACTACAACGGCAAAAGTATGCTTGCCAACGGTACGTGGCAAGGAGCAAAAGCAGGAACCATAAACGAAAACAACAGCTTTGGTGCAGCGCCAACTACTCCAGATGCAAATGGTAAGTACTTTCCCAAATCTTATACCTTGCACATTGGGCCAAACTACTCAACCAACGTCGGTGGGCAATTGTCTAACCAGATGACAGTCTCTTATGCCGGTATAAACTTTGCAGGTTCTAACCTCTATAATTTCACAATTGGAAAATATGGTGGAGCTTCCGGAACCATGGTTGGAGAGTTTGTGAATTTCGCCAATCTGACAATTGCTGGCACTGGTGGCAATAGCGTGGGTGGAGCAGGTACCAATAGCACTAATGCTAAAATATATGAAGCCATAGATGCTATGGATGGAGCAATTAAGTCCATAAGCGCATCTCGTGCAAAAATCGGTACCTATATTAATCGTTTGGAATATACGATTAATAACATTGCTAACCTTGAATTCAATACTCAAGACGCAGAAAGCCGAATACGCGACACCGATTTTGCCAAGGAAACCACAAACTTCACTCGAAACCAGATCATGGTACAAGCCTCGACGAGTATGTTGGCGCAGGCGAACAGCTTGCCGCAATCGGTTCTAGGTTTGATAGGCTAATTTTGACTGTAGGGTTAAGCTTCCACGCGAAAGCGTGGGAGCTTTTTTTATATATTTCCCCTTGTGAATTACTTGCAAAATGGAGCAGTATGGCATATCCGATAATAGTCTTGCATTGCGGGAATCAACCTTATCTTATAGATTGTTTAAATCAAGCAAAGTTCTCTAATCCCAGTTCAAGAGTAATACTACTCGGAGATAATTCAAACAAAGATGTTCCCAGTGGCATAGAACATCATCATATATCAGAATATTACTCGGAAATGTCAAAAGAACTAAGGCTTATTTATAAACACCTTTCTAGCAATGGCTACAACTATGAATTATTTTGCATATTAAGATGGTTTGTAATACTTGATTTTATTCTTAAAAACAAAATTGATAAATTTTTGCACGTGGATTCAGATTGTCTATTATATGCAAATTTGGAAAATGAATTTGAATTTATTAAAGAGGTTGAAAAGGTTGAAATGGCCGTGCCGGGTTATATGGGAGCATGGTATGTTTTTTTCAACCAAATAAAAACCTTGCAAAATTTTTGCGATTTTATTATAAGCAAATACAAAGATAAAGAGTTTATGCAGCAGTTGGAACTTAAATATCACGACTATATAATCAATAAAAACGGCGGAGTTTGTGATATGACTTTATTCGAATTATTTTTAAAATCTGGCAAAGTAAGTTTTTTAGATACTTCAAATGAAGTTGGAGGTTTGCTGATACACCAGAATATAAGCAATTCCGATGGCATGGTTATGAATGGAAATATACAGAATATATTTTTTGTAAATGCTCAACCGCATAGCATAAGCACAACTGGGAAATCAGTGCGTTTTGCACAGTTGCACTTTCAAGGATATGCAAAAACACTTATGAAAGATTTTGCAAGTTATAATGGAGAATTCGAAAATGGCTGCCCAAAATATTCCATATCTTCTCTAAGATATATATATTTTGGAGAACTCCACATAACATACATTCCTATGCCCAAAGACCATCTCAAACAAATAGACAGAAGCAAAAAAATTCTGGAAATAGGTTCCATAGATTCGTGGAATTCAGCTCTTGATAATATGCGGCAAATAGGCCTTTGCGATTACGTTGCGGTAAATGATGTAATAGAATATGTGCCAGACGTGCTTAAATTTTTTGCAGATGCTCAAAACTTTCTCGCAGAAGGCTCTAAATTATTCCTTACTATTTCCAACAAATTATTTTCCGCAGACCGCTACAGGCAACCCATAACTTTTGCAGAAATCTATGATATTCACAAAAGAGGCATACAAAATAATCCCGCTAGGGCATTGGACTATTTGCTGAACACAAATCAAAGCGGCGATTTGCCTTCTAATGCGGAAGCCTTTGATTTAGCAATTCAAATTTATGAACAGCTTCAAAACAGCAATGAACAGGCTGGAGTAAGTTTAAATGTATTCAGCCCGGAGAGTTTTCTTTTAATTCTATACAGCATGTTGAAATTGCGAATGCTTCCATTTAAAATACTCTTTTTTGCTGCTCCGCCAGAACATACAGATTTTGCTTGTGTTTTAGAAAAAAACCTAAGCGTTTTGGAACCAGAAATGTCGAACATAGAAGCAGAAAATATACAAATGGCTCTAAAAGACACTAATCCTACAATATTCTCTCCGCTTGCAAAAGTTTATGACTAAAATCCCGTATTTTATTTTACATTTATTCCGTAATAAGTTTCGGGTGAATATGGCAATTTATTATGCCAAAACATAAACGCTTCCCTATTCTTAAACGCAATGGCAACTATATTCAAAGTCAAAATAGGGACTTTGCCTATTTCCGCAAGATATAAATCTGCCCATGCTTTTTTAAGTTTTTTCGTTGCTTCGCTGTCTACGCCTTGAGGCCTCACTGCAATATAGTGCAAACCTGCATTATGAAGCAAAAATTCTATTGAATTGTCGGTAAAACTTATTTCGTGTGTCCAATCCAAATATCTATAACACATACTAAGTGGTGCCAAGGCATTAGGAACCTGAAGAACGAGCATCCCATTGTATGACAAATGTCTGCTTAAATTTTTCAGCAGCGGAAGTTGTTTATTCTTATCTATATGTTCAAGCACATCAAACATATAAATACAATCATATTTCTTTTCGTAGCTATCGCTACTGAGAAATTCATTAGCATCCCTCATAAATATTTTCAAGCCCTCTTCTTGTTTTGCCGTTTGCGTTTGAGAAAAATCTCTGTCAATGCCAGTTAAATCTGAAAACCCGCATTGTTTAAGCATTGCCAAATATCTGCCCATGCCGCAACCTACTTCCAATACTTTTGAATCATAAGATATAGGAAACAAATTATGATACTCAAACAATGAATATGCTCCTTGAATATCTCGCAAACGACTTTCCTGCGATGAATCATGCCAATGACGATAGTTATAAGAATAATCAAAACCATTTGTTTCCCTATCTTCTAAAGGCTCCAAATGTTTAATGTTTTCTTCAATCATTTGAAGAACATTTTGCAATGTTTTTCCTTGCATGATCTGTGGGAAAAGCGGTGCATACTCATTGGTAATATGCTGCCTAGTGTGAAACAAACAAGATAAATTTTCAATGTCTTGTTCATCGGCAATCCCAATGAAATTCTCGCTCAAAGAATGAATCAATTCAAAATCTGCAAATATATCATCTTCTCCAAATAATGAAATAATGTCTTTTGTAAAATCAATCGCTCCTTTTTCCACAGAATTGAAAGCGATATTTCTAAATTTTTCAAAAATCGGAATATTTTCTTTGTATATGGGTTTTTGTTCCTGATTTATATCACAAATTGGAGGCTCTGGAGAAGTCATCATAAATTCCCAAAAATCCCAATATTCTAATGGTTTATTACCCCAAGAAACCATTCTATTTTTATCGTAGAGCGGAGATTCGCCATTAGTGTAGAGATAAGCCCCTATGGTTTTCTTATTGATGAGATTTTCAATAAATCTTTGAGAAGTGAAAAAGTTGGAAAGAGTATCTACTACTAGAGTATTATCTCCGCATTTTTGTTCAAAGTAATTTCGGAATTTATTTTTTTGCACTTCGGATAATTTCACCAATAAATCTCTGTATTTATCAATAAATTCCAGAGGAGCAGTTTTATAAGTTAAATCTTCTATGCATATTTTTGCTAATTCATCTGATTCATTTTTGTAGTCTTCAATTATTTGCACAACTAATTTCTCATTAAAACAGGAATAGTCATCGCCAAATAAAAAGCACTTCCATTCGGCAACTCTTGGAGCATAAACGTAGTCATTTGCTATGCCACCTTTCAAAACATCAAAAATTTTTTGCAATAGGAAACCATCTCGCGCCAAAAATAATACTTTGTCAATATTATGTTGCTTTGCTGCTGCAATAATAAACTTGGTAAAAGCAAATGAAACAGCTCCCGCATAATAACCTTGCTTTTCCCAATAGTTTGGCAGCAAAATTCCGAGTTCGCAAATTTTCCAATGATACGACCATACCGCCGCTAGAATTGAAGCTCCTATAGAATTATAATTTTTGGAATAAAAATTCCAAAAATTCTTTTTTATCGCAAAAAATTGCTTAATAATTGGAACATAAAGATAAGCCTTCAACCCTAATTTCAAAGCTATTTCATAGTCAGATAATTCGTTGTCTCCTATGTGAAATATGTTTTGCGGGTTAATTTTCAACTCTGAAATTATGTGCCTATAAAGGTTAGAGCTGCTTTTTGTTTTTTTGCATTCGCTGGATAAATAAAACTTTTCATATCCAATTATCCCGTTTTTATGCAGAACCTCTTCAAGAAAACTAAGTGGCAAATACATATCGGAAACAATTATGATTCGCTTCTTTTTGTTTTTTGCAAAATCAAAGTATTTTTTAATTTCGGGATTCACACGAAGCGTATCCCGTTCCATCTGTAATTCTTTTTCTTTGAGATGAATATATTTTTTGTCTATTTGCTCATATATGTTATCGTATAAAATATCTTCTCTGCCTTTTTCCCACTCAATTCTGCGGGCATTATTTTCCGCATTTATGCGGTTTTGGACAAACCCATCTGCTCCTTGCGATTTTTCAATATGGTAAAATAAATCTGTTGGTTTTACATACGGGCGTACTAAAAGCGTGTCAAAAATATCAAAGGAAACCACTTCTGCTTTTTCTATTGCCGCTAAAACATCTGCTTCAGAAAAATTTGCAGTTTCCGAGTCAAAAGCAAACCCAAAATTTTTAACTAGCTCTAGAACATCCACCTTATTCTCTTTCAGAGATTTTTCTATAGCTAACAGCAATTCCGAAGTTTTAGGGGTATTTTCCGATTTTAAATTATCTTTAAAACACTCGCAGGCTTCGAGCAAGTCTTGAACTTGCAGGGCTGGGTTTGCTAACTTGGGCAATAAATCTGCCATTTTGTTCATTGTGCCTATTAAGGCTAGTAAGTCTTGTTTTAACGATTTTTCCATTTGATGAAATAAAGTAGAAAATTGCTATATTTTAACCTGAATCACCCATAAAATGGAACACTATGGCATATAATAAAGAACACTTTAAATATATAGACATGAGCAAGAGAATTCTGAAAGTGGATTCTATAGATTCATGGGAGGCGGCTCTTGATAACTCGCAGAGCCAAACATTTGATTATATTATAGCTAACAATGTAATAGAATATGTGCCAGATGTGCTTAAATTTTTCGCAGACGTTCAAAACATTCTTGCCGAAAGCGGCAAATTATACCTGACAATTTCCAACAAAGCTTTTTCCGCAGATTGTTATAGGCAACCCACAACATTCGCGGAAATTTACGATATTCACAAAAGAGGCGTAAAAAATAACCCTATAAGAGTTTTTGACTATTTATTAACCGTAGCTCCAGACAATGCTCTGTTAACCGACACTGCTGCCTTTGATTTAGCGCTTCAGATTTATGAACAACTTCAAAACAGCGATGAGCAAGCAGGGGTAAGTTTAAATGTATTCACTCCAGAAAGTTTTCTTTTAATTCTTTACAGTGCTTTAAAACTCAGAATATTTCCTTTCAAGGTACTTTTCTTTTCTGCTCCGCCAGAATCTCCCGATTTTGATGTTGTTTTGGAAAGGAGCGAAAGTATTTTAGAAACGGAGATTGCAAATGATGAGACGGAATATGTGCTGACTGCGTTGAAAAATGTAGGAAAACCATCATTGGAAAGCAATATCTATAGCAATTTAAAATTTGAAAAACCTAAAATGAAGTATCAAAAAATTAAAGGACTTGTTTCCATAATAGTTCCGATATACAATACCGAAATTTATTTAAGAGAGTGTTTAGATAGTATTTTGAAACAAACTTTTGCTAACTGGGAAGCTATTTTAGTAAACGATGGCTCAACGGATGGATGTTCGGCCATTTGCGAAGAATATGCAGCAAAGGATTCTCGTTTCAAAATAGTTCACAAAAAGAATAATGAAGGATTATTATTAGCCCGCAAAGCAGGTTTGGAAAATTCAAGCGGAGAATACATTGCTAACTTGGATAGCGATGATGGTTATAAACCGGAATTTTTAGAAAAAATGTATGCAAAAATAGTAGAAACAAATGCAGATTTTGTGTGGAGTAAAGTTAAATATAGAGATTACAACTTAAGTGACGATTATCAATGGAATGAGAATATATTTAAAAATGTAAGTATGGCATTTAATCCAGAAGGATTTAAAAGTTATATGTGGAATAAACTTGTTAAAAGAGAAGTTTATGAAAAAGTAAAGTTTCCCAATAGCCATGTTGTTTATTTTGAAGATACCATTCAATTGATGCAAATAGCATTTCATTCTAAAAATGCGTTGCAAGTTCCAGAATATCTGTATTTTTATAGGGATAATCTTGAATCTTCCTCTAAAAAACTTGATGAACAACACTTTGCTAACGGTGTTTTTATAAATTATATATGTTTAAAAATATTTAAAATGTTTTCAGCAGAAACATCACCATATACAAATAGTGTTATTAATAACTGTTGCCATTATGGAACTATGTATTATAATGAACTTAATCAAGAAACTAGAATAAAATGCGGGATAGAGGGAATTATATATACAGAAGAATTTACACGCATAAACAGTCCAAAAACTTTTTCTTCCCCTTCCGCACCCATTTCGCGCTAGGCTTTTTAGCCTTTCGCTTGCGAAAATCAAAAGTGAGCAGATAACCTTCGCTTTTGTTTTTGGAATTGAGGTATTCTATAAGCTGTTTGTGAGCCTGTTCGTGTTTTTGCTCGCCTTTCCAAACTTTTAATTCAACTATGAACTGTTCCTTTTCAAAATCAACAATTACGTCCATACGCCTTCTATTGCGAGTTTCCGCTTCAATGTGATAAAAACCCCTGCCGTTTATAAGAGGCTTTATGTAAGTTAAAAACAGCAATCTACATTCGCTCTCCAAAAATTCCTTGCTGGAGCGGTTATATAAATCGTAATAATGCTGCACGAATTTCTTCATTACCAGTGGCATATTGAATTTGCCATTTTCAACAGCCTCGGAAGTTAGCAAATTTGAATTGCCGTTCCTGCTCAATTCCTTTTCGGATATAAAATAATTGCATAGGCGAATTTCAAATATTCTGTTATGTATTTTAACTAATTCCCCATCTTTCTGCAATATGCCAAACATCAAGCCTATTCTTATGGGCGGGTAATCGGAGTTGTAATGAACATCGTCCCCTTCAACTATTATTCTATGCAACAGGTCTTTCATGTCTTCTTCGTTTTCTAAATTCTTTATCAAATCGTCAAAAAGCGTGCTTTGCTCAATTAGAATCAGTTTTACCGATTTTTGCACACCGTTTATAGTCCAGTCTTTGTTTAGTTCTTCATCTATTTTTTGGCATATTCTCGAAACTAAATAAGGGTAGCCGTTGGTGTAGGCTCTTATTTCATTTGATATGGCTTCCACGTCCATTCCAGTTTTATGGTCTTTTTCGTATTCCATAAGCATGGTGGCTATTTCAGGCGGGGAAAAAGACATATCTACTTTAAAATCTATAGCTATGTTCCAGGGGGAGTTTATTCGTTTTTCGCCGTCTTGGAGCTGGTAATGACCACTTTGTATTAATTTGACTTTCAGATTCTTAATGTCGTACACTCCACAGAGAATAACAGACTGAAATGTTGCCCCTGATTTTCCCCTAAGCAAATACTTATCCCTGAGCATTCCAATAAATCGCAGAAATACAAGATTATTGGAAGTTTTATCCGTCTCGTCTATTATTAAAACGATTTTTCTATCTCTGCATGCTTTATCTAAAAACTTATCCAGTTTTTTAAAAGTCGTTACAGAATTATTTTTCCACAGAACAGAACCTTTTATTCTGCGTCTTTTTAATTCATCATAAATTTGTTCAACTATGTTTTGGCAAAAATTCATTTCATTTTCAAAAGGGGTATCTCCTATCCCTTCAAAACTTATGTGAGCAACTGTATAACCCCGCCTTACAAGCTCGTCATCTAAAAACCAAAGCGTTGTTGTTTTTCCATACTGCCTAGCCCTATTTATGGTAAAATACTGCCCCTTTTCCACCATAGCTGCAATTTGGCTGACTTTGTTTGAAATATCAACCATATAGTGCTTGCTTGGAATGCAGATGCCTGTTACGTTAAACTCGCGCATTAGGGGTAAGGTAGAAATTCACACGCATAAACAGTCCAAAAACTTTTTCTTCCCCTTCCGCACCCATTTCGCGCTAGGCTTTTTAGCCTTGCGCTTGCGAAAGTCAAAAGTGAGCAGATAGCCCTCGTTTTTGTTTTTGGAATTGAGGTATTCTATAAGCTGCTCATGCGCTTTTTCGTGTTTTTGCTCGCCGTGCCATAGTTTTAGTTCAATTATGAACTGCTCCGAATTGTAATCTATAATAAGGTCGGTTCGTTTGTTATTACGGGTTTCCGATTCTATGTGGAAAAATCCGGCACCGTTTATCAATGGACGCAAATAGGTTAAGAATAGCAACCTACATTCGCTTTCCAAAAAATTGACGTTTTTCTTATTATATATTTCGTAATAATGCTGTATAAATTTCTTGATTGCAAATTCCATATTGAATTTGCCATTCTCAACCGCATCAATAGTAGTTCCCACGCGAGCACTCAAGCCGCCTTTTGCGCTATAGCTTTTTGCTATAAAATAGTCGCATATATGGTTTTCAAATATTTCATTGTCTATTGCAAGAGTTTCGTTTTTTTTGGAAAGTATTCCAAACATAACACCGAAATTTATTTCTGGAGAGGCAATTTTATACGGATACCTATCTCCTCTAATGATTATATTATAAACTAAATTTCTCAGGTTTTCATAATTTTCTAAATTTTGGATTATATCATCAAAGAGAGTGCTGTTTTCGGTGAGAATCCATTTCACCGCCTTTTGAACGCCGCTTATAGTCCAGTCTTTTTCCAGTTTTTCATCTATTCTTTGGCATATTCTAGAAACTAAATAAGGGTAGCCGTTGGTGTAGGCTCTAATTTCTTTTGATATAGCCTCTATATCCATTCCAGTTTTGTGGTCTTTTTCGTATTCCAAAAGCATGGTGGCTATTTCAGGTGGAGAAAAAGACATATCTACTTCAAAATCTATAGCTATATTCCAAGGTGAATTTATCCGTTTTTCGCCGTCTTGAAGCTGGTGCGTTCCTGCCAGAATCATTTTAGCTTTTAAGTTCTTTATATCATATACGCCAGCCAAAATAACGCTTTGGAACGTGGCGGAAGCTCCATTGTCTCTTTCTAGGTATTTATCTCTAAGCATTCCAATAAATCGTAGAAACACAAAATTATTTGAGGTTTTATCTGTTTCATCTATAATCAAAACTACTTTTTTGTCTTTGCAAACATCATTTAAAAAAACAGCCAATTCCGAGTATGTTTTTACTGAATTGTTTATCCAAGTTTTTGCATATTCATGGTTTGCCGTATCTATCGCTCTGGATATTTGGCCTATTATGCTTTGGCAAAAATTTTCCTCGGTTTCAAAAGGAGTGTCGCCAATGCCCTCAAAGCTGATTCGTGCCACTAAATAGCCCTTTTCCAGCAAAACTCTCTCCAATTGCCTTATGGTAGTTGTTTTCCCATACTGCCTTGCCCGGTTTATGGTAAAATACTGCCCCTTTTCCACCATAGCTGCAATTTGGCTGACTTTGTTTGAAATATCAACCATATAGTGTTTGCTTGGGATACAAACGCCTGTTACGTTAAACTCGCGCATTAGGGGTAAGGTAGAAAATATATAGTAATTAATGATTAACTTATACCCTGCTAGTTAATCAGCGTTTACTATATTACTTTTATGCAACCACAAAAGCATAACAATGCAAGCAAGGCATATTGGCTTTCTTTTGCCATTAGCCGCTATGCAAAGTCCAAAAATTTAACGCCGGATATTGTATTTCCTAAATTGCGAGAATTTGGTGTAATGGATTTTTTGGATAAACATTACGAAACGGAGCATTTGGAAAATATAATATATGTAATAGAAGATATGGATAGCATTTTAAGGCGAAATGGGGGGAGCTTGGAATGATTTTATATCACGGTTCGTATTCGTATTTTGAAAAAATAGATTTAAGCAAGGGAAGAAGATTTAAAGATTTTGGACAGGGTTTTTATACTACAAAAATTGAAAATCAAGCTGTTGATTGGGCAAAAAATATGTCTGCAAGATTTGGAACAACTTCTGGATTTGTTAGTGTTTATGAATGTGATGAAAGAAAAAGGGATTTCTCTATTGAATAAAGTGAGGCATTATGAAGTCAAGTGACGAAAAAACAGAAAAACAGAGGTTATTTATGGTGGAGTATATAACCGGAGCGATTGCCAATAATATTTCAAGAAATGAAAATATAAGTCTTTTGGAAGCTTTTGAAAATTTTTACAAATCCGTTTGGTATAAAAGATTATTAAACTACGACACGCTTCTTTATAGGGAAAGTGCAAGTTATGTTTATGAATTGTATAAGGAGAATTAGAAAAGAAGATAAACTTCAAAGGATGAAATGTACATAGCTTACCGATGCCATTTCTCAAGTGCTTTTTCAAAAATTTTTTTATCCAAAAGAATATCCCTTTTTTGCGGGTCTCCTTCGCCAAATTCCTGCCCTATAATATAACTGTAATCCATTCCGAGCGTTATAGCTTGCAATCTGAAACTTGGGTCGTAATAACTGTTTGGATAAATTTCTAAAAGTTTGCAGTTGGGTTTGGAAAAATACATATTAACCAAACCAGCTCCGTGAATGCCAATTATTTTTTTTGCTGCACCAAAAATTTTAATTTGTTCTGCAACGGAAATTTTATCTAAATCTACAGTTTCATAATTATATTTCAACAAAATTTCTGCTATCTCATTTTCATTTACAAGTTTTCTGTATTTTGCATTGGCTCTTGTAATATAAATGTTTTTTGTAGGTTCTTCAGTTGTTTGCAATTTTTTGTAAACATCGCTAATAAATTCGGGTAACCATACTTTTCGGGAATGGAAATAATCTTCTACATAATACGTAGATTTAGCGTTGTTTATGAGTGTTGTGAATATCAAATTATCGGCTGAAAACAAATAGTTGCTTGCTGCTATAATTTTTTCCTTTTCAATTCCTAAAATTTGCAACAACTCTTTTTGAAATGAAGTTCCTTGCGAAACTATGTAAAAATCTGGCTCTATGTTTACCTTTTTCAATATAGCCAATCTTCCCAAACATTCAGTTATCCAATGATAATAGTTATTTTCTAAACCATTCAAAGATAAATTAAAAACAGTTCCTTTTATTTTATTTGCCTGTTCAAACTGTTCAAAAGGTATGGCAACATTTTCTAAAGGATTTTTATATTGCGTTGTGCAATCTATTACCAATTCTCCCTCAGATGTCCAAATTTCCTCTCGGTTACCTACGCAATAGGCACCCTCCAAATTATACACATAAAAATCAGGCATTTGAGAAGAGCGTCCTTCAAAAAATTTATGCTCTTTGCCAAAAATATCGTTTAATTGCGGTATTTTAAATTCTTTTGATGGAAATGCTAAAACTTTATTTGAAACATTATCTAATAATACCGGTAAGGGTTCCATTCCATAAAATCTTCTATCGGCATTATGTTTAACCGCAATTTCAGCAGGATGCGATAATGGGAATTCCATTGTCAAAGCGGGAATATTTGCATTTGCATCTTGTGTATTGAGTGTGTGCGTGGCATCGCTTCCAAAACCTATATTGGAAATCAAATTTATATTCGGGTCTATAAATATTCTCTTTTTTGCAATCTGTGAAAAATAAAACTGATAATCCCAAGTGTCTATTTTATGCTCTTTCATAGCATAATAAGTTTGTTTCCAATGCTCTGCAATAGGTGTTTCAGGAAATCTTCTTTCAATTTCACTGAATATCAAAGTTTCATCCAGCTCGTTTACATCTAGTTTAAAATCTTTCCATCTATTTGCCCAGGTTGCCCAACCCCACATATTTATAACATCAGAAAAATAATAGGAGTTTTTTCCCCATTTTTTGCCTCTCTGAAAATTATCCCCGCTTATTATGCCAATGCTATCGTTATCTTTATATTTCTCTAAAAGTTCTCCGCAAAATCTAAAAAAACTTTGCTCGGGCAGGCAGTCGTCTTCTAAAATAATTCCCATTTCCTCATTCTCAAAAAACCAACTTATTGCTGTTGAAACTCCTTTTCCACAACCCAAATTTTTTCCTTGAAATAAAGTTTTAACCTCGCATTCCCAATCTATTTGTTCTGCTATTTTGCGGGTTTCCATAACAAGTTCCGCCTCTCCAGCTTTACTTGCTCTTGCTCCATCCCCTGCAATATATAAGCGTTTTGGCATTGCTATGCGAATAGCCTCAAATACTCGCTTTGTTATATCTGGCCTGTTAAATATAATAAATAATATAGGCGGAGATGGATAAAGATTTTTGCTTTTTCTCGCTGCCATCGCTAAATGGTCAGGCCAAGTTTTAGACTGCATTTTGCTTTTTTGTTGCAACAGAGTTTGCAACTGATTTTTATCATTTAAAATTCTATTTAAAGAATGTATTTTTTCAATAATTTTATCTCCGCAAAAAATATGCAATCCTAAAATGTTCGCATATTTCAAATTATATTTACTTGCAATTGTTTGCAATGTTTTTTCGCTGTAAAAACTTATATGCTGCCCGTGAGAAGGCGCATAATATGACCATTCATTTGGCTTTGGAATGGGACTTGGCAGCAAATCAGTAGAAAAAACTATCACTTTGGATAGTTTTGCAAGATTCTCAATTTCTTGCATTGGTTCTAAAAAATGCTCAAAACTTTCAAAACTCGTAACTGCATCGTATTGTTCGTCTAAATTTCCTTCAAAGCCTCTGGCAACAAGATTTTGCGTATATGCATCTGTCCAAAAAAAGTCAAAGCCAGCATCTCTCATCAAGCGAACCAAAAAACCATGACCGCCGGCGAAATCCAAGAATTTTCCTGTGTTCTTAAATAAATAATAGAACAATAAACCTAAATTAGAGGCTATGGAATTATTGCGAAGCATTATGCCGGTGTCTTCTATATTTATGGATTCATGGTAAGCTTCTTTTAGCCATTCCTGCGCGTTGCCACAAAATAAAAATCCACAGTTTTTGCAATAATAATAATGGGCATTATATTTTTGCAAAATAACGGAATCAAATATGTTTTCACACTGTGAATTGCAAATTTTGCAATTATTCACAATGACTTCTGCACTAGTATTTCCAACTAAAATGCAAGCATTTTCGTTATAGCATTCCTCATAAACCTTTGCCGATTGCTCCGCAGCTTTTCGCCAAGAAAATTCCTTTAATCTCTCTTTACCCTTAGCTACAAGCTCACTCCTCAAAGACTCAGAAAGAATCACTTTTTCAATTTGTTTTCTGATATCATCAACGCTGTACGGGTCAAAATAAACTCCGGCATCTTTTGCAAGTTCCGGGAAGCAACTAGCATTGGAAAGCACCAAGGGGCAATCGCACGTCCATGCTTCTAAAATAGGAATTCCAAAACCTTCGTACAAACTGGGAAACACAAAGCAAAGCGCATTTGCGTAAAGTTGCTGTAATTCCTGTTCATTTGCAAATTCTGAACTGCATCTCTCAAGAATATTTATTTTTTTTAAGTACTCTTTATCTTCACTAGTCCAAGGCTCGCCTGTGCATTTTAGTTTTAAATTGTATTTTTTCAAAAGAGGGCTAACTGCATTGATAAAATTGGCAAAATTTTTATATGAGCCTCTGGCACCGGTATATAAAATATATTTCTCCTGTTTTTTCTCTGCTGGTGCTTTGCTTACATTGCTCCAAGACGTTGAATGATGCACCACGCTTACTTTTTCTTCCTTGGTATTAGGGTAAAATTTTAGCAAATCTCTTTTTGTGTTTTCGCTAATGGCTATAATTCTATTTGCCCGCTCAATAAGTATTTTTTTCATTGTCAATGTTTCTAGGTGAGATGGCAAATTTAGTTGCTGATAAATTTCGTGAATAAAGTCGTGAACAGTCAGTACAAAAGGTTTTTTTATATTATCAATAAAATAAGGCTCATAATATGTGGGAACAAACACATCGCAATTCTGCGCCTTGGTTATGCTATCGTGCCTATTCAGATTATTATGTATATTAAAATTATCACCAAATTGAGCCTTTATTTGTTCTGGATATTCATCTGGCAAATTAAGTTCTTTTAAATATTCGTTTTTTCTAAAAATTCCGCCAACTTGATAATTGAACAAGCCATTGCTGTGCCTCATAAGCTCGCAAAAATAACGGCTAATGCCACCATACTTTTGCCAAGAAAAAACTTGATGATCGTAAAGAATATTCAACATTTCATTAACCTGCGTTTAGTGTGGAATTTATAACCCTTTCCCATTCCTCGGTAAAAACTATTGGATTGCAAAGAGGTGAAGCGAGCATTTTTGCTCTCATGGAGTTTTTATATTCGCATAATTCTTTTTTATGCGCTGCCCAGAACTCTGCAATTTCCACAAACCCCTGTTCTGTTTTTGCCACAAATTCTGGAAAACCGGCTTGCAAATTTAGTGCGGCACTAACACGCGAAACGTGGCTTTCCCCCATCAGGGCAATTGTTGGAACACCCATGAACATAGCTTCGCAGGTGGTGGTGGTTCCGTTGTATGGGATTGCGTCAAGGGCTATATCAATTTTTAAATATTCCAAAAGATGCCCTTCTTCGTATATGGAATGCCCTTTCATTTCTATTCTCTCTCTTTCAATGCCTGTGCTTGCAAACCTCTCCAAATAAAAATTGCTCATTTTTGGGTCATTGAATGCTTTTGATTTTAATACCAAACGAGAATTTTGCACTTTTTTTAGCGCTGTAGACCATAAAGAAATTGTTTCGTCTGTGATTTTAGTTGTGTTGTTAAATGAACCAAAAACAATAGGCTCACTTTCTGTTTTTTCCAAAAATTCTGGATTTATGCTTTTTGCGGTAACCGAAGGAGAATAACATAAAAACGGGGTATTAAAACGCAGCAGTTTTTCTGTATAGTATTTATCTGCTTCCTGCGAATCTGCAAAATTATCTGTTATGCGAAAATCCATGGATTTCATTCCGGTTGTGTTTGGATATCCAAGCCAGGAAATTTGAACGGGGGCTGGTCTTTGCCCAAAAATACCCAGCCTAACTGGAGCGGTTGTATAGCCGTTTAAATCAAAAAGCACGGAAATTTGCTCTTTTTTTATCAGTTTTGCCGCTTCTCTGTCTGCAACGCCGGCTATATCGTGCCAAACTGCGAATTGCTTATATGTTTCGGTTATGCTATCAAAATTACAATGGGCTGTATTTGAAAAAAGGTGAAATTCAAAACGCTCTTTATTATAAAACGGAAATAAGGAGAGTAAAAAATAACATACGCTGTGAGCATAAAAATCAGAACTAACAAAGCCAACTTTTATTTTTGGCGTTTGGGGGAAAGGGGGTCTAGGCAAAACTGGTCTCGGTTCATAGTTTGCTGCATATTTACGATGTAATTCAAAAATCTCACTCATCGGAAGCATAAGAGAATTTGAATGGAAAAGCAGGTTGGGCACAAATGAAGGGTCTTTTGGATGTTTTTTAACTGCTATTTTAAGAATATCAACGCTTTCTTTGATTTTGCTCATTTTGTGGTAGCAGTTTGCAAAATTTTTATAACCTTCTGTTTTGTCTGGATGGTATTTTAACAGCCGTTTTGCCACCAATTCTTGACCAAAGGGATTTCCTGTTAAGAAAAATGTTTTGCCTATATAAGCGAGAGCATTGTAGTTTATAGGGTCTAGTTCCAGAGCTTTGTTGAATTCTGCCATAGCGCCGCTATAATTCTCTGCATTAGCCAGCTCTGCACCGGCATTTATAAAAGCTATAACTTGTTTTTCTTTTTCTTTGGTCATGCTGGTAATATAGAATTTATAACCCTTTCCCATTCTTTGGCAAAGTTTTTGGCATCGCAAAGAGGGGAGGCAAGCATTTTTGCTCTCATGGAGTTTTTATATTCGCACAATTCTTTTTTATGAGCAGCCCAGAACACTGCAATTTCCACAAATTCCTGCTCTGTTTTTGCCACAAATTCCGCAAAACCTGCTTGCAAATTGAGCGCAGCGCTAACACGCGCAACGTGGCTTTCTCCCATAAGGGCAATTGTTGGGACACCCATGAACATAGCTTCGCAGGTGGTGGTGGTTCCGTTGTAAGGAATTGCGTCAAGGGCTATATCCATATTCAAATATTCCAAAAGATGCTCTTTTTGGTGCATAGAACGCCCTTTCATTATAAGCCTTTCTTTTTCTATTTTGTGCGTGGCAAATTTCTCCAGATATAAATTGTACATTTTAGGGTCGTTAAAAGCGCTTTGTTTTAGGAACATTTGCGAATTAGGCGCTTTTTTCAATACAGCGCACCACAGAGAAATAGTCTCGTCCGTGATTTTTATTGTATTGTTGAAAGAACCAAAAATAAGGGGTTCGTCTTCTGATTTTTCCGCAAATTTGGGCTCAATATCGCAAGCCTCGCTTGTTGCCGAATAGCATATAAATGGAGTGTTGAATCGCAGCAATTTTTCCGTGTAATATTTATCTGCATCCGGCGAATCTGCAAAATTATCTGTTATGCGGAAATCCATTGATTTCATTCCGGTTGTGTTTGGATATCCAAGCCAGGAAATTTGAACCGGAGCGGGCTGAAACCCAAAAATCGCCATTCTAAGCGGAGCGGTTGTGTAGCCATTCAAGTCAAAAAGCACGGAAATTTGCTTATTGAGTATTAATTGTGCCGCATCTCTATCGGAGAGTTCTTCTATGGAATGCCAAAAATCAGTTGATTGCATGAGCTTTTCGGTTATTTGGTCAAAGTTATTCTTATCTGTGTTTGAAAAGAGATGAAATTCAAAACGCTCTTTATTATAATTTTCGAATAAGGAAGTTAAAAAATAAGCCACGCTATGGGCATAAAAATCGGAGCTGATGAAACCAACTTTTATTTTTTGCGTTTTTGGAAAGGGATGTTTTTTCAAAATGGGCTTTGGTTCATAGTTTGCCGCCAATTCGCAGTGCAGTTTAAAAATTTCATCTAATGGCAGTTTTAGAGTGTTGGAAGTATATAATATGCTTGGCACGGAAAAAAGATTTTGGGGTTGCATTTGGTAACATTTTTTTGCGGCTTCATAAGCTTCTTTCTGTTTGCCCATAGCGTGGTAGCATCTGCTCAGAAAAAAATAGCCAAAAAAGTTTTCAGGATAATATTTCAACAGTCTTTTGGCCGCCATTTCGCAACCAAAGGGATTTCCCGTTTTATCAAAAATCATGCAGATGGCTTGCAAAGCATTTTCGTTATTGTTATCCAGTTCCAGAACTTTCCAAAATTCTGCAATGGCTTCGTTTAAACGCCTCTGCTCTATAAGTTTATCACCCGTTTCTAAAAAAGTTTGGATTTGCTCTTCTTTGGTCATTTTCCATTACTCTTATGCAATTTTCAATTCCGTTATCCCAATTTGAATTTCTTGCCCATGCTCCAAGGAGCTTTTTTTCTCTACTTTGGTTCCGTCTATAAAAGTTCCGTTTGTGCTGCCTTGGTCTTCTATAAAAAGTTCTTCATTTTCAAAAAAAATTTTGCAGTGCTTTGCAGAAACAAATTCATCTGCCAAACACAGGTCGCAGTCGGGGCTACGCCCAATAAGCAACCCGCTTTCTGGAATTTGCACGGTTTGGCGGCTTTCTTCAGGGTATAAAATAGAAATGGATGGCATTGAGGCTCAACAAAAACTGCTTCACCAGGACTCGAACCTGGAACCAACCGGTTAACAGCCGGTTGCTCTACCATTGAGCTATGAAGCATTGGCAGGGTGTAAATATAGAAAAATTTTGCGGGACTGTCA
>Ga0268262_10001945_pt1 | contig 24509 bp, 21 predicted proteins | sample TergutNc150P3_FD_190354 | JGI IMG/M metagenome (GOLD analysis project Ga0268262, IMG submission 190354) | Nasutitermes corniger P3 segment gut microbial community from laboratory colony in Florida, USA - Nc150 P3 (SPAdes) (version 2) | ecosystem: Host-associated > Arthropoda: Insects >...
TCTTCTTTGCGACTGTGGATAAGGTAAAATTCCGCCGCCAGGTTCGTCCCGGCGATGAAGTCCGCTGCGAAATAGAGAACCTTCGTGTTTCGCCGAAGATGATTAAACAGCAGGGGAAGGCTTATGTCGGCGATGAAGTTGCGGCGGAAGCGGAATGGATGTGTCTGGTGGGGAGTAAGTAGCGTGTTATCCGGCTACGCCTATAACTTAGGAGTTTTGCCTGTGTAACATTGCTTCCGCTGCGTATTCTGTGATTTGTTTAGGGAATATAACCAAACTTAAACGAGAAGATTAACGTTTTGTCCCATATTGGGGTTAGTTAAAGACTGAACGCTTGAGATAAGTTTGTCTAAAGCGGCAGCTTGTTCTTTAACCATATCAAGCCCCATTGCCTGAACCTGCACCGCCGCCTGTTCCTGCACATTAGCCTGACTCATATTTACTGATAATGATTGTATATCCATATTGCTATTATAGCGTTTTAGGAAAATTAATGCAAGCTGCAGACCCAAAGATTTTTATTTTTTGGGATATATTTTAATTGCTCTTATTAAGAAGTATGGAAAAATATTAAGATAATAAATTGTGCTTTTTAAGTCGATTTATTTGACGTATTAGCGTCAAACATGGCAAGTATTTTGCTGTTTCCAAAGATAGTGGCATACTTTCTTGCGCTCACGCCGAGAGCGTCTTTAATGTCGGGGTCGGCTCCGGCTTTAACCAGTATTTCGGCAATTTCTTCATTGCCGATGCCTACAACGACAACTAACGCTGTCTGTCCGTCCTTGCTCTGAATGTTCACGTCCGCTCCGGCTTCGATAAGGGCTTTTACCATATCTACGTTTTTTTCAATAGCGCTGTCAAAAAGAGCGGTGGAACCTCTGTCTTCGGCAATGAGATTTACTTGAACGCCGGAACGGAGCAAAAGCTTAAGAATATTTAATTGCCCGTTTCTTGCGGAAATACCAAGCAAGGGAATTCCTTTTTTGTCTTTTGTATCGGGCGAAAAACCTGCGGCTAAAAAGAGAGAAACTTCCTCTTCTTCACCTGCGGCAACACACAAGGCAAGAGAATCGTTTGTAATGGGAACGCCTCTGTCAAGCAAGGCTTTCCTGGCGTTGCTTGTTCCTAATGCGGCTTCATTTTTTTTGAAAGCTTCGTATTCACAGATGAGAAAGCTATGTAATTTTGCTTCGGTATCAAAAAATTTAAAACAAAAGGCGTAAACTTCAGGAATAGTTTCGATAGCTTTTTCTCCGAATACAAGAATAGGAAGACGTGAACCGCAGAAAAATCCCGCAAGAAAATCTATCCACCCGGGTCCAAGTTCCGAAAGAACCGCAACGTGGGTGAAATTTTCTATTACCTTTCGCCCTTCATCTTTGGTTTTAATAAGAAGAGTTTCCGAGAAAGCGCCTGTTTTTTCAAGGAAAGACGCAACCTTTGAGGCTTTTTCTTTTTCTTCTTCCAAACAAACAAGAAAGACTTTCATTTTTTCCTCTACATCCTGAATTCGCTGCCTAAATAAACTTTTCTAACCATCTCGTTATTCAAAATAACGTCCTTATCCCCTCTGGCGAAAATATTTCCGTCGGCAATAATAAACGCCTCGTTGGTTATTTCCAATGTATCACGGACATTGTGGTCGGTAATAAGAATGCCTATGCCTTTTTTCGCAAGTTGGCGGATAATTTGTTTTATTTCGTAAACAGCGATTGGGTCGATACCGGCGAAAGGTTCGTCTAACAACAGGAACTTCGGCTCTGTAGCAAGAGCGCGGGCGATTTCCGTGCGGCGTCTCTCTCCGCCTGAAAGTGTGTACCCTAATTGCGTGCGTATGCGTCCTATGCCGAACTCGTCTAAAAGACTTTCCAGTTTTTCTTTTTTTGCGTCGTCGTCAATGTCCTGCCGGCTTTCCAAAATCGCCCAAATATTTTGCTCAACAGTAAGTTTGCGGAAAATCGACGCTTCCTGCGGAAGATAGGCTATGCCCATTCTCGCGCGGCGGTACATCGGCATTTGAGTTATGTCGATATCGTCCATTGTCACATAACCCATTGTGGGCTGATAAAAACCTACAATCATGTAGAAAATTGTGGTCTTGCCCGCTCCGTTGGGACCAAGAAGCCCAGCAACTTCGCCGTTTTTCATCGTAAAATTAACGCCTTTTACAACCAGTTTTTTCCCGAAACTTTTAAATAAATTTGAAACGCCTAGCGTATATTCCTGCGGTTTCGGCGGCGGAGCTTTTTCTCTCTTAACTTCGATGATACTTTCCCGGGTTTCTATTTCATTGTCGGCGTTGTATTGCGTTAACGCCGATGTTGTGATTACAGCTAAAATATCCGGGGGAATTTCTGTTTTCGGGATATTCTCCTTGGTTAAAGCGTTGTTATCTGTCATAAGATTAATTTATTATTGTTCCGGAAACGGTTCCTTCCATTATAACGTCGTCCGTGTCTAAATCTACACGGATTTTATCCGCGCGGAATTCATCGTTCTTTTTGAATACTACCGGGAAGCCCGAAAGATCGAGTAATTTTTCGCTGCGGTGATAAATTGCGTATTCGGAGCGGCAGACCATTTCGTCTTTGAATAAACGCACGGATATTTGAAAAACAGCGATTTCGTTTTTATCGTCATATTCAAGAAAACGCCCCCTTGCTACAATTTCGTTTTGCCTGTCCTCTAAAGATGAGTTGCCTTCCAGCCGCGCTATTTTTAATTTGCGGTCGTAGCGGAGTTTATCCGTAAGAAATAAAATGTTTTTGTCTTCTTCATGTCCCCACACATTGCCTGTGCATATAATAAATTGATTATCCTTTCCCTGTATTTCTATTCTGTCGGCTCGTAACAAAAGATTGTCGGAGCGGACTTCGGCGTTACCGATTAAAATTGTCGTTTCTTTGCCGAGCGCTTTTGAGCCCGACATTCTGTCCGCCCTAAAAGAAAATTTGTCGGCGTAAATATTTTTAACGCTGAATAATAAAAAAACTATTAAACATAAAACTTGTAAATGTTTGCGAAAATTTATATTTGATAATTTATTTTTATTCACCATTGATTATTTCCTGTTCTTCGCTTTCATCGTCTTCCTGAATGTAAGAGCCGCCTACGCCGCCTGAAAATTCAAAAGAACGGCTGCGGGCGTTTGCGGTAAGACCTGTGCCTGTAAAATGTGTGCCGTTTTCACGGTAAATATCAACCTCGTCTTCCGCTCCTGTGGAAAGTATATGCGTCTCATCTTTCCAGTCAAGCTGACTTGTTTCGATAACAATATCTTCGGATTCAACTTCCAGTCTTACGCCGTTTGTCATCGTAATATCGCCCGAATTAATATCTACCGAAGCGTTTCCCGCTCCTCCCTGCGTGTTTACTTCATGCCCTTTGTCGCCGTATTGCTCAAACGTAAAATTTTCCAGTTTCATTACGCCTTGTTTCTCGTAACGTTCCGCCCGTTCCGCCTGAACTCTCGCTATCGGGTCTGCCGATCTTACCCGTATGTATTCCACATTTACCATAACCAAGTCGGGCAGTTCTCTTTCCGAAGGTTCTAATTCCCCGTAATCAAAAGTACAAGACAGCGTTATGAGAAAAAATAAAATGCAGAGCGTCCCATGTACGGGATTTATTTTTTTCATTTGTTCTTTTTAACCGCCGCGATAAATTCCCTGAACAGCGGAGCCGCCGCCGTAGGTTTGGATTTGAATTCGGGGTGGAATTGAACGGCGACACCCCACGGGTGATCTGTCCATTCAACGCATTCAACCAGAGAGCCGTCGGAATTAAAAGCCGCAAGTTTTAGTCCTGTCTTTGCCATTTCCTCACGGTACTGGTTGGTAAATTCATAGCGATGGCGGTGGCGCTCCATTATTTTCTTTTCGCCGTATGCCGCTAAAATATGAGTGCCGTTTTCGCATACTGTTTCCATCGCGCCAAGACGCATTGTTCCGCCGTAATTTGTTACATTGACTTGTTCTTCAAGAAGACTCACAACAGGGTGTTTGGAGTCACGGTTAAATTCGGTTGAATCGGCGTCTGCCCAATTCAGAACATTGCGCCCCCAGTCGATTATCATTATGTGCATACCAAGACAAATTCCCAAGTACGGCACTTTGTTCGTTCTTGCCCAAGCCGCCGCTTTCACCATGCCGCCGATTCCCCTCTCGCCGAAACCGCCGGGAACCAAAATACCGTCAACCTGAAACATACAGTTTTTGGCGTTTTCGCCTTTTCCCAAAATTGTGTTTGTGTTTTCCGTTTCCTCTAGTTTTTGCGAATCGATTTTTACCAGTTCCATTTCTACGCCGCATTCAAGGCTTGCGTGGAATAACGCTTCGTACAGCGACGTATAAGTGTCGTGTAATTCCATGTATTTTCCGACAACGCCGATACGCACTTTTCCTTTGCGAGCGGAAAATCGATCCATTACGGAATGCCACGGGCGTATGTCGGCATGACGGCTTTCAACGCCCATCTTGCGAAGGATAACCTGATCAAGTTTTTGATCATAGAAAACCATCGGTATTTGATAAATTGTCGTATCAATATCAGGTGAAGTAAAAACAGCGTCGGGATCGACGTTGGTAAAAAGGGCGATTTTCCTTCGTGTGGGTTCTTCAAGCATTACGGGAGCGCGGCAGATTAAAATGTCGGGCTGAATTCCCATTTCCTGCATCGACTTTACCGAGTGCTGTGTCGGCTTTGTTTTTAATTCGCCGCTTGCGACCTCGGGGATTAATGTTAGGTGAACTGAAATAGCGTCAGTCTTGCTTTGCTCATGGATAATCTGACGAGCCGCTTCCAAAAACGGAATGGATTCGATGTCTCCGACAGTTCCGCCTATTTCCACGATAACGACATCGGTGTCGTTTTCTTCCTTTGATACCGCCAGAATTCTGCTTTTTATTTCGTCGGTGATATGGGGGATAACCTGAACGCATCTGCCCAGATACTGCCCTTCTCTTTCTTTGCGGATTACCGCTTCGTAAACTTGTCCTGTGGTTATTGAGTTCGCCTTGCTCAGTCGTCCCTTGGTAAAGCGTGCATAATTGCCCAAATCAAGGTCGGTTTCCGCTCCGTCGTCGGTAACGTAGACTTCGCCGTGCTGGTATGGGCTCATTGTCCCCGCGTCTACGTTGATATAGGGGTCGCATTTGACCATGCGGACATTAAGCCCCCTGCTTTCCAGCAGAGCCCCTATAGAAGAAGCGGCAACACCTTTCCCCAAACTGGAACAAACGCCGCCCGAAACGAAAATAAACTTGTTCATGTAATACAATTATCGCGGATTTTTAAGGGAGATTCAAGGCGTAAAAATAAGCCTAAATATCGATATTTTTGATATTTTATTTGACATTTTGCTGAAAATTTCGTGTATTATGTAGGGGAGGTTTTATATGAAAAAAATAAAGGTTTTTTTGATACCTATAATCATTTTGTTGGTTTTCGGGTGCGGATCAAATCCGCAGTCAAATGAGGGCGCGGCTCCCAAGGCAAGATATTTGTATCCTAAGGATTATATGGCTGACCCTTCCGCCCATGTTTTTAACGGCAAGGTATATATTTATCCTTCCCACGATTGGAAAAGCGGCATAACGTCGAATAACCATGGCGAAGCTTTTCAGATGAAAGACTATCATGTGTTCTCAATGGACGATGTGGAAAACGGCGAAGTAACCGCTCACGGTAAAATATTGGATCTTAAAGATATCCCTTGGGCGGAAAGCCAATTATGGGCTCCTGATGCGGCGTTTAAAAACGGTAAGTATTATTTTTATTTTCCGGCAAGGGATAAAAGCGGCGCTTTTCGTATCGGCGTCGCAATAGCGGATCGCCCCGAAGGACCTTTTATTCCCGAGAAAGAGCCGATTAAAGGAAGCTACAGTATTGATCCGTGCGTTTTTGAAGACGACGGTGTGTATTATATGTACTTTGGCGGATCGGGAAGCTCGCCCGCCGGTTTATCGTCTTCTCTGGCTCGTGTTGTTAAATTAAGCGACGATATGCTGCAGTTTGCCGAAGAGCCAAGACCAGTTGTCATATTAGACAAGAAAGGCAAACCCGCCGCAGGTTACGACAATCAATTTTTTGAAGCTGCATGGATGCACAAATACAACGGAAAATATTATTTTTCCTATTCCACAGGTAATTCGCATCTTTTGAGTTACGCAACAGGCGATAATCCCTACGGACCGTTTACATATCAGGGAGTTATTTTAACCCCTGTAGTAGGCTGGACTACCCATCATTCAATTGTCGAGTTCAAGGGAAAGTGGTGGTTGTTTTTCCACGACAGCCGCCCTTCCGGCGACGTAACATGGCTTAGAAGCATAAAGGTAGTTGAATTGAGATACAACGAGGACGGAACGATAAAAACGATTAGAGGCGGCGGTTCTTGGTAAACCGTGCGGAACGGCAACCTATACTGATTTTTTACCGCGAACCGTTATACAAACTCACCAAATGCATTAGGTGTTAATTTCTCCATCTTATAAATTTCTTTAAAATGTGCTAAACTTAATATATAAAGGAGTATCATAATAATGAATCTTAAAATAAAACTAAGCATCTTAACGATCTCTATTGTAGCGCTCGTGGCAGGCGGACTTGCTTTAATTCAACTGCAGCGGGCTACCGACATTACTATGGATTTAAGCGTCCGGGGGATACGATATGTAGCCAAAGAGCAGGCGGCATTCTGGAAAGGCCGGCAAAACAGCTACTTAGACAAGTTAGACGGAGTTGCGGACATAATGGGTGAATTCGAAAGCATACCCGCGGCAGGACGGCGGGATATGTATGACAATATACTAAGGGCTACTCTGAATAATAATCCGGACTTTGTAAGAATATATTCTATTTGGAAACCAAACGTCATGGACGGCATGGATGCCCGTTACATAAACCGCCCGGGGTCAACTTCGACAGGGCAGTATGCAATGACCTACACAAGAGAAAACGGCAAGATTGAGGTAACTAAAAACCTCGTCATTGATGAAGTTAATACATGGATAAACGGACCCGATGCGCTCAAAGACAAAGTTGATCATCCTACGCCTTTTAACATTAACGGAAAAGACACCTATATTATCAGAATGGGAGTTCCCATAACTAGAAATACTACAGACGAAGTAGTCGGACACTTGGCTGTTTTAATGGACATTGCATCAATGCAGGGTCTGGTAAACCAAACTCTCAAAGATTACGAAGAAATATCCCAGATGTCTATTTATTCAGGCAACGGATTAATTATGGGAAATCTGCGTCCCGAGCGGGTAGGAAAACTTCTGCCCGAAGTGGAAGCTTTATACGGCGTTCATCAGAAAGCCGCTAACCAGGCTGTTCTTGACGGTAAGCCGTTTAGCTGTTCAAGCTATTCGAATTCTTTAAAGTCAAACGTAAGAATTGAACTGATGCCTTTCAAAATAGGCAATTCAGACAATACCTGGAGTGTAATGATTGCGTCTACGGAAAAGTACATCATGAGAGAAATCAAAGTGATGGCAAGGTTTACATTTATCCTTGCGGCTATAGCGATACTGATAGCTATTTTGGTTATTTATATTGTTTTGAGCGTTGTTGTAAGACCGATTATCCGTGTAACCGAAAATTTAAGAGATATATCCGAAGGCGAAGGAGACTTGACCAAAAGACTTAAGGTTACCTCCAAAGATGAAATCGGCAATCTTTCCCTTTATTTCAATAATACCCTTGAAACTATCAGCGCCCTTATAAAGAGAATAAAATACAAGGTCAATGCGCTGACCAACACCGGACATGAACTTTCCTCAAATATGGAAAAAACTTCAAAATCGGTAGATGATATTTCGGCGAATTTTGACGGCATGAAAACCAAGATGAGCAAACAGGAAGATAACGCCGCAGAAGCGGAGAAAGCGGTAAGAATCATAAAAAGCAACATAGAAAATCTGAGTAAGCTGATAGAAAGCCAAGCTGAAAGCATCAATACTTCGTCTTCCGCCGTTGAGGAAATGACAGCCAATATTCATTCTGTAACCAAGACATTGATAGAGAACAGTAAAAATGTTACCGAGTTAATGGGGGCGTCTGAAAACGGAAAATCGGGACTTCAAACGGTTGCGGAAAAAATACAGGAAATTGCTCGGGACTCAGAGGGTCTTTTGGAAATAAACTCTGTCATGGACAATATTGCGAGCCAGACAAACCTCTTGTCAATGAACGCGGCAATTGAAGCGGCGCACGCGGGAGAGGCGGGCAAAGGATTTGCCGTAGTCGCCGATGAAATTCGCAAACTTGCGGAATCATCGAGCAGTCAGTCGAAAACCACCGCCGATATGTTAAAGAAAATAAAAACTTCCATAGATAGCATTACAACCTCTTCCAATGAGGTTCTTTCACGTTTTGAAGTTATCGATACCGGCGTAAAAACAGTTTCTACTCATGAATTGAATATCCGTAACGCCATGGAAGAACAAGAAGTAGGCGGCAGGCAAATATTGGAATCAATGGGACGGCTGAAAGAGATAAGCGTATCGGTCAAAGAAGGGGCGACTGAAATGCTGAGTTCAGGCGAGCAGCTTAATAAGCAGACCGAAGAATTAATAAATTCCAGCGTTGAAGTAGTAAGCGGCATGAACGAAATAGTAAACGGAGCCATGAAGGAGATAAAAGCCGCGGTAGTCCTTGTTGATGAAATGAGCGCCGAGAACAGCCGTAATTTCGACGAGCTTAAAGAGGAATCATCAAAATTCAAAGTCGAATCGGGCGATGAAAAGAAAAAGATCATCATAGTTGACGATGACGAACCTATCTGTGTAATGGCAAAAGGTCTTCTGGGCGATGATTACGATGTTACAACGGTCAGTTCAGGTAAAGATGCATTGGGTATGTTCTTCCAAGGGTATACTCCCAATTTGGTGTTATTGGATTTGACCATGCCTGAAATGGGCGGCTGGGATACCTTTATCAGAATAAGGGACATTACCAAGTTACACAAAACCCCAATAGCAATTTACACAGCTTCCGACGATCCGAAAGACAAGGACAAAGCGAAGGAAATAGGCGCGGTTGATTATATCAAAAAGCCCTGCAGTCAAGAGGAAATGTTAAAGAGGGTAAATAAAATAATTCAGAAAGGGTAGTGTGCGAAAATTCTCTTGTTCGCTTTTTACAACTCGCCCAACGCCGCCGCCAGCTTCGCTTCTTCGCCGTCAGATAGTTCGCCGGGAAGAATCAGCGGAAAGGACGGGGCGGGCGGTAATAAAAATCCCGCTTCCAAAAATTTTTGAAATAGAGCAGACCATTTTTCTGTTTCCGCTTTTTCTTTTAATTCAAGATAAATGCCGTGCTTCTGCCAGCGGCTGCCTTGTAACGCTTTTTCAATACGCTGTAATTTAGGAGCAGCCCTATTCGGCGCGGCGAGTATGTCGTGGATGCCTCGTGCCGCCGTTGCAAGCAGTACGGGTGGAAGGATGTCGCTCTGCGGCAGATTTGCAAAGTGGTTTTCAGATGGGGCGGCTGCTATGCACAAGCCTATCGGCAGACCGCCGTGCCAGAGTTGAATGCCGGGGAGTACGGGGATAAGGATAGGGGAGTTTTCCGTTGCCGCAAATGGGTTTGAGGGGTTGGTAAAGGGTCGCCAGAGTTTAGCGCTGCCGTTGTTTAAAAGGACTGACAATTCCTGCGGCGGGGCGGCGTAGAGGCGGAAAACTCGGTTCGGGAAAATTTTGGATAGGGCTTTTAGGTAACGGGCTTCGGTGAAGTGGGGGAAGGGCGAATATAAGCCTCGGCTTGCGGTATTTTTTAGTTCGCGTAAAATGTTCGGCGGAGTGTGACCCAAGACTGCCGCCCCGCCGGTTAGCCAAAGATCGACTAAACGTTTGCCGTTGGATAAATAAAGACGGAAGCCTCTCGCTCGCAAAACATTGGGGATTTTTCTTAGCAGGCTGAAATCGTCTTTTATTTCCATATTAGTATTTTATACTCTTTATCATTTGTTTGTCATATTAAAGTATGGAGTTTTGCGAATCTTTTTAATACCCTTCATCAATTTTTTCATAAGCCCTGCCCTGTATCTCGCTTAAAAACCGCTTGTCCAACCCCGAGTCAAAGCGAACATGTACGACAGGTCCGTCCTCGCTGTCCTTTATTCCCACGACAGCGCCGTAGCCGTGATCCTCGTGAAACAGACGCTGTCCTATCCGCCAGCCTGCACGCTCTTCAAGCTCGGCGTTTGCTTTGCTTTTTGCGCCGCTCGCTTTAAGGCTTTGCGGATTAAGCGGATTAAAATTTCTCCTGATGAACGATCTTTTGTTTGCGTATTGCGGCGCAGTGTTGTCTTGCGTAGACGGAAGTTCTTTTATTTGCAGACAGCTTCTGTCAATCTCACGCAAAAACAGCGACGGCTGTGCAGGCGCGGTTCTTCCGTACATTCGCCGCTCTGCGCAGGTTGTCAAATATAGTTCGTCCATGGCACGAGTGGCTCCAACATAAAAAAGCCGCCGCTCTTCCTCAAGCTCGTCGTCTTTTTTGTCTTCTCTTGGAAAAATACCCTGTTCAAGCCCCGTCATTATTACACGCTTGAATTCCAAACCTTTGGTATTGTGAAAAGTAATAAGCGTTACGGCGTTTTGCAGATCGCCCGATTTGTTTGCGTTTGTTGTGTCTTCCATTGAACGGTCAAGCTCTATGTCTTCCAAAAATTCGAGCAGACCTTCACGGGTGTTTTGATATTCACCTGCGGCGTTTACAAGTTCCAGCAAGTTGCCTGTTTTTGAAATCCCCGCTATTTCATCTTGCGTTTTATGATACTCGGCAATACCTGAATCGTTAATTATTTTTGTAACAAGAAGCGAAAGATTATCGCCCGATACAAGTTCGCTGTCTTCATCTTCTTCGTATGTGTGTACGGAATGAGACAGCAAATTTTTTGCGTCTTCAATTACCTTGATAAATTCATTCAAACCTTTACGGGCTTTTGCGGAGCAATCCATCGCACGGCTTGCCTCAAGTAAATCGCCGTTGAGTTTGATAGCAGCTTCCGTTAGCTTATCGACTGTCGCCGCTCCTACGCCTCTTGTGGGTTTGTTTACCACACGGCGGAAAGCGACTTCGTCACGGTGGTTTACAAGGAAAGCCAAAAGAGCGAGAGAGTCTTTTATTTCTTCACGTTCATAAAATCTTAAAGAGCCGATAACTCGGTAGGGGATACTCTTTCGCATAAAAACAGTTTCAAACCCTGCCGATTGCGCATTGGTGCGGTAAAGGATAGCCCAATCCGACCATGCTGTTTCTTTCTTTTTTACGGAGGCGGCGATTTTATCGGCGCAAAAAGACGCTTCTTCATTTTGGTCGTGAAGGTAGACAAGCACTGGCGCAGGACCGTCTCCTTTTTCGGCTCGGAGAGTTTTTCCCAAACGTCCGCGGTTGTAATCGACAACGGAGGACGCTACTTTTAAAATGGAAGATGTCGAGCGGTAATTTTGTTCAAGGCGGATAATGTCGGCTCCCGAAAAACGGTCGGGGAATTCAAGAATGTTTTTTACTTCCGCGCCTCGGAAGCGGTAAATGGATTGATCGTCGTCGCCGACTACGCAAACATAAGTGTCTGCGCCGCACAATTCTTTTAACAGCCTGAACTGCGCTACGTTTGCGTCTTGATACTCGTCCACCATAATTACCTGAAAACGCTCATGAAAACGCCGAGCCACTTCCGGCTGACTGCGTAAAATTTCCACAGGCTTTTTTATCAAGTCGCCGAAATCGACATTGCCAATCTGCGCCATGCGTTCTTCGTATCGCTTGTAAATATCACGGAATTTTTTGTTGTGATCGATAATCGCAAGCTCAGGATCATCGGGGGAGAGAAAATAATCTTTCGCTCTGGAAATGTTGTGCGCGTAATGTTTTACATCGGCTTTGGGAATGTTTTCTAAAATAGAGGAAAGAAGCGATACGGCATCATCGTCATCGTAAATGGTAAACCCCGAATCAAGACCGATAAGGCTTCCGTTGCGCCGCAAGAACCACGCTCCAAAAGAGTGAAAAGTCCTAAGCATTGCGTTCTCGGCTCGCTCGTCAATCTGCCTCGCCCGTTCCGCCATTTCCCGCGCCGCTTTGTTTGTAAATGTTACCGCCAAAATTGAACGAGGATCCATTCCCCGCTCTCTGATTAGCCACGCTATCTTTGTAGTGATCACCCTTGTTTTACCCGAACCCGCTCCCGCCAGTATCAGCAGAGGCTTCCCCGTGTGCAGAACAGCGTGGCGTTGTTCGTCGTTGAGCGGGGCAAGATAGGGAGGATAATCAGCAGACTGCATTTGTTATATTGTAACAGAAACAGGGAGAGGTGTCAGTTGGATTTACCGCAGAAACAATTAAACATTCACTTCCAAATCAAACCCACGCCGTGCTATAACTTTGCACTTTGCAAAATTTCCCAACTGCGGATTCATTTCGCTCGCCTTGCTTTTTACAATAACCGCCGCACCGTCTATGTCCGGGGCTTGGCAGTATAGCCGTCCCAGCCAAAGGGGTTCGTCTGTGTCGGCTTCGTTTGCGGCAATTTGTTCTTCCGCTAACACGTCCATGTTTTGATTTACAAAACGTTCCATGTTTTTTTCCGTAATAGGAATTTGATGTTCCTCAATTATTTGTTTTCGCTCTTTTGCGGTTTTGGCGGAAACACGCCCCTTCATAGAATACGCCGCTGTTCCTTCCTCTCTTGAATACACAAAACAGCCAAGCCAGTCTAAATTAGCTTTTTGCTGGAAATCCAGTAACTGCGCAAAATCTTGCTCTGTTTCATCGGGAAAGCCCAGCAAAAAAGTAGAGCGTATAACGGCGTTCGGCAGTCTTGCTCGGATTGTTTTTAGTAACGCAAGATAGGTTTCCGCATTTCCATGACGGTTCATGGCGGTTAGTATTTTGGAAGAGGCGTGCTGGAACGGAATGTCAAAGTAGGGAAGGAAACGGGAATCTTTTTCCATGAGGTCGAGGATTTTAAGAGGGAAGTGGTCGGGGTGAATGTACAACAGGCGCACCCAAAAATGCCCTTTCAGCGAAGAAATCGCTTCAAGCAATTCCGGCAATTTTGCGGCGTTTTCTGCGTCTGCGCCGAAAGACCCGATGTCTTGCCCGATGATACAAATTTCCCTAATGCCTCGATTTAACAGAGCGTTGCATTCTTCCAAAATGTCGGGAATTGTTCGGCTTACAAGTCCGCCCCGAATGAGCGGAATTGCGCAAAAAGAACAACAGTTGCTGCACCCTTCGCTTATTTTTACATAAGCCGAACCCGGCAGCGATAAAAGCGGACGCTCTCCATCGTGCGAATTTGTGTTATGCGATATACTAGCCGCTTTTGCGCCGGTTACAAGGTTTGCCGCTGTTTGGGTAATTTGCGCAATGTTGTCTACCCCAAAAAACCCGTCGGCTTCCGGCATGCTTTCAGCTAGTTCTTTCGCATAACGTTGGGCAAGACAGCCGGCAAGGAGTATTTTTTTACTCGGATACAATTTGCGCCATTCAAGAACGGCGTTAATCGATTCCTGTTTTGCGCTTTCAATAAATCCGCAGGAGTTAACAATAATCAACTCTGCGTCTTCCGCTTCGGAAACATTTTCCCAACCGGCTTTGTTAAGATGAGACATCATATTTTCAGCGTCAACTTGATTTTTTACACAGCCGAAAGGGTCAAGAAAATAGCGCATTTTTTTACAGCGCCGGATTAGGTTTCAAGCTTTATCAGCACAAGGCGGTATCGGTTTTCTTCGTCTCTAACCCAGCGGATATCCGCAACGACAACTTCGCCCGCAGAGCCGATTTCCAAAGGCACTGTCCGCCCTCCGCCGATTACCTGAAGCTTTGCCGTCTGAGCATTAGACACCCAAATGCGAATGCCGTTTTGAGCTTGAATATCAAGATCTTCCGACCGCTGGAAATAACGCTGAGTAGAACCTTTGCGATCTCTCTCGTTAAGTATTTCCCAGCGGAACATGCAATACCCCTGAAATCTTGCCTGTAAGGTGAAAGGATACGCTGTTGCGGAACCGGGAAAAATAGTGGTGCTTGCGGCGTTTACAGTGTTCACCGTGTGGGTAATGTTTTGTTCTATTTCAGCGCCTGTGTAAACGGCGGCGTCCATCAAATAAAAATGGAGTAACGCTCCCATGTCGGCGTTGTTTTTAGCGAAATCCGCTACCGTTATGCGCAATTCGGGGATTCCGTCGTTGTTAAGGTCGATGTTTACTTCCTGGCTTAAATCAAGCACTTCATTGCCCGCCGGAGTGCGAATTGTTACGGCTTCGCCCATGTTGTACAATTCCAATTTGTAAGTTTCATTGTCTACGGGAATTAAAACGGAATCGTTTTTATATAATCGGCGTTCCATGGAATTGCCTTCCATTATGTATTCTGCGGCGGTGCGTCCTGCGGGTGTGCTTAAAGAAGGTCGATTTTTATTGTTGATAATTAACGAATAGACAAACCAGCCGCCTAAACCTGCAACCGCTAAAATTATTATAGTAGGAACTAAAAACCTGGGCACTTGCGGCGGACTTTTTAAAAGCTGTTCTACGGGAATGGGCTGTTCCTGAATTTTCAGCGCCCTGTAAAGTGAAATTAATTTTTGAATATCGAGGTCAAGGTATGCGCCGTAATTTTTTATAAAACCGATAACATAAGGCTCGCCCGGGAAGATGGAAAAATTTTCCGCTTCTAACGCTTCAAGGTAACGAATTGAAATATTTGTATCACGGCTGATTTGATCGATGGAGAGTCCCTTTTCATTGCGAGCGGTTTTTAATTTTTCACCCAGAGATTCCATTTACTTTCTACCTTAGTTTGTATCCCTAAACAAGAAATTGTTGTACATATTCGCCGAAGGCGGAGTATCGTAGGCAAAACGAGCTTCGGGAATACCGACGTTTGTTCTGATGTTTGTAAAATCCAACCGCAGTTCGCTCTCTCCGATTGTTCGTCCTTCGACACGGCGTATTAACTTTGTATTGGGATTTATGCTTAAAATGATTTCTCTAAAACCTTCCGAAACGGAACGTCTTGTAAGGCGCAGTTTTATAACTCTTTCGCCCGACGTGCTGTCCAGCGGCTCGGGGTTTGGACCCGTAACAAATGACGATACATAGTTGCGTCTTAGAAGCGAAAGCCCCTGAGAGCTTGCCACTCCAACTCCCGCGGCTCCCGGCTTTTTTTTAATATCCTGATTTAAAACCGCTCTGTATTCCGGCAGATAGATAATCAGCACATCGCCGTTAAACACAATAACCTGTTCAGCGGGTCTTGAAAAGTCGATACGCATAAAGCACGGCGACAGGTAGCTTACGTTTCCTGTCATATCGCTGTTTCCCGAACGGATAGTAATAGAAGCCTCATAGTCTCTGATAGTTGCGTAATTATCCGATACCATGCCAAGGTATGTTTCTGCGGTTATTATTTCCTGTCCAAAAAGGGAAGAGAAACAAGATAACAATATAAAAAATAGGAAAATTCCTCGCTTTGTCACGATCACCTCTATAATCAATTTGTTCTATTATTTTAGCTAAAATTGAGGTTAATTGCAAGCGTTTTACGGTCGGAATAAGCCGCGTTGACAACAGCCCTAGCGGAGTGATAGTCTGAATAGGCAGGTCCAGTAGCTCAGGGGATAGAGCGGCCGCCTCCTAAGCGGCAGGTCGGCTGTTCGAGTCAGCCCTGGATCATTGCGAAAAAGCCGTAGGCTTTTTCGCAAATTGCGGCCGTCGTATAACGGTATTACCCTAGCTTCCCAAGCTCGTGACGCGGGTTCGACTCCCGTCGGCCGCTTTTGAATAAATTGGATAAAAACTGTTACAGGTTTTTGGTTTTTGATAATTTTATAAAGGTGGGGATACGGGAGTCGAAGGACTGGTGGGAGTATTTTACTACGGACTTTTTGACTGCGACATACTTCGCTTTGCCCCGCGGCGCGGACGGCGAGATAAATCTCGCCTCATTTTGTTCATCTGGGGTACGCTGTTCTCCGCCGGAACGTTTGGATTTATTCAGCTACGCCCCTTAGACGGGGCGCTGGGCTTTGTTCCCCGTCGGCCGCTGTTCTGGATAAAGTTGGATAAAATGGAAATATCTTCTTGACTTTAGATACAAAATGTATTACAGTTTATTTATGCGCGATACAGATGTTGAATGGGACGATGACAAAAACGAAATCAACAAGCGTGAGCATGAGGGAATGAGTTTTGAACTTGTGCCCAACTCGTTTTTGCCGACCCGAATCGTCTTGAGCGTCTTGATCGGAGCGAAAGCAACACGTCCGGGGAAGAGCGGTGGCAAACTCTGGGCATGGCGGGGAAAGTTCTTTTTGCGGTCTATACAGAACGTGGGGAGAAGAAAAGGATCATATCGGCGCGCCTAGCCAATAAGGCGGAACGGAGAAGTTATCATGGGAATTACCAGATCGACGGTAAAGGTTGGTCAAAAGCCAACTGAAGAACAATTAAAGCAGATTAGAGAAATTGCGAAAAAACCAATTCACTACACCAAAGACTGTCCGGAATCTACGCCGGAGGCTCTTGCGGAATTTGCGGCAATGGCGCGGGCTCGACGGCAAAGGAAAGTAAAACCTATGGTCGCTTTGCGCGTGGAACCTGAAACTTTGGAAAAATACAAATCTCTGGGAAATGGCTATACCGGCATCATGGCTGATGTACTGAATTATGTTGCCGATAATCCGGAAATACTTTACAAGGTTCACGCATAAGGAGGAGGAAAATATGGCGGAAAAGAACAGTGAATGTAAATGCACTTATGGGTGCGCTAGGCATGGGGACTGTAAGGCTTGTCAGGAGTACCATAGGAAAGACGGGTCTCGTACTAATTGCGGGAAGACCGGGAATGAGGGCGGCAAGAAATAATCAATAAAAAAGGACACAGAGGCAACCCCTGTGTCCTTCCTATCTATCGTGAATAACTTACTTCAACAACGCTTTCGCTTTATTTACAAAGCTGTCAACGTCTAAGCCGTAACGGGTTACAAGGTAGTCTTGCGTTCCCACTTCGCCGAATTCGTCGTTAATGCCGATGCGGGCGAACTTGCAATGACATCCTTCTTCGGCAAGAACCTCCGCTACCGCGCTGCCGAGTCCGCTCATTATTTGGGCGTTCTCCGCGCTGATGATAGCGCGTACTTTGCCGGCTTGGTTCAGTATCGCTTCGCGGTCAATCGGTTTTAAGGTGAGAACGTCGAGTACTCCGGCGCTGATTCCTTCTGTGGCAAGTTTTTCGCAGGCGCTCAGGGCTTGGTTTACCATAAGACTGCCAAGCGCAACAAAGCAAACATCCTTTCCCTCTTTTAATACTTTTGCCTGCCCGAACTTGAATGTTTCATTTTCCGAATACAAATACGGTACGGCTTTGCGAGGGATACGCAGATAATGACAGCCGTATTCTTCCGCCATTAAACGCACGAAGGCGGCGCAGGACGCAGGGTCTGACGGCTCAATCATTGTAACTTTTGGAATTACCCTCATCAGGGCAAGCTCTTCAAAGGGCATGTGAGTTCCGCCGTTGAATGCGGCGGTTACGCCCGGGTCAGTGCCGATCAATTTAACGTTTAATTTTGCGTAGTTGGCGGAAAGGAAAAATTGATCATATACGCGCCTTGATGAAAAACAGCCGAAGCCTGACGCAAACGGAATTTTGCCCAGAGTGGAAAGACCGGCGGCGACGCCTATCATGTTGGCTTCGGCAATACCGCAGTTGAAAAAACGGTCGGGGTATGTTTTTTTGAAAACGCCCGTATTTGTACAACTCATTAAATCCGCTTCCAGCACGACAATGTTTTTATTTTTTTCGGCTAATGCCATTACTGTATCGACATAAGCCATTCGCATTTCTTTTTGTTCTGCCATTTTTATCTCCTTATCCTAATGCGGCGATGGCTTCTTTAGCCTTTGCCATGTCGAATGCCATGCTGTGGTTTTTCTCCACGCCTTCCGCGAAATTACATCCCTTTCCTTTTATTGTGTTCATAACGATCATCGAAGGTCTTACTTTTTCCGCAAGAGCTTTGTCAATCGCTGCGTCCAAAGCGGCAATGTCGTGACCGTCAACTTCTTGAGTGAACCAGCCGAACTGTTCCCACTTTGCGGCGAGGTTTCCCATGTCCAAAATATCTTTGGTAAAACCGTCAAGCTGTTGTTTGTTGTAATCGGTAAAGGCGATTAAGTTGGGGAGTTTTTGGAAGCCTGCGAATGCCGCGCCTTCCCAAACCTGCCCTTCGTTGGATTCGCCGTCGCCGATAATCGTGTATACGGTCGATGTTTTTTTATCCATCTTTAAGCCGAGAGCGATGCCGATGGCGGCTGAAAAGCCCTGTCCGAGCGAGCCTGTGGTCATGTCGATGCCGGGGGTCTTGTTGCGGTCGCAGTGGCTGGGGAGGCTTGTTCCGCCCTTGTTCAGGGTAGTAAGCCAGTCCTTGGGGAAAAATCCCTTGAGCGCCAAAGTGGCGTAAACGGCGGGACCTGAGTGCCCTTTGGAAACTACAAGCTGATCCCTTTCTTCCCAACGGGGATTTTTCGGATCAACTTTCATTTTGTGAAAGTATAACAGAGCCAAAAGGTCAACGATTGACATGGCTCCTCCGATGTGACCTGTTCCGAGATTTCCGATTTCCTCGATTGTCATTTTACGGATTTCTTTTGCTTGCGCTTTTAGATAATTTTCAGTTTCTTTATCCATGCTGTTCTCCTCTAAAATAATAATTAATTATAACATGAGTAAGGGCGTTTGTCATGTACCATTGACAGCGCAAGAAAGTGAAACTATTATTAATAATGCGATTTAAAAAGCCTTATCTTGCGTTTATCCTTTTTATTTTGGTCAATATTGGTCAAACTTTCGCGCAATCGGCGGAAACGCCTGAAGCGTCCGAAACGCCTAAAACATCTGAAGAAACTAAAACGCCTGAAGCTGCTAAAAAGGAAAGACCTTTTAAGATAGGGACAGGTTTGGGGTATTCATTCATAGGATACCGTGAAGAAACGGATTTACCTCTTAACAGATATTTGGATACTTTAAATTTTAATTTTAACGGCAATATCGAAAAAAACAATTTTTTGTATTCTATTAATTTTGGATATTTAGCAGGTGAAACCGATCCTATAGAAATTAAAAATGATGACAATTATTATACACACTACCAGAAAGAACATACATTTCTAAGATTATATTATGAAAACGCTCTTGATTATAGGTTGTGGGGAAATAGTGTTTTGCCGGGATACCTTGGCGGCGCATTTAGGGGCGATTTATATTATTCTACTTTGGCAGATACATACTATTACAGTTTAACTATGTTGTGTTCGCTTGCTATACATGTAACGCAGAAATTGATCATCAAAAACAGAAGTGAATTTATTTTATCCTTGAGTATTCCTTTCTTGGGTTATGCTGTCAGGCCTCCTTATTACGGACTGCTTTACGCTCCGCTTGATTCGGAGGAAAAAGTAACAAGCTTCCACAATTACAGGGCGGTTTTCGGCGATTTAAAATATTATCATAAAGCAAGCGAATGGCTTTCTTTTTATTTGGGTCTTGGTTTTGAACTTTCCCAAATTACCTTTCCGCAGCAAAGAAAAGACGCGTCGTTTTCCATGAATGCGGGCGTTGCGTTTAGTTTTTAGGAGAAAAAGTGAAAAGAAAAATAAAATTACTGATATTACCGATAGTTTTTTTATTTTCCGCATGTGATTTGTTTTTAGGACCGGAACCCGATCTCAGCCCTCCCGAAATATTAAAAAGCCTTTGGACTGATTTTAATAATATCCACGCAAATTTAGATTTAAGAATGAGTAATAATACTAAATATAACAGTTGGTATGACGTATATCATAATAAATCAAACGGGTATGCTCTTAAAGTTAATTCCGGTACGTCCGAAAGAGATCTGTTTGACAGATGCGCGGAAATGTTAAAGGAATTAAATGATCCTCATGTCGGGTTATACGCCCCGGGCAAATTTTCCAGCAGTTATTCCGGCAGCGGAGAAACTTTTTACCTTTCAACGGCAAGAAGTTACCTAATCAAAGACGGTAATAGCGGATATAAAAACTTTTTATACGGCGCATTTGATTCCAATCCTAATATAGGTTACATTCGTATTTCATCATTTATAGATGAAGACCCTGAAACAAAAGATCAGGAATGGGGAAGGGCAATAGACAATATTATAAGCAGTATTGCAAATACCAAAGCTCTTGTTTTGGACGTCCGCTATAACATGGGCGGGGATATATATATAATGGAATATATTGCCGCCCGTTTTGCGTCCGAGCCGAAAAATTATATAAAGGCAAGAATTAAAACAGGTCCGGGAGCAAGTGATTTATCTTCGCCTATAGTTTATTCAATAAAAAGTATTAAAAAAGCATCCGATAACCAATATGGTTATACAAAGCCAATTGTATTATTAACAAATAAAGACACAGTTTCCGCGGCGGAATGGTTTACTATGGCGCTGCGGACGCAGAGTCATGTAAAGCATATAGGAACTACAACACGCGGAGCGTTCTCCGCGCGTAATGATCGTTTTATGATAAACGGATGGCATTATTCAATATCGCCGGAAAGAGTGACAGATATAAACGGAAAAACCTATGAAGGAATAGGAATACCTCCTTCTGAAGAAATAAAAAATAAGGCTAATCAGTTGTCAGATCCGGATGATCAGCTTGACTATGCGTTAAAGCGCGCAAAAGAATTAGCGGGTATACTATGAAAATAAGCGATTTAAAGAAATTTCTTTTTGCCGCGTTTTTTATAGCGATTTTTTTTATTGCTTGTGAAGAAGAGGAAGATTCAGAAGACGATGGTTACGGTATAGTTTCAGTTTCCGCAGATGCGGAAGTTCCCACAAAAAAATTAATAATTACAGTCAGCGACAATAGATTTGTTCTTACCCCGGATGACATAAAAATAAATGTAGTCAACCCTGCCTCTTTTTCTGTAATAAAAGGCGAAATAAAACAAACGGGTACGACTTATGAACTTTTAATAACATCAGGGGGCACAGGCACAGTTAGAGTGGGGCTTGATCCGTATCGCGGTTTTACCGGGTGGAACGCAAAACCCGTGTATGTATCCGCCGGCGATTGGTATTTTATTGGAACTGAAGAATTGACAATAACAGGCTACAGTCAGTCAGTTGACCCGTCAAACATACCGGACACTATAGCCGGGAAACCGGTTACAGCAATAAGGGGCAATGTGTTTCGAGATAAAGGATTAACAAGCATTACTATTCCGGACAGTGTAACCTCTTTAGGAAGTTCTGCATTTGAAAATAATCAGCTTGAAATGATTAAAATTCCCAAAGGACTTACCGGTATCGGTAACAGTGTGTTTTATTCTAATCAGTTGACCGAGGTTGTTTTTCACGATAACGTTAATGCTATTTATGATTATGCGTTTATGTACAACCAGCTTGAAGAAATTGAGATACCGGATAAAGTTACATCGATTGGGAATTACGCTTTTGGATACAACAAATTGAAAACAGTTAAAATTCCGGTGAATGTTAGTTATCTTTCAGGATTTTATTATAATGAATTAACCTCAGTTGAAATTGAAAGTGTAGTGGTTAAAACCATTGGTTCCGGGGCGTTTGCGTACAATAAACTGAGCAGTATAGATATTCCGGCAAGCGTTACAAACATTGCTTCAGGCGCATTTGCGTACAATGAGCTTGAAACTATTGAAATTCCCGCGGGCGTTACAACCATTGGTTCCAGCGCGTTTACGAATAATAAGTTGGGCAGTATTGGCAGTATAGAAATTCCCGCGGGTGTTACATCTATTGGTTCCAGCGCATTTGCGTACAATGAGCTGGTTACCGTAGAAATTCCATTAGGCGTTACATCTATTGACAGTAATACGTTTGCGCATAACAAATTAACCGACGTTGTTATTCACGATAAAGTTACAGCCATTGGTTCCGGAGCGTTTGCGTACAATGAGCTTGCTGCCATAGAAATTCCGGAGAGCGTTAAAAGCATAGATCGTTATGCGTTTTTAGGTAATCAGCTAACCAGTATTACCATAGGGGCGGATGTAATGCTTTATACATCCGCTTTTGGCGACGATTTTGAACACTTTTATAATATTGAGAAAAAAAGAGCCGCCGGAATTTATACCCGACCTGATGCTTCCGGCAAGGAATGGCTTTATACTCCTATTCCCATTATTCCCTGATAAGCTTTTTACAACATCACGGGTATTTTCGCCCCAACATTTTCTGCGCCGAATCAATGTCTCCCGCGCTGATTGCGGCGCGGATACGGCTGGAGCTTATGGGCGCGGAGCCTTCCGTAACTTTCGGTACAATTTCCGCGGGTATGTTATGCTCTGCAAAAAATTTTTGAATAGCCTCAGCGTCAGTGTCCTGTTGACGACCGCACTTAAAATCGCTGCCAACCGCGAAAAAGCCTACATTGCCGCGCTCCAACAAAATTTTTAAAAAGTCTATACCGGACATTTGCTTAACTTCTTTGGTAAAGTCAATGACAATCGTTATCTGCACGCCTAATCTTTCAAATATATCCAGTCTTTGTTTAAAAGTTAAAATATGCCCGCTCTCAATTTTATGATTGTCCCTAAAAGTGATAACTACGGGCGTATTGTTAGCGTCATGCGAAACAATTCGCTTTAACAGTTCCTGATGCCCCCTGTGTACGCCGTCAAAAATACCGACCGTCATAGAGGAAGGTCTTCCGTTAAGAGAAAATCCTTTTTCTAAAAAATTACTCCATTCAATTATTTGCATCATCGTTTTTTTTCACTGATTGATATAAGTTCTTTTAATTTTTTATGGAAAAGCTTGTAGTCAGGAGCGAGTGAACAGGCTTTTCTTACCAAGCGTATCGCGGTTTTAATTTTTCCTTTGATGTAAAAGACAAGCCCCCATAAATAATAAAGAGCAGGATCCGGTTTTGGGCGCGGTCTTAATGCGCACCTTAGTTTATGAGAAATCTCAAACTCTTTCGCACTCTTGTCGTAATCCTCGATACTGAACGCCCATTTTCCCGCAAGAGCGTGGGCTTCCCAATTATTTCTTCCAAGAACGGACAATTTTTGCATAAGAGCGGCAAGCTCCGGCATATTATCCTGATTAAGGAAAATATTTCCCGCGGCGATATAGCGAGTCAACGCTTCTTTCTCGTCGCCCGCCATTTCATACGCGTTAGCCGCATTAACCGCGTAAACGCCGTTTTGCTCGCTCATTTCATACGCTTTGTCCCACGCTTCGGCGGAATCAACGTAATTTTTAAGTTCCCAGCGGCATTTTGCGAGCAGTGTGTAGAAGTCGATATCTTTTTCTATTTTAAAAGGATTGTTAATTATAAACTCATTTAATTCTTTAAATTTATTCAGCTCGTTTAGTATTTTTATTTTTTCCGTGTGCGCTATTTTTCCCTCGGCGGAATCCGGCCATTGATCAAGAATCGAGTTTATAAATTCTTCCGCCTTGCTGTATTGCCCAAGACGGAAGGACATCCTTGCCGCAAGAAGCAACTCTCTTTTTGTTCTTACTTCCGATGAGGCGGAAACAGTGCGGATAACTTCGTCCCTGCGTTTCCACGCTCTGCTAATTTGATCTAGAGCCTTTGCGGGTTCGCCCATTACGGCAAAAGTTTCCGCAAGCCTTAACCGCCCCTCGGCGTTGATGTTTATATCGTCTGTTAATTTTTTAAAATTCTCCTCTACTATCTTAAAATGAGAGTCAATGGAAATATATTCAAGATGAGCTTTACAAACATACTCGGCTTTTTCTTCTGGAGTTTCTTCAGGCTCGCTGTCATGTTTTTGTTTATCGGTCTTTTTCTTTTCGTCGGATTCATAAGAAGCCATAACAAAACCAACCGCGCCGTAATCCGCGGAATCGTCGTTTACTTCCCCAAGCCATTTGTCGTTTACAAGAAAAATTAAATATGCGCCGCAGGTGACTATTTTTATGGTAAAATTAACTTTGTCAAAATCGGGTATATCAGTCCATGCGATTAATGTTTTTGGGGAACTGTCTTTTACAACGTCAAGGCGGAAATATCCTTTGTTTGAGACGAGGGCTAAATAATAAGAACCGGCGTCCATAATGTGAAAAATAATACCAGCCGCCGCGTAATTGCCTAGGGTCTCCAAACGGATTTTAGCTTCTATTATGTGATCTTCAAAATCATAGCCGGGCATGTCTACCCACGCGATACAGCTTTCTTTTTTCAAACCGAGCGTAAGAGAGCCTTTTGACAGGTAGGCATTATATGAAGATTCTGATTTAATATCAAAGGGGGATTTTTTTGTTTTGGTAAAATCAATAGTTAACTTACTTTCCGATACAATGTCGTCCTCGTCTTTATGTCTCGGAGCTATTTGCCGTAATTTATTGGAGAGAGCGTAAATGAACCTTTTGGAAAAAGTGAACATATTTAAGATGTACATTAAAAAGGTAAAAAAGTCGATATGTAATATCTGCAAAAATA
>Ga0268262_10001946_pt1 | contig 24486 bp, 19 predicted proteins | sample TergutNc150P3_FD_190354 | JGI IMG/M metagenome (GOLD analysis project Ga0268262, IMG submission 190354) | Nasutitermes corniger P3 segment gut microbial community from laboratory colony in Florida, USA - Nc150 P3 (SPAdes) (version 2) | ecosystem: Host-associated > Arthropoda: Insects >...
GTTCCCTTGCTAGTTTTGTAGATATTTTCCCGATTCCCTTTAGAATTTCTCTATCATTCAAAGTTAAGAAACCGTGCAGTTTTTCAATCCAACTCCGCATAGTCATTGGTTTTCTGGCTTTTGCCTGCGTTTGTGCGAAAATCAAATACTGCTCTACTAAATCATTCAATCCTTCAATTTCCTTTTTGGATAGATAATTTTTTGCAATACCAACATCGCTTTTTCTCACTCTGGTACCGCGCCACGAGGTTAAACCCATATTCTTCTTTTTGCTTTCTGCTCTATTGTAAATAATTTCCGCAGCAGTTTGCCCCGAAATTGCCCAGTGCATTTTGTTTTGAACAGTAGCAAAAAAATCTTTGGTTATTTGGGCATCTTTGTCGTAATCTATTGAGGTTGCGTAAATATCTGTAATTTTCAAATAGAAACGCCTTTCAGATGTTCTAATATCTTGGATTATCTGTTCTAGTTCTTCAAAATAATCAAAAGGTGCATCTGGGTTTTTCAGTCGTTCAACATTTACGGAAAATCCTTTTTGGATATATTCTCGCAATCTCTGTGTTGCCCATATTCTAAACTTGGTGGCTATTTTTGAATTCACGCGATAACCTAGAGATATTATCATATCTAGGTTGTAGTAGGGTAAATTCCTTGTTACTTGTCTTTTGCCTTCAATTTGAACCTGTCGGAAATTCCGACAGGTTGAGATTTCCTGCAATTCTTTTTCTTTGTATATGTTTAATATATGCTCTACGATGTTAGTTCTTGAACATTCAAAAAGCTCGGCTAATTGCTGTTGTGTAAGCCAAACATCGTCATTGTCAAATCTAACGTCTAATTTAGCCAAACCATTTTCATCTTGGTAAAGCAGGAATTGAGAGCTATTGGTTACGGTGGCGGTTTCTTTTTTGCCCATAATGTAATCTCCGAATTGAAATTTGCATTAGGGCGAAGAAATGTAGGTAAAGAATATTCCCTAATGGTAGGGAATATATAAAAATGCACCTAGTCCTTCACGCAACGAACGCTATACAAGTAGCCCTTATTGATGTCTTCGTAGCGCGCGATATCGTATCCAGAGAGCATGCACCAACTGTAAGCGGAACTTTTACTGGACTCGCTCGCACTCCACCAGTAGCCGTAGCTGCGGGCTTGGTTGAAATAGCTACCCTTTTGATCACCGCGTCCGCCCGCTAGGGCGGAAAAGCCGAACTTATCCTCGCCGTCCCAGTTCTTTGACTTTAAGTATTTGCCTGCTATTTCTTTACCGCCAGCAAACTCTACGAGCTCATCCCATTCTGCCTTGTTCGGCAAACGCCAACCGCTAGCACCTGGACAAACAGTCATTGCCGTTTCCCAGTCATAGAGACGACCGTATTTGTCGCAATACGTAGTATTTGCATTACTTAGTTCATTTCGTTCCCTACCGTCGTCATCAGTGAAAGTAATATCAGTACCACACTTACTACCTGCAACGGCATAATTCAAATTTTCTGCCATCCAATATTCAAACACAAATATAGAACATTTGAGAGTAATAAAGCCAGTAATGGAGGTTCATTCTGTTAATTCTGGTTCAGACAATTTATCCGCAAACTATGCGTTATGCAATTTGGATGCTCGTTTGGGTAGTGGCTTGTGATAATCAGTGTTGTTTTTTCGCTGATTTTATCCAAAAGAAGAAAAAGCCTCTGCTTTGATTGCTCACTCATTCCCTGAGTTGGCTCGTCTAAAAGCAAAACCTCTGGAGACATTGAAATTGCTCTTGCGATTAAGGCAAGCCTCAACTCTTCTTCGCTCAAATCTCTCAAATGTTTGTTCAATTCGCTACCAAGCCCAAGAAATGTTAGCAAATCCAAAGCCGTTTTCTTTTCTTCTGCTAAAACAGGTTGCGGAAAATTTTCTATAAGAGCATCTAGCACGGTTGCTCTGCGGTGTACTTGCAAAGCCATTTCTGGAGAAAAAAATCCGAGTTTTTTTTTATGCTCGCTAATGGAAAAAGTTTCTTTTACTTTTTGCCCCAAAAGTTTCAAATCGTTTTTGTAAATCTGAGGATGGTCGCCGCTCAACACACCGAGCAACGTGCTTTTTCCGCTGCCATTTGCTCCGGTAATTGCCCAGTGCTCACCTTTGCGCACTTCCCAATTCAAATTTTCAATAATCTTTTTTTTGCCAAAAGATATGCAAACATTCTTCAAAGAAAAAAGTATTTCACCTATCAAAATCGGTTCTTTTATTTTTTTCATTTCATAAATATTTTCCTCGTGTGCGGATATACAACCATTTGAAAGCGAGCCCTCCAATAAAAATCGCTCATCTTCCCTTTTCAAATTTATCTGCATTTTAATGCCTTTTTGCTGGAATAGTTTTATTCGCTCTGCCAAAAATTTTCTGTACTCAGGGTCTAAACCACCAAAAGGGTCGTCTAAAATCCACAACTCCGGTTCTTCCATATAATTGCGCGCAAGCAAAAGCCTGCGAAGTTCGCCATTGGAGAGGCTTTGCAATTTTTGCTCCAATATATGCTCTGGAATGCCCGCAAGTGAAAGAGCTTCGCCGAGCAATGCACCATTTGTTTTGGGAAAAGGCTCGCTTTCAACAAAATGTTCTGAATTTAAAAAAAATGGATTTTTCAGCAAAAAAGCCCTCACAGATGGAGAATCTTCGTCTTCTAGTGAAATAAATCTCTCCTGCCAAAATCTTGAGAGGGCTTTTTTTATCTTTCTCTGCAAATCATTGCCAAAATGTGATATTTTCATTTATTTCTTTTTTTCACAACAGCATCAAATTCCAGCAAGTTCTTTTTCCATTTTCCGCTTTTAAATGTCGCATAACTAGAAATAGGATCACGATTTCCCTTTGCGAATTCACTTGCTGCACCTTCTATGTTGCCCACAATTTCTTTTATGTATCCACTTACAACCTTATTGAAAACCCCAAGGTTCATAATAGAATTCAACACCGCACCACTTGGCGAAACAATAGAGCGAAATTCATAAGACACAGAATCTTTGTTCACCTCTTTTAAATCTAAAATAGCAGTTGAGGTTCCATGCAATTTCCAAGCTAGGATTTTTGTTCTTCCCCTGCCAAAAAACACATTGTGCATTCCAGGATCCCTGCCTGCGCTATCGTTCAACAGCCAAATAAAACTACCAAATAAATTATCACCATTATCGCCACTAAATGCTTTTCTATCGGGGCTATCGTATTTTATAGTGTATTTTGTTTTTCTATAAGCATTAACCAACTGCGCAGTGAAGTCCATATTATCAAAAAGATATATCATCATTTCTTTTGAAACAGGAAGTTTTCCGTTAAGTTTATAAACAACCCTATATTGACGCCCCATATAACGATACAAATCGTAAGCTTTTGGGTTATTTGCTTTTAGGCCTCTATTTTTGAGTTCTATATAAGGAGCACAAAATTCAGTGTTGTATTTAATATCTGGATTTGGTTTTTTTTCTTCTGCGCTGCATTGAGGAAAATCGTAATTAAGGCACTGCTTAACACCAGAACACATGGCCAAATGTCCAAGGCTCGGCGGTTCGGTTGCATAAAGAATAGAGAATAAGAAGAATGCAAATATAAATGCAAATTGCATGCTCACTTACCCCCAAGTTCCGCAGAACGATTTACCGCTGCTTCTATTGCTGCCATAACCGTTCCCCTAAAGGCCCTATTCTCAAGTTCCTCCATTCCTGCGATTGTTGTTCCTCCAGGGCTGCATACATTTGCTGTTAGCTCTCCTGGACTTAATTTAGAACATCTTAGCATTTCCACTGAACCTTCTACTGTTGATAAAGCCAAATTCATTGCCACATCGTGAGAGAGTCCCACTCTAACTCCACCCATTGCCATTGCTTCTATGAATTGAAAAACAAAAGCTGGTCCGCTACCAGAAAGCCCTGTTACCGCATCCATTTGGCTTTCAAGAACCCTAACGGTATCTGAGCACGTGGAGAATAAAAACTCAACTGTTTGCAGCACGCTTTCTTCAACTCCATCGTTTGCTATGGCAACCGTTCCTTTTTTCGCCACAACGGCAATATTTGGCATTGTACGGACAATGTTTTTTCTTTTTAAAGCCGAGTGCAAAGAAGCAACCTTTACCCCTGCCATAATGGAAATCACAATAAGTTCTTTGCTAGAATTATCCATTTCTTTGCGCAAAGAGGCAGAAATTTTTGAAAATATTTGTGGTTTTACGCACAAAAATACTATATCTGCCTTTGAAAAACCATCTTCTAAAGAATCTAATCTTGCAACTCTGCTTTTTTCTGTGATTTTATTTGCCCTTTCATCGTCTGGTTCATAAAAAAACACAGCACTAGCCGGATAACCGCTATCTGTGAGGGCACTCAAAATTGCACCGCCCATATTGCCAGTGCCTATAAAAAATATATTTTTTGCCGAAGAGCGATGCATAAATTTATTTACTCCTTCATAGCAGCTAAGAATGTTTCGTTATTCTTGTGGTTTTTCATTTGTTTTTGGAGTTGCTCCATAATTTCAACAGGAGTGTGGTCCTGCAAGAACCTGCGCAAAATCCAAACGTGGCGAAGCTCGGCTTCGGAAATCAAAAGCTCTTCTTTTCGCGTTCCAGATTTGAATATGTCTATGGCGGGCCATATACGTTTTTCGGCTATGCGGCGGTCTAGCACCAGTTCCATGTTGCCAGTGCCTTTGAATTCTTCAAATATAACTTCGTCCATGCGGCTTCCAGTTTCTATTAAAGCTGTGCCTATAATTGTTAGCGAACCGCCAAATTCAATTTTGCGGGCTGCACCAAAAAAGCGTTTTGGTCTTTGCATTGCCATGGCATCTACACCGCCGGAGAGAATTTTGCCGGAATGTGGAATAACCACGTTGTTTGCTCTTGCAAAGCGAGTTATGGAATCTAAAAGTATAACCACGTCATCACCTTGTTCAACAAGCCTTTTGGCTTTTTCCAAAACCATATCTGCAACTTGGGTGTGGCGTTCTGGAGGTTCGTCAAATGTTGAGGCTAGAACTTCGCCTTTTACATTCCTGCGCATATCTGTAACTTCTTCGGGGCGTTCATCTATAAGCAAAACCATTAATTTTATCTCTGGGTGGTTTTTGCTTATGGCATTTGCAATGTGCTGCAAAAGAACTGTTTTGCCTGTGCGCGGCGGTGCGAGTATAACTCCACGCTGCCCTTTGCCTATGGGTGTGAACAAGTTCATTATTCTGGTTGAAAGCTCGCTTGTTTCGTATTCCAAATTTATTCTCTGAAATGGATGCAAGGGAGTTAAATGCTCAAAGGCAACGCGCTTTTTGGCATGTTCTGGTTCTTTGTAGTTTATTGTTTCTATGCAGGTTAGGGCAAAGTATTTCTCTTTTTCCTTTGGAGCGCGAACTTGGCCGGTTATTGTGTCGCCTGTTTTGAGTTCGTAGAATCTTATTAAAGTTGGGCTAACATAAATATCATCTTGGCCAGATAAATAGTTGTGGTCTGAGTTTCTCAAAAAGCCGTAGCCTTCGTTTATTATTTCCAAAACGCCTTCCGAGTAAATGGGCATTCCTTCTTCGGTAGCAGCTTTTGCTTCTAGAATGCGATAAATTATGGCTTGCTTGCGCATAACCTTTATATCTGGCAGGTTAAGGTCTCTAGCAAGAGCTTGAAGCTCAGGCATATTTATGGCACGCAAGGTAATCCATTCTTTGCGAGCTTTATCTATGGCCTCTTTGTCTATTTTTGGGATGTCTTCTGGAGAAATGTCTTCTACATAAGGGCGATATCTATTGTTGTTTTTGTTGCGGTTTTGATTCTGATTTTGATTTTGGTTGTTATACCTATTGTTATTGTTGTTATTATTATTGTTGTTTTGGAATTGCTGTTTCCTGTTATTATTGTTATTGCCCCCGTTGCTTCCAAAATTCCTTTGCTGCTGCTGGCGGTTTTGGTAGTTCCCTGCGTTATTCTGGGCATCTGCTGACTGCTCTGCATTTTGAGTGGGCATTATTGGTGGAGGTGGAATGTCTGGTACCATAACACCTATGGGTAACATAGTTTCTGACGTGTGTATAGCCGTAGCTACTTGTTCAGGACCCTCATATTGGTCAATATCTGGTTCTGCGTTGCTGATATGTTTGCTCTTGCGAGCACTTTTAACGCCAAGGTTTTCCAGCTCTTCTCTGGTTTCGGCTGGTGGAAGTTCGGCATTTTGCGGAACTTCATCTGACAATAGTTGTTTAGAACGAGGTGCCAAAGGTAAAACTCCTTTTTTGAATTTTAGTCTAAAATATGCCTTTGCGCAAAGGGAATATGCAAGCATATTTAATTGAATTCCCTTAATTGCTGTAAATATAGAAAAAAATTAGCAGGTTGTCAAGGTATATTTATTATATTAGGCACATGGCAAAAATTTTGGAGAAGGAACAACTTTCAAGCGATGTGCATAAGTTGGTTGTTGAGGCTCCCCTTATAGCAGAAGAGAGGCTGGCGGGGCAGTTTATAATTTTGCAAACAGATTTAGAAGCAGGGGAGAGAATTCCTCTCACAATAGCAGATGCAAACAAGGAAAAAGGCACAATAACACTTATTGTTCAGGCAGTTGGCAAAACGACAATAGATTTATCGCGGTTAAATGCAGGCGATGATATTCCCGTTTTAACAGGCCCACTTGGTTCGCCCACGCATATAGAGAATTTTGGGCACGCGGTTTGCGTTTGCGGAGGCATTGGAGCTGCACCCATGTACCCTATAGCGCAAGCTCTTAAAAAAGCTGGCAACAAAGTGAGCGTTATTTTGGGAGCTAGGCAAAAAAATTTGATAATAATGGAGAGTGAACTTAAAAGCGTTTGTGATGAAATGATAATTTGCACAGACGATGGATCTTATGGGCGCAAATGCTTGGTTACAGAACCTTTAAAGGAACTCTGCGAAAATTGCAAACCAAACTTTGCCATAGCTATTGGCCCCCCTATAATGATGAAATTCTGCGCAGAAACAACTCGCCCATACAACGTTAAAACTTATGCAAGCCTCAACAGCATTATGGTGGATGGCACCGGAATGTGTGGTTGTTGCCGAGTGACGGTTGGCGGCGAGGTTAAATTTGTGTGCATAGACGGCCCTGAATTTGATGCACACAAAGTTGATTGGGATAATATGATGAAAAGAATGGGCACTTATAAGCAGCGCGAGGCCCTAGCAAAAGAAAGAGCACTTAATAAAATAAAAGATTGCAAGTGTGGGGACAAATGAATATTTACTGGTTTTTTCAAATAATTCTTGGGCTTTTAGGACTTAGCTTGCTTGTTTTTATACACGAGCTTGGGCATTTTTTAGCGGCTAAGTTTTGCGGAGTTAGGGTTTTGACTTTTTCAATAGGCTTTGGAACAAAGCTTTTTAAAGTGGAAAAGAACGGAACAGTTTACTGCATATCTGCAATTCCCTTTGGCGGTTATGTGGCAATGGCGGGCGAAAATCCCGAACAAGCTCGCGAAGACAGACCAGATGATTTTCATATGCAGCCTATTTGGAAAAGGGCTTTGATAGCTTTTGCAGGTCCGGCATTCAACATAGTTTTCGCTTATTTCCTGCTAACTGGAATTTATATGCTCGGCAACCCAGAGCCTGTGTCTGACAAGCTGGTTATTGGAACTGTGGAACCCGGCTCCGCAGCAGAAGAAGCTGGCATCGCGGGTGGCGACACAATTTTTACCATAGACGGAAAAAAAGCGGAGGGTTGGGAAAAATTCCGCGAGGAAATGGGTATTAGCATTTCCAGAAATATCACTTTGGAAATTGGAACAAAAGATGGCAGAAAAACGGTGAATATAGTTCCAAAGGAATTCAGAGATTTGGGTGTTGGCACAGCGGGTATTCACCCAAGGCACAGGGTTTTTGCAGCAGCAGAGCCACTGGAAGATTCTCCCGCAGGCAAAGCTGGCATTAAACAAAACGATACCATTTTAAGCGTTGACGGCTACACAATAGGCTATTACCAAGACATGATAGACATAATTTCTGCATCTGATGGAAATGCTGTTGAGGTGGTGTTTTCAAGAACGCAAAAAAACGGCAAAGTAGATACTTTAAGCGCATCTATAAGCCCGCTTTGGAACGAGGAGGCGGAGCGTTATTTAATTGGAATTCAAATGGGGTTTGCTCAATTTGACGAGTTGCAGGTGATTCACAAGCCGCTGGGTGCAGCTCTTGCTATGGCAGCAAAAAAAAGCATCAATATGGGAACCAGCGTGTTTCGCTACATTCATCGCATGATAATAGGAGAGGTTAAATTTAAAGCCGTGAGCGGACCTGTTGGCATTGTGCAGGTTATAGGCTTGGTGTGGCTTGAGAATTTGCAAAGGGCTGTGCTTTTACTCGCTCTTATAAGCATAAATTTGGGCGTTATGAATTTGCTGCCCCTTGCCATAACAGATGGCGGTCTTCTTCTGTTTTTGCTGATTGAAAAAATAAGGGGCAAGCCGCTTTCCCAAAAGAATCAAGCTCGCATTCAGCAAGTAGCACTGGCATTTTTTATAACCTTGTTCGTTTATGTGACATTCATAGATTTGAGCAGAGGCTCAATGCTAATGAAGTAACTTGCACAGCACGGCTTTTTGCGCGTGCAGGCGGTTTTCCGCTTCTTCGTAGCTCAAATTAACCTGCAAGTTGTCCATAACGCTGTCTGTTATTTCTTCGCCCCTGTGCGCAGGCAGGCAATGCGTTACCTTGCAGTGCTTAGGCGCGAGCGCAAGCAACTCATCGTTGATTTGAAAAGGCAAAAAATGTTCCCTCTTGGATTTTTTCTGTTCCTCTTGCCCCATGCTAACCCACACATCGCTGTAAAGAATATCCGCATCTTTAACGGCTTCTTTCGGGGTGTTGAAAATTCTGTATTTTGTACCCATTTTTTCAAACAGGGGCGAACAGATGTCTATCACATCCTTTTTTATTTCATAGCCTTTGGGGCAGGCAAGGGTAAAATTCATTCCCAATTTGGCACACAAATTCATAAGGGAATTTGCAACATTATTCCCATCTCCTATAAATGCAACGGTTTTTCCTTTTAAATCATTGCCAAACTGCTCTATGCACGTTTGCCCAAAAGCCAATGCTTGGCAAGGGTGAGAATCGTCTGTTAGGGCATTTATAACGGGTATATTCCCGTATTCAGCAAGCTGATCCACCAAGCTTTGCTCAAAGCAGCGCACAACAAGCCCGTCCACCCAACGCGACACGCATCTTGCCACATCTTTAACGTCTTCTCTTTTGCCAATGCTCTCTGGGTTGAGGAACACAGGCATTCCACCGAGCTGAAAAATTCCCACCTGAAACGTTACGATGGTTCTAAGCGAGCTTTTTTGAAAGAGCATTCCTATAGTTTTACCCTTTAAACGCTCCGAATAAGTGCCATTTTTAACCTCATTCTTTAAACGAATAGCTATATCTATGGTTTCTAGAACACGACTAGCATCCCAGTCGCGCAGGCAAAGCAAATGTTTTGAACGATCCATACATTATTCCGCGAAAAAAAACAAATAATATAGAAAATTTCATCGGTCTTGCACACAGCGGACACTGAGCAATTGGGATGGACCGCCGCTACCCCAAAATGCGTTCCAGGGGTGTTGTATGGAACGGTAGTAGGCACACGTGCTAGAAGACCACCAATAAGCACCGAAATCGGAGAAACTACCATCCGTATTGCCTTTGCCGCCCGGCAAGGCAGAAAAACCATACCTGTCCTCGCCGTTGCCATCACCCCAGCCACTTGTAGTCTTCAAAAATTTGCCTACAATTTTTTTATCATAATTGTTATCCGGAGCATCATCCGTATAACTTGTGGTGTCTGCGTATCTGAACAAAATACCCCATTCCTCATTTGTAGGCAAATCCCAACCTTTGGGGCAAATCTTTATAGCCGTTTCCCAGTCATAAAGACGACCGTACTTTTCGCAATTAGCTTGTACTTAAGCAGGTGAGTATGGTGAGCATCTATATACACTGAGTCCGTATTTTTCATCGATTTCGCCTTTGCATATTTCTCCGCCTTCTCCATAACATCTGCTACCTTCCGCCGCAAAATTCAAATTCTCTCCCATCCAAACCTGTTCGCCAATTTTCACGGTTTTATAGACTTTGCCGTCTCGCGTGTCGGTGAGGGTGCCTTTTTGCTGTGCAAAGAGGGTGGTGCAGAGGATGGTGCAGGCTAGGGTGAGTTTGGGCGTAGGCATTCCATAGGTTAAAATAGAATTTCTACTGTATTTACTATATTTAAAAATATGATATTCAGGTTTCTGAAATACCTTTTTTTCATTCCAATTAGCCTTTTTGCTCTTGAAATACAGCGCGATGCTGCAAATGCGTTTATTTTTGCAGATGGTGTTGCAGGTTTAAGTTCTGGCCCCTGCTTAGGTACACCAGAAAACGCAAATTATTTCGGTAACGCAGAGGCTCCGGGTATTCCTTTTAGAACTTATATAATAGCATTACCCTCCTCACTTCCGCCAAGCATTAGCCTAGAGAACATAAAAAGCGAAACTTTGAGCGGAAAACCCTGCGGCGCAGAACAAAATCCGCGTTCTTTGCAGGTTGGTAGTCCTTATCTTAAAGATAATTTATGGCGAGTTAAAATTAATGTCCCACTTGTGTATTCCAATGGAGCTTCGTGGAATTTGCGAAAAAAGTTCAAAGTAGTGGTGAATTTTGGCGAAACACCAAAAGGGTTTTCCACTTCCAAAAGAGCTTTGGCATACGTAGAAAACAGAGCAGCAGCCGCAAAATTTGGAATAAAACAAGTGCAGGCAAGCACTATGCGACAAAAATCCGCCGCTACAAGCATGAAAAACATAGACTGGATCGCGAGAATTGGAATTGGAACCAATAATTTAACCGAAATGGCAGATGGAATGTATGCACTTTCTTTTGATAGTTTAAAACGTGTTGTAGGAAATGATATAGATGGAATATTAATTTCCAATTTGAGGCTATTCAGTGCCTCGCCAGATACTTTGAGCGAAATGCTTGGCGAGGAAATTTTTCCAAATGCAGAAGAAATTCCAATTTTGGCAAAAGATAAAAATGCAAATGGAATTTTCGACAGAGGAGATTCAATAATATTCTTTGGTTATGGAACTGCACTTTGGAAAAAGAGTAATTCTTTGAGCGGCATGGATTATTATTTTTCGCATTCACCATACAGTTATTATCAATATTATTATTTAGGTGCTAGTGCTGGTGGCAAAGGGAAAAGTCTGGATAAAATTGAGAAAAAAATAAGCGGTCTCGACATAAATTGGAAAAAATATGCAAGGTCAGAAAAAGATTTGATGTTGCGAGATATTTATTTTAGCGGTACCACAGAAGATAACACTGGAAAGGAATGGTTTTGGAAATGGTGTGCAAAAGATTCTACGACTACAGTTGAACCCTATGATTTTCAAAACATCAGAAAACTTACCGGCTTGCGTGGAGATTCCCTGTGGATAGGCGTATCTTTTTTTCCAAGACGTTCCACAGCATATAACGAATCATTTTCTTCTCTCAATTGGAAAAAGAAAATGGAAGGCATAAAGTTCAATTTTTATTTTCAGGGCAAAGAACAAAAAAATATAATTGATACCATTGATGGAGGTTCTTTTGTGTTTGCAAGTAATGGAGCGCAACAAAACGATAATTTATACAAATTGGAAATTTCAAGTTCTGGGCAAAATGATAGATTCGATGGTTTGTCAATAGCATATAGATATGATGTCTATACAAGTCAGGGCGATGAATGGTTATTTCCAGGAAATACAAAAGGAGCGGTGAGAATTCCAGTCCCTGCAAATATGCAACTTATTAAAACAAAAAATTTCATTCCCATAGAAATACTAGAAAGAGCAAGCAATGGTTATGCAAACGATACAATACAAATTGACGGAGACACAAAATATTTTTTGTTTAAGGAAAACAGTTATAAAAAACCATATTCTGTTGAAGTCATTCCAAAAAGGGCAAACTCTGTTTCAGAGCCTTTAGATATTCCTGGGGCAACAGAGTATTTAATCTTAACTTCAGAAAAATTGCAAAACAGCGCCATTTCGCTAAAACAATTCAGAGAAAGTGGAGAAGCCATAACCAAATTTAATACAGCGGTGGTTTTGGCAGAAGATATTTACAGAAACCACGGTGCGCAATTCTCGCCTGTTGCAATAAGGGATTATATTAGATATGCAAAAAATAATTGCCCTAATTTGAAATATGTTTTGCTCGCTGGTAGCGGCAATTATGATTATAGAAAAATAAAATATTCAAGAGATAATTTTATTCCACCTTATGAAGCAGAAGATATTTCTACAGATGATTTTTTTGCAGTTTTGGATTCTGGCGAGGCAATAAGATTTGGTAAATATGAACTAAACCTAACTATTGGTAGGCTTCCTGTTTTAAATACTATTGAATTTGATAATTATATTCAAAAAGCAAAGGATTATGAAAAAATTTCTATTATGGATAATGGATTTTGGCGAAACACAATTATACTTAACGCAGACGATGCTACACAGTTGCAAAAACTAGACCACACTCACCATACGCAACAGATGGAAAATACCGCCGAGCTTGTGGACTTGCTACTACAAAATCAGAATTTTGCAATAGACTGGCGAAAAATATCACTCCTCCAATACGATCTTGAAGGTGGCACAAAAAAACCAGGAGCGGCCAATGAACTATTGCTTCGTTTAAACCAAGGTGCTCTATTCACATTTTATTACGGGCACGGAAGTGCCGTTCAATGGGCAGACGAAGAACTGCTCAAATCTCCTTCTTCTTTGGGCAAGATATTCAATGAAAAGAGATACACTATTTTAGGTTCTTTTTCTTGTCTAGTAGCCCGTTTTGACGATGCCGAGCAGGTTAGTCTTTCGGAAGACTTTGTAAATGCAAAATCTAAGGGTGCAATAGCCGCAATAGGTTCTCTGAGAGAGAGTTATGCAAGCCAAAATGTGGACTTAGCAACAAAAATTTTGAAATTTGCTTTAATCACTCCAAATGCTCTTTTAGGCGAAGCCATTTTAAACGCGAAAAAAAGCACATCTTATAATTTCAGTTCGCAAAGATACAACAATGAGAAATATGTGCTTTTGGGGGAACCTGTTTTGAGTATGCCAAGGCAAGAAATTAGCTTGAAATTAAATTCTATTCCAGATACAATTCAAGCTTTGCAAAAATTGAAAATATCTGGCACTGCTTCTGTGCAAAGCGGTAAAGTACGCTTGCAAGTTTTGGAAGGCGAAAAATCTCGCTACTTGGAGCAAAAGAATTGCAAAGACAACTTTGACAACGACTTCCGCTGTTATGCAAACATAAAAATACCTGGAAATCCAATTTACTCTGAGGAATTACAAATAAAAAACAAAAAATTTTCAACAGAATTTATAACTCCTCGTAAATTATCTCTTGGTGATACTAATGCTCAAATAAGGCTTTGGGCACACAAGGCAGAAGCTGATGGAATAGGAAGAATGGCAGAGAAAGGCATTTTTTTGTCTGGAACTTCGTCTTATGCAGATTCCATTAAAGACAATTCTCCACCGAGCATAAAAATTTACCCTTGTATGCGTTTTGGAAATACAAATCCTTATGCAGAAAATGCGCAGGTTAGTTTGGAAATTCCCGCTTGCTTGGAAGTTGTTATAGAAGATTCTACCGGCATAGACTATAGAGAAGAGGCAGATGAAGGAATTTCTTTTGAACTAAGCCCGGTAGCAAGTTCTTGGCACCCTTGGTCTTTTTCTGAGCAAACTGGCAAGCGCGCAGTGACTAGGGTTAATTTTGGTTTATCTTATGACCCTGGAAATTATATTTTCAAGGTTCGTGCACAGGATATTTTGGGGAGTATTGCTTTACGTTCAATAAGGCTTTCGCTTAACGGAGAAAATAAAGATGGTTTGGCAGATGTTTTTAACGCACCAAATCCCATGAAGAAAAACGGAACAACATTTTATTTCAAAGATTTGGCGGGAGAGAGAAAAAGCAGTGTTAGCATAAAGATTTTTGACCAAAATGGAAAACTTGTTAAAGTTATGAATAACGTTATTTCTGGCGGACCTTCTGCTTATTGGGACGGCAAAGATTCAAGAGGGCGGCTTTTGGCAAACGGGCTTTATCATTATATTGTTCAAAACACTGTTTCTCCGTTAGACGAAGGCGGTGGTAAGAAAAAGGTTTTTGAGAAAAAGCAAAAGCTGATTATTTCTAGATAATGTTACCATTTAAAAATTTTCTACATTTAAAAAACCATGCCTAAAATTCTTTTAATTTTCATTCTAATTCTTTTGACTGGCTGCGCTGCGCCAAAAAAAGAGGCGGAGTCTAATGGCTCGCCACAAAACACGGCTCTCTCCATTCCCGAAAACTACAAAGACATAGTTTTCCCCGAATTCCATTATGTCGCGCCATATCCTGGCGATTATCGCATAAACATAACCGATAGCATAACCCTCTATGCCGTGCGAGACACCAGCCTTCCACTCATAGATTTAACCTTTTATTTCAAAGAGAATGTAATTCCAAAAAACAGGGAAGAGGTTGCCTCTTTGCAACTGCTCTCTTCTCTATATTCAAAAGGCGGAACAGAAACTCTAAGCCCCGCGCAAGTGGACGATTCTTTGGAGTTTTTGTCTGCGAAAATAAGCGGGAGCCTCGCTTCAACTCAAAGCGTAATTCACTTAAACTGCATCTCGCGTGATTTTGACAAAATTTTGCCATTGCTCTTTGCTATGTTCAACCAGCCACGTTTGGATTCTGCTCGGCTTGAATTGCAAAAAAGTGCAGCCATTCAAAGCTACCTGCACCGCTACGATTCGCCAAGTTCACAGTTGAGTGCTCTCGCCGCACGTGTTGCGTATAAAGACAATCCCAGACTATGGAAAGCAGATAGTGCGGCAATAGCAAAAGTTAAAAGAAAAGATTTGCTAGCATTGAAAGATGAATTTTTTGTGCCTCAAAGAGTGATAATAGCAGCTGCAGGAGATTTTAACACGGACTCTTTGAAAAATACCTTGACAAAATTATTTGCAAACTGGAAAAAACCAAAAAAAGGTTTGCGGCATTTTTCTGAGGTTGAATACAACAAGCACACTGGAATTTTTGTCAGCGAAAAAGATATTAGCCAAGCGAATATAACTATGGTAATGCCATTTGTTAAACGCCCGCACCCCGACTATTACCAAACAGCCATTGCCAGCTACATTTTGGGCGGCAGCTCATTTTCTTCCAGACTTACAAACACCGTTAGAACCCAAAACGGACTTGCATATTCCATTTACAGCTTTGCCAAATCCGATTACGAAGATGTTGCTCTCTCTGGAGTAAGTTTGCAAACAAAGGTGGAATCTGCCAAAACCGCTTTGCAGTTGATAAGGGAAGAAGTGCTAAAACTCGGCAAAGAAGGACCAACTGATGAGGAACTTAATTTTGCAAAAAAATCTCTGATAGAATCCATGCCCGGCATGTTTGAAAACGCAGAAACAACAGCGAATACATTTGCCGTATCTGAATTTAACGGTCGCAGTTTGGAACATTACAGAGAATATCCAGAAAAAGTAAAAGCGGTTACCAAAGAACAGGTAAGGGCAATGACTGCAAAATATTTTAATCCCGATTCATTCAAAATTAGCATAGTTGGAGCAGCTAACAAAATTGGTTTGGATAGCGCAACAATTATCCCTATTTCTGCACTTGAATTCTAATTTATGCAAAAATTATCAATAGCGCCAATGCTGGATTCAACAAATAGGCATTTTAGGTATTTTGCGCGCATTTTAACAAAACAAACATTGCTTTACACAGAAATGGTAACGACTGGGGCTATTTTGCACAATAAACCGGAAAAATTTTTGGAATATAATGAGGTAGAACATCCAGTAGCTTTGCAACTCGGTGGAAGTTCGCCACGTGATTTGGCGGAGTGTGCAAAAATTGGCGAGGATTTTGGTTATGACGAAATAAATTTAAATTGCGGTTGCCCTAGTGAACGTGTGCAAAGCGGTTCTTTTGGGGCTTGCTTAATGAGAGAAGCCAACTTGGTTGCGGAGTGCATAACTGCTATGCAAAATGCCGTGAAAATTCCGGTTAGCATCAAAACAAGAATAGGCATAGATAACGATGATAGCTGGGAATTTTTTTTGAATTTTGTGGAAAGCGTTGCAAAAGCGGGTTGCAAAAATTGGATTATACACGCCCGCAAAGCGTGGCTGAGTGGGCTTTCTCCAAAAGAAAACCGTACAATACCACCGCTAAATTATGAATGGGTTTTTAAGTTAAAGGAAATTCATCCAGAATTTCAAGTTTCATTGAATGGCGGAATTAAAAATTTGACCGAGGCAAAAGAAATTTTGCTCACGCAAAAAGCAGACAGTGTTATGATTGGCCGTGCAGCCTGCGATACTCCTTGGATTTTAGCCGATGCAGATACAGAGATTTTTGGAGCGGAAGTACAACGCAAAGATAAATTTGAAGTTATTGAAAAATATTTACCTTATGCAGAAATGCAATTAAAGAAAGGCATTCCGGTTAGCTTGCTAACAAAACATTTAATGGGTCTTTTTCACGGAACGCCAAATGCAAAAAAATATCGCAGAGCTTTAAGCAAGTCACCATTTCTTTGCTTGACCCACAAAAACAATATCGCCGAGAGCAGCAACTAAGGCTGGGCAGCCATCTCCATTCAAAGCACAGGTTTCTATAACTTTTTGATTGTGTTTTGCAAATTCCTTTTTAGCTTTTGAAATATCTAAATCGCTTTTATTAAGTGCAACTATAAATTTTTTCTCAAGCAGTTTAGGGTGAAACGCTTCCAATTCCTTTTTTAACATGCAATAAGATTTCCAAGCGTTCTCTTCAAAACCATCTATAACAAAAAGCAGTGCTTTGGTTCTCTCTATGTGCCTCAAAAAACGATGCCCCAAACCCTTGCCCTCGCTTGCACCTTCAATTAAACCAGGGATATCTGCAATAACAAAACTTCTGTTTTTGCTCTTCGCAATGCCTAACACGGGTTCCACAGTTGTGAAAGGATAATCTGCTACTTTGGGTTTTGCGCTTGAAATTTTGCGAACAAGGGAAGATTTGCCCGCATTTGGAAAACCTACTAAACCAACATCTGCCATCAGTTTTAGTTCCAAATTTAAAATTCGCTTTTCACCAGGTTTGCCACTGGTATGTTGCCTAGGTGCCCTATTTGTTGCAGAAGAAAATCTAGAATTTCCAAGACCACCTGCCCCACCTCTTGCCGCCATCCAAGTTGCACCAGCCTCTGTTAAATCCGTTAAAATTCTGCCTTCTTCATCGCGAACTATTGTTCCCATTGGAACATCCACATAAACGCTTTTTCCGCTTTTTCCTGTTCTATTTGCTGTTTCGCCTGTTGCCCCAGCTTCTGCTGTATATCTGTAAATATTTCCCATATCTAAAAGCGTGGTGTATTGTTCATTTGCCCGCAAATAAATACTGCCTCCATCACCACCATCGCCACCGTCTGGCCCTCCTAACGGAACGTGCTTTTCCCTGCGAAAACTGCATATACCTCCCCCGCCCCTGCCAGAAACAACCTCAATTTTTTTTTCGTCTAAAAACATTTTTTAACTCTTTGTCAAGGACTAACTTCGCACTTAGGAGATTTTTCCACCAGCTTTCCCTGCTCTACCGATATCAGTCCTGTATTTTTGTTTGCTCCGTTGTCTGCTAAAATTATTTTTCCATAAACTCCCCTATACTCTCTTTTTTGCAAAATTTCTGTTGGCAAAGATTGTAGATTCTCACTTTGTGCAAGACTTTGCAAAGCCTGATTTACAATGCGTATTGCATCGTAGCTTAGGCCGGCAACTTTATTTTCGTCTGGGTCTCTTTGCCATCTGTTTTTAAATCTTTCGGTAAAAGATTTTAGTTCATTGCCGTCTGAATAAAAAGCTATGCTAAAAACTGAACCTTCAGCTTGTTTTTTTGCATTAATCAAAAAATCTCTGCCATACCATCCAGAAGTGCCAAGCAAATTTCCAACTCTCAATTTATTAAAAGCAACTTGAGCAGTCATTAAGCCAGCATCTGCTGGGTTTGAACTTGGGATAAAAATTGCAGGAAAGAGCATTGTGGAATCTTCTAGCCAAGATTCCCTTTTGGGAAGAAAAGAAATATTGCTCGTTCCTTTGCTCATATTCATGCGGCGGGTATCTAGCTTCAATTTGCGGTCTCTCAAAAGTTTAAATTCGTTTTGATAATCTGGCAAACCTTCAGCATAATTCTGAGTCATTATAATTGTTCCGCCTTTGCGTTCCACAACACGTTGAAATTCATCTGCCATTAAAGAACCATAATCACCCAAAGGAGCCATTATAGCAAACTCGTTTATTTTTAGGCAATTCATAGCATAGTCCGCTATGGTATAAGCAAGGCGTGCCGAGCTTACGTTTAGTTGAAAAATATTTTTCCCCATTTCGGCAATGCCATCATCTGTGGCTGTGGGAGTAATAACTGGAATATACGGATATTTTTCGCCCATCCAGGCAGCCACAGTAGCAGCACTTGCCGAGAGTAAAGGCCCTATTACCGCTATAATGGAATCTTGGTAAAGAGCTTGCTTAACTTTGGAAAGTGCAGTTGAAGGGTCTGCTCTGTCGTTTACAATTTGAATTTTAACTCTGTTTTTCAAACTGTCTGCATAGAGCAAAATTCCTTCCACCATATAATTTCCAAGTTCTGAGTGGCTTCCAGAAAGTGGGGCTAAAACCAAAATTACCGGATACCCTGCGCCCCTGCCTTCCAATGCACTTTTAAGTCTTTCGGCTTTTTCTGTTAAGTCTGGATTATTTTTTTTAGCTTCGTTATACCAATAACCGGCTGCTTTGTAGCGATTTTCTTTTTGCATACGTTGCCCAAGGTTTAATTGTGCAAACCCTTTTGACATTTTATCGCTTATGCCCCTTTCTAGCAAGCTTTGTAACTCATTTACAGATAGCAAATCGGCAGAAAAAATCTTTGAAAGCAAATCACGTGCTTGCGCTATAGCAACAGGATTTTTTGTATAGGCTAAAACGCGGCGGAGCGTTTCTGCTCCTATGTATGGGTCTCTTTCCAAAACGTTTGAAACAGCCAAGGCAGTTTCAACGCGAGCCCGGTATTGGCTTTTTGGGAAAAAATCCAAAAACTGGTTAGCATAACGCACAACTTCGCTAATTTTACCAAGGCGTAGGCTGCTTTCAATGTAAAGTACCACCGCTTTTTCTTGTTCGCCAGCTTTCCAGCGCTCTTTCACAAAAGTCTCTAATCCTGTATTTGCGCCAGCAAAATCGCCAACTTGTATTTTTTTTAAAATATCATTGTAACTCGGCGCTGCAAGCACAAAAGAAGCAAAAAACGATAATAATACGATAATATACATTTAGAGGGAAAATAGAAAATTTTTAGCGAAAACTTGACAATTATGCAACATTTTTTCTATATTTGTTGACATAAAAATTTAACACAAAGGAGTTTTTTATGAAAAAAGTTCTAGCTGCGGCCCTCTTATGCGCTGTATCAAGTTTTGCCGCTTGGGATTTGTTCCCGGTAAAAGAGGCAGGGAAAGGTGAGGCCAAATTAGGCGTGCAATACAACATAAACGATCCTCTAAAGGAATTTTCTTCCTTAGGTATCAATCTCGGCGCACGTTATAGCGTTATTGAAGGTTTGGAAATTGCCATTTTGCTCAATAAAGCACCTGGCGGTTTTGTGGTAATGAGAAGTGTTCCCGATGCTCCAGCAATTACTATTCCAACGGTTCCAGGAATGCCTGCTGTTCCAGCTGTTCCAACAGCAGGTAGCGTTGGTAAAGATGCAAAAGGTTTAAATCAGCCCATTATCGGCTTACGTTACTGGTTGCCCATGGGTCTTGGCATCTTTGCAGATGTAGGTCTCCCACTTGGTTCTGAAAATCTTGTTAGTAAAGAACCCGATTTAGATTTAAGCGCAGGTGTACAATACTCTACAAAGTTCAACGAACAACTCTCCATAGGGTCTGAGATTTCTTTCAATAAGACATTTAGCGACCCAAGTACTGGTGCAGACTTAGGTGTTGCTGTAGAAGTAGATTATTCTCTCGGTGGAATAACCCCTTGGGTCTCGGTTGATTTTGCAAAAGGGATAATCGCAGGTGAAGATATTAAATCTCCACTTCCTGGCGTTCCAGATATTAAACAAGACCCAGCTCCTGCTGGCATAGGGCTTGCCTTAGGCGTTATTTACGACATAAGTGAATCTTTATATGTTGACGCAAGCGTATGGCTTGGCGTTGCTGGAGACCGCTACGATGTTGGTGCCATGCCCATAACCATCAGTGCTGATGTTGGTTTCAATTTCTAAAATATAAACTTCTAAAAATTATTCTATAATTTTATTCTCCCATTTCCGTGGGAGAATTTTTCTATATTTACGACACGTTAAAATTAAAAATTTAAGCATTGGAGCTGAAATGGATTTGGCTATGAATCAAAATATAGTATGGGTTGCTTGTGATATTAACACAGGCTTAACTGTACATCAATTTGATGGCAAACCAAGGAAAAAACACCTAGTGGCAAAGACTATGAGCTAAAAGACGAAAACAGAGGTCTTGAAATAGCACCTGCGGTTGGCTATACAGCAAATGCTGGCAACCTATCTTGGGGAACCAGTGTTACTTTAGAGTTTGGCAAAGATGCCGATCATGAAAATTTCAATACTATTATCGGTGTGGATTTTTCAGTTAAATTCTAATTCTTAAACACCACCGTAAATGTGCTCCCCTTTCCGGGGGAGCTTTTTAATATTATAGAGGCTTTGTGGGCATCTGCGGTGCGTTTCACAATAGCAAGGCCAAGGCCAGAACCTTTTGTTTCTCTTGTGGATTCATCTCCAACTCTGTAAAAACCTTCAAATATATTTTTTTGCTCCGGTGCAGGAATGCCTTTGCCAGTGTCTTCAACAGAAAGAGAAATTCCTTGCGAAACTGTTTGCAGCTTAACAAAAATATACCCTTCTGCAGTATATTTAATGGCATTATCCACCAAGTTTTGAATAAGGCTGTAAATAGACGAATAGTCCCCTGTTATTTGCAAATCTTTTTCCACTTCCATTTTTATTTCCAAACCCTTGCTCTTTGCAATAACATCTAAAGAATCACAAACCTTATTAACACACTCAGATAAATTCAAAGTTTCCCAGCGAAAAACCTGTTTGCCGCTTTCCATTCTGGTATAATTCAAAATTGCGTCTATAAGGCTTTCAAGGCGGGAAGTTTCCTTTAATATAACGCCTGTGTGAGAAACTATTTTTTCGGGCTTATTAACACGGCCACTGTTCATAAGTTCGGAATACATTTTTATAGAAGTCAAGGGAGTTTTAAGTTCGTGCGAAATGGTAGAGAGAAAATTGTCTTTCATAAACCTAAGCCGCCTTTCTTGAGAAAATCCCCTGTACACAACCACAACGCCAATAACTGGAATTATCAAAGAAAATACAAGTATCAAAGAGAGAAAATTTATCCATTTTTTAGATTCTTTTCTAACAGAAGCTCTATCTTCGTCAATTGAAATATCCCATTTTCCAAAAGGATATTCGCCAGAGAGAAAATAGGGAATATAACTCCACTCCTTTGCTGTTTCTTTAATCAATTCGCTAATTCTTTCAGTATAATAAGCAGAATCCACCTTTGCTATTATCGCTTTTTTAAGTGCCATATCCAAATAAGAAATCACCAAAAAAAACTCAGACTTATCCCTAATAAAAAAATACCTCTCATTTGAATAAGAAGCATAATTCCCAAAGGCAAGTAAAAAATCTCTGTGTTCCCTATAAATGCTTAAATTTTGCAAAAGTCTTTTTGTTTCGTTCAATTTTTTCCAGAATTTTTCCCGCTCCAATTGGCTCAAATTTTCTCTAGAAAGAATATCATTCAACATTCTTTCTAGAAAATAACTATTCCAATCCAAATGCACAAGGGTAGGGCTGTGCAAAAAAGAATCAATATGCTGCAAAGCATATTCTCCTGCTTCTACAAACATTTTAGCTTTTTGCAAATCTAAAAATTCCTTTAAGGCAAGAGCCTCGCTTTTTTCTAGTAAATAAATTTCATCTGTAGTTTCTTCGCTTAGTTTTGGATAGTGCAAGGTGCCATCTTCAAAAACATATACAGAAATAACTCCTGCTGGTAAAGAATCTTGCAAAAAATCTTCGTTGCCCACAAATATTTTAATATTGTCAACCAATTTTTCTTCTTCTTTTTTAAAAGTTTCCATAACGGAAATTTTAAGGTTTGTTTTTGCACTTTCGTAATTTTTTTCTGCTATCCATTCTTCGTTTTTAATGCGCCCGTAACCTATAAAAGCGAGTGCCATAGTTGCAAGCAATATGCCAGCTAAAAATAAAAGTAATTTGAGCGGAACCGCTAATGAAGCAATTCTGTGAACCATATACCAGCATTTGGAAAATTTAAAAACACAAGTACACCGGCAAAAAGTACTGTGCAAGAACACAGCCCCAAGAAGAAGAAAGCAACCATTAAACGAAAGGGAAGGGAATTTTTCATGAGTATTTATTTCTCAGGTTGATGGGTTAAAGAAACTGATGTTCCAATATCTATTCGCTGATTTGCACTGTAAATTTCCCTTATCAAAACAGTTGAGAGAAAATCATCGGAATGTACCACCAAACCCCTGCCCAAAAGCCTTGGTGGCAAAGCATAGTCTCTTTTATCAAAACCCCAAAAGGCCACTGCGCTACCTGGTGCATACTTATGCCTTTTACCTTCGTTTATTAGAGCATAAGAATAAAGATTTGCCACTATGTTCTTGTCCAAAATCAAAAGAACTTCGGACATTTCTTCTACTCTGGCTTGCTTAACGGGGACATAAGAATTCACAGAAATAGTCTTAACGGGAATTTGTGGACGGCAATGAGAAGTTTCTAAAGAAAGCACCTCAAAAGACTGCACTATAACCGCTCTAGAATGAACACTGCCAACATCAACTACCTTTGCAAGAGCCGCTAGGCGATGCACAATATATTCATTGGAGGTTCCAGAGGAATTTGGAACGGAAATCTTTTTGTTACTCCAAAGTTCTGCAATATCACCAGCTTTTAATTTTGGATAATCTCTTTTGCCATACCCAAGGAGTATTTCGTGTTCCAAAGAGTGATAAATAGGTTTGTTAGGCTCATCGTTTAGTATGTTGTACCAGTTTTTGCCACCGCCTCCACCAATTACTGGTTCCAGTATAGGCATTAATCTTTGGTAATAGGAATTGAAAACACGCGGCTTTTCTTGCGTTCTGTATTCGTTGGTACCTTCCTGAAAAGTATATTTTTCTGCATTTCCTTTCAAGCCCTTGCTTCTATTGTAATTACTGCCATAGCTTCCGCCATAATCCCTGTCTTTGGAATTTCTACTCCTTCCTTTTCCCACAAGTTCTGGGCAAGGGTCATCGCCTGGTATGCAAATAGAATCGCCTGGGTAAATCCAATGAGGGTCTTTAATATGCGGGTTTACATTCCATAAATCTGGCCACAGAAATGGGTCTTTCAAAAACTCCTCGCTCAAGTCCCAAAGGGTATCTCCCTTTTGAACTCTGTAAGCGAGAGCAAGCAAAACGCAAGTGGCAATCAAAAAAATAGATTTCTTCATTCCCTACCCTATTTTCACGCTTGGTACATGCCAAATCTCATCGTTATATTGCTTTATGGTGCGGTCAGAACTAAATTCTCCCATGCGCGCAACATTCAAAATAGCTTTACGTGTCCATATTTTTTTGTTTGAATATTCGTTGGAAACTAGGTCTTGAGTTTCTACATAAGAGGGGAAATCTGCAAGGAGCAAATATTGGTCTTTGAAAAGCAAACTCTCAACAACTGGTGCAAACGGACATTCTGGGTAATTAAGCGTGCGAATAAAATCCAGAACCTCTCGAATATCACTAGACGATTCATAGTATTCCCTTGGGTTGTAACCTTGTGATACTATTTTCTGAACTTCTTCAACAGTTTTTCCAAATATGTAAATGTTATCACGCCCAACGGCCTCGCACATTTCAACATTTGCGCCGTCTAACGTGCCAATAGTGAGCGCTCCGTTAAGGGCAAACTTCATATTGCCTGTGCCGCTTGCCTCTGTGCCTGCTGTTGAAATTTGCTCAGAGAGATCTGCTGCCGGAATTATTTTTTCGGCATAAGAAACGCGGTAGTTTTCAAGGAACAAAAGCTGCAAAATACCCTTTGCACGAGGTTCTTCTTTTATTCTGTCGGCTACAACATTTATGAGCCAAATTATCTGTTTTGCCATCCAATATCCTGGAGCAGACTTTCCGCCTATTAAAATTGTTCTAGGTTGAACAGCTTGCCCTTTTTGAAGGCGTTTGAGCAGGTAAATTGCGTGCATTATGTTTAAAAGCTGCCTTTTGTATTCGTGAATGCGCTTTACCTGAACATCAAAAATGGAATCTGGATTTATTATC
>Ga0268262_10001947_pt1 | contig 24485 bp, 17 predicted proteins | sample TergutNc150P3_FD_190354 | JGI IMG/M metagenome (GOLD analysis project Ga0268262, IMG submission 190354) | Nasutitermes corniger P3 segment gut microbial community from laboratory colony in Florida, USA - Nc150 P3 (SPAdes) (version 2) | ecosystem: Host-associated > Arthropoda: Insects >...
TTATAAGCGGGCTTGTATCGCGGTTTATGATAACCACGTCGATTATTCTTTTGCCCAATAAGGCGTTAATTACGCGCATAGATGATGTAACCACAGTAAGAAAAAGCCCGCCCATAAAGACAGCTCTCTTTCCCTTCATGTAGTTCCAGATCCATTTAACTTGTTCCATGATAAGACCAGTGTATAGCGGTTAGCGATTAGTGTCTAGTATAAATAAAAAAAAGGAAGTAAAAAATAATATGTTAAAAATTTATATTTTGATGATTTTTGTTCATTATTTTTTTCTTAAAATCCTTTTATTTTTTTGCCGAAAAGCATATTCTGATAACAGCGAAGGCATCCCGGGAACATGCCGCCTTCGCATTCATGCAGGGCTTTTCTGAAATAATTCGCGCGCTCTCCGTTATATATCTCTTTAATTGGTTTGTCCTTTATATTGCCTAAAATGTAGTCGGGGTAATCGGCGCAGAAATGTACGTCGCCGTTGTAGTTTACATTTAATTGACACCAAGGCACTACGCAGTTATTTCGTACGGGTGTTTCAAGTTCCGAATAGTATGTATGTGTTTTTTCGGGGTTTAACGCGGGAACCGTAAGGACTGCGTGCCCGAAGTTGTTTTCCTGAGTATCACGCAGAATTTTGTGCAGTTTCTGTCCGTCTATTCCGGTGTTGTAGCCTGTGTTGTAAGCGTCAAGACAGTCAATATCGGTGTCAAATTTTTCTTTCATGAAACGTTTTTGTTCAGCGACGATTTTGTCGTTTGTGTAAGTGCCCAAATTGTAGATGTGAAGATCGATGTTGTACTCTTTGCTTGCCTCGGAAAGGTTTGCAAGGTCCATGTAATTTTTATTTGTAACTGTCGTTACAATGTTTAACATGGGATATTTTACTTTTCGTTTTTGTTTTTCCTTGCTGATTGCTTTTAATCCGGCTATTACTTTGTCGTAAGAACCTTGTCCGCGCAATTCGTCGTTCACGTCGCGGAAGGCGTCCAGAGAAACAAAAATGGCGCTCCATTTATCGCGGACAATTTGTTCGGCGTGCCGTTCCATTAAAGTGCCGTTTGTGTTTACGCTTAAAAAAAGACCTTTATCCGCTACATATTTACATAACGGCATAAGATCGGGATACAGAAAAGGTTCTCCGCCCCAAATATAAAAAGTAGGTTTATTCGGGGAAACTTCATCGACAAATTTTTTCCATGTTTCAAGCGGAAGAATCTTTTTGCTTTCTTCCGCAGCGCAGTCTTTCATTACGCCCTTGTCGCCGTATTGTCCGCACATTTTACAGCGCAGATTGCAGTTCCCTGTTACCTTAAAATACACCAACGCTAAATTCTTGAAATGGTTATATTTGTAATTCCTGTTTAAGAAGTGGCGGGCTTTGCCGATTCTGAATAAACTTGAAGCTATCCTTGCCGCTAAACCAAGATTCTTGGTCAGCAGCAAGGGTATCATTGATGTATTTTTTTTCACGCACGTCCCGCCGAGCCAAGAACATTCTGATTCTTGTGTGAGTAAAGTTTTTTAAGCTCATCGCGCGCCGGTCCGAGTATCTTGCGGGGATCGAACTCATCGGGTTTCTCAACTAAAATTTTGCGGATTAAAGCCGTCATTGCAAGGCGTCCGTCCGAGTCAATATTGATCTTGCAGACTGCGCTCTTTGCCGCTTTGCGAAGCTGTTCTTCGGGGATACCGACAGAGTCCGTAAGTTTTCCGCCGAATTTTTCTATCATGTGCACATATTCAATGGGTACTGAAGAAGAACCGTGCAGAACGATAGGGAAGCCGGGAATCTGTTTTTCAACTTCTTCAAGGATGTCGAAGCGCAGCGGAGGGGGAATAAGAATGCCGTTGGCGTCTCTTGTGCATTGTTCGGGTTTGAACTTCGCTCTTCCGTGGCTTGTCCCGATAGAGATAGCCAATGAATCGACCTTTGTCTTACCGACAAAATCCACGACTTCGGAAGGCTGGGTGTAGTGGCTGTGTTCCGACGAAACGTCGTCCTCAACTCCGGCGAGAACACCAAGTTCTCCTTCTACCGTAACATAATCTTTTTGTGAATGAGCCAATTCGCAGACCTTTTTGGTAAGCGCCACATTTTCGTCATAGCTCAAATGCGAACCGTCTATCATTACCGAAGAAAATCCGGTCTCGATACAGTCCTTGCAGAGCTCAAAACTGTCGCCGTGGTCAAGGTGCAGTACGATTGGAATGTCGTAACCAAGCTCATGGGCGTATTCTACCGCTCCGCGGGCCATATTTTTCAGGATATTCTGATTGGCGTATTTACGCGCTCCCGAGGAAACCTGCAAAATAACCGGTGATTTGGTTTCCACGCAAGCTTGGATAATCGCCTGCATTTGTTCCATATTATTAAAATTGTACGCCGGAATGGCATACCCGCCCGAAACCGCTTTTTTAAAAAGCTCCTTTGTATTTACAAGCCCCAACTCTTTATAACTAGTCATAATTTTCACTCCTTTTTGTTTTTTTTAATATACCCGTTTTTTAAAGGTTTGGCAATAGCGGAAAAAGGCGTATTTTGTTAAAAAAGTATTGACATTTTTTATGAATTATATTAAATTGGAAAAAACACTGTGAGCGAAGACTGAGATGGAGTTTTTTATAAAATGTTATACAATACTGTTTATCAACAATTGTTCATCAACTCGATTTTGTTGTATGTCAATGAGTCATTACCCCCCCCCCCCCCCCCCCCCCCCGTACGATCTAGCTTAAAAATACTATTTTTTGCTATTTTTCTTGTTTTTTCGGTTCCTTGTTTTTCTGACGAAAATCGTTGGTATGACAGGTTTTTTCTTGAAGGGGCATATCATCAGTATTTTGCGCCGGAACTTCTTAACGATTATGTAGAAACCGGTCCTGGTTTCCGCGCGGCTTTGGGTTATGAATACTGCCATTTCCTGTTTGCTCTTGAATCCGGTTATACCCACATTAACGGAACCAACCCGCTGGTATTGGAAACAATCTTTACCCCTTTGGCGTTAAAAGCGGGGTATAACTTTCCCATACGTTTTGGCTTTGGTCTGCAGGGGTATCTTTTGGCAGGTTATATCTTTTCCCGCACTTCCCGTTACAAAAACGCAATTAACATGATGATGGGCAAATTACAGGAAGATTCAGAACGCCACTTTTTTCCCGGAGCGCGGCTGTACGGAACATGGACAATTTCCGGCGGCTATCTAAAGGTGTTTGCCGGAGGCGGCGTTGACATTGTGCCTGAGACAGACGGTTCGATTCCGTTACCTTTGATTGAGGCGGGAATTTCGTTTAAACCTTTTGTTTTACTGCGAAAAATGGAACAGCGGAAAATTGAGCCTTTGAAACCGGAACCGGAAATTTTAGAACCGGAAGTAACAGAACAGGAAATAACAAAACCTGAGATAACAGAAGTAATAGAGGAAACAGCAGAAATAATAGAAACAAAACCTGAGGAACAGGAAGTCCCCAAAAAACGAATTGAATTGTCCCGCGCCGCCGTATATTTTGTGGCGGACAGCACGGACATTGTTCAAAAATATCGTCCTATACTTGACGAGGTGGGTAAGAAACTGAAGGCAAACCCCGAGTTATGCGTAACCCTGCAGGGTTATACAGCTCCGACAGGAACCGAAGACGGAAGACTTGCCTTGTCTGCGGCGCGTTCGTGGTACTGCGCGGAATATCTTATGCGCGTATACGGTATAGCGGAACAGCGGGTGAATATTGAATTTTACAGCGCGGATGAAACATCAGAACAGAAGGTGTGGGAATTAAGACGCCGCGTTGACTTAATAATCGAACAAGGAGAAGAATAATGAAAAACGGAATATTGTTGGCAGGTATTATTGTAATGTCTGCGTTGACGGCGGGCTGTAACAATTATTTTCACGAATTGATTCCCCCTGACGGGGACAGGATCACCTCATTCGAGGTAAACGGGCAGATAGGTTCTGCGAGAATCGGAAGCTCCACCGTTGAAGCGGAAGTTGCCAAAGACACCGATCTTCATGCCGTTCTGCCGCGTGTTAAAATATCAGAAGGCGCTACGCTTCTGCCTGTAACGCTGGACTATGTAAGAGCGGCGTTTCCAAGCTTAGATTTGTTTGATGCGGTAAAGATGAGCAACTCATCCAATATTGTTAATACATTGACTGACTTGATAAAGGCAAACCCGGATTTTACCATACCCGCGATTGACATCCCTATAGATTTTTCAGGACATGTAACAATGCTGGTAATCAGCGGGAAGGGAACTATACGCCAATACAAAGTAACCGTTACGCAGGATTCAGGCGAACCTAAATTGTTGAGCCTTTGTTTCAGTAAATACGACAACGCGGAACTTATCAGCGACGCCCGCTGTTTGATTAACGAGCAGAATAAAACGGTTACGGCAAACATATTGTATCCTATGGAGATGGATTATATAAGTTACGCTCTTGTCCCGTCGTTTGAGATTTGGGGTGACAGTTTTAAAATTGACGGCGAAGAATTTGTTACAGGTTCGGCGATACAGTTTGCCTCGGGATTGGGGGCGCAGACAAAAACAATCACAATAACGCGCGACGGCGCGGTTAAAGACTATTTATTAACCGCCGTCTTTAGCGAAGACCCTGACAGCGTACGGAGCATTACAGACTTCCGCTTTTACAAAGCGGACAATTACAGCATTGCGGCTAACGCTGTCGCTGCGATAATAAACACGGATAACATTGGAACAATAACCGCGCAGGTGTTTTATTCAGGGGCTCGTCCGTCAACGCTTACGCCTTGTTTTATAAGCCCCGGTGTTGTAAGCGTTTTAAACGTTGTCCAGACAAGCGGGTCTACAAGCCAGAATTTTACAACCGCGCTGGAGTACCGTGTTGTTTCCAAAAACGGAATGTATACGCGAACATATACAGTAAGGGTTGAATTTATCAGCATAACAGAAAACACGCCGCGCATTACGTCTTTTGGATTTTCTTCCGCGCTAAACCCTGAATTGGTACAGGACGAAGACGCAAGGATAAGCGACGGGTATATCCGTATAAATGCGCGGTACGGCGGCGCTTACCCGCCCGATACCCTGATACCCGAATTCAGGGCGGAAGGCGCGGTAACAGTTTCCGGCAGTGTGCAGATTTCCGGTTCCAGCGCGCAGGAGTTTTCCCGTCAGGTAAAGTATACGGTAACAAACCCGCTCAATCCTATTTTAACAAGCGATTACTGGGTACAGTGTACCTTTGTGCGCGATACCTCGTCCGATGCGGCAATAACGTCCTTTGGTTTCTATCCCGAAGACAACAGCGGACTTGCCGACGCTGTGATGGGTAAAATAGACCAAATTAACGGAAAAATAGAAGTTTACGCTCCTGTGGGTTCGGGGCTTACAACGCGGATAATGTTCCCGCGCTTTACAGCCGCGGGACAGGTAAGCGTTGAAGGAACGCCGCAGTCGCCCGGGCAATCGGGGCAGATGTTTAACGCGCCTGTAACATATACCGTAGTTTCAGCTAACGGAACGATAAGACGTACTTATACGGTGAATGCAAGGGAACTGCAATCTACCATATATGTAAATAGCGGCGCCTTTGGTTACGGAGACGGGACAAGCTGGGAAAACGCCTTCCGCGATCTTAAAACGGCGTGCGAAGCCGCCGCGCAGTTTCCAAATGAGATACCAAAAGAAATATGGATTGCCGCCGGAACATACAAACCAAAGAGCAATAACGACTATTTCCGGCTTAGCGCTAACACAAGTTATGTAGGCGGCTTTGCGGGACACGAAACATCCAAAAGCCAGCGGAATACCGCGGCTAATGTTGTTACTGTTTCCGGCGATTTGGGCGGAGGCGTGTACACGAAGCGTTTGTTTGCTGCAGCCGCAGAGCTTGACGGCGACTTGTTGTTTGAAAACCTAAGTCTGTCCGGCGTAAAAGGACAGCAGGGGGCGGGTATTTACGCGCCGATAAGCACAGCCTCTGAAATGAAGATACAGGACTGCCGTTTTGAATATCTGGAAGCGTCCGGAACAGGAGGCTCGATATTTGTTTCAGGCGGGAGCGCGCAGGTTTCCAATTCCGCGTTTTACGCCTGCACTAACGGCGCGATATATGTACGGGGGACAAAGGCGAAGATTTCCGGCCTTGATTTTTCAACCTGCATGAACGGCAATGTCGTAAGACTCGACTGCTCAGGCGAAACCGAAATAACGCGGGTGAACGCCAACTATTCTTACGGTACGGTTTTTTACCTTGGCGGCAACGGGAATAAAACACTGGAAACAATTACGATTGAAAGCGTAGGTCAGTGTCTGGACGCGCGGGATACAACAGGAAGTTTAAGGATAAACAACCTTGATATGAAATTCATTACCGGAACAGGAATAAGCATGAGCGGGGTAACAGGAGTAAAACGGTTATCGGATATTAGCGCTGTTAACATAAGCGGCAACGCGATAAACAGCATGTCTGCTTCGGGTACATTCACTTTAACCGGCAGTAACTTTGACAATACCGGAAAAATAATCATTAACAACACTTCAGGCGCGGTATATGTGCAGAATTCCGAAATCAAAAACGTACACGGAGCTTCCTCTTTAAGAATAACTTCGGTCAACGCTGATATAGACACTGTTACCGTTACCGGAAGTAACTACTATAATGATGAAGAAGTTAATTACATACTTACAACCGGACTCGCGGCAATATACCTTACCTGTTCGGGGAAAGCGTCTGTTTCCAATACCAATATTGATACCTTTACCTATTACGATAATCTCTGGGATGATGAAGATTGGGGTTTGGGCATGGGCATTCGCAGCAGCGGCAGCGGAAGTTTTTCTGTGGTGAATACCTCCATAAAAAATGTCAGCAGAGGAATATACCATAGCGGTCAATCTGATCTGGAAATAGACAGACTTAATTTGAATGACATTCAAGGTTACGGTATTTACTCAAGCGCAAGCGGAGGAAGAAGTATAAAAATTTCAAAAGTTACCGCAAAAAATATAAGCAGCCAAGCTATATATCAAGCATCACAAAACAGTGCAAAAGATACGATTCTTATAAAAGATTCAACCTTGGAAAATACCGGAGGTATAGCTTCTTATCCGCATTATGATCCTTATAACAGCAGTAGTCCTAGTTATGTTTATGATGATTTAAGCGACAGCAGTGTAGAGTTAAGCATTATCACCATGAACAATACCAGAAACGCTAATTCTAATGGCGCCGTTGTTATCAATTCAAAAAACGTTATTATAGACCGCGTAAACATTAACGGCACGTACAGTTATGCGGGCAATGGAAGAGGGATAAAAATAGGATACGCGAGAATGGTGCGGATTTCAAACTCGAGTATCAGGGATTGCAGCGATACTATGTATGATGGCTCACAGACTATCAACTACGGAACCCCAAGCCAATATACAGTAGGGACTTACGGCTGGGAAGGCGGAGGTATTTATATTCAATGTAAGGGAACAGCGGAGATTTCCAATACCACAATAGAAAATGTTGAAGCCTGCATTGGCGGGGCTATTTATTATTATTATACTCCGGGTGTTACTAATGAATACACCACCACCATCGTAGCCGGTAGCGGCGCGGACAGTCTTACCTTGCGAGGCGTTACCATAAGAAACGCGAAAGCTATATATCAACCCGTCTACTCTTCTAGCTATAGTCCTACCGGTTATGGCGGAGGGGTGTCTTTTTATTCCAACGGCAAGCTGAATATAATCGATACGCGAATGGAAAATTGTTCGTCAGAAGTCAATAATGGAGCGGTTTACAGTTATTCGTCCAACAATACCATAAGCGGTTCACAGTTTATCGGTTGCACTTCCTCAGGCAGTATAAAGGTTCTGGACACAGGCAAGTTTGGCGCAAGCGGTTATACAATTACGCCGTAAAATTAGGAAATACCCTGTACCTGCAAACCTGACCATTTCAGCGCAAGTAATTGTTCATCGCCTGAAATTAACAAAGCTTTTTTGCAGACAGCGGTAGCGGCAATGATACTGTCGGGAAGTTTTAGTTTTGTTTTTGAACGGAATAAGATAGCGGTTTGTTCTATTTTCTTATTCAGAGGGACAACTTTAAACCGTTTTTTTAATAGTAAACGTATTTGAAATTCTTCCGGCGGGGATAGATTTGGATATGCCAATAATTCAATTTTGGTAATTATGCTGACTGCGGCGTTGATATTTGCCGGAAGAGAAATTAACGATTCGTTTCCTAATTTATGTTTGATAATCGCAATCATAGCGCAGGTATCAAAAACAACAGATTGCTTAAACATTATTTTCCCACGAGCGATCCCATTCAGTTCTTATTTGTTTCTGGATTTCTACCGGATTACCTTCAAAAACAGGACTGGCTTTTAAACATCCGTACAGAGGACCAAGAGATTCGATAAATGTTTTTTGCCGCCGTTTGCCGAAAGGTTTTATTGACAATTTGACTTTTGCCTCTCCCCTCGGGATGCTTTCGGGTAAACTTAAATCTAGCGTAAGCCGATGATTAGCCGGTATTTCTACCGTTTGTTCAATAGTCATAAATAAAATATAACATAAAAAGAACAAAAGATAAAGAAACTTCATGCCAAGATAACGGCCCCCCCAAGCTTTCCCTCTTTGCCGTTATTATGCTAAAATCTACCATAAGATGAAATTTAACTTTAAATTTAAACTGAAACCGGATAAAAAAACGGGAATTATCGCAATAATCGCCGCGATGTTCGTTATTCCGCTGTTTATATTCAATATCCGTTCCCCTGTTCTTATACTGACGGAGATGTCATTTGTCGAAATATACGGAAAAGAAAGGCTCCAAAACGAATCTTTATTTGTTTCGCTTGCCCTTTTCCGCCCTGTAAAACTTGTCGCGGTCGCCAATGATGCCGGCGAAGATGTCGTTCCTTTTGCCATTACGCAGGCCTCGATTAAGCCGTATTGTGTGCTTTTTCCTCTGAGATTTGCCGGCTCTGCTCGACTTTACAAGAATTTGGGGCTTAATATCCCCATTGTTATACTTGAAGGAAGGTGTTTGGAAGAAGAAAACCCCGCGGAAAGCATTTTGGGCGGGGAAAATTCGGATTATTTCATCTTTAAAACCGATATAAATGACGATTTTTACAGAATTGGGCTTGCCGTTCCTGCGATTAAGCCAAAAATTGTTAAAAAGCAAGAAGAATCCGCCGGTGAAGATGGTAAAAAAGGCAAAGTAATCGTGTTTCTTGACAACAAATTAGATAAAATGAAGGATGTTTTCCTGCGGGGATTATATGACAGGGGAGAGCTTTACGAGACTCATTTTTTTAACTCTTTTTCCCAATACATGGATTTAGCCGATCTTCATTGCGTTGTCATTGCCGGAACCGGAGCCGAGTTTCTGGAAAGGAAGGCCGAAGTCCCGGTATTGATGTTTACCTGGCTTGACCCGGCTTTACTGCCCTTCGATGTGGCAATGACCGTTAACGATTCTCCATTGGCGCAAGTTAGGCGGGCGGTCAAATTGGTCGGATCCAAGGAAAAAAGAGGGCTTATAAAGTCCGAATTCAGGGTCTTAAATAAGTCAAAATTCGGTAAAAAAGTCCTTGCAATAATTAAAAAAAACAGGTAAATTGTTAAAAACAGATGTCATAATGATTGACATTAATTGTTCAAACTTATATAATTTACTTAGATTATTAAAGGAGCTTTAATGATGAAACAAGGTATCTTGAAGTTTATCTGCTTGATTATTTCGGCATGTATAACGGTTTTATCAGTCCATGGTCAGTACAGAGCTGAGAACCTTAACAACTGGGTTTTGGAAACTTTTAACGGTGTCGGTGATTCTATATACAAATGGAAAACCGAATCAAGCCGTTTTATTAGCAAAAAAGGCGACGTTCAATATCCGGTGCTCGGTTATATCGACGCTTATCCAAGCCAGGCTTTCAGAGCCGGAAGAGTTGAAGGCGTTCCCAGAAGCTTGGGTATTAATGGCAGTTTTGATCGCAGAGGTTATAACTGGATCGATATTTATCCTGTATTGGCGGAAGACAAAGATCAGAAGCCGGTAGGCATTCCGATTCCCGGCAGAATGAAAAGAATGGATATGTGGGTATGGGGATGCAATCTCAGATATTACATAGAAGTTTATTTAATAGATTTCCAAGGCGTAGTACATGTTCTTCCCTTTGGAAATGTTTCTTACAGAGGTTGGAGAAACTTGTATGTTACCATTCCCGGCAACATTAACCAAACAACATGGACCCAATCTCAGCCCCTCGAAAGAGCGGAGGAGCTTAATCTTGATTTAGGCGATCAGCCTCAGATCCGCGACGAACCCGCTTATCCAAGCCTGCACTTTGTAAAGTTCAGATTATGGACTCAGCCTGTTGAAAGAGTAGACAGTTTCTTTATTTATTTTAAACAGTTGAAAATTTTAACAGATACAAACGAAGCGCAATATGACGGCAGCGATCTTAACGATCCCAATAAGATTAAGAAGCTTTGGGCTGATAAAAAAGAATAATTAACGGTAAATAAGGAGTATCAAAAAATGAGAAAGATATTAGTAACTATATTAATCCTGAGTATCGGCGGTTATCTTTTTGCCCAAAATCGAGAGATTGGCGCGCCTGATCCGGAAAGACTCGGAATTGAAGCCGGTCAGCAGATGATACGTGAAGTATCCGTAGAAAAATTCGAGCATGACGGCGCTTGGAGATCCAAGATGTCAGGCGACGAAGGTTATACAACAACCAGATTGTTTGTCGGCGCTCCCGCCGCGAAACAGAAAATACCCGAAGAAGAAGGTCTGGATTTACCGGACAAGTATGTGCTTGGTACAAGGGTAGATTTCCTTCGCAGAGGATACAGCAGTTTTACAATTTATCCCGCGCGCCCGATTCCGGTAGAAGGTATTACAAAAACCATCTCCGTATGGGTTGCCGGCCGTAACTTTAACCATGAACTTTATGTACTGATTCAGGATTTCTTCGGAAGAAATTATGAGTTCAGCATGGGAAAATTAACCTTCATGGGTTGGCAGAAAATGACCGCCACAATTCCCCCGGCTCCGGAGGATGGAATGAGCGGCGTAGCCCAGAGAAGCTACCATTATCAGGGCAATTTCGGAATCAAGATAACCGGTTTCAGAATTGACTGCGATCCAATGGAAGCCAGAGGCAGTTACTACATTTACTTTGATGATCTTCGCGCATATACAGACCTTTTCTCGGAAAACAACCGCGACCCGGACGACATGGTCGATGGCTGGTAGAAACAAGGGGCTGTTGATTGAAAAATCGACAGCCTTTTTTTCACTAATAAGATGATTTTACAGGGAAAAGGAACCGCCCAGGGTTTTGCCGTAGGGCGTATTTATATCTACAATGAAAAATTCAGTATCCCCGCTGAAAGCACGGTTTCTTTGGGAAAAGAAAAAGCGCAGTTAGATCGCTATTATTCAATAAAAAAATCCGCGCTTGAAGAGCTTGATAAAATTAAAAGTTCTTTGGAAGATGTTGACCCTTTAAAAGCGGAAATCTTTGACGCTCATAAAGAGATAGTGGAAGATGTTATAATTAATGAAGAAATTCCCGCTAAGATACTGAATGAACGCTGGACGGGCGATTGGGCTATTTACCATGTTTACGGTACTGTTATAGCCGTCTTAAAAAAGACTGCGGATCCGCTTATCGCCGAACGTGCGGCGGATTTTGATGACGTACGCGCCATGCTTTTGCGTTTATGGTACGGAGAAAAAACAAGTTCCCTTTCCGATATAAAAGAACCCTGTATAATTGCCGCTCATGAAATTAAACCTTCCGGGGCAGTCGGCATTAACAATGGGAAAGTCCTTGCGATACTTACCGAAGAAGGCGGGATAACGTCTCACGCCGCTATTATAGCGAAAAGTTTCGGGATACCCGCCGTTTTGGGCATTGACGGACTTTTAAGTTCCGTAAAACAGGGCGGGCAGTACGCCGCAGTTGATTCCATGGAAGGCACTGTAATTCTTGACCCCGAAGAAGATGTTATAAAAGACTACCTTAAAAAAAGCGGCGATTTATCCCGTGAGAAAAAAGATACGGATGTGTTTTTAAAGAAAGAGGGTAAGACGGCTTGCGGGGTAAAAATTGACATAGGGCTTAATATTTCAAGTGTGAGCGACAGCGAGCTTAATGCGCAGAATTACACGGATTCCGTGGGGCTCTTTAGAACCGAATTTCTTTTTTTAACCCGCGAAACCTTACCTTCCGAGGAAGAGCAATTTAATTCCTACCGCAAGGTTTTAAAATGTTACGGTAAAAGACCCGTAATCTTGCGCGTTCTTGATATCGGCGGAGACAAGCAAATACCGGGTATAGAACAAAACAAGGAAGAAAACGCTTTTTTGGGAAACCGAGGTATAAGATTTTGTTTTAGTTATCCTGATATTTTTACAACGCAATTAAGAGCGGCTTTCCGCGCATCGGCTTACGGCAATCTTTGGATAATGCTCCCCATGATAGGCTCGCTTGACGATATAAAAAAAGCAAAGGAAATAATCGCGGAAACAAAGAACAAATTAAAAAATGAAAAGGTTAATATCGGCGATGTAAAAATAGGAATAATGATAGAAATTCCGAGTATCGCGCTGATAGCGGAACTTGCCGCAAAGGAAGTGGATTTCGCCAGTATAGGATCAAACGATCTTTGCCAGTATGTGTGCGCGGCGGACAGAATGAATGCGGCGGTGGAAGATTATTATCAAAGTTATCATCCTGCTATTTTCAAGTTAATAAAAGAATCGGTATCGGCTTTTAAAAAAGCTGAAAAGCCTATTTCTATTTGCGGAGAAATGGGCAGCGACCCGTTGGCTGTTCCCGCCCTTATCGGCTGCGGGCTTCGTAAATTCAGCATGGGAGCCGCATCCGTTGCGGCTGTAAAAAAAGCGATTGCGGGTATTACCGTAGCGCAGGCTGAAGAAATAGCGGAAAAAGTATTAGAGTTGCCTACCGCTTCGGAAATAGGGAATTTTCTTAATTCATACGCGGCGCGTTAAGGAATTAATATGGATAAAAAAAGAGCAGGGTACATTGAAGGTACTGTTTCAATAATAATTAATTTTTTACTGTTTATTTTAAAAATGTGGGTGAGTATAATATCCGGATCAATCGCTCTTGCCGCCGACGCATGGCATACGCTTTCCGACTCGTTAAGCTCCGTTGCGGTTATTATTGCCGCAAAATTGGCGTCAAAAAAAGCGGACAAGGAACACCCGTTCGGACACGGCAGGTGGGAGCAGATAGCTTCGTTTTTTATCGCGGCGGTTTTAGCCGTCATAGCTTATGATTTTTTGGAAAACTCAATTAAGAATTTTTGGAACAAAGAAAGAGTAGAATACGGAACAATAGCGGTAATCGTTACCGCTGTTTCTATTATTATAAAAGAACTGCTTGCGCAATACGCTTTTTACCTTGGGCGCAAGGCTGATAATTCCAGCGTAAAAGCCGACGGCTGGCATCATAGATCGGACGCGCTTTCTTCCGTAGTTGTGCTTGCCGGTATTTTGTTCGCCAAGCAATTCTGGTGGGTTGACAGCGTACTGGGAATAATTATCGCCCTGATGTTGTTTTTTGCCGCTTATGAAATTTTGAAAGAATCTATAAATAAAATTTTGGGTGAAGAACCTAAGAAAGAGTTAATAGATAAAATAACAAAGGAAATTAAAAATATATATTATGACGACTTAAAAATACATCATTTGCATATTCATAATTATGTTTCACACAAGGAAATAACTTTTCATATACGCCTTAACAAAGATTTAACAATAGAGAAGGGGCATAAGATTGCATCGGATATTGAGGAAGTTATTTTAGACAAATTCGGTATGACCGCTACCGTTCATGTTGAGCCGTTTTAACGCAATGACCTTAATAACGCTCTTAATTCCGGGTTTGCCGCGGTTTCCAACGCCGGCTTCTCTGATTTACTTGCCTGTAAGATTATCTCGTCTCCCGGCTCAATACGATCAAAAAAGCCGTTTCTTGCCAAGGTTCCGATAGCTATTTCTTCGTCAACGTCTGTGATTTTCAATTTTCCCACAAGCTCGTCGTTTGAATATATAACGGCAATTCCGTCATTGTCTGTCTGAATGCGGCCGCGTTTTACAATGTCGTACTCGGTGTCTTTTTGAATATTGTCGGCTTTTCCTTTGTTAATCAGCGCCTGTCCCTGTTTTCGTATAAGTAATCTGCCTCTAGCCGGCATTGCCGCAGAAAGCTGGGTTACTATGCCCTTGGAAGCGTCGCGCAATCTGTCCACCCCTGTGCGGTAAGTGTAAAAGGTTCCCGCCGGAGAACCTGTTCTTCCGACAAAAGCTTCGGCTTTTATCGAAATATCACGCTCGCTTTCCGTAACAGAAACAAGTATAAAGTAATCCGCTCCGCCTTCTCTTGCATGTCTGAACGCCTGAGAAAAAATCGCCTGCCTTTGTTCTAAATTCATGGGTAATATATTTCTGTCGTGTACAAGTAATTCCTTGATGACTCCGGCGGCGACGGAACCGGCGTCCGCATGGTAAAAGCTTGATTGCCCCGCAAGGGCAAAGACCGCTACCTTCCAATGCCGCTCGGCGAGCTCCACAGGGTTTACCTTCCATTGTTTAAAAAGCGCGTTTGAAAGCAGAGAAGCGTAAGCTTCCACAGCGTCGTTTAATATTTTATCACCCTTGCCCTGATCCTGTAAAAAGCGAAGCTCTTCAAGGTAGCGGGCAGGGTAGCCTAAAAGCCTTAAAATCTCGGCGTATTCGCGTCTGTCATTGGCAAACGGGTTCAGTCTTAATCCCCTGCGGTACTCAAAAAGCGCCTGCTCGTTTAAATTGCGCTGGCGGAAACCCCTTGCCTTGTTAAAATGCCATGCCGCGAATCTTGCGCGGCGCGGATCTTCCAAAACGGTGGAAGATATGATAGTTTCTTCCAAAACAGCGCGGATAAATTCTTCTTCTTCGTTGATGTTAATTGCGGTGGAAAGAATGGTTATCGCTTCCTGATGGCGGTTCATTCTGATTAGAGATAAGCCTTTTAAGTACCACGCGCTCATATCCTGCCTGTTTTCGAGTATTAACGCGTCGCATAGCCGCATAGCTTCCTCATATTCGCCGTTACGGTAGCGCAGGACGGCCATTAAAGAGCGGCTCGGCAAATGGTTTCGTTTATAGAAAAGAGAACGCTCAGCGTAATTTATCGCTTCCTTAACTTTGTTGTTCATCGCGTAAATGTAAGCCGCGTAATAAAATACACGGTATTCGTCGGGATGCTGTACAAGGGCGCTGTTTATGTAGGTAAGCGCCGTATCGCCGTCTCCCAAAGAAAGGGTAACAAGAGCGAGTGAAATTAAAAGCCTTCGGTCGTCGGGGTAGCGTCTTACGGCGTCCCTGTAGCGAAGCAGAGCCTCGGAAGGTCTGTTCCGCGCTACATCAAGTTCTCCGGCGGCAAAAAGAGCTTCTCTGTTGTAGGGTTCCTTAGCGAGTATTCCTTTAACAAGAGTATCAGCGGCGTCAAGCTGACCAAGCGCTATAAGGCAGAAAACTTCAAGGTTTGCTGCGGACATATTGGTACGCGCAAGTTGTTTTGCCTTTCTTACCCATTTAAGCGCTTCATCAAATTCCGCAAGCTCGTAGTAACATTCGGCAAGGGAAGCGGTTCCTTCGGCATGGGCGGGGTTAATTCTTACACATTCAAGTAAGGACTCGACGGCGGCATACCAATTTTCTTCCGCCATTTGGCTTTTGCCTTGCTCGTAGAATGCCGTAGAAGACGCCTGCGGCTGCGCGGAAAGAGCCGCGGGAAAGAACGATAAAACGTAAAAAAGACAAATAATAATTTTGAAACGACGCATTAAAATACTCCCCCTCCCCTTTATAAACAACTATTCCTTTTTATGAGTTACGATTTTTATCGAGTTAATTTTATGTCCGTCCATTTCCTGAATGATAAAATCGTAATCCTTATATACTGTTTTTTCGTTTAATGCCGGTATTTTGCCGAAAAGGTCAAAAACAAAGCCGCCGAGAGTATCAAAATCGTCGGCGGGAAACTCTATGTTTGTTTCTTCGGCTAATAATTCAAGGTTTACTCTGGCGTCGCAAAGCCAAATCCCTTCGCCGAGCGGCACAACATCCTCGGTTTCGTGATCAAATTCGTCCTGAATGTCGCCGATTATTTCCTCAATAATATCTTCCATAGTAACAATACCGGACACTCCGCCGTATTCATCTACCACTACCGCAATATGGACTTTTTTGCGCTGCAGCTCCCTTAAAAGGTCGTCGATATGTTTCGATACCGGAACAAAAAACGGCTTTCTTGCCAATGCGCTGATATTAAACGGCTTATCGGTTACGAGCGCTTTTAATACGTCTTTTACATGCAGGATGCCTGTTACGTTATCAACCGTATCTTTGTATACGGGAAAACGAGAGTGTTCGCTTTCGCTTATGAATTTAAGCAATTCTTCTTTTGAGGCGTCCGCTGAAAGAAAGACGGTGTCGGTTCTGGGAACCATTACCTCTTTTACCGTGGTGTCGGATAATTCCACAACGCCTCGGATCATCTGTCTTTGGTCTTCTTCCAGTTCCTTAATTGCCTGTGTGTTTATCTTAAAAGGGGTTTTCAATTTAGGTCTCCCTTTTTGGTGATTATCTGCTCTGTTTTCAATTTATTCAGTATTTTCTCCTGTAATTCGAGCATAGGCTCGTTTTTTTCCAATGTTTCATGATCCATTCCGTCTAAGTGTAGGATACCATGAATAAGCAATCTTCGTAACTCCTCATCTTCGGGGGTGTTGAAGTATTGGGCGTTTTCTTTTAAAGAATCAAGGGAAATGACGATATCTCCGGGCAAAAACACCGTTTTTTCCTCGTCTTTTACCGTTTCGCCTAAGTTAAAAGAAAGGATATCCGTGGCTTCGTCTTTATTGCGGTATTGACGGTTTAGCTCTTTTATTGTTTTATCGCCGCAGAAAAGAACGGAAAGCTCCCAATTATCGCGTTTTATTTCATCAAGGACTTTTAAGGCGAAACTGCAGGCGTTATCACTCCATGCGGGCATGTCGATTTCCTGCGCGTTTATTGTCACATTATTCATCCTTTTCCTCTTTTTGTTTGGGGTATTCAATTCTGGCATGGTAATAGCCCGCAAGAACCCTGACAAAAGATTTCTTGATTATTTCCAAGTCTCGGAATGACAATTCTGATTCGCTTAGCTGACCGTGATCGATTTTCGCGTCAAATAACTGCTGGACAAATTTATCTATCTTGGTGGCGGTCGGCTTGTTTAAGGTTCTTACGGCGGCTTCGGTAATGTCCGCAAGCATTACAATCGCCGATTCCTTTGATCGGGGAGGGGAGCCGGGGTACGCAAAATCTTCGGAATTAACGGATATTTCCTGTTCCGTCGCCTTATTGTAAAACCATTCAATTATAGAGTTTCCGTGGTGTTCCGCTATTATGGAAATTATATCTTTGGGAAGCCCGAGGTTCTTTGCTTTTTCCACGCCCAGTTTTACATGGCTTCGGATTATTGTTGCGGAAAGACGAGGCGCAATTTCATCGTGTCTGTTATGATCGGTTTGGTTTTCCACAAAGTAGTCGGGGTTTTCCATTTTTCCGATGTCATGGTAATAAGCGCCTACGCGGGCGAGAAGGGCGTTTGCCCCTATGTCCTGGCAGGCCTGTTCTGCAAGGTTCGCCACCATTAATGAATGTGTGTAAGTGCCCGGCGCTGTTGTGAACAGTTTGCGCAGAATAGGAGCGTTTAAGTCCGACAGTTCCATAAGACGGAAGGGCGTTACGGCGTTTAACGCGTGTTCAAGGGGCGGTAAAAAGCCTATGGTTAACATTCCGCAGAAAATGCCGTTAAGCGCCGCCCAGAACAAAGGGCTTGGGTATTCGGACAGGCTCGCCTCTTTTACAAGCAAAACTACAACAACCGCTAAACAATTAGCGGCGGCGATTACAATTCCGGCTTTTATAAGACTCATTCTGTTTTGCGCGTTTTGAAGAACCGTAGATGCCGCCGCTCCCGAAACAAGCGCGATAATGTACGAATATTCGTCAAAAGCATCGGTAAAATATGTTCCTAGCGGTATGGCTATCGCCATAATTACGGCGAGTCTTTTTCCCATAAAAACAGCCAACAGCATTATAAAAAGCCCTGTGGGAAGAACAAGAGATAACGGAAACCCTTCAGGGATGGAAGTAAGATTTTTTATCAGTACCGAACCGATTATGTAAGAACCGGTAAGAGAGGCAAGCAAATATCTTTCTCTGTTGTTTAATTCTTTGCCCAGAATAGCGCGTCCCTGTAAAATTATAAACATTGCGTAAATTAAAAGTACAAGGAAAATATACCCGATAATTTCTCTGGTTTCATAAAGGAAGCTCATGTTCTCGCATATAATAATTACCGCTATAGCGATAACGCATAACATGAAACTGAAAATCGACGGTCCCGACCGAAAACGCGTTAATAATGAGTTAGCGTCTTTTATTTCATTTTCATTTTTCGTTTTCATTGTATGCCTGTATTATTTTTTTTATTAAGGGATTTCTGGCTACGTCGCTTGTGTGCAGAAAAGAAAAGCTTAAACCTTCAACATTCCTTAATATTTCCAGAGCGTGTAAAAGCCCTGAATCTGATTTACGGGGCAGATCAATCTGTGTGTTGTCTCCTGTAATTACAGCCCTCGTACCCGAACCGATTCTTGTTAAAAACATTTTCATCTGTTCTTTGGTTGTGTTTTGAGCTTCGTCTAAAATTACCATGCAGTCGTTAAGACTGCGTCCTCTCATATACGCAAGAGGAGCGATTTCTATTGAGCGAATTTCTTCCATTCTGTTTATCACGTCGTAGGGGACAAGCGATTCCATAGCGTCGTATAACGGTTTTAAATAAGGGTCTATTTTTTGGGCAAGATCGCCGGGAAGAAACCCCAGGTTTTCGCCCGCTTCAACAACGGGGCGGGTAAGGACAAGTTTTCTTATTTTTTTGGAAAGAAGCATTTGCAGGGCATGGGCTATGGCAAGGTAGGTTTTACCTGTACCGGCAGGACCTATACAGAAGCATATCTCATTTTCTCTCATGCCCTGTATATAAGAAGCTTGATTTTTTGTACGCGGATAAACGCGGTTAAAACCGTGCGGTATTTGAATCATAGAGTCGCGGAAAACGCTGCCGCCTTTTTCCTCAGTTTCGGAAAACGGCAAATCATCCGCGAGAGCGCGGATATATTCAGCAGACGGTTGTTCGCCTTCATTAACCGCTGTGATAAGATTATCCATCATAGTCCTAAAGCGTTTGATTCCGGCTTCATCCTGACTTTGGAAATGAATCTCATTTCCTCTTGCCGTTATAAAGCCTCCCAGAGTACCCTCAATTACCTTGAGGTTTCCGTCATTTGCGCCGCAAATACCGGAAAGCAGTTCCCTGTCTTCAAAGGCGATAGTTATTCGGTCCTCCAAAAATACCTCTTTTCCATTCTAAACTTGATAAATAAGCTAGTCAAGGGGAGAAAAAGCCGTATAATTACGCTATTTCTTCGTCCATCTGTCCTTTTTTCCGTCATAACTGACATCAGATTTAATTTCCGTAATGGGTTTCCATTCCAAAAGGAATCCGAAATCTGAAACAATGTTAACGGTCGGGGGACTGGTGTCCCTTGTCCATGGATACATATTGATCCGTAATGTCGCCGTCCAATCGCCTAAAAGATGAACTAAGGAAAGATCGAATTTTTGCATTTTAAACCCTGATCTTTTCCGTTTTTCTTCGTTAAAAAAATTAAAAGAATCGAATAAATCAATAAATATGTTATTTTGATCGCCTTCATTATACATAGATGTTAAACTTTCCATTCCTTTAACACCCTTGAAATACCTGAATATTACGGCGTTTTGTGATGTAGCTGTTATACTGAGTTTCATAAATTTTGTAACGTCCATAACAACGCCCGTAGAAAATTGAAAGTTAGAACTTGTATATTCCTGTAAATCAAAATTTAAAGACGTATTTAAATTGTACGAAAGCTCAAAGCTATTATTAAAATATTTTGAAACGGGAAAAGAACGGCTAAATGAAAATTTTAAATCTTTCGGGCGCAGTTCTTTGTCCCCTTCCTTTTCCCATTTACCTCCTTCATGAGGGCTGTTCGGATTATCCGGTTTAAAAACTGATTTTTGAATAAATGTCATTGTATAATTTGCGGTAAAAGAACTCCATAACGATAGAGCCGAATTAAGGTATGTTATTTTATTTTCCTCTTCGGGCTTAGTGGTATCATTGCGAAGTGTATATGTCATATTATGGGTGAATGTTCCTACATTTTCGAATTTTAATGTTTCTGTTATGTAAAAAGGTTTTATTTGCCAGCTATCATCAGTTTCTTTTTTTTCCATATTGTATCTGAAATTTGACGTTGATATCCAGACTCTGAATGTTGCGTCTGCGGTAATAAGTCCGTCAAGAGGAGGCAGTTGCGCGCCGATGGAAATATTTTGTTCCTTGTCTATTATGGTTGCTGAAAGATTTGCCGAAAGCTTATGACTGTTAAGTCCAAGTATGTCTTTACTCAGATCCTCCTTAACCCAAGAACCCCATTGCGGTGTAAGCTCTGGTCCGTCTCCGTCCGTGAATTTCTTTGATTTTACCAATGTACCCCTGAACGTATATTGAAAATTGGTTTGTGCGAATACAGGATCGGAATAAAAAGGTTTAACAGTGCCGTTATAATTATAAGAAGTAGTATAGTTTGTTAAACTGTATTGTTCTTTGTATTTTCTTTCCATTTCTACTTTATCTACTTTGCCTGTGGCGGGATCCGTATATTTTTCTTCGTTTAAATATGAAAATTCGCGCCATAATCCGCTGCCTGAAAGAGAAATAGTATTGTTGTATAAACCCGACGTGTGATCTATACGGAAATTTAAATTTGTATTTCCGCTGATATTTGTAAGTATTGATTGACGTTTATTCCAATCTACATCTTCATAAGTATTCCATAACAGCTTTTCGTTCCGGCCTCTTGACATAAATTGCATTTCAGAAGATGACGTAGGGGTTATTGAGTAATCAATACTGAATTTTGAGTTTCCGTCCGACGGCAGGGCAAATGTTTGAGTCAGTACGGGAGGAACTAAAATTTCCGTTGACGTGTGTTTATCATTACTTGAATTGTTTTCCGGCCACGGAGATATAGGAACGCCGATTCCGTTAAAAGGATCATTAATCGGTTCATCATCAGCTTTTTTTGTATCGTTTTTCTTGTTCGCGCTTGATGCGGCGCCTATCGTAACAGGAGTTCCCGAGATTGAGCCTGTAACGCTGTAAATTGTATATTTGTCCGGAGCGAAAAATCTGCGGTTAGGCGTGTATCGGTTTTTGGTAAAATCATCTAATGTTATAAAAGATACCGATGTAGATATACTTGAAAACGATATATTTGTAACAACGGGCGAGAGTATAGGGAGCGACGGATTAAAATTTCCCTGCATTTGCCATGTATATGGGGCTAGTTCTCCGTCTGATGACGTATCTTCTATTGCCGCGCCCTGTTGAATCATATTCATCCAATCCATGCTTTCCGCGCGTTGGGAAAAATCCCTGTCTATATAAGGATCGGAATAATACGGTATATTCCATGTAAGACTGCCGTATTTTGAAGTTATACCGCTGTTAAATTTCATCTTGTAACGGAACGGAACGCTTTTTGAAAAGAAATTCGATTCGTTATTTTCATACGTACCGTCATAATTCGGCCAATAAGGAGTATAGAATCCGTCTGCGTCTGAAACTGTTCGTGTAAAGCCAAATCCTAAAGACAAATCAATCTTATTTAAAATTCCTTTTTGAGGAGTGGTAAGTTCTAGCGCGGCGTATGTTCCAAGGTTTACATAATAATCAAACAGAGCTTTAAGAGTGGTTGAATTAGTGTCTTTTATCGGTCTGCTTGTATTGCGCAGAAACAATCCTTGAATTTCTTTTTCATTCTTATCTGAATTACCGATTATTTTGCTTAACGAGCTTTCGGAAACGTTTGCCTTGGGCTGACCTATAATATATGTTGTCGTCTGAACAAATCCGCCTTCTCTTGTGCGGTATCCGACAACAGGATGAAAAACCATGTCATCCCCCGGAAAATAAAAGAACGGAATATATAAAACCGGAATTTCCCCTACTTTTAAAACGGCGTTTAAAATGGCGAAATCCGATCCCGGCATAAGCCAGAGTTTTGACGCTTTAATAGACCAATATTCATTATCATCTTCTCCGCTTGAGATTGTGGCTTTTTTTAGGACAGTTACATCTTGATCGCTTCTGTAAATAACAGACCCTGAAAAACGGTATGAAGATCCGTCGCTCTCCATTGCTGAATTTCCGTCTATAAAAACACTTGACCAGTTATCAATGTTAACCGTTATGGATCTGCCGCGGAAAGTTTCTGTTTTATCCCCTTCTATTCTTTCGTATCTTACGTTTCCGCTTGCGGTAATTATATTTCTTGTTCGGTTAAACAGTATTTCATCCGCGCTTATTTTATGTTCCTTTTCGCCGTCTTTTAAAGTTAATCTAACGTCGCCTTTTAATCTTGAATAATCTTCGTCGGTTACATCAATTTTAAAATACTCTGTTGATTGGGCGGATTCTATCGTTATTATCTTTAAATTTTTATCTTCATTGTTTTTTTGTTCGGATATATTAAAATGTTCTCTTAACCGTTTTATAATTTCTTCTTTTGTACCGCCTTCAGAAAGCCCCAGTGTGCGGCACCACGCGGCAAGTTCGCTTAAGGTTGACGTTTTTAATTCCATTTCGATTCGTCTGCGTAAAGGAGAATCGGGCATTTCTTCTTTTTTTTGTTCTTCCGCCGCAGGTTCTGCAGGCGGCGGTTCTTCCTGCGCGTGTAATGCCGCAATAAAAAGAGATATTAAAAAAAATAATAAAAAAAGCCTTTTTTTTATCATTATCCCCTGTTTTTACGCTTTGCGCCCCTTTTTAGCATTTCCGCAATAAATGAACCGGTGTAAGAGTCTTTGCAATCGGCTATTTGCTCCGGCGTACCGGTTGCTATAATCTGACCGCCCTTTTCGCCGCCCTCAGGTCCAAGATCGATAAGGTGATCCGCCTGCAAAAGCACGTCCAGATTATGTTCTATCATTATAACCGTATTTCCCTGATCCACCAACCTTTGAATAACGTCCATTAACTGTTTTACGTCGGCGAAGTGAAGCCCCGTCGTAGGCTCGTCCAAAATGTAGAGAGTTCTGCCTGTGGAGCGTTTTGAAAGCTCCAGCGCAAGTTTTACCCTTTGCGCCTCTCCGCCGGAAAGCGTAAGCGCCGACTGCCCAAGTTTCACATAACCAAGACCCACGGAAAGCAAAGTCTGCATTTTTCGGGCAACTTGCGGAATTGCGGCAAAAAAATCAGCCGCTTCTTCGATAGTCATATCCAAAACTTCGGCGATATTTTTCCCTTTGTAGTGGATTTCAAGGGTCTCCCTGTTAAATCTTTTGCCGTGGCACACGTCGCATGTTATGTAAACATCCGGCAGAAAGTTCATTTCTATCTGTATTGTTCCGTCCCCGTCGCAATTTTCACACCTTCCGCCCCGCACGTTAAACGAAAAACGTCCGGGTTTATAGCCCCTCATTTTCGCCTCGGGCATATTTGCGAATAAATCGCGGATGGCTGTAAAGCCTTCCACATAAGTAATCGGGTTTGAACGCGGCGTTCTGCCTATCGGGCTCTGGTCAATATCGATTACCTTGTCGATGTATTCCGCACCGTCCAGTTTTTTGTAAGCGCCTTCGGTGTGGTTGGAACCGTAAACTTTATTGGCAAGAGCAGGGTAGAGTACGTCGGAGAGCAGGGTGGATTTTCCCGAACCGGAAACGCCTGTAATGCAGGTAAAGATACCAAGCGGAATATCCACATTGATATTTTTTAAGTTATGTTCGCTTACGCCCTTTAATTTGATAAACGCTCCGTTTCCCTCGCGCCGTTTTTTAGGTATATCGATCTTTAACTCGCCTGCCAGATATTGCCCTGTAAGACTCTCCTTAACTTTCATCACATCCTCGGGACTTCCCTGAGCGACAACACGTCCGCCGTGAACGCCCGCTCCCGGTCCCAAGTCTACGATGTGGTCGGCGGTACGCAGTGTTTGCTCATCATGCTCGACTACAATTAACGTGTTGCCCAAGTTGCGCAGGTAAATGAGAGTGTCTATAAGACGTTGGTTGTCTCTTTGGTGAAGCCCGATGGACGGTTCGTCCAATATGTAAAGAACGCCTACAAGGCTGGAGCCTATCTGCGTCGCGAGCCTTATTCTTTGGGCTTCACCGCCTGAGAGAGTGGCGGCTTTACGTTCAAGGCTAAGGTAATCAAGACCGACATTTTGCATAAAGCCCAGGCGGGCGTTTATTTCCTTCATTATTTGATGAGCGATTTTTTTTTCG
>Ga0268262_10001948_pt1 | contig 24461 bp, 25 predicted proteins | sample TergutNc150P3_FD_190354 | JGI IMG/M metagenome (GOLD analysis project Ga0268262, IMG submission 190354) | Nasutitermes corniger P3 segment gut microbial community from laboratory colony in Florida, USA - Nc150 P3 (SPAdes) (version 2) | ecosystem: Host-associated > Arthropoda: Insects >...
CGCGCCTCTTTGGTGCACCGGCAGGTACATTCTTTGCATGCGGCGGAATTGCAGAATACCGCTTCCCCTTTCGATCCCTTATAGAACTGCGGGTATAATACTTTTCCCATCGGGCACAGGGCTATGTTCCGCTCTTTTATATACACGCATTTCCCGTTCTCGTGCGATGTTATTTCCGCCTGTTCCCCTTCCTGCGCGGGGACGCATATCTGAATGTCCGCCCCGGCCACATGCACGTCCGCCCCTATTAATACCGCCGCGGCAGCATGAACGAGAAATGAAGGAATTAAGAGAAAGCCAAAAAGAATTTAATCGGGAGATGAGGGAAAGCAAAGATCAGTTCAATGAAAGGCTTGGGAGTTATATCAATCTTTTCGGCGATTTTACTGAATATACGATGGCTCCCAAATTGTGTGAGAAATTTAATAAGTTAGGATTTGATTTTTCCAGATCAATTCGAAATACGAAGGTGAAAGATGAAAATAATAATATTTTTTTTGAAACTGACGCTGTGCTGGAAAATTACGATAAAGCTATGATTGTTGAAATAAAAACCCAGCTTACCTTTGAACGCGTAAATAAACATATAGAAAGGCTTGAGAAAATGCGAAAATACGCCGATTTACACGGCGATAAACGTACTTTTTTAGGGGCTGTTGCGGGCGTTGTAGTAACTGATGAAGTAAGAAAGTATGCCTTAAATCAAGGTTTCTATTTAATTGAACCTGAGGGGGAAGACCTTACCATCACCCCGCCAAACGGCAAACCGAAAGAATGGTAGCAAATTCAGTGAGCAATTAGCAGTGAGCAATTAGCAAAGGAAGAGGCGAAGCGCACAATCCCCCCTCTTCCCTTATTCCTAATTCCTCACTCCTAATTCCTAATTCTTCCTCGTTGAATACGCCATTTTGCCCTCGACGCCACCTACGACAAACGTGCCGTTGCCAAAGGCAATTGCAGTGATATTTTGAATGCAATCGTTTATGGAAGTCCATGTTACGCCGTCAGTTGAAGTTGCCATTTTGGCACCATCGGATGCGGCGATGAACTTATTGTTGGCAAAGATGATTGGACTGAGGGAGTTTGTTCTGGGCTTTATGACTTCTGTCCATTTTATGCCGTCGCTTGAATACGCCGCTTTGACACTTCCGCTTGCGACAAACTTGCCGTTGCCATAGGCTATTGTGTCGATCCAGGTTTTGTCGAATATACTGCTGACATCTATGTCTGTCCATTTTATGCCGTCTGACGAATACGCCATTTTGCCATTATTACCCCCGGCGACAAGCATGTCCTTGCTCCCGGCGATTGCTACAACGCGGTTTGCGTTGAGTATGGTATCCTTTACGGCTGTCCAGGTTATACTGTCGGGCGAAGACGCAATTTGGCCGACATCCCCCCCGGCGACAAACATGTTATTGCCATAGGTGATTGAGTTTATGCTGGTGTTTCTGTTGAATTTATGGTCATATACATATGACCATGTTACGCCATCTGACGAAGACCTCATAGTGCCTCTCTCGCCCACTGCGATAAACTTGTCCTTGCAGAATGCGATTGCTTTGATTTCGTTGTCGCCGAATTTAGTATCCGCTACGGCTGTCCATGTTACGCCGTCGGACGAATACGCCGCTTTTCGGCCCCAGTCCCCAATGGCGACAAACTTGCCGTTGCCGAATGCGATTGCTTCGATTATGTCATTGGGGCCGAATGGGCTGTCCTTTACGGCTGTCCATGTCATGCTGTCAACCGCTGTCTGACCGCCGCTATTGCCGCTGCTTTTGCTGTCCGCTTTCTTGCCGCTCTCCGCTGTTTTGCTGGTGTCCGCTGTCTCGCCGCTTTCCGCTGTTTTCCCGCTATCGCCCGCCTTCTGTAATTCCTTCTGCAACTCCTTTACTGTCTTCACCATCTCCGCCGCTTGTTTGACTCTGCCGCAGCTAACTGCCGTCATCCCCAATACCAGCGCCATTGCCAGCATTGCAACAAATAATTTCCTGTTTGCCATTGTTTTCTCCAATACAGGCGTTTTACGCTATAGGCTTACCGCACTCGGCGCAAAACTTCGTACCCGGCGCGTTTTTCGCGCCACACTCGCCGCAAAATTTGGGTTTATCACCGCTGACCGGCGCGGCTATTTGCGCTGTTCCCGCCGTAGTAACAGCGGGTTGTGCATTCGGAGATTCCTGCTGTCCCTTGTTAAACAGTTCTTTAAACTTTGCAGACAGGCCGCTCAGTTTGCCGTACAAGTCAAATGTGATTACCGTAGTCGGCGCTTCCTGCATATAGGAAACCATCATTTTTACAAGCATATAACTGTCGATGAAAGCGAATTTTATTGCCGCCGCCACGCAGCAGGCAAGCAGGAACGCCACAAAGCCCGCTATTCTCGCGATGTCAGGGCTGTTCCACTTAATCAGACGGATCACAAGAGCGAACAGCAGGAAGGAAACCAGCGTAATGATTACCAAAAGAATAACAACCGTCGCCGTGGTTTTCGCCGCGTCCTTCAAAAGCTTTTTCCAATTCTGCGCGTAAATCACAACGCCGTCCGCCGCGCTCTTAAACGCGCCCTGCCCCTTTTTAAGAAAGGTATATCCCAAACAGCACTCGTCTATGTAACCAAGCGCGATACTGATAAACAATTTACCGATTTTCACTACTACGTCCATGCCGGGGACAAGGCTGCCCAAAGAGCCGGCCACTTTTTCAAACCCTTTTTGAAGCTGCTTTACCGCGCCGGACACCAGCTTGTCAATCACGAAATACACGTTGGACGTGAGGAAACGCTCTTTTACCATTTGTTTCCCGTATGCCACCTGATTATCGGGTATGCGCCCGGTCGTGACCGCTTCGGTAATAACCGCGACATGCCCCGCCTTAACCATATAACCCATGTAGTGATTCAATATAAAATTCACGACACCCGTCGCGCTGAGCCATATAAAGAACATAACTAAATACAGCACTTCGCTTTTGAACAGCCACGCAATGCCCATTAAGATAGCGAAAATCACAACGGATATTACAACCGTCAGAAGCCCGAGCAGCAGTTTCGCCCACACAAAGGGCATTGTTTTGGAATATATTTCACCTGGTTTCATTATCATAACCTCCTTAATTGAATTTGGCGCCGCATTCGCCGCAGAATTTCATGCCTGGCGCAACCTCCGCTCCGCAGGCGCAGATACGTTTGTCCGATTCCAGCTTGCCGCCGCACTCCGTACAGAATTTTTTGCCGACCGGGTTTTCCTTGCCGCAGGCGGGACAGACCGCGCCGCCTGCCGCAGCAGGGGCGGGAGCCGGAACCACCGTTTTAGCGCCGCACTCCGTGCAAAATTTCAGGTCGGACGCGAACTGCGCTCCGCAGGCAGGACAGACCGTGCCGCCCGCCGCAACAGGAGCGGGAGCGGCGGGAGCCGGGGCCGCCGTGTTTTTGGTTTTGATATGTTCAATTTCCGCCTTTGCTTCGGCTATTGCGGCGTTGTGTCCGTCTATTGCCTTGCAAAATCCGGCTATGCCCTCGTCGGCGGTTCCCGTTTCGGCGTATTTTTTGTAACAAAACTCCCCGATCTGTTTCATAACCGCGTCTATCGCATTTTGCTCGGAGCTTATCTTTGAGTTCAACTTTACTGTTTCTATTGCTCCGCTCGCCTTGTCTTTTACATCATCCAAAACGCCCATTGTTTACTCCTTATACTTTTGCGCCGCACACGCCGCAGAATTTTATGCCTGGCGCAACCTCCGCTCCGCAGGCGCAGATACGTTTGTCCGCTTCCATCTTGCCGCCGCAATCGGCGCAGAATTTTGTACCAGCCGGATTTTCCTTGCCGCAGGAAGGACAGACCGTGTTGCCTGTCGCAGCGGGAATAGGAGCGGAAGCCGAAGCGGCAGAAATCGCCCCAGTATTTTCGGTTTTGGGATTCGGCCCGTACTTATTCTCACCGGCTGTTCCTTCCTGAACCCAAAATACTATCAGAATAATGAATCCGACAAGGGGAATAAGCAAAAGCAGTAGCATTAAACCGGTGCGTTCCGTATCATGGAGCCGCCGCACTCCCACCGCAAGAGAGGGAATAACAAACGCCAGAGAAACAAGCCAGCCGACAACGGGAATCCAGCCCAATACCAGACCAAAAGCAAAACTGGCTGCAAAAAAGATCCAGAATTCCTGACGCCTGGCCCGTCCGTTAAATACCACGTACTTTTTTAAAGTTCCAATAAAACTTTCCTTAATGACCTCAAAATTGAGTTCATTTTTCACCTCAGCACTCATAAAACCTCCATTTATAAAAAAAATTAAACGAGCAATACGCTCCTTTCCACTTAATTAAAAAGTCCGGACGGCGCGAACCAGTCTTTTATCGCTGTTCGGGGAGTCGTTGGTATTGCCCCCTCCGAAATTTTGTGCAAACGCGGAAGAGCCGTTTTTGCCCCAGTACGACTCGTTCTTAAACCCGCCTTTGTTGTTTTTCTTGAGATTATTGTACATTGCGTTCAATTCATCCTTTGAGGGCAGACGCCAGTCGGATTTACTGCCGCCCCGGTAGTCTTTGGCAAGTTTTTCGGCACTAGCCCAGACTGCCTGACCAAGATCCGCGCTGCTGCATTCCTTGCCGGGGGCAAATACTATGCCGCCGCCGGGGCCTGTGTCGCCTATATTGTAGGTCTTTTGGACCGGTTGGGCCGGTTGGGCGGGCTGGGCGGGCTTGGCAGGCTGGGCTGCGTTCTCCTTCCACTTGGGATACAAGGTGACATTACCTGTAACGCGGGTGGACGCGGTAAAAGCGGTGCCGCTTCCGTTAGACTGGGTATTCCAACCTTCAAAAGTAAAGCCTTGCTTCGTCGGGTTAGACGGCAAAGTTACGGTGGTGTTTCTATCGGCAGTCCTTTGTATCGGGGAGCCATTGGGCACCATGAAGGTTACGGTATAGGAAGGTTCAGCCTGACCTACGCCGGCCCCCGTATACCCAAACTCCCGTATCTTTCTCTTGTCAGCGTCGTTAATTCTGGTTCCGTTAAAAGCGTTGGCCCCTATTGTCATCTTTCTTGCGCCCTGGGGGAAGCCTATGGTTGCCAGCGACGTGCAGCCGTTAAAAGCGTTCTCCCCGATTGTCATTTCGGGCGCGTTTAGGTATATGGCACTCAGCTTAGTGCAGCCCATAAATGCCCCTTTTCCTATTGCTGTGGTGTTAGGGCTTTCCAGAGTAATGATTTCTATTACCTTGTTATTTTTAAACGCCTCGTCCCCTATTGCCTTGACCGTTATGCCATCTATCACTCTGGAAATCTTGATAATTCTATCTTTACCGCTGTAGTTTTCGATCGCCCCCGTAAGCGGATCGATGCGGAATTCGGACATATTACTGTAATATTTGACAGCCCTTCTTCCCATTTCTACAGCGTCTTTTGCTCCGTCCCAGGCGCCTTTACCGACGCCCCAAACCGTGCCGATGATCGGAACCGCGCTCAGGCCTCTCGGAGCTACTTTTTTTAATATAAGCTCTGTCGCCTTCTGTATAAGTTCTGTCGCGGCTGACTCGCCCATACCTTTGGCGGAGTCCGCATTGTGTGCGCCGCCATCCATGCCGGCAAATAATACATAGTTATCTATTTTTAGCTGCCGGGTAAAAGCGTCGCCGCCAGTCGTATACTTCCCGTGTAAATACCCGATGGATGCGGCCAAATACGCCTGGGCCGTATATTGCGCCTGTACCTTGACAAATTCCGCCGGCATAAGCCACGGGGGGGCAAGCCCCCACAGGGCGCCCCAGCCTGCCGCTCCGGCGGTTGCGTTTAATATTATATGTTCATTAACATCTCCCCTGCATAAGCAGTTGACATCCAACGGACATCTGCTTCCCGCGTTGGCGAATTTGTTTTTAAGCGGATCAACCATTTTTTTAACCCAGTTATAATCCACCTTCCTGGCTAAATACTCCATGTAATCATCCAGATTATTCGCCGCCTGAAAATCAGTATCCCATCCGACAGCGCCGGAATCAATCTTCAAAACAGAAGCGCTCGAAATTCGCACGCTTGAATTCGGCAGGATTATGCCAAACCTCCGGTTCTCTACTTTGGTCCAAATATTCAGATTCCCCCATGTCGCAAATTCGACAAAATACCCGCTGCCTGTTCTAATAATGTATTCCGTAGCAGTCCAGTCATCTTTCATCAGCTCATCTGTGGTCGTTTTTTCTCCCACTTTCCATCGTTTAACTTTCCTCTTAAACTGTTCCTCAGCCCTTTTAATCCTGTCTTCGTCGGTGATTACGCTCACTATTTCAACAATTCTGGGGTCCCCTGCGGCATGGGTTTTTACAAGCCGGAGAATGCCGAGATCATCCCTGGGGATATCTGATTTTGTCTGTATCGTGAGAATTCTATAAGTGTTATCCTCTAAGCTTGTCATCCACTTATATCCGTCTCCCTCTTTATAGTTTTGGGCAAACGCCGACCCCGCCATTACTGCAATCAGCAGCAGAATAAAACCAACTTTTTTCTTCATTGTATATATATACAATAGTTTTACCAATAGTTACAAGCCTTTATACTGTTTTTTATACTGTTTTTTTCAGAAACGGAATAACCGTCTTCTTAATTACACGTCTTTGGGACGCTTGTCCATCACCCTTACCGCTTTGCCTTCAGAAACTGCCATGCTGCCGCTCTCGTGAAGCTCTACTCTGGGGCTGATTGAAATGGATACCTGGAGGGTTTCCCTTATACGTTCCTTGAGGGCGTTGAGGGGGCGGGCGTCGTCCATGAATATGTCCGGGCCGACTTCGGTTTTTACCGTCAGCTTGTCAAGCGCTCCGTCTTTTTCTACCACTATGAGGTAGTTGTTTCCCACTTCCTTTATGCCCATGATCACTTCCTCGATCTGGCTGGGGAAGACGTTTACGCCGTTGATTATCAGCATGTCGTCGCTGCGCCCGGTGATGCGGTGCAGGCGGCGGTGGGTTCTGCCGCAACTGCACGGCTCCGTGTAAAAAGAGGTCAGATCCCTGGTACGGTAGCGGAGAATCGGTGTCGCCTCGCGGCAGAGTATGGTAAGCACCAGTTCCCCGGTTTCGCCGTCTTTGACAGGTTCAAGGGTTTCGGGACTGACGATCTCCGCGATATAGCCGTCCTCCCAGATATGCATCCCGTCCTTGCACTGACATTCAAAGGCGACACCGGGACCGTTCATCTCGGAAAGGCCGTAGGAGTTATATACGTCTATATTTAACAGGGCTTCTATGCGCCGCCGCGTGTCTTCGGAGTACGGTTCGGCTCCGGCAAACGCTTTTTTAAGCAGCAGGCTTTCCCTCTTGACACCCGCTTCTTTCATTTTGGTTTCAACATGGAGAAGGAAGCTCGGAGTGGCGTGTACCACGGTTGTACCGAAATCCTGCATCAGCTTGAACTGCCGCGCCGTGTTCCCCGCTCCCGAAGGGATCACCAGCATCCCCACTTCTTCGCCGCCCTGGTGCAGGCCCAGGCCGCCGGTGAACAGCCCGTAAGTTATCATATTCTGGAACACGTCGGATTTGGTGCATCCCGCGCCGAAAATACAGCGGGCCATATAACCAGACCAGCGTTTTATGTCATCCCTGCTGAAATAAATCGTGGTGGGAATACCGGTAGTGCCGCTTGAGGCGTGGAGCCTGACAACTTCATCTTTTGGTATGCTCAAAAAACCGTATGGAAAGCCGTCGCGGAGATCGTTCTTTGTGGTAAAGGGAATTTTTCTCAGATCGCCTAACGTTTTAATATCGTCCGGGCTTTTAATCCCCGCCTTGCCGAGCCGTTCTTTGTAAAAGGAAGTACGCAGGGCAAAACCAACCTCGTCTTTTAATTTTTGCAATTGCAGAGCTTCAAGATCGCTCCGGGGCATTTTTTCAATGTCCGGGTCTCTGTACTGGAATGTCATACATTCCGGCCTTTGGACGTATTTTCAGCCGCCTGCCTGCCCAGTTGAAACGCCTTTGTATTGGCTGTCAGTACCGCCGCCTCTTTTGCCGCGAATACGCTGGCGATGGTGTCTTCCAGAGTTTGCACTTTTATCGGAAGGAAGCCTGAGACCGCGCCGACCATAACGGTGTTCACCGCTCGTGCAAGTCCGGCCTCTTTTGCCAGCGCCGCCGCCTCGATGATTCTGCAATGCGGGTAGTTTTTAATCGCGGCGATAACGCCCTCGATTTCGGGGTAATTGCTGATATTGACAAACGGCTCGGCTGCTGTCACCAGCGCTCCAGAGGGTGCAAGCCAATCGGTATAACGGAGGCTTTCCAGCGGCTCCATTGAGATGATAATATCCGCGCCGCCCCTTGGAACAAGGTCTCCGGCGATAGCCGTGTCGGAAATACGCAAGTGTGCCAGCACCGCCCCGCCCCTCTGCGCCATGCCGTGAACTTCGGACTGGCGCACTTTAAGCCCCTCATTGACCGCTGCCTGGGCAATAATGGCGGCAACAGAGAGAACCCCCTGCCCGCCGACTCCCGCAAGAATAACATCGAATTTCATAATCTTATTTTCCATTATTTACGATTGTATTTCAAGCCATGTAAAGGGTATTCTTGACAAGGGTCAGGTATTGGTATAATTATAAGTAGAGAGGATTAAAAATCAATGTCAACAAGTTAAGAAAAAGGAGTCAACGAATTACCCGAATTATAACGAATAAATACGGATTTCTGTTGAAATATTCGTGTCCATTCGTGTCATTCGTTGATAAAAATTCTTAACTTGTTGACATTGGATTAAAAATATGAAAAAATCAAGGTTCTTACAGGCGGCTACATTTTTTGCTTTTAATTTATCAGTGTTGTTGATATTTGGAGTCGCTTTTTTGGGATGTCAGGAAAAGGATGATTCTGCACAAAAAGACACGGTTGACCTGCTGAAACCCGGAAAACATCTGTACATAGCGTTCGGCCAGTCGAATATGCAGGGGCCTGGCGCGGCAACGGCGGAGGATCAAAAAGACGTGCCCGAGCGTTTCCAGACATTGAATGTAGTCGGCGCGACCTATGCCTATGGGAATACGGTTGTACCAAATCTGGCACCTAACGGCGGAAAACGGGATAAGGGCGAGTGGTATACGGCGATTCCGCCGAATATCATCAACGGTACCAACCCGCTCGGAGGGTCAGGCGACAGAGTCGGGCTTTCGCCGATGGACTATTTCGGGAGGACAGTGGTAGACAAAACCCCGGAAGGTATTGATATAGGCGTAGTAGCCGTCGCGTCCGGCGATTTGGCGCTTTCATCGTTCCGGAAAACAGGAGGTGCCGCCTATTTTTCAGGTTCGGGGAATGGCGGAACCGTCACCCTTGACGGTGTTGAGGTTACCAGATCGAATAACAGGCCGAGCAGCACCGAACGGCAGGGCTGGAGAAGGATTACCACAAACACGGAAAATATTAATGGCGAGGTATGCAAAGCCGGTTATGCGAGTTTTTATGACGCCATTGTCACCAATGTCAAGAAGGCTCAGGGAGAAGGCTGGATAGTCAAAGGCATTATTTTTCATCAGGGCGAAAGCGGCAGGGGGCTTGAAGACAAAACCTGGGTACTAATACTCAAAGAAATTTATGATGATATTTTAACCGACATCGGGCTTCCCCCTAACTCCATTCCGATTCTCTGCGGTCAGCAATTTGGCGATAACGGAACAGCCAGCATAGGCAACAACGGTAATGACGGCGTATTGGAGTCTGACACTACTATCCAAACAACTATACCCAAGGCCTATGTGATAAGCTCCGTGGGCCTGGAGAATAGAGGCGACAATATTCACTTTAGCTCTCAGGGTATTCGTGATCTTGGCAAGCGGTACGGTGAAAAAATGCTTGAACTTGTGTACGGGATCAGATAACAGATAACAGGTAACAAATAACAAAGGAAGATAGTTGCCTCTTACTTTGTTATTTATTATTTATTATTTGTTATTTTGTTAATGGGACGCTGCGGCATATTCCGTTTTTGGGGGTTTTTCAGCAGCATAAGCCGCTTCCGGCTCCTTAACAAGGCAACCCTGATCATATTCCCGCATTTCTTTATCGCTTATAATGCCTAATCGGTGCAGCCCTTCGGCATCCTGATGAATAACTTTTAAAGCCTCACTCTGATATTTTTTCATAGTTCCTCTTGGATTTCAATATTTCTAATTTTTGTTAATGGGCTGCTGCGGCATATTCCGTTTTTGGGGGTTTTTCAGCAGCATAAGCCGCTTCCGGCTCCTTAACAAAGCACATTTTGTCGAATTCTCCCATTCTTTCCTCGGAAATAGCGCCTATCTTAAACATTTCAACTGCGTCCTGATGTACTACTTCATATATTTCACTTTTGTATTTCATATCTGCCCTCCTAAAAAATTTCAATTAAGGTTCTGTTTCTTGAACAGCCTCACTAATTAAAAATACCACAAAATGACGGCAATTTCAATTGTATGATTTTTCCCATTTCGCTATACTAAGCAGAAGAAAGAGATGCATGACACCTCTTCCTTTGTTATTTGTTACCTGTTATTTATTATTTGAAATAGGAGGCTTTCGATGGAGCATTTTACCCCGCCAAAGGTGAGTAAGTACCTGAATCCGGCGGTGATTACCTTGATAATCGGCGGAATTGTCGTGGTGATATTACTGGCAACCAGCGTTTTTATTGTCGATCAGACAGAAGAAGCGGTGATAACCCGCTTCGGGAAATACCATACAACAAAAGGGCCGGGCTTGCAGTTCAAACTGCCCTTCGGTATTGACCGGAACTATACGGTGAATGTTAAAACCGTGCAAACCGAGGAATTCGGGTTCCGTACCGTGAGAGGCGGACGCAGCCCGACCTACAGTAACCAGATGTCTTTCCCGGTAAGCCAATACGCGTCACAGACCGGCGAGTCCACTATGCTTACCGGAGACCTCAATATCGTTGATGTCGAATGGATCATACAGTACAGGGTCAGCGATCCGAGGGCTTGGACTTTTAACGTAAACGAGCGTATCGCCACGATCCGCGACGTGTCGCGTTCTGTCATAAATATGCTGGTCGGCGACAGGGCCATCATGGACATTATGGGGCTGGAACGCAGCGCAATTGAGGCGGAGGGCATCGCCATGATGAATGAAACCTTCCGGGGCTACGGGCTGGGCATCGACGTTATCGCCGTAAAGCTCCAGAACGTAACCCCGCCTGCCGGAGTCCAGCAGGCTTTTGAGGATGTAAACAAGGCGATGCAGGACAGGGAGCGGCTGATCAACGAGGGACAGCAGGCGTATAACGAGGAAATTCCCAGAACCAGGGGCGAAGCCGAACGGCTTATCCAGGTGGCGCAGGGGTATGCGACGGAAAGGGTGAACAGGGCGCACGGGGATGTGGCGCGTTTTAACTCGGTGTACTACGAGTACCGCCGCTCGCCGGAAGTTACGCGCCAGCGGCTGTATTATGAAATGATAGAAGAAGTGTTCAAGGACGAAAAAGGCACGGCGCTCATCGACCGCAGTCTGAGGAATTTCCTGCCCATGATGAACCTCAACAGCGCACAAGGAGGCAGATAATGAAAAAAGTTGTTACTACCATTGTAGTTATTTTTGTAATCTTTCTCGGCATTGTAATTGCCGGGCCCTTCTACATTATTAATGAAGGAGAACAGGCGGCGGTTGTGCAGTTGGGTCAGTTGAGAGACGTTACCACTAATGCCGGGCTGTATCTGAAGGTTCCTTTTATTGATGAAATTTACCGTTACCCGAAAAAGATCATGGCCTGGGACGGCGAGGCAAGGATAGTGCCTACGGCTGAAAGGCAGTTTATCTTTGTCGATGTTATTGCCCGCTGGCGCATTGCCGATCCCAAAAAATTCTACGAGGCCATTAACACCGTGGACGCGGCGTATTCCAAACTTGCCGAGATTATCGACTCCGAGGTGCGTACCGTGGTTGCGGAAAATTACCTGCGCGAGTCCGTGCGTAATTCAAACATTATTATGGAACGAACGCTGGGAACCGACGACCCCGGCCTGGGGGAGGATATACGGGCCGAGATACTAAGCACGGTGCAGCCGGGTTCGGGTTATGAGCCTATTACAAAGGGCCGCCGCCGTCTTGCCGAGGAAGTGCTTAACCGTTCGCGGCGCATGGTTCCCGAATACGGCATAGAGCTTATCGACGTGGTAACGCGGCAGATACGGTACTCCGACGAGCTTACCCCGAGCGTCTACGAGCGCATGAAACGGGAGCGGAACCAGATAGCCCAGGCCTTTCGATCTGCGGGCGAAGGCAGTAAGGCGGAATGGCTTGGCAAGATGGACAACGAAAAACGCACCATTCTTTCCGCCGCTTACGAGCAGGCGGAGACGATCCGGGGAAGGGCCGACGCGACCGCGACGCGGATTTACGCTGAGGCGTACAACCAGGACAGGGACTTTTTTAATTTCTGGCGCGGAGTGGAATCCTACCGCAGCACCCTGCCGAGGTTTAACAAAACACTGTCAACGGATATGGAATATTTCCGTTATCTGTATTCTCCCCGATGATACATTTGAATGGAAAGGCAGATTTTTCTATTTAATATAGAAGGAAAAGAAGCTCTGGGCTTTGACACGGGACTGGATTCCCGCGCCTTTGCCCGGACCAGGTTCGCCCATTTCATCACGGAACCGGGCTTTATTGTCGGTCTTGACGGGCCGGTGGCTTCTGTCAATTTATGGAAAGCGGACGGCGTTGCCGAACACTCCGCAATGGTGGTATGGGGGCCGTCCTTCAAAGGGGAGCGCCTTGATTTTCTGCTTCACGACAACAACAGGCGCGATGAAGCGTTAGCCGCAATCCGCCGCTGGATTCAGGCGGTTCTCGCGCTGGGGGGAAAACACCCTGTAGGCGCACCGCCTGTAGGCGTACCGCCGCTGTGGCCCTGCGCGGCGTTAATCGGCGAAGGGCAGTCAAGCGAAGTTTTTTTTGCCCCTCCAGGCATTGCCTTGCATTGCCTTATGGCGCAAGAGTCAAACAAAATTAACAAGCTGTATGTTCATCCCGATCTTAGTGGCATGAATGCCGCAGTCTTTACCGCCGCCGCGATGCTGTACCTGGTGTTCACAGGCTCCGCGCCCTTTCGCTGTGAGGATGAAATTATCCGCCACGAGGATATGCGCGAGGGCAATTTTTTGCCGATCCTGTTTGCCGCGCCCGGTCTGGACGACAAGCTTGCCGCGTTGATCCAAAGTTCCTTGAGCCAAAACGCTAAAAGGGGCGGCCTTCCCAACGGGGCACGGCTTTTAGAAGAACTCCTTGCTGCCCTGCGGACGGGTTCGCCGGATTCGTTTTTCAGGAGCCTTTCGCAAGAGGATACGCTGTCAATAGAAAAAGAAAAAACACAGTTCCTGAAAACAAAAACCGCGTCGGTCAAAGCGAAGCGTTTTGTTACGCGTAATTCTGCCCTTTTGATCGGCGGTTTTGTAACGCTTGTTATCGCCGTACTGGTCGCGAACAGCATCATCAGGGGCCGTTCCGCGCTGAGTACGGCGAACATGGAGCCTGCCCAGGTTATCGAGAGCTACTATGACGCTTTCGGAAAAATGGATCATATGTGGATGGAGGCTTGCGTTGTCAAGGGCGTTGGAAAAGACGATATTAACATGGTCATGGGCTATTTTTTAGTCAGCAAGGTACGGCAGGCGCACGAGTATACTACCAATCCTTTTTTTATACCCGCAAAGGATTGGCTGGAAGCTGGCGGCGGGAAGGTTGAACTTCAGGTGTTCGGGGTTACGGATCTTCAAATAGCAAATAGCAATGAGCAAATAGCAAATGAAGTAATGTATCGGGTTGATTATACGCTTTGGGTTCCGGATCAGCCGGGGGATAGGCCGAGGACGGAACAAAACGCTGGCGGGGAATACTTGCCTCCGGTGCCTTTTCGGCGTACGGATTTTGTTACGCTTGTTCAAAAAAAGGGGAAATGGCGGATCTCGGAGATTAGACGCGAATCTTAAAAAATTAGGAATTAGGAATTAGGAATGAGGAATAAATCGTGGTTAGAAAATCGGAGTATGATACCAGTCTCTTTCTTTATTCCTCATTCCTCATTCCTCATTTCTAATTTTCTTCTGCTTCTTCTGCTGTGGTCGTGCGCCAGTCGATCCTTTGCCGTTGTTGACAGTGAAGTGGAGCGTTCCGGCTATGCCGACAGTGTAAAATCGCTTGAGAAAAACAGGAAGGCTTTATATAGAAGCGGGGATAGGATACTGTACTATCTGGACAAAGGCATGTTGGAGCATTATGCGCGGCAGTATCAGGAATCGTCAAAATTGTTGCAGGAAGGCGAGCGGGCGATTGAAGAGGCTTATACCAAAAGTATTACCCAGGGGATCTCTACTTACCTTGTAAACGACAATATGCGGGATTACGGCGGCGAGGATTATGAAGATATTTATATCAATGTTTTTAACGCCCTGAATTACTACCACAGGGGAGAACTGGAAGGGGCTATGGTTGAGATACGAAAGATGAACAACAAGCTGCGCCACCTGGCTGTCAAATACGATACGGCTATAACCGGCCTTCAAAGAAAGGCGCTGGAGGATAATGCGCGGATTCCCTCTAACCCTGCCTCCTCCGGGGCGCGGTTCGGCGATTCGGCGCTTGCCCGTTATCTGGGAATGCTGTTTCACCGTGGCGCGGGCCAATATGACGACGCAAGGATAGACAGGGACTGGCTTCTTGCCGCCTTTGCGAATTCGCCGTCAGTTTACAAAAATGATATTCCCGAATCTCTTTCCGGCGAAATGGAAATCCCCGAAGGAATGGCCCGCCTGAATGTGATTGCGTTTGGCGGGCTGTCGCCGATCAAACAGGAGAATGTTATGAGAATTCCCCTGCCGGAATTTCGCTGGATTAAAATAGCCCTGCCGGAAATGGTTAGCCGTAATTCGGAAATTTACAGGATCGAATTGGTATTGGATGACGGGCGAAGATTCGGGCTTGAGCTTCTGGAGGATATGGCCGCCGTTGCAGAAGAAACTTTTAAGGCGCGGCAGCAGCTTATCTATCTTAAAACGGTTCTCCGCGCTACCGTTAAAAGTGCCAGTTCTTCTGCCATGAGCGCCGCCGCGAGAGAAGTAGACGGTGTCGGCGGCCTGGTTTTGGGATTGTCCAGCATAGCGGCGCAGGCATACGCGGAGGCAAGCGAACAGGCCGATCTAAGGGTGTCGCGGTATTTTCCGGCGAAGGCGTTTGTCGGGGGGATTAACCTGCCTCCGGGGCGTTATTCCTTTTCTATAAAGTATTACAACAGAAACGGAAAAGAGATTGCGTCGGTAAGGCACGAAAACATACACATAAGGGAAAACGCGCTGAACCTTGTCCAAGCCGTATCTTTAAAGTAACCCCATTCTTTATTCCTCATTCCTCATTCCTCATTCTTCCGTATCGGGTCTTTCTGAAATTCGACCATATATAAAACATATATATAGGTATAGTTTCGATATTTGAATAATTATTTTGTGTAAAAATAATATATAGATGGTAATCGATGATTTTGTGCCCGTAATTAATTATCATTCCCACAAAAAATGCACTCCCGACTGGCGTATAGGGCCTCAAAATGTGACCAATTTTGATCTTACTTATATTGTGAAGGGGACAGCCCGCTACAATATAAACGGAGAAAGCCACGAACTGGAAGCGGGGACTTTGCTGTTTTTACAACCCGGCGATTACAAAGAAGCTGTAACTTATCCCGAAAACCTGATGCATTTTTTTTCTACCAATTTTACGGCTAAAAGCCAGCAGTTGAAAAGAACGGGCAGCGCCGCAGCTTTTTTCCCGATGATAAACAAGATCGGCCTGCGGCAGGATATTATTAACATGTTCAGGGAACTGACTATTTGCTGGGACAGGCAGCAGGGCGGCTATATTCTGAAGACGAGGGCGCTGCTTATGTTGATTCTGCACCGCCTGTCAGAGATTATCGTGTGTGAAGAAGATATGCCCTCTGTTGATTACCGTGTCAGTAAAATTATCAATTTTATTTCACAGCATTATTCTGAAAAACTGACGGTTAAAGATCTGGCTCGTCAGATTCATCTTGACGCGGATTATTTTGGGCAGTTGTTCAAGCGCGAGATGGGCTGTTCTGTGCATGAATGTATAACCAAGATCAGGGTACGCAATGCGGAAAACACGTTGCAGACTGGCGCTTATAAGGTTCATGAAGTGGCTGAGAAATGCGGTTTTAGCGATTCGTTTCATTTTTATAAAAGTTTTAAAGCGCTGCGGGGGTTCCCGCCTTCGCGCTGTCTGCCGAAGACGTGAGTTTATTCCTCATTCCTAATTCCTCACTCCTAATTTTTTCACATATCCCGAAGCTGGTTGTCAAGCCTGGTTTTTTCGGAATTATTGATAATGTTTTTATCCAGTAAAATACTGGTAAGCTCGGAGAGAAAATTTTTAAGGTGCCCGAAGTGGTTAACTTCAATGGCGGTAATTCTGGTGTCTAATTGGGTGAAACGGGTGTCCATTTGGGTGAAACGCTCGTCAAATCTGGTTTCCAAGCTGTCAAATCTGGTTTCCAAACTGTCAAATTTGGCTTCTAAACTGTCAAACCGTTTTTCAAGGGAGCTATGGTTCTCAAGGCCTATTTGCTTAAATCCGTATTTTACAAAATTGACGCCGTGTTTAAAAAAGCCTACGGCAAAGATTATTCCCGCTACCAGGAAAAACAGTACCGCTGCTATGGGGGGAAGGGTGCTTATTACTTTGTCAAGAATATCCCAGACGGTCATTTTATGCTCCTCATTACTATAGTAAGCATAGAGGGCGGGATAGTCAAGGATTATTTTATTAGGAAATGAGGAGTGAGGAATAAGAAATTAGGAATTAGGAGTGAGGAATTAGGAATAAAGCGATGTAGGCTCGCTATTCGTTCTCTATTAATTGAATTATTTCCTCTGCCGATTTACCGCTTTTCAGCAGGTTAATTATATTTTGCTTTTCCTCCTCCCTGCCTTCCTCCCTGCCTTCCTCCCGGCCCTCCTCCCGACCGTCTTCCAGGCCGTCTTCATACCAGACCTGCTGCGCGTCTTCCAGATTCCATTCCGTTATCAGCATGTTCATTACCTCCGATCCGTTCTGTTCAAAAAATTCTTTCAGTATGTCATGGTCGCGGCAGTACCGCACCGCCCGCTTTATCGCTTCTTCCTTGTCCCCTAATTCCTTTTCATATTCGCGCACTTTGGCGACAAACGCGCTGTATCCGGCAAGCGTTTTACATCTTTTTACTATTTCTTCGTTCTTCCCGTGGTTAATGTTCACCACCTTTACCTCGAGTTCCAGACAGGGACTCCCTTTTTCAGGCAGACCCGCTATTCCGGCTTTCTCAAACATATCAGACAGTTTCAGCGTTTCCCTGTCAGGGTACGGCGCCGCGCCGTTGTACAGTACAAAAAATTCGGGGCGGGGTATCGGGATAAGCCGCGAACTGTAGACATTCCTGTCACCGACGATTTTCTCGTACACGCGGGCTATGTACATCAAGAGGCGCAAGGCCATATTCGGGTTTATCGTGGACTGGTGCTCGATAAGCACCACCAGCTTGCCGCCGATTACAAAGGATATGTCGTTTATCATGTTCATAAACAGCACGTCCCGGAGGGTGTTTATAACAATCGGCACAGTGGCGGGCAGGTTCACGCCTTCCAGGGCGCAATACAGTTCCCTTAGCAGATCAGGATTGCTGAAGAGAAACGAGAAAACGCTGTTCTTATATTTGGTGTTCGCGCCCATAAGCCTATTATAGCCCATATTAAACAAATTGCAAAGAGGCGGTATGACAAACAATAGAGGGCGGCAGTCGAGGATTATTTTATATCGACAATATACCTGTTTCAAGGATTTATATATGTTTTTAAGACTGTGACAGGGAAATAATATTCATAAGAATCTTAACATCCTGCTGGGAAAACCGTGCGTTGCACGTTTTATGACTCATGGAACTGCCTGAGACAGCCTTCTTAAAAAAAATCAGAGGAGTAAAGAATGAAGAAAGGACTTTACGCATTATTAGCGGTGTTAATGGTACTCGCTATGGCAACTGTCGGTTGTAAGACCGACGACGATACAGGCGGCACGTCGGGCGGGGGAACGGATACTGCGGTGACGTTAAGCAGCGTGACCGCGAACGGCAGCGCCTCGTCAACGACCACATCGTTGAACCTGACCTTCAGCGCGGCCATTACCGGCCTTAGCGCGGGCGACATCGCTGTTACCGGAGTGAGCGGCTTTACCGGCTTTACCAAGGGGACGACCCTTACCGCCGGAACTACCGCCGGGACTTACACCCTGCCTATTACCGTTACCGCCGCCGGATCGGTGAGCGTGGCAGTGACGAAATCGGGCTATGCCATCACCGGCTCGCCGAAAACAGTGGCCCTTAATTTCTTCGCGGGCAACCCCGGAGATATACAGGTTACCTTAAACAGCGTGGCCGCGAACGGCGCCGCGAATACGACGACAAGCACCCAACTGACCCTGACCTTTAGCGCGGCCATTACCGGCCTTAGCGCGGACGACATCACCGTTACCGCGACAGGCGTTACCAAGGGGACGACCCTTACCGCCGGAACTACCGCCGGGACTTACACCCTGCCGATCACCGTTACCGCCGCCGCAACAGCAAGCGTGTCAGTGACGAAATCCGGGTATAACATCAGCGGTTCGCCGGTAACAGGGGTGGCTGTCCATTTCGCGGCCGGTGTAACTCCTCCCACCCCCGACGCTTTTGACCAGGCTGTTGCCATTAAAGAAGTGGCAGTTGCCGCATCAGGCACTGTAAGCGCAGACACCGAGACCGGTATTATTTCCCTACCAACAACAGAGACTGGCTATAGCAACTATTTCAGCGTAAAAATACCGGCATCCGAGTTACCGATACTTGCCGCCGACACAATTGTAATAAAGTACATAGGCAGGGGAGGCAATGCTCCGATAACTCCAAAAAGGAAGGGTGCCCAGGGGGATGGGGCTAGTCCTGATGATATAAGTGCTCCTTGGTATTATACGGCTACCTCGAATCTTACGGAACAAACATGGAGCATACCCGCAACAAGATACACAGATTTAATACCAACCGAAGTTTTGTGGTTCCAGGCTCGTCCAAACAACACGGGCGACAACGGACCATGGGAATTGAAGTTTACCAGCATTACCGTTACAAAGGGAGCTCTTATTAAGATTGATGCCGCTGTTGACGGTTTAAAACCCGTCACCGGTGCAACCCCATTACTATCAGTCGATACCCTGCAATATACCGGGGCCATTACATGGAAAGATGCCTCCGGTAATAATGTTAGCGGTGATTTTGCAGGCGGAGTAGCTTATACCGCAACTGTCGTATTGACAAAGAAAGCCGGTTACACCTTTGAAGGAATAGCGGCTAACAGCTTCACGGTTACCGGCTCAAAAACAGTATCCCACAATGCGGGTGCTGCTGCTGATAATACACTAACAATTACGGCAACATTCGAAGCCACTAAAGCTCCTGCTACTGATCATATTTTAACTTTTACCGACGTAGATGATATATTCAAAAAGAACGTAACTGTTACGCTTCTTACAGGCGACATAGGCTTTAAAGCAGTGACATTAGCAGGTTATGAATATGCGTGGGCATATTTCAAGGTTACATTTCCTGCCGGATATACATTGTCTGACTATTCAAAAATTAGCTACACCATTGAAGGTGTTGATGGCGGTACAGGTTCAGATGCTAGCGGATATAAAGCTGGTTTTATGATGGTTTATGCAACTGAGGCTGAAATAGAGGACCTTGAAAAACTGAATGATAATACCCACCTAGTATTCACCGAAACTCCCGGCGGCAGCGCTACAGGAGTTGGAAATTTGAATCAGGCAGCTACCAGAACAGTAACTGTTAAGGTTCCAGCAGGCACAGACTTGAATGAAGTGTATATTGCATACCGTGTCGGCGGGTCGGCTGGTTGGACTTGGGAACTGTCAAACATCAAGTTCTTCAATCCTCCAGTTGCGCCGTAACTAATCGAAAGGTAACTTTTGATTAAGATCGGCTAACGAAAGCGGGGGCGCAGGCTCCCGCTTTTTTAATTAGGAATGAGGAATGAGGAATAAAGGCGGGAAGAATAAAAACCACGGAGAACGCGGAGTTACACGGAGGAATGAAGAAGAGAGGAAGAAGAGAGAGGTTTATCTTTCATTGCTCACTGCTAATTGCTAACTGCTAACTGTTTTTACAGTTTCGCTATTTCTTCAGGTGGCAGGCCGATTGATTTAACAATTATATCTGTTGGAATACCTAACGCTTTTAAATTGCGGGCGGCTTCCATTTTGCCTTCCATTTTGCCTTCCGCTTTGCCTTCCATTCTGCCTTTTTCCATGCCTATCCCTATGCCTTTTTCCATGCCTATCCCCATGCCTTCTTCCCGGGCGTAATACAGGGCCGTCGCCTCGTCGTGGCGGGCCAGGGAACGCACCCGTTCCAGTTCCTGAAACTCCGGCGAAACTGTTACTAATTCAGAAAGTTGCGAACGCTTGACATTATTGTAGAATGGTTAATAATGTATATAAGGGGAAATCGGCATGTCAGATATGGTATTGGATGTTAACATGGTTCCAGAAGCTATATTTTCTCATATAAAAACAGATAAGGTAAAATTTCATGAGAATAACGGATCTTTTGTATTAACGCCTATAATAGAAAAAGAGAAAACATTTGACCACTTAATAGGCATGTTTTCTGATGGAAAATTATCAATAGACGGTTATCTAAAACAAAAACAACAGGAGAAGGAACTTGAATGAAATTTATATTTTCGACGCTTGCGCCCTAATCGCATTGTTATCAAAGGAAACCGGTTATAAGAATGTCGAAAAAATAATAGAAAGATCAAAAAACAAAGAAGTTAAAATAATAATGCACGCTGTAAATGTACTTGAAGTATACTATCATATTTATAAATTATATGATGAATTTTCAGCGATGAAATTTTTGAACGGAATTAAAGATTCGCCGATCCATTTACGCGCTGAAATAACCAATGATATTATCATAAATGCGGGAAAATTAAAAAGTCAATATAAATTATCAATTGCTGATGCAATAGGATTGGCGGAAACAATAATTTCTAACGGATCATTTGTAACAGCGGATCACCATGAATTGGATGTTATTGAAAAAAAAGAAAGTATCAATTTTTCATGGATTAGATAATAAAAAAGCCTCCCATAAGAACCGTTACTATATATAATTCTAGCTGGGTATTCACTTCACGCAGGTTGTGTTAGGACAAATTATAAAAAATGATGACTATTTAACCTCGAACCCCCGCTCTGATATTTGCTGGAAAACCCTCATAATCCTTCTTAATTCATGGAATTTGAAGGTTAAAAATGGTTTTCTAACAGCAAGTTCGTGTTGGTTTGTGTGGTTCGTGGTATAAAATTCAAATCACTCCTTTCTTTTGCATCAATTTGTCTTGCCTGCGTGAAGTATATACCCAGTTAATTCTATTCTAATCGCGTCCAGTTGATTCTCTTCTTCATTCCTCCGTGTAACTCTGCGTCCTCCGAGGTTTTTATTCTTCCTGTCCCTGTCTTTATTCCTAATTTTTCCGCAGGGGGGTACTTGAAATAATGACAGAAATGCTGTACAAGAGAGGTGATAGAAAATGAATAAGGAAAAACAATTTGATTGCGTAAAATTTAAAAACGAATTACAAAAAAACCTGTTAAAAAATAGCGGCGCAAAAAATTTGCAGGAGTATGTGAATTACGCAAATAAACTTGCCCAAAAATCGCCGTTGCATAAAAATTTAACGCCTGCGGTGTCTGACATGAGCGTCAAGGTGGCGAATTGGGGCGCGAAAAGAATGAGGAATGAGGAATAAAGAAAGATACAAAAGCGAAAGGCGAAGCATGAAACCTATTCCTCATTTCTTTTTTCGATACTCTGATGCTTTTTTACTTATTTCTTCAATTGTCATATTTTCAAACAAGTTTTCTTGCCATTTGGTATAATCAAAAGGTTCTTTCTGTATAAGCATTACAAAACGCTCGGCTTCAACCATTCCCAAATTCTTTGACAGTATTTCCATACCTTCATTTCTGATAAGCGTATCTGTTTTCATGTTATACCTCAAACATCCTTATAAAGTTTATTGGATCAATAATGATAATATCTTCTATTGTTTTATTCAATATTTTATTATCAGTAGTAATAAAATAATCGCTTTTTGCTTCTATTGCACAAGCTAGATGTAATGAATCTTTAGGCTTTATATTTTTCTTCATAATATAAGCGATTTTTCATGTTTTTATTCTACCACATTCTATTTTTTCATGCAACTGAGTTCCCTGCTTCGACAGGCTCAGAGTCCGAGGTTCGGGGACTGCGGTAACATCATCTTCTTCCTCCGTGGTTTTTATTCTTCCTGTCTTCTGTCCTAATTCCTCATTCCTAATTCCTCCTTCCTAATTAAAAAAAATACCCCTCTCGCAGAGATCGCGGAGGCGCGGAGGAAGAATTAGGAATTAGGAGTGAGGAATAAAGAAGAAATCTCATTTAAGGTAGAACAGAACAGAGTTACCAAGATGATTTTCTTTTATTCCTAACTCCTAACTCCTCATTCCTAATTCTTTTTACGGCACAAAGCTGATAACGGAGCAATTGCAAAGCGGCGATGAATACGACCTAATAAAGAAAACAATTTCGATAGTCATAGCCGGGGAAATATTTTTAAGGGAGCATAACGAGTATCATGACGTGTTTACGCTGTACAGCCGGATTACGAAAACGGAGTTTACGGATATACTGGAGATACACACGCTGGAACTGCCTTTGGAGGCGTGCTCATTGTTCTTGCGGACTGACAGCCGATGCGGTATAATTTCAGCATGAGGCGAGTATCAAATGAGCAAACTTGAATACACGTTCAAGACCGACACGCTGTTCAAAATACTGTTCGTGCAGCACCCGGATCTGCTGAAACGCCTTGTCTCGGAACTGCTTGGAATCCGCCTTGAGAGCATCGGGGAATTTGTGATAACCAACCCCGAAATGCCGCCCGAACTCCTCGGCGGCAAGTTCTGCCGTCTGGACATCAAGATGACGGTGGACGGGCGGAAGGTGGACCTTGAAGTGCAAGTCCAGAATAAGGGGGACTATCCGGAGAGGGCGCTTTTCAACTGGGCGCGGTTATATTCCAGCGCGCTTCCCGAGGGCGGGGTTTACCGGAATTTGCCGCGAACGGTGGTTATCAGCATCATTGATTTCAACCTGTTCGGCTGCAAGGAGTTCCACTCGGAATACCAGGCGCTTGAAATAACCCGGCATTCCCCTTTGACGGACAAGATGGGCCTGCATTTTTTCGAGCTGCCGAAGGTGCCTGAGGGATTGAGCAAAGACAACAAGCTGCTGTTGTGGCTGTCCCTGTTCAAAGCGGAGACGCCGGAAGAATTGGAAAAGATAAAAACATTGGAGGTGCCGGAAATGAACGAAGCAATCAGCGCGTACCAAAGGATAACGGTTTCGCCGGAGTTCCGGGAACTGGAACTGGAGCGTTCCCTGGCCCGTCACGACGAGGCGACGGCCCTGTATTACGCCCAGGAAAAGGGCAAAATGGAGGGCAAAATGGAAGCCGCCCGCAACTTAAAAGCGTTAGGTATTCCAACAGATATAATTGTTAAATCAATCGGCCTGCCACCAGAAGAAATAGCGAAACTGTAAAGCAGTGAGCAGGTAACAGTTAGCAGTGAGCAATTAGCAGTGAAAGATACAGCAATCTTACCATTGCTCACTGCTACTTGCTCACTGCTAATTGTTATTGCGGCCTGACAGCCCGATGCGGTATAATTCCGGCATGAGGCGGATTAAATGAGCAAACTTGAATACACGTTCAAGACAGACACGCTGTTCAAGATGCTGTTCGTGCAGCACCCTGATTTGCTGAAACGCCTTGTCTCGGAGCTGCTTGGAATCCGCCTTGAGAGCATCGGGGAATTTGTGATAACCAACCCCGAAATGCCGCCCGAACTCATCGGCGGCAAGTTCTGCCGTCTGGACATCAAGATGACGGTGGACGGGCGGCAGGTGGACATTGAGGTGCAAGTCTTATCCGAGATCTCGGATAAGACCTGTAATCCCATAAGAAATATTATCCGAGCTTGAAAAACAGCCGGAAAGCCGCTATCCTGAAAGCATGAACGTAAATGCCGAATACAAAAACAGCGTTTTCTCGCTTCTTTTCAGCAATCCCGAGGCCATCAGAGAACTGTACGGCGCCATAGAGGGCGTTGTTCTGCCGCCTGACACATCCATTGATATTAACACCCTCTCCGGCGTCCTTTACATGGAGCAGCTCAACGACCTGTCCTTTATCATCGGCAATCTCCAGGTCGTTATAATGGAACACCAGTCCACGATAAACCCCAACATGCCCCTGCGCCTGCTGATAT
>Ga0268262_10001949_pt1 | contig 24457 bp, 22 predicted proteins | sample TergutNc150P3_FD_190354 | JGI IMG/M metagenome (GOLD analysis project Ga0268262, IMG submission 190354) | Nasutitermes corniger P3 segment gut microbial community from laboratory colony in Florida, USA - Nc150 P3 (SPAdes) (version 2) | ecosystem: Host-associated > Arthropoda: Insects >...
ACTTGTACAAAAGAATGGTGCGCTCTTCGGCCTTTTTGTTCGCTCGGGCCTCGTGATTACGGTTCTGGGGGTTTTGCAAAAGGCTCAAAAGATTGCAAGCTGGTATTATTTTACAAGCGCCTCAATAGACCACACCTAAATGAAGCCTGACGCTACTTTGGAGCAAACGATTTAATTTTCGCTGCTCAGACGTACAGCGTGACTTCGCAATTACCTCAAGCGTAATCCAGTTTGAATCGTAATTTGACAAGCCTAGTCGGCGGCAATGGCCTCCGATGGACATGCGGAAACGCAAGCGCCGCAATCAATACATGTATCAGCATCAATTTTATAGTGGGGACTTCCCTCTGCTATTGCCTCCACCGCGCATTCAGAAACACATGCGCCGCAGGCGATACAGGAATCAGTGATTTTGTGAGCCATAAATTTCCTCCATCAATGGCATTATTGAGATTAGAACATTTTGAGGTAAATTTCCTCATAAATCTGTCCGGCATTTACAAAGTTGATAACATACTTTTGGGGCTTTTTGTTGCACGGATTCAAAAGCGAGGTAAAAAATGATCCAGGGACCGGTTGTCCTACTAATACTTGATGGTGTCGGCGACGGCCCAAGAAATTCATATGACGCCACATTTGTGGCCGGGATGCCGCATCTGAACAACCTGCGGCGGAATTACCCCTCAACCCAACTGATGGCCAGTGAAGAAGCTGTAGGGCTGCCGGAAGGTCAATTCGGCAATTCAGAGGTCGGACACATGAATCTGGGGGCTGGCCGAGTGGTCTGGCAAGACCTGACACGTATCAATTTGGCAATAAAAAAAGGCACTTTCAGACAAAATGAAGCCATAGCCTCACTTATTTCCGAAATCAAGGCAAAAGGAACGCGTCTGCATTTAATGGGTCTTCTTGGTCCTGGCGGAGTACACAGCCATCAAAACCACCTGCTTGCGCTCGCGCAGTGGGCTGACGCCGAAGGCGTGCCCACTACAATCCACGCGTACCTTGATGGGCGGGATACACCCCAGAAAAGTGCCGATGGTTTTCTAGCATGGCTGGATGAGCGCCTCAACTCCATTCCCAAGGTTAAAGTCGGTTCCATCAGCGGCCGCTATTGGGCTATGGACAGAGATAAACGTTGGGACAGGGTTGAAAAAGCGTGGCACATGCTCGTTGATGGTCAACCGGAACACACCTGCGATACGGCCATAAATGGAATTAAGGCGGCTTACGAGCGCGGCGAGACAGATGAATTTGTCACGCCAACCACGACTGCTGATTTCAACCCAATCAAGGATGGAGACGGCGTTATTTTCTTTAATTTCAGGTCTGATCGCGGACGCCAGATGAGCCATGCTCTGGTCAACCCCGCATTTGACGCCTTTAAGCAGAAATACCGCCCCACCGTTAAACTGGTGACATTCGCGCACTATGACGCCGGCTTGGATCCCTATGTCTCAGTGGCTTATCCGCCTCAAAATCTCACAAAAATCTTTGGCGAAATTGTCAGCGAAAATGGTATGAAACAGTTCCGCACTGCGGAAACGGAAAAATACGCTCACGTAACATTCTTTTTCAATGGCGGACGCGAGGAACCATTCCCCGGCGAAGATCGCCGCCTTGTTGACAGTCCTAAAGTAGCAACCTATGACTTGATGCCGGAAATGAGCTGCCATCAGGTAGTCAGGGGTCTTGTAGAGGCAATTAAATCAAACCAATACAAAATGATAATCTGCAATTTGGCAAACGGCGATATGGTTGGCCACACGGGCATTTTAGACGCTGCCGTTACAGCTTGCGCGATTGTGGATGATTCGGTGAGAAAGATAGCCGATGCTGTTCTCAGCATGAATGGCGCTCTTTTAGTCACAGCGGATCACGGAAATTCTGAATGTATGCTGGACGAAAACGGCAATCCTCACACAGCCCACACTATGAATTTGGTTCCCTGCGCCCTGGTTGCAAAAGACCTTGAAAACAAGCCACTCCGCCACGGTGGGGCGCTGTGCGATGTCGCGCCCACACTGCTTAAATTACTGGGCATAGCCCAGCCGGATAAGATGGAAGGTGTCAGCCTTTTTTGAGGGAACCTTTGATTTGGCAAATACATCTCTAGCTCATCAACAATACGTACAGACGGACTTTGCCGCCGTCATGTGATCGTTTTATATAAGAATAAAATTACTTGTAAAGCCCCTGAAAAAAAGAGTAATCAAGGATTAAACAATCAAAGATGCCTGAAGGTCTGTTACTTATAGCGCGCTTTTCAGCATTTTTGTTTCACTTAGACTCTCATACCCCTCTCTTTGAAGGGGGGTTGCAATTACCTCAAGAAAGCTATTGCTTTCTTTTTCCCAAAGGAGGAACGATGAAAATAATGCACTTAATCTGTGCCTGCACGGTCTTTTCCATGACCGGCTTTGCCCAGGAACCGCCTCAGCAAGGACAGTTTACCGGCCAAATGCGCATGATGCAGCCCTACGATGCTTCCAAAGAAGAAACCATCAAAACGAAAGTGGATGATGTAAGAGAACAGGCCCGCGGCCAAATGACAGTAGCCAGTTTGGTAGTTGTACTGGATGGCAAAGAGTGCCAAGTAGTATTAGGGCCAACGGAATTTCTCAAGGAGAGAAATATTTCTTTTGCCAAGGGTGATGAAATAACCATCAAAGGAGTCAAAACTGAAACACCACAAGGATTGAGAATCCGTGCCCGTGAAATAAAAAAGGGCGATCAGACACTGACACTTTTGGACGCTGAAGGTCGTCCGACCCGGGGAGGCGGCGGAGGCAGACCCGGAGGACCTGGTGGACCCGGAGGGCCTGGAGGACCACCTCCTCCACCACCGATACAGCGATAGACTGTGGTAATTTCATGTATATAGCAGTTCAACATTTTGTAAGTTGAACTGCTATAACATTTTTACCACCTTCAAAAATTTTCACTTCAAAATCAAAACTGTGAAAAATCTACCGCGGGCGGTGTTCCATTGGCCTGACGGGTTAAAATGGTGTTGAGAGGTGTGGTGTCATTAAAGAAACCGCAGTTCTGCAAATAGAATTTATCGCCCACTAACCCGCCCTGGTAGTCCAGCCTCTGCCGTGCCTGGCTGGCCGCGTCACCGGTATTAAATGTAGCCCCCGTTATTTCGGGAACTACATACTTAATTCCCCACATATCAACTATCAATAAACAATTAATCTAAACACAACAGGAAAACCAATGAGTGCAATTGAAACAATCAAAGAAACAGATAAATATTAATGTTAATTCTCAAATTTCTCAACGTCCATGCTGGTTTGCAATATGTAGGGAATTAAGTATGTAGTTCCCTACTGTATCATCTGGAATGCTGAAATTGTGACCCTGCACATGTTTCACCTCATCATTCTGGTTTCGTATATTATTCGCCAAAATAAAGTGATTAGTTCCCGTTATTTCTATCCATTCACCCTCCTTAGTCCTGACCCACTGATTCCCATATAATCCACGGGACGTGAACTGACCCGAGAAAGCCTGGAAATTTTCCAAAAACGAATAACAGCCTCTGTACCACGTAGTTGTGAGCGGACGGCTCCATGAGGCTATCAGCCTCCAGTCGTTCCTGTCAGGATCAAAGAAATATGCCGTGTATGTCGTACGGTTGTTACCCGCCGGATACACACGGTTCAGGAACTTATACGTGATATCCGCTTTCCACGGGTAAATCAAATAGCTCTGGGCGCCGGAGCCTTCATTGCCAAACTCACCGGTCGTCACACCCTCGCCACGCTCCAAAAGCTCAACGCGCTGATCAGGGGGAATCTCACTTGGATTATTGGTATTATACGGACTCCATACAGAAAACAGTATGCGGCGCTCAGTAGTGGAATTTACCTGCATACCAAAATAGCCCTGACTAAAACCATTTGCCACAAAATATCTTCCTATGACATCATTGCCCGATTCTACCGTCACTTCATTGTAGAACCACTCAATGTCCCTGCCCGACGGAAACGTGTACCACAGGACGCTCATAGGCCCTCTGCGCCCATAGCCAAAGCCGGAAGAGAAACTCTCTTTTACAAAATCCAAGTCATATTCCTTAAAGTCACCGGAGACGCCCAAGTAATAAATGGGAGAGGGAAACATATTGCCGTTCTTGGAAACAGCTTCCAGCGTCACCTTTGCGTATCCCACCTGATTACTGGGGAAATCCCCAATTGCAATGAATTTCTTGTTGCCGGCGGTGATTTTCAGGTCTGTTACCTTATCAAACGCGGTGACACGTATCTCGCTGTCGTTTTGGGCGTCCAGTTCCAACGCGAGCTTTACGTTTCCTGGCTTGTTGACGCGGAAATAGATGTCGAATTTCTTTGTCTGATCAACCCAGCCGTCAATACCGTACGACGTAATAAGGCCATAGTCGCCGGGTGCTGTTAGTGTCGTTGATTGCACCCATGAGTTTCCGCCAAGAGGTATCAGGACATAATCGCTTTTTTGAGGTGGCTGCTCCATTATTGTTATCGTTTTTTTTGACCCTGATGAACAAGCCAGCGAACAAGCCAGAAAGAGTAAAAAACAGCCTGTCGCAACAATGTTAAGCATAGTTGCAAGTTTTGATTTAAACATCCGAGCCACTTGCAAAACGTTAGTTTTGCAAGTCCAACGTAGTTGGTAGGCTGCGCCCGACCGGAGCAGGCTCTGGCGTAAAATATTGCCAGCAAAACAAGTTGTGAAATCCAGCCAGAGACGGCGGAAGGTCGGAAGCAGACGTACAGCAGAGTTTTGCAAGAAGCTCATCCCTAACTCCAAGAAAAATTGCTACTGTAAAATATAGCAATTTTCGCTTTTATAGCTTGTTCGTTATTTCTTTGCCAGGATAGCCGCCAGGAGCTTCCAGAACTTAGCTACTGAAGGGATACTCACATGTTCTTCAGGCGTGTGGACTTCCCACATGTCCGGCCCTATGGAAATCATTTGCATTCCGGGGTATTTCTCGCCGATGATACCGCATTCCAAACCGGCGTGTATGGCTACGATCTTTATCTCATGGCCGGTGATTTCCTTATATACGCCACTTACGATCTTTACGAGGTCACTGTTAGGCTCAGGTTTCCAACCCGGGTAGCCGCCTATGTGCGTCGCCTCAAATCCGGCAAGCGCGCAGTGGGCCGCAACGCGGTCAACCACAGTCATCTTGGATGAATCAATGGAAGATCTGTGAAGCATGTAAAAACTGACCACATCGTCCTTAGTATCTAAAACACCCAGATTAGTACTGGTCTGCACCAATCCCGGAATGTCCGAACTCATTGCCACCACACCATTGAGCATTGTAAAAAGCGTGTTCACAATAATCTTAGCGTCAGAGTCAACAATGACTTTCGCCGGAAGCTCAATCGGTTCAAGGGCTATCTGTAGTCCTGTGTCAAATTTCCCAATCGCCTGTCTGGTTTCAGCTTCTACAGCCGCCACCACGGATTTAGCCTTGGCTTCATCAGAAACAGCCAGAACCGCGTGTGCCTCACGCGGGATGGCGTTTCGCTTATTGCCGCCCTTTAAACTGGCTATACCAATTTTTGTTCCTGCTTGAAGCGCGTAGAGAGTACGGGCCAGGATCCTGATTGCGTTTCCGCGGCCATCGTTAATATTTATACCGCTGTGACCGCCTTTCAGACCCGAAACTTTGAGACGAAAACCCTTGCTGCCAGCGGCGGGAGCCGTAAAAGCCACTTTTTTCCTGGCTTCAGTATCTATACCACCGGCGCAGCCGATAGTCATAAATTCTTCTTCCTCACTGTCCAGGTTGAGGAAATACTTGCCTGTAAGGATGCCGGCCTTGAAAAAATTAGCGCCATTGAGACCCATTTCTTCATCAATGGTGACAAGCAGTTCTATTTGAGGATGCACAAGCTCTTTTGAAGCAAGCACCGCTAAACCGGCGCAAACGCCGATGCCATTGTCAGCGCCCAGTGTTGTGCCGCACGCGTAAAGGTGGTCGCCTTTTACCTGTAGTTTGATTGGGTCTTTTTCAAAATCATGCACAGTGTCTTCATTTTTTTCACAGACCATGTCAACGTGAGCCTGGAGTATGTACCCCGGATGATTTTCGTATCCTGGCGTCGCGGGCTTACGTATAACGACATTTCCCACTTCGTCCTGAATAGTTGTAAGCCCAAGCGCGCGGCCCTGCTCAGCGACCCATTTGGCCGCCTCCGCTTCTTTTTTGGAACCGCGGGGAATTTTGGACAGCTCAATGAAATAATTCCAGAGCGTCTTGGTCTCAGGGTTTTGAAGCAGCGCTTCCACAGTTGCCTCCTTTAATGAGGCCCTCTTGACCGGAATTAGTCTCAGGGGCATGATATATCATAGCGGTTCTATATCAAAATTTCATTCGTAATTTTGGCATGGAGATGTTTTGATGTTTTTAATCAGCATAGCATCGCCATAGCTAAAAAAACGGTATCTTTCCTGAATTGCCGCTCTATAGGATTGCTGGGCCAGGTCAATGCCTAACAGGGCGGCGACCAGTACGAACAGCGTGCTTTCAGGTAGGTGGAAATTAGTCAGCAGGTGATCGGCGGTTTTGATTTTGTACCCCGGAAATATAAAAATCCGTGTAGAGCCATGCCTCTTTAGTCGGTTCCCATCCCAAGCCGCTTCCAGAGTTCGGAGGGATGTTGTGCCTATTGCCGCGAGTTCTCTTGAGCCGTGCTGAAGGACATTTTCTACTTCTTGAGCTGTAGTCTCTGGTATTTCGTACCTCTCCTCGTGCATGGCGTGATCTTCTATATTCTCAGCGGTCATTGGACGAAAAGTTCCAAGACCGACATGGAGGCGCACCGGACACCATGAACAGGCTTTTTGTTCCAGTTTGCCAATCAACTCCCGCGTAAAGTGCAGACCAGCCGTCGGCGCCGCGACAGCTTCGCCCTCAGCCGAATGAAATACCGTCTGATACCGGTCATTATCCTCGGCAACAGCGGGGCGCTGTATGTATGGCGGCAAAGGCAACTGCCCTATGGAATCCACAGATTCCCAGTCAAATAAAGAAGCTCCGCGCAGTTGAATTATTCTAATGCCCTCGTCCAGCTCGGATTCTACAATAAGCTCTGCCACAATGGAACCATTAGTAGGGTCTATAACGCTTGCCACTTTATCGGATTTCAATTTTGAGCCCGGACGCACGAGGGCTTCAAAGCGATTGTTTCCAAGTGATTTGAGCAGCAGCGCCTCACCCCCCCCGCCACCGGAACGTTGCAAAAACAGTCTCGCGCGCCTGACTTTTACATCATTAGGCACCAGAAGCGCGCCGCAAGGCATCCATTCAGGCAAATTCCGCATATGGGAATGGCACAACCGGCCGCTGGCGGCATCAACCACCAGCAAGCGCGCCCCATCGCGTTCTCCGGGTGGTCGCTGGGCTATTAATTCACTTGGAAGGTCAAAGTTAAATGTGCCGCGTTTCATATAGCAGTTTAACCTTAGAGAGTGTTGAACTGCCATAAGTTGATCGGCTATAAAATAACATTGAGATATTTTACGAAAACTTCTACCACACGCCATGCTGCACATCTCACCAAACACATTTGGTCGTTCATTACGGGTCATCACCTTTGGTGAAAGTCATGGGCCAGCCGTCGGCGTGGTGCTTGATGGCGTCAGACCAGGCCTGCCATTTGATCTGGCCGCTATCCAACACGAGCTTGATTTGCGCCGCCCCGGGCAGAGTGATTTGGTCACATCCAGGTCTGAGGAGGATTTGATCCAGGTACTATCCGGCGTTTTTGAGGGACGCACGACCGGACACCCAATAGCTATGGTTGTGTTCAATGAAGGACATAAAATCAGCGATTACGATGCCATTAAAAATATTTTTCGTCCGGGACATGCTGATTTTACATATGACAACAAGTATGGATTCAGGGATTACAGAGGCGGTGGCCGCGCCAGCGGGCGTGAAACGCTGGCCAGGGTGGCCGCGGGCGCTTGGGCTAAACAGCAGTTGGCGGCAATCGGCGTAACAATCAAATCTTTCAACAGGGAAATTGCTGGTATAGCCTGCGAAAAAACAGACTGGGATTTTGTTCACAAAAATCCCCTGAGAGTCTGTGACCCCGATGTATTTCCTGCTCAGCAAGCCGCTGTAGAGACCGCAAGGGACGCCAGAGACTCGGTCGGCGGCATTTCAGAAATTCACATTTACGGCTTGCCCGCTGGCCTGGGTGATCCCGTTTTTTCTAAATTGGACGCCATGCTTGCCTATGCGTGCATGAGTATTGGCGGCGTTAAAGGTGTTGAAGTCGGCGCTGGCTTTGAATCAGCGCGTATGTGTGGATCGCGGCACAATGACGCCATTACAAGCGATGGTTTTTGCGGTAATAACGCCGGCGGCATTCTTGGCGGCATATCCAATGGAGACACTGTGCTTTTGCGCTTGGCTGTAAAACCGACAAGTTCAGTCGGCATCCGGCAAAAGACGATTGATTTGACCGGGCAGGAAACAGAAATTGAAATACAGGGCCGCCATGACCCATGTATTGCGCCGAGGCTTCTTCCCGTGGCGGAAGCCATGTGCGCCCTGGCCATTTATGACGCATGGCTTGCCCAGGCAGAGCTTGCGCCTGAAAAGGTTTTCAATGTCAGCGAATATGATTGGGGCTTGATTGAAAAAATCCTGTCCAAAGTGAGGGCTGATCCTGATAAAATTTAAGATATAATAATGTGCCTAATGATAATCGTCATTGAATCTAAACGGCATCATACAAATGGAGGGCAATCAAAAATGGACAAGAATTTCTCACACCTTTCACTGAAATTCCTGACTAGCGCGGCACTTAGCATGGCATTGACACCATTTGCCTCAGCCGGACAACGCGGTGAATCTTTACCGTCAGTCAGGCTTACGGGCAGCGCTCCAGCGCCAGAACAAGTCTTTTCATTGTGGTATCGCCAGCCCGGCACACTCAATACTCAGTTAAACAAAGCCAATGATACTTTGCCCATAGGCAATGGGCGTCTGGCGGCAATGATTCAGGGCGGCATTTTAAGAGAACGGCTGCAACTCAACGAGGAATCTCTGTGGAGCGGAGGTCCCGGCGGCAGGGAAAGAAGTGCCGGCAACCCAGATGGGGATGTTGATTACAATTTCGGTTATAATGACTTAAACCCTGACCATGTAGAAATTTACAACCTGTTAAAAAACGGAGCCAAGTCTCCCAGCGGTGACGCTAGAACCCAGGGTGTCAATACAGCAATGCTGGAAGGCAACTACAATGGCTATGGCAAATACAAGAACTTCGGCTTTCTGAACCTGGATTACATGTTTCCCTCGCGCGAGACAGAAATAAAAAACTACCGCCGAGAGCTTGATATGCAAAATGCCGTCGCGCGTGTTGCCTATCAAGTGGATGGCACGGTTTATACACGTGAATATATAGCCAGTTACCCTGATAACACAATTGCCGTGCGGATTATGGCTAAAGGCGGCAATGGCAAGGTCAATCTTCGCGTATCTGTTTCGCCCGGGCAGCCTGACGGCAAAGTAAATGGCGTCACCCAAGCTCCGACAGTTACGGTATCTAATGGCATATTAACAATGTCCGGCGGCCTGAAAGACAACGGCTTACTATATGCCGGGATATTCAAAGTCACTCAGAGCGGCGGAAGTATTAGGACGGACAGAGACAAAAAGACCGTAACCGTTACCAATGCGGACTCCGCAACAATATACTTTACAGCCGGAACAGATTACAGGAACGAGTATGTTCTGCCAAAGGACAGCATAAAGTTTGAAAAGCTGACTTACCGCACGGGTGAAACACTGGCGCAACTGGCGCGCCGTATGACATCCGTATTGACACCGGTCATGACCGACAAAGGCTATGCCGCATTCAGGGACAGACATCAGGCCGACTATAAGAATCTGTTTGGACGCGTTGCGCTCGACTTAGGCGGCGCTAATAATGTTCCGACCGATGTCGCGCTGGCGGATTATAAAGCCGCATCGGATACCAAGGCGCCGCAGTTTCAAATGTTAGAAGCCCTGCTGTATCAGTATGGGAGGTATTTATTAATAGCCTCCAGCCGTAAGGGAGCCTTGCCCGCCAATCTTCAAGGCAAGTGGAATCCAGAGAATACGCCGCCATGGTCTGCCGACTATCACACGAATATCAACCTGCAAATGAATTACTGGCCGGCTGGCGGAGGAAATTTGCTGGATACAATGGAACCATTGCAAAGGTACGTTGAATCGCTGATGGTGACGGGGCGTTATACAGCGCAGAAATACAATTACCTCCCCACAACGCCGGTTGACGATTGGAAAAAAACAGGCAGCGGGTGGACAACAAATATTTCCGGCGGCATTTATGGCTTTACAGTGCCCGGGCGGGCATGGTACTGGGGCTGGTCGCCAGCCGCCAACGCATTTCTCTGCCAGAACCTGTATCAGTATTTACAATACGGTGGCGACAAGACAACATTCAGGGAGCAATATTGGCCTATCATCCGCGAAGCCGCTGTCATGTGGACGAAATCACTTTTCAAACCGCAGGACGGCTTGTGGGCCGGCAAGTACGTGGTATCGCCGGGCTATTCGCCAGAACACGGCCCACTGACTATCGCAATCGCATATGACCAGCAGTTGGTATGGGAATTGTTTACGCTGACTCTGGACTGTATGAAACAGCTTGGCCTTGAGCAGAGCGATGCTGCGCTGAAAATGAACATTGAGGAGAAACTGGCGAATCTGTACAACCCTGTCAATATAGGTGATTTTGGGCAGATTATGGAGTGGAGCGAATCCAGGACAGAATTTGACAAATATGACATTTTGCACCGCCATATGTCTCAACTGGTCGGCTTTTATCCAGGTACAAGCATCGCTAACGGCGACCCAAACAACTTTAACGCCGCTGTCGAGACGCTCAGACTACGCGGGGATGGCGCGACGGGCTGGTCTATGGGCTGGAAGATCAACCTCTGGGCGCGCGCGCTGGACGGCGACCATGCCTACAAACTGATTCAAAATTTATTTAAGGACAATCTGGCAAAAAACATGTTTGACCTGCACAGCGGTGTCGGCTTCTCCACCGATGGCTATTACTTCCAGATAGACGGAAACTTCGGCTACACTGCGGGCGTACAGGAGATGCTGTTACAGAGCCATCTGGGTTCACTGGACTTGCTGCCGGCGCTTCCGACTAACTGGTCTGACGGTTCAGTTCAAGGCATACGAACAATAGGGGGTCACGAATTGGATATCAACTGGGCTGGCGGCAAGCTGACAAGCGCGAGGGTCAAAGCATTCGCCAACAGCGTAATCAACGTGCGAAACGCCGCCTTTAATGATGCCGTCGTAAGAGTGAACGGCACTATCATGCCTTTGAAAAACGGAATGATCACCATAACGGCTACTCAAGGCGCGGAATACAAGATCACGCTTGAGGCAAATAAATAAGCCAAATAATACCAAGTTGCAATCAAACCGTTTTGCATATCTCCGTTACTATACTGAGCCGCTCGCAAAACTTACATCTTGCAAGTTCAACTTTTCAGGAAAAATATTGACATTTTGTTTTGTCCATATTTTAGCCTGTATCGTCAATAGCATTGCTTTTAGCATCCATACCGTATTCCTGATGTGACTAAAAGGAGGCCACATGTCAGAAGCACATAAAGGGCAAACGGAACCACTTTGCGCGGCAAGGATAAAGACCTATCGCTTGAACAAGTAAGGCAAAAATTGCTAAGCGCAATTCCTCAAAACAATGCTTGGATTAACAATAATGCTATTCCAGATGTTCAATAAAAATGGTTTCGCCATGGAGCGGTAAGCATTAACCACAACTCAGCGAATGCCAATAGCAGGCCAGACTAGAGGGCATGATAGTTACCTGATAACGGATTCCCTCTGCGTTTCCCATTTTGCCGTTTATAGCAGTTCAGCCATGAAATATTTGAACTGCTATAAATAAAACTTAGCGTATCGGTGTATCATAATTTTTCAGCGTTATAGCAGTTCAATCTTTTGCAGATTGAACTGCCATGTAAGGATTTACTTGTAAATCCCGCGTATTGCTTGATTGGCGTACAGGAGTTGACGCGTGTACAGTTTCAAACGTATCTTTCTGGGGCGGCGCTTAGCCAGCAGTGAAATACAAGATACAAAAATAAACAACACCATCGGTCTTTCAATATTCAGCTCCGACGCCCTCTCATCTGTCGCGTACGCTTCACAGGAGATATTGGCCAGTCTGTCAAACAGCTTGATTCATCTGGGTGTGATAGCAGCGGGGGGCGTGTTGGCTCACCCTCTTTTCCGCCTCTCCATACCGGTTAGTATTGGAATTATATTACTGCTGATTATTCTGGGCATAAGCTACAGGCAAACTATATTGGCTTACCCAACCGGAGGCGGAGCTTATGTCGTTGCGCATAATAACCTTGGGGAGACAGCATCTCTGATTGCCGGAGCCAGCTTGCTGATTGATTACGTATTGACAGTCGCCGTTTCCGTCTCGTCAGGCGTAGCAAATATCACTTCAGCCGTCACGTTTTTAAAGGGCCACGAAGTAGCCATAACAATCATGGCAATCCTCATAATTGCTTTGGCCAACCTGCGAGGCACAAAGAATTCCGGCAAGCTGTTCGCTATACCCACATACGGTTTTATTCTGTTGATGATGATCCTATTGGGAACGGGGGCTGTAAAAGCAATATTTGGCCCCGCGCCAACGCAAGAAATGATCACAACTTCCATCAGCACGACAGTGAATGTGTCCCAATTTGCACTGGTCTTGGTCTTTTTAAGGGCTTTCAGTTCCGGATGCACAGCTCTGACCGGTATTGAGACAATTGCAAGCGGAGTTGCCGCATTCAAAGGCGAAAGTGCGCGAAACGCCTCCAAAATCATGTTTTGGATGATCGCTATGCTGGGAGTTATGTTTATTGGCATCACTCTGCTGGCCGACCATTTTCATATAATTTACGCGCACAGCGGCAATCCGGCAGTTATTTCAGAAACGCTTCTTTCCAGGCTGGCAAAGGCAATTTATGGCGATGTCTCAATGGGGTTCACCAGATTTATATACGTGACGACCATGGGATTTACTTTCATGATCCTGATAGTGGCCGCAAATTCCTCGTACGTTGGTTTCCCGGTACTTTCAGCCATCATGGGACACAACAGATACCTGCCAAACCAATTAGCCAACCTGGGGGATCGCTTGGTATTCAGCAATGGCATCATGCTCCTTACAATAGCGAGCTGCTCCCTTGTATGGCTCTTGAACGCCAACACCGATTTACTGCTACCTCTGTACGCCGTTGGCGTTTTCACAGGGTTTACTATCAGTCAGGCAGGAATGGTGGTGCATTGGTGGAAACAAAAAAAGAGCGGCGAAAAATGGCTTTCAAAAGCAATTATTAACGGCATTGGCGCCACAACAACTGCCATAGTGTGGTTGGATATAGTGAGCTTAAAATTCAAGGTGGAAAACAGATTTGTAGGCGTTTGGATGGTTCTGCTGACCATTCTTATTCTGGTCTATTGCTTTATTAGGATACACAGACACTACGTCCGCGTTAACGCACTGTTGGCCATAAGCAGAACCGAAGCTCCGGCGATCCGCAAAAACCGCGTGATCGTCCTTGTGAGCCGTATTCATCAAGGAACACTCGAAGCTATTCTCTACGCTAAAGTAATTGCCGAAGGCGGCAAGGTCGAAGCATTGTGCATAGACTGCCTGGATGAATTTGAACGTCCAAGTCCAGCGCGTCAGGCTCTTGAAGCCGATTGGCCAAATTACAGCGGGGGAATCCCATTGAGAATCATAGAAAACAAGTACAGGCAAATTGTGGAGCCTATAATTGATGAACTCAAGAAAATGCGCGAGATTGAGCCAAACTTGACATATACCTTTGTCTTGCCGGAATTTGTGACGGATTCGCTTCTCGGCAATATTCTGCACAATCAAACCGCGCTTCGCCTGAAGGCAGTGCTGCGCCCCATACCCAACACCGTTGTAGTATCTGTCCCATATAAAATTCCATAGTAAACAAGACACACACGTCAAACACATTGGCTGTTATAGTAGATTGGCTTGTGAAGCCATACAAGAACTTGGAGATACGACTGCGCCGGTTTAGCTTGCGGAAACCATTGCTTTCCGCAAGCTAAACGACTATATCCGTACATCATTTCGGAGGGCAGGATTTTGGTGTCGAAGTTCATTATGCTTGCAAATCCTTGCATAGCAGTTCAACCTACAAAAGGTTGAACTGCTATAGATCCTCCAGGTTCCCGACTGATATAGCTTTGACTTCAACGCCGGTCTCTTTCGCCATTCTTGAGGCTATGCCGCTCAAAACCTTTCCGGGTCCAAGTTCTATGAATGTAGTAACATTTTGAGCCAACAGGTATTTCATTATGTCTTCCCAGCGCACGGCGCCTGAAATCTGGCGAATCAATCCCTGGCATATAGTTTCTGGGTCTGTCACAGGAGCGGCATCAACATTGTTAATCAGCGGGCATATTGGCGTCTTGAATTTCAACGCCCTCAAAACAGGCTCCATGGCCTTTTGAGCGGGTTCCATCAATGGACTATGGAAAGGGGCGCTGACAGGGAGTTTCATCATCTTACGTCCGCCCTTCGCCTTTAATACGTCAATAGCGGCATCCACAGCCTCGGCGTGGCCGGCGATTACAATCTGCCCCGCTCCGTTATAATTGGCCGGAACAACAACCTTGCCCGTGGCTTTCGCCGCTTCCTGGCATCCGGCTTCCACATCCGGCGCGGCCATGCCTATGACCGCCGCCATAGCTCCAACGCCGACCGGAACCGCCGTCTGCATTGAGCGTCCTCGCTCCCTGACAGCGCGAACAGCATCGGCGTGAGCAATTGAACCAGCTGCGACCAAAGCACTGTACTCACCCAGGCTATGTCCAGCCACATAATCCGGCTTTGGGAGTTTTGCTCCGCATGACTCCACAACCATAGTGCTGTGCGTAAGGATGGCGGGCTGTGTATGTTCCGTGAGTTTCAGCGTTTCTTCAGGGCCTTCGGCCATAATTTTGGATAACTCAAAGCCAAGAGCCTCATCGGCTGCTTTTAACACCTTTTCAGCGGTTGGACAGGCTTGAGCAAGCGCCATACCCATACCCACAGCTTGAGACCCCTGTCCCGGAAATAACCATGCGACTTTAGTCATAATTAATCCTCACTGAAATAATGCTTAAAAACTTTCATATAGCCTATTTAATACCAACTATCGCTCGATCACGATTGAACGCTGATTGGTATTAGAATATCCGGCTAAAAGCCGATATTATCGGCTAGTTTCACGCAGAGGCGCCTGCGATGGTATCGCAGCAAGTTATCTAGTCAGTTGTAAATGGAAGCAGAGCAATATTTCTCGCACGCTTAATGGCTTCCACCAACATGCGCTGGTGCATGGCACAAACACCGCTGGTACGGCGAGGCAATACCTTGCTGCGCTCAGGCGTAAAAGTCATTAATGTTTTTACGTCCTTGTAATCAATCATGGTGGTTTTTTCCACGCAAAATTTGCAGAATTTATTGCGCCGTCCGCCAAAGGTTTTCTTTTTGGCTTTGTTTTTCGCGTTGCCTTTCCTCATCATCCCATCACCTCTTCAAGAGTGCGCTCTTTGATTCCAGCGGCGGCCTTACGTTTGCTCTCACGCTCATATCGGTTCTTTTGACGTCCAGATGCCTGTTGAATTTCATCCGTGCGGATTGAAAGGTACTTAATGACATTTTCGTGGTTGCGGTAACGCCGCTCTAATTCGGCTATCAGCTTTGATTCAGCGGCTATCTCAAACAAAGTATAGTAACCCTCGCTGAACTTCTGGACTTCATAAGCCAGCTTTTTGCGGCCCCAATGATCAGTTTTGAGCAATTCGCCACCTTGCTCGGCAATGATCCCCTCGAAGTACTTGACAAGCTCATCCGCCTGTTCTTCAGTCAACGTAGGAGCGGCGACAAAGATGCTCTCATAATGGCGCATCATAATCCTCCTTGTGGATATAAAGCCCTGACACCATATCAGAGCAAGGAGACCCCCATGATGGGGGCGCGAATGATCAGTATATCTCAAAAAAGGGATTTTGCCAAGAAATTTTATTGCCAAAAAGCAGGATTATTAACCAAGTTTTGCATGTCATTAACAGTATGGTTGTCCATCAGCGCGGATATGAATTTTAAAAAACCACTGTCCATGTTTTCTATCAGACCCCATTCATCAGGTGTCCACTCACCCAGTACCCATTCACTCAGCGGACGTTGAAAGGGACCTATACCAAGGCGTAAGCGGATAAAGCCATCATTGCCAATTTCGTCAATAATGCTTTGAAGTCCTTTATGACCGGCGGAACTTCCATTTTTACTGAGACGGCCGATTCCCAGAGGCAAATCCTTGTCATCATAAATTACCACCATCCGCTCTGTCGCAAACCCATTTCTCACTGCTTCAACAAGCACCTTGCCGCTCAGGTTCATGTATGTGGATGGCACCAGGACCGTCAAAGTATCATTCAAAGAATACAAAGTTCCGTAAACAAAATTGTGAATCACGACCGGCTTCAAACAATGGTCATCCATCCATCTTTGAAGCAGCAATCGCCCCAGATTATGCCTAGTGCAAGTATAATCATTGCCAGGGTTGCCCAAAGGCACAAGAATCCACTGATCAGGCAAGAGCAACGGAGCGTTTTTTCTTTTTTTCCAAAAAGGGAACCACATTTTCGCAAGCCGGAATGGAATCGTCATTCATAACAATTCCATTTCAATTTCGCGCCACACAATTATTTTGAAATGGAATTGTTAAAAATCCGGCTCAAGTATTGGAAGCGCCTTCAGGGGTGGTGGTTTCAGCCGGGGTTTCCTCGGCTTTCTGTCCATGAATAATGCAGATGACGCTGTGCGGGACACCCAGAACTTCAATATTTTCCGGCATCTTAATTTGATCCAAACGGATATTGTCCGCTATTCTAAGGTGAGAGATATCAACATCAACATGAGCCGGAATCAGGTTTGGCAGACATTCAATTTCGATTTCACGCTGAACAAATTCCAACATTCCGCCTTCTTTAATTCCAAGCGGCGTTCCGATAAGGTGAATCGGCACATGTACACGGATTTTATGCGTGGGATCAACCCGCATAAAGTCAACATGAATCAAACGGCCGGTTATCGGGTTGCGCTGCAACGACTTGATGATCACATGCCGCTTGATATCCGTCCCCTCGCGTTGCAAATAAACCAAGCTGTTCATGCCAGTGGGCGAAGAAAGCACACGCGCGACAATTTTCGGACTGATCTTAAGAGAGACAGCATCCTCACCAAGCCCATAGACCGTGGCCGGAATCAATCCCTCACGGCGCAGTTTTCTATTTGCGGATTTGCCGGTCTCCGTACGCAGACTAATGGCAATAGCATCTTCCATATTTCCTCCTACCTGACCCTTATCAGGTCCTCTCGTTGGTTATGAGCCGGTCGGCCCGATGAACTCACACCCGAATTTGGGCGAAAGCTCAGTTTATCTTAAAATAAATTTCCCTGCCACAGAATATGTCAAAAAAATACCTTGACTCTTGATATTATCAATGATACGCTTTATTTCCTGCGATTTTGTAAGTTACAAAGCGCAATCTGCGTTTATTTTGCAATGATTGCATATCTGGAGCATGGTCATGAGTACATTTTTCCCAAAAGCCAAAGAAATTGAGCGCAAGTGGTACCTCGTGGATGCCACCGGAATTCCTGTTGGCCGTCTAAGTACCGTTGTCGCCGAAGTTTTGATGGGTAAGACAAAGCCATCCTGGACACCTTTCCTTGATACCGGCGATCACGTTGTTGTTATAAACGCTGAAAAGGTCGTCCTTACCGGCAACAAACTCACACAGAAGCAATACAGACGCGTCACATCCAAACCTGGCAGCATGAAGCGAATCCAAGCGGATAAAATGATGCAGACTTTCCCGACAAGAGTTATTGAGCAGGCAATAAAGTGCATGTTGCCGAAAGGCCCGCTAGGCCGTCAGTTTTACCGCAAACTCAAAGTCTATGCAGGACCCAATCATTCACATCAATCCCAGCAACCGGAAACACTGAGTATTCAACTGTAATCAAAAGAGGTAAACCCATGGCAATTACCCAGCACTATGGAACAGGACGTCGTAAAACAAGCGTTGCGCGCGTTTTTCTGAGGCCAGGCACAGGCAATGTCAAAGTAAATGGCCGCACTCTCGAAAACTATTTCCCCAACGCCGTTCTGCGCATGGTGGTTCATCAACCATTGGCACTATCAGAAATGCTGGGAAAGTTCGACATGGTAATAACAGTGCTTGGCGGCGGTCCCGCAGGACAGGCATCAGCTATCCGCATGGGATTATCCCGCGCACTCCTTTCCTATAACGACCAACTCAAATCCATGCTACGTCGCGCCGGCCTTCTGACACGCGACCCACGAATGAAAGAACGTAAAAAACCAGGCCAAATGGGCGCGCGCCGCAGGTTCCAGTTCAGCAAGCGTTAATTTAGTTATTATTCTTTTTCACGGGGGGAAATCTTCTCCCCGTTGTTGTTTCACACGGCTCCCACCCAGGGAGCGATTCGGGCGGCACACCGCCTTTATCCCAAACGCAGCATAGCTGCGATTTTTTGAGGAGGCCATCATGGCTGCAATTCAAATGAAAGAACTACTGGAAGCAGGTGTTCACTTTGGTCACCAGACAAAGCGCTGGAACCCAAAAATGAAGCCCTACATATTCGGCGCCAGAAACAGCATTTACATCATAGACCTCCAAAAGACCCTGCGCCTTTGGAATCACGCTTCAAACTTTGTCACAAAAGCCGCCTCGGAAGGCAAAAGTTTTATGTTTGTAGGCACCAAGCCACAGGCTCAGGAACTAATCGCCGAACAAGCCCAACGCTGCGGCGCTCACTATGTCAACAACCGTTGGCTTGGCGGAATGCTGACCAATTTTGCCACCATCAAAAAGAGCTTGGACAAATTGAAAGAAATCGAAGCCACACTGGCGGATCCGGTACGCACATCCCAGCTCGCCAAAAAGGAGATACTCTCCCTCAACCGCGCTAAATCCAAGCTGGAAGCCTCCTTTATTGGCATCCGCGAAATGCGCCAAGTTCCAGACATCCTTTTTGTAATAGACCCAAATCACGAAGATATCGCCGTGTCAGAAGCGCACAAACTTGGAATCAAAATCGTCGCCATCGTTGACACAAACTGCGACCCGGACAAAATCAATTACGTGATCCCCGGCAACGACGATGCCATCAGATCAATTTTGCTGTTTTCCGAGCGCGTTGCCGATTCCATTCTGGAAGGCCGCCAATCCTTTACGGATAAAAAGGAGAACGATGAAATGAAAGCCATGATGGCTGAAAAAATCAATGAAGACACAGACAATTAATACACCCGAAGGAGATTCAAAATGGCATTCACCGCATTAGACGTAAAAGCGCTTCGTGACAAAACCGGCCTTGGCATGGCCGACTGCAAAAAGGCCCTGGAAGAAAACAACGGCGACATGGAAAAAGCCGTTGACTGGTTGCGTAAAAAAGGCCTGACAGCCAGTGCCAAAAAAGCCGGACGCATCGCCGCAGAGGGCATTGTTGAAGCCTACATCCACCCCGGTGGCCGCGTTGGCGTACTGATTGAGCTAAATTGCGAAACAGACTTTGTAGCCAAAACAGATGCCTTCAAACGATTGGTTCGGGAAGTCGCCATGCACTGCGCCGCCCATGATCCCCAGCCGATTTTCGTCAGCCGTGACGAAGTCACACAGGAATTTATAGAAAAAGAAAAAGAAATCGCCCGCGCCCAGGCTGAAGCCACCGGCAAACCGGCAAACATAGTTGAAAAAATTGTTGAAGGCAAGCTGAATTCCATCTACAAAGACAACTGTCTGCTTGAACAGCAATTTGTTATGAACCCCGACCTGACCGTTGAACAGTACGTCTCTCAAAAGACAGCGGAAATTGGCGAAAAACTCGCCGTGCGCCGCTTTGTGAAGTGGGTCATGGGCGAAGGATTAGAAAAACGTAAAGACGACTTCGCCGCCGAAGTCGCCGCCGAAATGGGCAGCTAGTAAAGCCAAGACATCACTGTTTTTCAAAAATTTCGGCCTTTTTGCGCTCAACCAGGATTGAGCGCAAAAGGGCATGGGTGTCAATAGGGTGTCAAATTGCGGTTGTCCGAGACAAGCATTATCGCATGGATTCAACAACACTTCCCAGGTGGCGCAGAACTGACCGATGACTGCGGCAGCATTTCAGCACAGCTCATTCCCCTGCAAGCCGGAGAAACACTCCTTGTGACCACCGACTTAATGGAATCAGGACAGCACTTTAGACTGGATTGGCACCCGCCGGAGATGCTGGGACGCAAGCTGTTGATGGTGAATCTATCCGACCTTGATTCAAGCGGCGCGCGTCCCTTGGGATTCACGCTCACACTGGCCGTAGGCAGAGACATTGACCCCGACCTGCTTGAGAAAATACTGGAAGCTCTGGCCGATACCGCCCACGAGTACAAAATCCCCGTTATCGGCGGCGACACCATTGGACGAGAATCGGGACTGGGACTGGGAATCACAGCTTTTGGAGCGGCCTCACGTTGGCTACGCAGAAATGGCGTAATGGAAAACGACAACATCTATGTTGACACCATCCCGGGTGCCAGCCATAGAGGCCTACGTAAATTGTTATCAGGCCAGAGATGGGATTCCGCCTCACCCGATCCCGATCTATTGGCCCATCTCGCCCCAAACCCGGAAATCGGCCTTGGTGTAAAACTCGCCACATTCCCACAAATTCACGCCTGTATGGATATATCAGACGGCCTCAGTAAAGATTTACGCATGTTGGCAGAAGCCTCCGGCCTTAGCATCATTGTCAATGCGGACCTGTGCGATGATTCCCTGTATGGCGGCGAAGATTACTCAAGATGTTTCGCCAGCGAACTCAATTCAGAATCACTGCAAGAATTGACCGGACGTAAATTTCATTTAATCGCAAGAGCCGTTTCCAAACATGACGTCCCATTGCTTCGCCATTCCGCCGACATGCTTCAACCTGTGGAAGACCGCAGTTTTGATCACATGATTTGACGAAGAACAAGCAGATTGGAGTACCAATCCGCCGTCTGTCTTCCGGGCTTATTGACTATATTTGTCGTTAATGCCGAATCTTTTCACAATATCTTTAAATATATCGGGCAAATTTTCGCTGAAAACTCCATGCTGACACGTTTGAATACATTTTTTGCAGCCATTGCAGCTTGCGGAATTTTTATAAACTATATGCTTATGCCATAAAAAACTGACTTTGCCTATCACCTGTCTCGGACATGTGTTTATACAGTCCCAACAAGCCTTACAGTTATTGGTATTTGCCCACACGTACCCTGTATAGACTTTTCTAAACTTTTTATTCAACGTGTTTTCCATTATCACTCCGCTATTTCTGACGCATGTTCGAGAATACTTATTTTAGCGGATCAAAGTCAATAGAGTCAGCGCAAACCCCCGATTTTACAACCACATCGGAGTCCGCAAACACGCCGCTCCGTTGGACTTGCAAAACTATAGTTTTGCAAGTGGCTCTGTCTTATAGAACATGGAAAAGCGCTTGCAAAACTGACGTCTTGCAAGCGCATCAAGTTGCTTTGTTTTTTTACTAATCCTCTGTGAGTCCGGGAGTTTCTTTCTTGCTCTGCAACACGCCCCAAACTATCGCGGCGACGCACAGAAGGGCCAGTATCGCGCCCCAGACCTTGTATTTACCGTCAACCAGCGACAGACTCATAACCACACCAAGGAGCAAGAGGCTGACCATGTTCATGACCTTGATCAGCGGGTTGATTGCCGGCCCGGCAGTGTCCTTCAGCGGATCGCCAACGGTATCGCCGGTGACAGCCGCCTTGTGCGCCTCGCTGCCCTTACCGCCATGCACACCATCCTCGATCAACTTCTTGGCATTGTCCCAAGCGCCGCCGGCATTGGCCATGAATACGGCCAACAGTTGACCCACCACTATCATGCCGGCCAGGAAACCGCCCATAGCGTACGTGCCGAGCAAGAGGCCGACAGCCAAAGGCGCGGCAATCGCCAATAGAACCGGCCCAACGAGTTCTTTCTGAGCCGTGGAGGTGCAGATATTGACAACGCGGCCATAGTCAGGCTTCTTGACGCCCTTCCAAATGTCAGCATCGCGGAACTGGACGCGGCACTCCTTGACAATATAGTATGCAGCGCGGCCAACGGCCCTGATCAGACTGGAACTAAACAGGAACGGAACAGCGCCGCCCAGCAAAAGACCGATTAATACCTTGGGATCAGCCACAGTGAGCATACCCTTAATGGCATCGTATTGTTCCGTCGTCATAGTCGCCAGCTTGTCCTCACTGCCAACCGCGATGACGGCAATAAAACTGGAAAACAGCGACACAGCGGCAATTACAGCGCTGCCAATGGCTATGCCCTTGGTTTCAGCCTTTGTGGTATTGCCAACGGCGTCAAGGTCGGCCAATATCTGCCGCGCGCGTTTGTAGCTACCGGGTTCGGCCGCTTCCATCTCGTCTTTGTCATAGCCCATTTCGCCGATGCCATTGGCATTGTCCGCAACAGGTCCGAATACGTCCATGGATATAGTGTTGCCCGTCAACGTCAACATACCAATACCGGCCATAGCAACGCCGTAAGCAATGAAAGTGGGCGGCGTACCCGCATAGACCAGAACCGACAGGAAAATGGCCGTAGCAAGGACTACCAGCGTGACAACGGTTGACTCATAGCCCACGGCAAAACCCTCAATGATATTCGTAGCGTGGCCGGTAGTGCAACTCTTGGCCAGACCCTTCACAGGCGGATGACTGGTATGCGTGTAGTAACTGGTCACTTTATTGAGCGCCACAGCCAGAAAGACACCAATCAGGCACGTCCAGGCCGGTCGCATATCCAGACCCAGAATGCCGAAATTATACAGCCAGTTCAAGCCCTCAACCCCGTTTGGAAAACCGGCGGCGGCCAGCTTGTTAGCCGCAAAATAGCCCTCGTCAAAGCGGAGATAAAAGAAGCCCATCACAAAGAAGCCCACCACGGAAATGATGGAGCCGATCCAAAAGCCCCTGTGGACGCTTTTCAGCGCAGTGTCGCTTGTATCATTGGGACCGGCCTTGACCGTGTATGTGCTTATGATCGAGCCAAGGACGCCGATGCCGCGCACCAGCAAAGGAAACAATACACCCTTGTGGCCGAATGTCGCCATCCCAAGGATCATCGCCGCCACTATAGTCACCTCGTAGCTCTCAAAAATATCAGCCGCCATGCCGGCGCAGTCGCCCACATTATCGCCCACGTTGTCGGCAATAGTAGCCGCGTTGCGCGGATCGTCTTCGGGAATATCCTTTTCTATCTTGCCGACCAAGTCCGCGCCAACATCAGCGGCCTTGGTGTAAATGCCGCCGCCGACGCGCATGAAGAGAGCCAGCAGCGTGCCGCCAAAGCCAAAGCCCAGCAACGCCTCATACGCCTCAGTGCCGAACACCAGGAAAATCAGCGTGCCGCCCAACAGACCCAAGCCATCCGTGAGCATACCGGTGATTGTGCCCGTGCGGTAACCCAACTGCATGGCCGTGCCATAACTGCTCTTTGCGGCAGCGGCGACACGTAGATTACCTATAGTCGCCAAGCGCATCCCGACAAAGCCGACAGTCCAGGAAAACAGCGCGCCCACCATAAAAGCGATTGCGCGGCCAAACTTGAACGCCTGAAGATCACTCTGAGTGCTGAAATATAAAAGGACAGTGATAATGATAATCAACGGGCCAATCTTGCGGAACTGCGCCGCAAGATAAGCGTTCGCGCCCTCACGCACGGCAGAGGCAATTTCCTGCATCTTGGCCGTACCCTGATCCGCGCTCCTCACCTGCTTGACCAACATCAGCGCATAGAGCAGACCGGCCACAGCAATGGCCAGCACTATCGCAAGCGATACACGCTCAAACGGGCCGAAATCTGGATCGCGGAATGGCGCGAAAAAATGAAAAGCGTGTCCAATAGCGCCGGTTATACCGGTATCGTCAAAAGCCTCTTCCGCGACATCAGATGACTGAGCGCGCAAGAGCAAAGCTCCCGCGAAAAACGCCAATAAGCCTGTCAAGTAGGCCACCCTGGCTTTAGATGAGGCTGTGAGCCGTCTGAGCCACTGCTTCAACATGTTAAGCTCCCAATGAAAAGTGGTTGGATAAATTTTGAGCGCTTGACTGTCATCACAGAAAAGCCCCAAATAATTATAGTCAAGGAAAGAAAAATAAAAAATTTTATTTTTGACCTTGACTCATAAATTCACAACGATGTATATTTACTGTTGATTGGGACTCGCGCTCAGGCGACATGAAACATTTATGAACCATTTACCCCCCCCCCCCC
>Ga0268262_10001950_pt1 | contig 24448 bp, 20 predicted proteins | sample TergutNc150P3_FD_190354 | JGI IMG/M metagenome (GOLD analysis project Ga0268262, IMG submission 190354) | Nasutitermes corniger P3 segment gut microbial community from laboratory colony in Florida, USA - Nc150 P3 (SPAdes) (version 2) | ecosystem: Host-associated > Arthropoda: Insects >...
GAAATGAAAATGGATTTGGAAACCCTGATGACCGGCGGGAAAATCTCAAAACCGATTCACGAGGATATCACGTATGATGAAATAGATAAAGATATTGACCCCGATAACTTTTGGAACTTCTTGTTTTTCACAGGTTATTTAAAAAACGTAGGGGAACGTATGGCCGGTGTACGGAAGATTTTGGATTTGTCTATTCCGAACTTAGAAATACTGTACATTTACGAAACAAAAATACACGAGTGGTTTAAGGAATACATATCAAAAAAAGACCTTGATATACTCTTCCGCGCCATTTTGGACGGAGATGCCGAAACTTTCCAAGACGAGTTATTGAAACTCCTTTCGGAGAGCGTAAGTTACATGGACAGCGCCGAGAGCTCGTACCACGGGTTTATGACCGGATTGCTGTCCCGATTGGGCGGCTATATGATGACTTCCAACCGAGAGTGCGGAGACGGGCGTAGCGACTTGGTCTTGTACCGCGTAGACGGAAAGAACAGCCAAGCAATCATATTTGAGTTTAAGGTGGCCAAAGAATTTGACAAGTTGCCCATAACATGTGAAACCGCCCTGAAACAGATAGAAGACAAGAATTACGCCGCCCCGTGGGAGAGGGAGAACTATAAAAACATTATCAAATACGGCGTCGCTTTCTGCGGCAAACGGTGCGAAGTAAGGAAAGGATGAACGGCGGTGGGCGCGACGGGGGATGTGCTAATGAAGCCGACCGCCGCGATTGGCAGGGGCTGTATAGGCGGTTGGAGTGCGTTATCTACAATATCGATCCCCAAAAACGGCGAAATTAGCGTAATTAAGCGGTTTTTGCTCTTTGATGTACGGCCGTATTCTATTGTTTTCATCCCGCAGAGCCGCAGGATCACCTGCGGAGGCCGCCCGTTGGCGGCGATATAGTATATAAACCGTTAAAAACGTGCAAATTTAACGATTCTTTGGCCAAGTGGAGACTTTCCCCCCCTACTCGATTGCCGACAAACGCCATAACATCAATATATGCGCCTTTTGGAGGCCTCCCTTGACCACCGACGCCGACCATCCGACCGGGGAAATTCGGTATTCGTTTGTTTTTTGCGTTTGGGGCTACTCATAATGTATATTAATCTAAATTACACGGTAGGGATATAATCCTATAAACTTTTAACAGGAGTGTAGTATTATGGCCTCATTGATTATACCGGTATCTTCGTTTGATACCCTTTGTAAGATCGGACGCGGTGGCGATTATCCTCTGGACGGCCGTTATGAACTAACCAACGACATTGATGCGTCCGGCTCAAAAACGAGGGTGGGTTTTGACCCTATCGGCACCGAAGAACACCCCTTTACCGGCACTTTTGAGGGAAACGGCTATACGATAAGCGCCTTATTCATTAACCGTGACAGGGACGATGTCGCCGTGGGGCTGTTCGGCGTTATCGGCAAAGAGGCGCGGATAGACGGAGTTAATGTCGCCGCCGATTACATAAACGGCAAAGACGGCGTCGGCGGTCTCGTCGGAGTGTCATACGGCCGCGTCGAGAACTGCGGCGTTTCGGGGTCAGTGCACGGCCATTACGAGGTGGGCGGGTTGGTGGGTCAAAATATGGGAAGCATTGTCGATAGCCGCTCTTCGGCGGAGGTAGGCGGAAAATACGCTTTAGGCGGTCTGGTGGGTGAGTGTTGTAACGAGGGAGTTATAAGTCGGTGCTATTCTACTGGAAAAGTACGCGGTCTCGATAGCGTGGGCGGTTTGCTTGGCAAAAGCTGGGGTAGCGTTACTGATAGTTATTCTTCGGGTGAGGTATCCGGCGGGTTTCATACCGGTGGTTTGGTGGGCGAAAACTGGGGTAGCGTTACCAACAGTTACTCTTCAAGTGAGGTAATCGGAACACTTGGCGTAGGCGGTCTGTTGGGTTGGAGCGTTGGCACTATTTCCGGTAGCGCTGTCAGTCAGTGCTATTCCATTGGAAAAGTAACAGGAAAGGAACGAATCGGCGGACTTATAGGCGATTGTGCTTGCGGCGTTGTCAGTCAGTGCTATTCTACGGGGAAAGTAGGCGGTGATAGGTGCGTTGGAGGTCTCATAGGCTATACGATGGGTATTGTGGGTGAGAAAACCATTGTGCCGTTTTCGGATAAGATAACCGATTGCTACTGGGATGTTGTAACCTCCGACACCGCTAATTCCCAAGGCGGACAAGGAAGGTTCACCACAAAAATGCAATCCAACGCAACATACGAAAACTGGGACTTTGAGAGCGTTTGGCAGATAGACGAGGGCATAGGCTACCCGCGTCTCCGATGTAACGCTGGAAAATTGGCTGAAGTGTGGCCACCAACCGAGCCGCCGAAATCATAAACGGGCGTTTAGCCGATTGCGCCACACGCTTATTTCTTGGAGTTTCTTAATGCTTTCACCAAGCTTTTCTGAAACCTCCTTTTTTTCAGCAACCCCAGCATTATATTCTTCGCATTTATTAATGACCACTTTTACGTACGATCGAGCAGTTCCGTTAAATATCTCTTTCATCTTGACAACACGCGATAAAAGATTCTGGTTAACATATTCGGTTGCAGCAGTCAAAGAAATATTTTTTTGATGTGAAATTTCCTTTCTCCACCTATTTTTAAGCTTTTCTTCTTTAATGTTTACGTTCACCAACACCGTATCCATCACTTTCAGGTTACAAAAACCACCACGTTCTTTTTTAAAGATCTTTTCAGCATACTCATCGTAATCAGTACCAATTTTGAAACTATCCTCATCTGGCAGACGGATTGTCGGTGTTTCTAATTGATCGGAACCCAATTTTTGATTCATATACTCAAAAAAATCTTTGTTAGCACGATTAAGTATGTTTTCAAATTGTCCTTTCGTCTCGTTGTATTCCTTACTTATTTTTATTTCTAAATCTTCCCTAGTTCTGTCAAACACGATCTGTGCAATCGTGGCAAGTTGTTCATTAATTTCTTCAAGCTTTTTTAATTTTTCGTTAGCTTTGAATGAATCCATAGTTCTGTCAAACACGATCTGTGCAATCGTGGCAAGTTGTTCATTAATTTCTTCAAGCTTTTTTAATTTTTCGTTAGCTTTGAATGAATCCATTTCGTTTAAATTACCAATAATTAATTTTAGGGATGTATGCCCAAAAAACACCCCTTTTCGGGGAAGCCGCCGAACCTAGGATATTTTTATGGATTTCGACCGTTCCGACCCCGTCGAGAGGCAAAACCGAGGCCTGATCCCAGCCTCTCCCCCGCCGTCAACGCCGGTCGCGGCCATGAACCGCCTCGAAGAGCTTTTCGGCAGGTGGATCAGACTTGTTTATCTCGGCGAAGGCAATCCTAATACATCCTCCTTACACCCGCGAAACGTTTGGCGTAGTAGTCCTCTTGCAAACTATTGTACACTACTCCGGACGACGTTGACGAGTGGGCGAAACGGTTGTCTCCCACATAGATGCCAACATGGTTTATCCTGCCGAATCTGCCGCCCTTGACCTTGAAGAAGACCAAGTCTCCCGGACGCGCCGAGGAGAGCGGTACGGGGGCGCCCTCCTTCCACATAGCTGCGGATGTGCGGTTCAGCTCTATGCCGTAGACCTCGCGGTAGACGGCCGAGGTGAAGCCGGAACAGTCGAAACCGTTACGCGTCGTTCCGCCGTACTTGTACGGAACGCCCAAGTACGAGTCGATCACCTGCTCCAAACGCTGCGGAGCCCCGCTTTTAACGTTCACGCCGGCGGATTGCCGATGGGGCTGGCCCTCGTCGGCCTCGCTTAACGCCGAGGCCAGCCAGCCTGATTGATGCGAATCTTCGTCGCCGGCGGCGGCGGCAGGTTCCCAACCGGATGATTGCAGGCTGTCGGCACCGCCGACGCCGCCAGCGGCTTTCGGGGCTTGGCTTGACGGTTTTTTGTTATCGGATTGGCTGACTTGATTAACAGGCTGTTCGCGGGTATAGCGGACTGAGGGCGTGCAACCGGCCATTATTAACAGCAGTAAAAAAAGGCATAGCGTCGAAATCATCGTAATATTGCGGTTCACAACTCTATCGCGCTCCCCACTTTAAACAGCAGATCTTCACGCCACTTGCCGGCCATCAACTGCGCTCCTATCGGTAATGAACCTTTAGATACTTTGCAGGGGACGCTCATTGCGGGGATTCCGGCCAGATTCGCCGAGACGGTGTAGATATCTGATAGGTAGACCCGCAACGGGTCGCCGTCGCTTTCGCCTAAGTTGCAGGGCGGGGTCGGCGAGACGGGGGCTAAGATTACGTCGCAGGTGTTGAACGCCCTTTCGAAATCGTTCGCTATAAGAGTGCGTACACGGGCGGCTTTCATATAATAGGCGTCGTAGTAGCCGGAGGAGAGAACGTAGGTGCCCAGCATTATCCGCCTTTTGACCTCCGCCCCGAAACCCTGCGCTCTCGTGGCGCAATACATATCGTCCAGAGTTTTGGAGCCTGCCGCCCTGAAACCGTAGCCTACGCCGCTGAATCTTAACAGGTTCGACGAGGCTTCGGCGGCGGCTATGATGTAGTAGGTGGCCACGGCGTACTTGACGTTTGAGAGCGAAACTTCGACGACCGAGGCCCCGCGGCGCTTCAAATCATCAGCTACCGGCACTATGGCCGAACGCACCTCGTTAGACAGGCCCTCGCCGAAGTACTCCTTGGGCATACCTATGCGCAGGCCGGAGACGTCGCCTTTGTAGTAATCCTCGGAATCGGCGAACTGCCGTCCGGCGCAGGTCGAATCGCGCCTGTCGGGTATTGATATTATTGATAGTAACAGACCGACGTCGCGGACGTTGGCGGCTATGGGGCCTATCTGGTCCAGCGACGAGGCGAATGCCACGGCGCCGTATCGCGACACCCGCCCGTAGGTCGGCTTCAGCCCTACCGTGGCGCAGTGGCTGCTCGGCTGGCGTATCGAGCCGCCGGTATCGGTGCCCAGCGCCGCCGGAACAATCCCGGCGCCCACGGACGCGGCGCTGCCGCCGCTCGAACCGCCGGGGATCTTTTGCGGGTCGCGAGGGTTCCGCACCGGCCCGAAGTAAGAGGTCTCGTTGGACGACCCCATGGCGAACTCGTCGAGGTTGGTCTTCCCGACCACCACCGCCCCGGCTTCCAAAAGCGCCTCCACCACCGCGGCGTTGTACGGCGGGACGAAAGTCTCAAGTATTTTAGAGGCGCAAGTGGTCTTTATCCCATCCGTACAGATGTTATCCTTAACCGCGATCGGTATCCCGCAAAGCGGCATCTTTTTCTTGGCGTCGGGAGGCAAGGCGTCCAACTCGTCAGCCCTTTTAAGCGCAGACTCCCCGCAAACCGTGATGAAGGCGTTGAGCTCTTTCCCGCGCCCCTCGACCGACTCAAGAGCGCGTACGCAAAGACTGCGGGCGCTTAACTTGCCGGCATGAACGTCGCGAACCGCGTCGGATATCGGTTTGTCGAAAAATGCCATATTTTCCGCTCTTCTACCTATACCACCTGAAGAAGTAGAGGCTGAGAAACACCCCGAGTATAGAAAGCATAGTGAACTCAAATTGAAAGCCGAACTGAAACTTTATGGCTATCAAGTCTACATTGATCGGGTTGGTAGGCCCGCCCACGCCGAACAGCAAAGCGGACGTAAAGAACGTCTTGACCACGTTGTCGCTGCCCGGCATCAACATCTTAACCACAGCGCTCATATAAGCGCCCATCACAATCCCCAGCAAAACAATCAACACCAGCGTCCCTAACTTCCTGTCCTTTAACGGAGGAGCCATTTGCCGCACACCCTTTCTTTTTTTTGTTTCTGACACGATAGCCGCGCTTTAGCGGCAGGATCAACCCGTAAACATAGTAAATATATATTATGACCGCATAACAACGCAAAGATGCTGACTTTACTGCTTCTTACCCAATGACTTCGGAAACTCCTTCAGCACCAGCTCCGCCGTAACCGGCTTCCCGTTCCTTATAACCTTTATATCCACCGTATCGTCCACAAAATAGTCTATAAAAAAACCGTCCAAATCCGCGCTGCTCATTATCATCCTGTCGCACATCTTATGTATGACATCGCCCTGCTTTATCCCCGCCGCCTCCCCCGGCCCGCTGGGCTTCACGCCCACCACCACCACCCCCTCGGAATTCTTGTAGTTAAGCGCCGACGCCACGGTGCGGTTTATGTCCTGAACGGTTATGCCCGTCCACACCGGCCTCCTGCTCCCGTGGGCTATAAGCTCCTTGGCCACGCGCTGAGCCCTGTTTATGGGGATGGCGAAGCCTATCCCTATCGATCCGGTCTGGGCGGCGCTTCCGGTGTAGATGAACGAGTTTATCCCTATGACCTCGCCCATGGAGTTGACGAGCGGCCCGCCGGAGTTGCCGGAGTTTATCGAGGCGTCGGTCTGTATCATGCCCTGATAGTAGACGCCCTCGGAGGGCGCGAAGTTGCGGTTGAGGGCGCTTATCACGCCCACCGTCACCGTGGGGCGGGCGTCGTTTATGAAGTTTAAAAACGGGTTGCCCAAGGCTATGCTCCACTCCCCTATCAGGCACTTGTCGGAGTTGCCCAAGCTCGCCGGGGCGTAGCCGTCGCCCTTCGCCGAGACGACCGCTATGTCGGACTTCTCGTCCACGCCCACGATCTTCCCGTCAACCCGCGAGCCGTCGGGGAAGTTGACGTAGAGGCGGGAGGCGTTCTTCACCACGTGGTAGTTGGTCATGATCATCCCGTCGGCGCTTATTATGAACCCCGACCCGATGTTCTCTATGCTGCGGTATCGCTGCGGGTTGAGGTTGGGTCCGAAGAAGAAGTCGAAGAAGTTGTCGCCGGCGTAGGGGTTCTGCACCACCTGTATCTGCGTGACGACAATGCCGACCACGCTAGGCGCGACCTTGCTCGTCGCGTATACTATCGCGTTGGCCCGGCTGTTGCCCACGGCGCGGAGGGCGCTGTCGCCGCGCATCTTTTCCAGCTCCGTCAAAAGCTCTCCTTCACGGGCTATGCGGCTTCCGAGGATGTTGCGCAGGTCGTCAGTGTAAATAAGGCGGATGGCCTCCCCGCCCGCCAGCAACCCCGCCGCCATAGCGACGACTGTGGACACTATCAGAACCGACACGGAGATGCGTCTTCCGTTCACAAACACTCCCCCCGCGGGTAACCCACCCGCTCCAAGACAAGCCCGCAAGCCGGAGCGGTCTCCCCGGCCATCTCCCTGTCCCGCGAGCCGATGATCGCGTCCATGGCGGCGGATATCCGCCCGCGCCCGATGTCGACGAGCGTGCCCACCAGAGAACGCACCATCTTGTAGATGAAGCGGTTCGCCTCTATGGTGAACGTCCTCACGCCGAACTCGCCGCAAGACAAGGCGGCGAACGACACGTCGCACTCCTTGTCGTCCGAATCGGCGCCGGAGGAGCAAAACGCGGTAAAGTCGTGCCGCCCGACGATATGCTCAGTCTCCGCCGCGACACGCTCCCAGTCTACCGGATAATATATCATCCACACCCTCTTGTAGTTGAGCGGACTCTTCCTATCTGAAAAATAATATATGTACCGCCGGGAAACGGCGGAATAGCGAGCGTGGAAGTCGGGACGCACAGGAACCATGCCGTAAACGGCGATGTCCGGGGGCAGAAGCGCGTTGAGGGATATGGTCAGCCGTTCGGGGTTGATGTCTACAGAATCGGGCGCGTCGAAGTGGGCGCCCTGGGCGCGGGCGTGCACTCCGGCGTCGGTACGGCCGGCGCCGACGACGGGGCAGGGGGCGCGGAGAACGACGGTCAGCGCCTCCTCTACGAGTTGCTGGACGCTGATCCCGTTCGGCTGGTTCTGCCAGCCGCAAAAGCGGGTGCCGTCATATTCTACTCTAAAAAAGTATCTCATTCTTCTTGGTTTTAAGTAAGTTAGCGACTGCATACAATATATATTGCGCGCGTCAAAGAGCGGTCTTTTTTATAGCCCGGCCCATCCGGCCACCGCTCCGCCGATCTGCCTACCGAGTACATCCAATATTCTGGCGTTTTTTGCGTCCCGTCCGGCTTGGCCGGGGTCGGGCGTCGGTCCTCTGCCGCTCCCCTGACCGCGCATTGGCGAGCTTGGCCAAAGATCGACAACCTCAGTATATCATATATACATATATAAAGGAGGCGTTCCAGCCACCACAAAAAAAAATAAAAAAAAACATGCACATTGCCTTGCCAAGTATTATATTATCATAAGAGTTGCCTATATAATAGGCTGAGCATTAAACCATCGTAGTAGCCCTGATGAGGGGCGGAGCATTAAAACCTCTATGAAAATCCCCGATAATGATCGGGGTGAAGCATTATCCGCAAAGCATTAAATCGTTGAGATTTTGGACTTGGGTCTCCTTGTTGCGCCTTTAACCCCTGCGGACTGTAACTCCGCTGGGGTGAGGGTAAGCCGAAAGCCACGTCCGCGGCATTGGGCTGCGGTTGGTCAAGGAGATTCAAGTCTTATAATCTCCATATTGTGTTGCGGGAATAGGTTTTATACGAGGGCAATTGGAGCCCGAGTCCATGAAACCTCCCCGTGACACTTATTCAAAAACGGGGTTGAACACCGGTCTGTCTGTTCGGAGACGGGCCTTCCGCTTGCGGGGCGTTCAACTGTCCGAGCCGGGCGTCGCTCCTATCCTCCGAATCAAGGGTAGGGGCACCAACAGACTGTAATCTGTTGGGCGCCCGGTCTTTTTTCTATAGGATACAAACATTTAAGTTTTGGGCTTGGGTCTCCTTGTTGCGCTTTTAATCCCAGCGGACCGTACTCCGCTGGGGTGAGGGTAAGCCGAAAGCCACATCAGCGGAATCGATCTGCGGTTGGTCAAGGAGATTCAAGGCCATTTTCGAGTTCGAACTTGACCGATTTGACACGTTCCCCTAAAAGGAACGGTGGACGTTGTGGGCCTTTTTGGAGGGCGAACAGCCCGGCATCGCGCAGATCTGCGGCATCTGTTCGGCGTTCAATGGCGATCACCCATGGACGGTTTGGTATCCTATACATAAACGAAAGGATTTTGTAATGGTCAACCGAATTTTCGCCTTAAAACTCAACGCGGCGTCAAACGATTTTCAATCAATCTCGACGGAATGCTACGAAAAGAATTGGGTTTTCAAGGTGTTCCACCCGGACACCTTCGACAGAGTCGAAGCCCTCTACAACGGGTTGATGGACTTCGCGCTTATCGGCGACAGCTTGGACACCATTCGTATCCAAGTCGAAGCTGAAGAACCGTTCTTCGGTCAGGCCGCAGACCTCTCCGTGCCAAAGTCCGAGGCCAATTTCGTCGCCTTTTTCAATCGGACGGTCAAGTGCCTCTCACGCTTCAAGGATGCGTTAGACATGGACGAATTTGCCGGGTATGTTCCCGACAACGGCGAGTGGGATGATTTTGATTTGTAAAAAAACGGGTCTGTAAAGTATACGGCCCGGGCTTCGTTTCCGTTTGCATTAGAAGGCGTTTAAGGGAAGACCAGAGTCAGGAATGGGGAATTTGTAGAGGATTTGCGCGTGGCTTTTTTATAGCATATTGACATCGTCTTATTTTTTTTCAACTATTATTTAAAGGGGGTTGCAATATGGGTTTCTTTACTTTTACAAAACATGGACGGAAGCTTGTGTTGTTAGCATTTTTGTTGATGGGAGCAATTTATTTGGGGGGGTGTGATGTTGATGTTGGTGGTTTGGTTTGTGGGAATGGTGAGGTGTGGAGTACGTCGTCAATATCAGGAAGATTATCGGGACTGATTTTTTGTTCAAACGGTGATTGGTATACTGCACGTTATGGGGATATTGAGAAGTATTGGACGTGTGATAGAATGGGGACATATACGATAAGTGGAGATAAAATTACATATCATTGGAATTATGGAGGGAAAGGCACTTTTGCATTCAGTATCAACGGTGATACGTTGACGCTGAGTTCGCATTCGGGTGAATATTATACCAAAAGTAGAGGGGTATACGGCTATGGCTGTCCCGGTCATTGATGTCGGCGACGGGTATTGTTGATGTCTAGTCACGTTTTGCAACAATATTGAAGAGGTATTGCAGCCGAAGAGGATATACGTTGAGCTAGAACCGGGTATGGAAAACGCTTGGTAGATATTTTGGACTTGGGCCTTCTTGTTGCGCCTTTAACCCCTGCGGACTGTATTCCGCTGGGGTGAGGGTAAGCCGGAAGCCACATCAGCGGGATCAATCTGCTGTTGGTCAAGGAGATTCAAGGCCATTTTCGAGTTCGAACTTGACCGATTTGACACGTTCCCCTAAAAGGAACGGTGGACATTGTGGGCCTTTGGTCGGAGCCAATACCATCGGATACGGTGGTCATAACTCCAGCGGTCAAGTTCCTTATATTGTGTTGCGGGAATAGGTTTTATGGCGAGGGCAATTGGAGCCCGGAGTCCATGAAACCTCCCCGTGACACGCTTTTGGGCTTCCGCTTTTTTGGACGACGTCGGCGACTGTGGAGCGCCGTTCATCCATCTTATGCGGAGGCCTTTTTGAGGGAGGGGGTAGTTATGGATACGGTGTTGGAGAAGGAGTTGCAGGAATTGGAGCGGTTAAAGAAGACGGAGATTCGACCTTGGGAGTTGGGGGAGATCGAGCCGTTGACGGGACGTCCGGTAACGGAGATGTCTTTCAAGCCCCCGATGTGGGGGACGGCGGAGCGTCATTTGCGTGAGTATTGTCCGTTGGAGTACGCCCGTTTGCGGAAGGAGGGGCGGTTGGAGGAGGTGTTAGATTATCGGGTGAATCAGTATTGGGAGGAGTATCACGCGATGATGGATTCGAGGTGCATGAACGGGTGGGAGATAGAGGAGGTGTTGCAACCGCGGTGGATATATGTGACGCCGGAGTCGGATATGGGGGCGCAGAATGAGTGTCCGGATTTCTTTGGGGTGTTTGCTTCATACGATTTATTCGATTTATTGTCGGAAGAGGAAGAAGAGGGGCAATCGTCTGATGATGGATTCTCGGACGATTAATTCGTGGGAGATTATAGAATTAAAGTTATTTTTTCTATCGGCTGTTTCGCCGGGATCGAGTATATTATCTATACGGGGTTGAATGCCGTCCAGTCTGATCGGAGACGGGCTTTCCGCTTGCGGAGCATTCAACCGACCGAGCCGGGCGTCGCTCCTGCCTTCCGAATCAAATGCAGGGGTTCCTACGGTCCGCAGACCGCTGGGCGTCCGGTCAATTTTACCTCAAAACGTAAGGAAAACAATAATTGCGCCCAAGCCATTGCAGTGGCGATTTTATAATTTTTAACCTGTACTGGGGAGACAATCATGGCTATACGGAGAAAAAGTAAGGGTTTGGAGGAGCGCTACGCACCGGATGGAACGTACCTCGGGAGTTATGACCATGACACTAATAGATTCTGCACGGACCCAATAATGGAAGAAGTGTATGCCGAAGACGGCACGTTACTCGGATATGACATCCCAGACAAAGGCTTCTATTCGGTTGAGGTCTGTTTCGGAGACTTAAAACCTGATTTTTCTGCACCTACTATGTCGGAAATAGAATCTGTCATTAATATAATAAATAACTTTAAAAATCCTCCAATCGGCGGTCCCGATCTATTCTGAAAACAAAAAGGCTTGCTCAGAGAACATATCGTCAAAAGAACTTTACGACGAATGTAGCGACATCGTGGATGAAATAGCAAACATATGGGCAGAAACGATACTCGCGAACAAAGACGTTCCAAAGTGCCGCTGATAAACATGATATTTACTAATATCCGTTTTTTTAGCCGCATTCTTTAGAATCATTCTTCACCTTCTTCCGTGTAAAGCGTTGCTATGTCCTCTTCCATAATGATTTTATTAGAATTAAGTTTTGGTATGGCCTCCTTCAGATAATTATTATCCGGGTCGAGTCGGAGCGCCTCTGTATAATCCGCGACAGCCAAATCATAGAAACGGTTATAATCACTATAATTGATAAGGAAATAACCGCCACGGAGGCACGCCGTGGCATGCACATCGCCACGAACTCTATACGCAACCGCATCATTAGGGGCAATATTAATCGCCTCGGTACAATCCGCAAGGATTGAGGTATAGCGGGCCGGATCATCGTCACACATAATCGCCCTGACATAGTCAGCAACGGCTAATTCAACATCGCCAATTTTTAAATACACTCCTGCACGAAAATGGTACGGTTCTGTATAAACGTTGTACGATTTAGTATCTTCAGGGCAACGCTTAATTACCTCAGTACTGTCGGCAATGGCTTGATCATAGTCACCCTTGTTTTTATAGGCAATGGCACGTTTCAAATACGCCGACTTGACATCCGGCCAAGCGCAATCATCATCGTCTGAACCGTCAATGGAGCCACGCCGAATTGCTTCGGTAAAATCGGCAATGGCCAAATCGTACTCGCCTTTGTTCAAATACACGTTGCCACGGTAATAGTATACATCCAAACCTATGTTATCATGACAGCGTTCAATTATCGTAGTATAGTCCGCGATGGCCGAATCATAGTCGCCCATGTCGTTATAGGCGTCGGCACGCGCGTAATACCCGTTCATGGGGTTAAGCCTAATAATCTCGTTATGGTCGGCAAGAGCCGATTTGTGGTCGCCCGTTCTTTTGTACGAAAAGGTACGACCGTAGTACAAATCCTCATTATCAGGGTCAAGTTTTATTGCTTCGGTATACTCAGCAATAGATAGATCATACTTACCAATGTTTTGATACGCCTCAGCACGCTTTTTATACGCACGCGCCAAGTCAGGGTCAAGTCTAATCGCCACCTTACCGTCCGCACTATTCTGCGGGAGGATGTCTTTTTTTGAAACATCATCCATTATCGATCTCCGGCTTAGTCTTAATCGACGAACCACGTTGCCGCGCCGATTAGTAGGTTGCAGGAACGGCGCCCAACGGATGCCGAAACCGTCCAAAAACGTAGAAACCCATACGTGTTACGGGGTGGTTTCAGGGAATCCGGCTCCAATTGCCTTCATATAAAACCAACACCCGCAACACAATATGGAGATTATAAGACTTGAATCTCCTTGACCAACCGCAGATCGATCCCGCGCGACGTGGCTTTCGGCTTACCCTCACCCCAGCGGAATACAGTCCGCAGGGGTTAAAGGCGCAACAAGAAGACCCAAGTCCGAAATCTCAACGATTTAATGCTTTGCGGATAATGCTTCACCCCAATCATTATCGGGGATTTTCATAGAGGTTTTAATGCTCAGCCCCTCATCAGGGCTACTTACGATGGTTTAATGCTCAGCCTATTATATAGGCAACTCTTATGATAATATAATATTTGGCAGGGCAATGTGCATGTTTTTTTTATTTTTTTTAGGCCGGAGGGGGCACCAGCGGACTGTCCTCCGCTAGGCGTCCGGTCTTTTTTCCGGCAAGGCTTGGCCGGGCTTCAATAATAGGCTTTTTACGTAATGCTCCCGCAGTCGCAACCGCAGTATCACTCCGCCCTTACAATCCTATAACACAGCATCTGCAAACTGACAGCGCTGTCATCCGCCCTTCCCGTTTTAACGTCCACGTCAAACTTCTGCAACATCTTTATGATGCCCGTCAACCCCTTATCGCTGAAATTTTGGGCTTGGTTGACAATTCCTGACAGTATTATATCCCGATAGACGAGATTTTTCGTCTTCTCGGTGACAATGCCGCAGGCTAAGCCGATTTCGTAAGCGGCCATTGACTGGGGGGAATCGGCCCCGTAGCCCCTTGTGTTGTACTGCCTCAGCAGGGCGGGGTTCTTCTGTAAAAACTTTTTTATCTTCAGCATTGACCAGAAACGCTTAAATACGGCTGAAATGACTTGCGGGGCGTATAGGTTTGACGACAGCAGCGAGTCCAATACCCTGAGCGCGGTGGGGAGGTCTCTCTTGCCGAGGGCGGCGGCTAACTCGTAGACAGTCATCGTCCTTGTCGCGCCGGTTATATCCTGGATTATCTTTCTGTCTATGCGGGCGCCTGGGGGGAGCGCCATGTCGATTTTCTGCAATTCGGAGTAGATCAGGTCGTACTCCACCGTATCGGCGAGCAGCTGCGCCTCCGGCTTCCCTATCTGCCTGTCGTAGAATTGCGGAACCTGGGCTACGATCCAATCGGCGATCTTATTGTCGTAAGGGCGCACGGCGTCCTGAACGGAGACCGAGCCGTCTTTGGCCAATTCCTTGAGGCGCAGCCCCTCCTTTACCCTCTTCTCGGCCTTGCTTTTCTTTTCCAATTCCGCTGAGATAAAGATGAAGACGTCCGGTATCTCGTAGCCGAGCGCCGCGTCAAGCGCCGCGATTTCCTTGTCGGATAGCGATTGGGCGTGCAGTATGCAGCAGACGCGGATCTCCTGAAAGAGCGAGGCGGTCATAGCCCTGGCGGTAAAGTCCCCGATACGCTCGTTGGCCGAATCGAAGTTCTCAAGCGTGTACTGGCCGTAAGCGGCCTTCACCCGCTCCAAGTACTTGCTCTTGGCAAGGTCCATAGCGAACGGATCGTCGCCTGTCACGACCATCAACCGAGGAACCGTATCTTTTTCCTTAGTTTTCATAGATAATATTTTCAGTATTATTGTATTCTAAAAACCTGGATTGCTTCGTCGCTTCGCTCCTCGCAATGACGTCATTGCGAGCGTAGCGAAGCAACTTGTTTACCTCGCCGAAGGCAATCCAGAGACTTTTTAATCCTAATTCAGACATTTTTTTCATAGCACGGTGACCCGATTCTTCCCCTCCGCCTTGGACTTGTACAGCGCTTTATCGGCCAAAAGGATCAGATCGTCTTTGCTGACCGGGTTATTTCCGTCGTAGCAAGCCAGGCCGAAGCTGGCCGTGTACGGAATTTTCTGTTTCGCGCCGGCGGCGCAGGGGGTTTTGGAGATCGACTCGCAGATGCGTTTCGACAGGGCCAGCGCCCCGGCCGGGTCGGATTCTGGAAGAATGACGCCGAACTCTTCGCCTCCGTAGCGGGCTACCAAGTCGCCGGAGCGGATGTTTTCGGCTACGCGTTTTGCCAAGTCGATTATCACCGCGTCGCCCGTCTGGTGGCCGTAGGTGTCGTTTATCGCCTTGAAGTTGTCTATGTCGGCCAGCAGCAGGGCGAAAGTGCTCTTTTTGCGGTCGGCCCTGGCGATCTCGCGTTCAAGGGCCTCGTAGAAGTGGCGGTGGTTCGCGACGCCGGTCAGGTTGTCGGTTTTGGCTTGGAAGCGCGTCTGGAGGTCCAGGTAGACGTGTTCTATGACGGGCGACGTGAAGGAGGTCAGTATGTGCAGGTATCTGCTCCGCCTCTCGTCGATTTCGGCGTTCGCGGCGATCCAGACGGTCAGGCTGCCTATCGTCTTGCCGGTCACCACAAGCGGGAAGTTCAGGCATCTGTAGGCGGCGGCCGCGTTAAACCCGCCGCCGCGGCCTTTGTACACATAGTGCGGCACGCCGCCGCTTTGGAAGCTCTCCTTGGAGATGCCGATAAAGGCCCCGCCCCAATTCTCGGCGAACGCGCCGTCAAGCGCCGCCCTGTCGATCTCGCCCGTCTGGGGCATGGAGTAGACCTCCTTGTAGTCGGGCAGGCAGACCTCTATCGTGCAGAATTTGGCGTCGGCCTTGCCGTTGGCCTCCTCCAGCATTATCCGCATCACTTCCGATATTTCTAGGGTGAGCATCAGTTTGCGGGTGAAGTGGTAGAGCGAGGCCAGGTCGTCCACGTGCCCTTTGGCGGCTTGGTCAACAAAGTCGAAGTCCTTCATTAACAGCAGGCTTTTGAGGTGGAACGCCCGCATAGCCAGCATCTTCTCCACGCGGCCTTTAAGTTCCTGGAGGGTGAACGGTTTGAGCAAATACGACCCGGCGCCGCTGTTGACCGCGGCGGCGGCGGAGTCCACGGTGGCGTTCCCGGAGATCATGAGCACCTCGGCGAACTCGTCGCGGCTCTTGGCGCAGGCCAGCACATCCAGCCCGGAAGCGCCCGGAAGCACGAGATCGGTGATCACCAAATCGAAACCGCTCTTCCCGATCAGCTCGACAGCCTCCTCGGCGCTGCCGGCGGAGGCAACCTCGTAGCGAGCGCGCAGCGCCTCCGCCAAAAAGTCGCGGACGGCCGGATCGTCGTCCACAACAAGTATCGAGCGCCCAGCCGAAGCGTTTCCAGTCTCCATTTTACCCCGCCGCCCCACTCTCGAGAAACATTCCGAAACCTTATAAATATAATAAATGGGTTAAACGAACTATAAAATTTGACATAGAAGGCGCTTTTTGCTATTTTTAAGGTAATGATTTTATTATTTGACTTTTTTCAGGCAACTAATATATAATAGAGATGGGTAAATATCCCCCGGAATCACGAAAGGACCGTAAGCAAAACATGCGTTTAAACCGTCTGTACCCGTTATCCGCCCTAATAAGCGCCATCCTGCTGATCTTATCCTGCTCCCGCACCGACGTCATCACCGGCGCGGGCAGCACCGTGGTTACGGACTTCGATACCAGCCTGACCGACCTCAGCCGCGGGTTTTTGACGATCACGGAGATCGATACGGCGGTTGGCACCGCGTTCAGCCTGCCGGATCCGCGCGACCCGCTCTTCGGCACGTTCCTCGCGGACAATATACTCATAGGCCTGAGCGACGACGGCGACACGCTTGCCGCCCAGATGCAGTACATCTTCGCCGGAGACACTTCCTACCATACGCACTACGGTCCCGGACTCGAGCGTCCGGACTCGCTTATCAGGGCGTATATCTGCTTTCGGGCGGCCGGCGGCGACAGCGCGGCGTCAGGAACCGCGATCTCGCTCTTCAAAAGCGACACGCTCCCAGGGTTCGCTCCGGTGAACCGGGCCGATAAGAACCCTCCCGTAAACGCGGACGACGGCGACGCTAGCAATATTGCAGGCAGCTTCTCGCTCAGCGGCGGGGATATCTGCACCTTATGGTTCAGCGACGATTTGGCGAAAAGCATTTTCAAGACGAGGGCGTCGCGCGATACCGCCCTCTATAACGCCTTCGCGTTCAGCATCGTAGATTACGAGGGCCCGCTGCTTAAGCTGGACAACCCGTATATAGTCGTAGAACGTATGAGAACGGATTGCTGCAAAGACAGCTCGTGGATGCTGTCGGACACAATACGGGGGTTAACCCGCTATTCGGCCTTTGAAGACCCCGAAGCGGTGAAAATACGGGCGCTTGAGCCCTACTCGTCGCAACTCACGCAACGCACCGCGGTGTTCAAGGTAAACGTCGGCAAGGTGCTGGACTCGATCTCGCGGCTGGGGCTGGACGGCGGCAACAGCGAACTCTTGAACGCCGTTATCACCGTCCGGTACCACATGACCGATAATACGTACGACTCGCTGGCTGCGGGGACCAGACTGCTGTCGAGGAATGTCGGCAACTTCAAGGCGTTGATACTGGACACGCTTTTGACGAAAGATATCGATACGCTGTCGGATTCGGCCGCGTATATGCTGCGATATCAATTTACGAAGGTAGGGCCGACAAAACTCGCAACGCCTTACAACACTATATCGTTCAAGACGGACTTGAGGAACGTAATCCGCAAACACAATCCCCGCAATCCCGGAGACACCGCATACATATACGTCTATCTGCGCGCGACTACGGAACGCAGCACTATTTGGTGGTGCAAACCCGTAATAACGTACCCGCCCAATATACCCAGCGTCGCCATAGAAACCGTTTTCACGCCTCACCGCCTTCACAGAGGAAACGACATAAACAAATGAAAAAGACACTTGTTACGGCACTAATCCTTTTTGCGGCGCTGTACGCGGGCGCGCAATCGCCGCTCGGCCTCAATTATCCTTTGGGGGTGCCCGACCTCGCCGTCGCCGGCGCGTCCGCGGTTTTGGGAGGCGGCGGCACGGCGGCCGTTGAGGAGTATATGAGCTCAAGCCTCAATCCGGCCAACGCGGCGGTCGGCAACCGGTCGATATTCTCGGCCCTCATATCGTACGACATAACGAACATCTACGACAACGGCGATTTCGCCTGGGCCTCCGGGTATATGCCGAAACTCCTCTCCCTGATCCTCCCTGTGGGACAAGCGGGGAACGTGGTTTTCGCCATGCAGAAGCGTTACGACGCGAACCTGAACTTCTATACCACACGTGTTGATACGCTCGAATCGGCGACGCTGGCGATCCACACGCCCACCACCGAGATACGCCGCCAGGGCGGGCTCTCATCGTGGCAGGCAGGGTGGGCGTACCGTTTCGGCAACGGCGTGGGTTTAGGCCTTATCTACGAGCGCCTGTTCTTCAACCTAAATTCGCGGATCATCTCCAAATCCTCGCTCTACATCGGCGGCGAATCCTACTCCACGACCGTCAAGGACAGCTCTGTCACCGATTTCGCGGGCAACGGCATCCGGTTCGGCGTACAGATACCCGTGCATGAAAAGGTGACTCTCGGCTTCGCCGGCGAGTACATATTGCCGGGAGAGGGCAACGGCTCGGAGGCCGGCGAATACCGCCGCGACGACGACAACTCGGTCATAAAAACCTACCATAAAAAGTTCGCGGCTACGCTGCCGCCATCCATGAGCATAGGCGCGGCATACAGGCCCTCAGACCACTGGCTCATAGCGGCCGACGCCGGTTCAGTTCTGTGGGATTTTTACGAAAACTCGCTCGATACAACCAACGCCACCAAACCCGAAAGGGAGCTCGGCATATCCGTGGGGGCGCGCTACGTCCCGGCGGCGAACGTTCTCAGTTCAAAGTACTGGGAGAAGGTTCACTACGGCGGCGGCGTCAGGTACGCCACGCTGCCAAACGCTAAAGACTACGACAGAGCGCGCATGTACGCGTTCTCTCTCGGCGCCGGACTGCCGATCCCTCGCGACGGCGGAATGGTCGACATCGTCGTAAGTTTCGGCAGAAGGTCGGACCCAAAGTACAGCGGATACGAAGAGGGCTTCGTAAAGCTGCAGATTGGGCTTAACGGCGGCCGCAACTGGTTCCAAAAAGACGCGTCAAAAGAGTATTGACCGTCGACATTCGACACCTTTCAACGGAACCGGCGATGTCTATCTCACGAAGAAACAACCGCGCGTTGAACCGGGTCCTGCGGGACTCGCTGCGCGCCCGCGAACGCGCCGAGCCGCCGCCGGAAGAAACGCCGGCGTCAAGCGCGCCGGCCTACACGCTATGCGCCGATATCCCCGATAGCTACGACGACTCTTACGTAAGGGCGATACCGAAAGACCCGCAAAATACATTCGTATACTGGGAATTGCCCAAGGGTCAGGCGGACGGAAGCCTCTTCGCGGACAAGGGAACGGCGCACGTGGGAAACGACGAGGCGGTCAGGATCGGCAGGCAATTGGACGAGAGCCAAAAACAGCGCCAAGCCGAGAATTGCCGTTGCGAAAATCAATGGGACAGCGGTTATCAACAAGACCGGCGTCAAAACGATTATCATCAAATAAGCTGGGATAACGGAAATCAATATTGCTTTGACGGCGGCAATCAACAACAATATCATAACGTTGATAATTACCATCATGACAATAACGGCTATCGTCAAATTAATTGGGATAACGGAAATCAACAATATCACCATAACGTTGACCGCCGTCATCAGGACAATAACGGTTGTCATCAGATAAATTGGGATAACGGAAATCAATATATCTTTGACGGCGGCAATCAACAACGCTATCATAACGTTGATCACTGTCATCAGGACAATAATAACGGTTATCATCAGATAAATTGGGATAACGGAAATCAATACCGCCGTAACGACGAGTATAGCCATCTCCTGTATCTCCAAGACAATATCTACCGGCTCGATTGGAACGACGGCGGCAATTACGCCCCATACCGCCGCGACGGCGGCGCGGCGTTCTCGGAGATGCTTTCCGAATTGATCGCCCGTTGCAATCAATACCTTGCCGACTACGGCCATCACGCAAACAGCCCGTCGGCCCATGCCCTAAGCTCAGGCCTGCTTTGCAGTCTAGGCAAGGAGACGCTGCCATGAACCCGCGCGGCTACCTCTCCATCGTCCTGCACGCCCATCTCCCGTTCGTCCGCCATCCGGAGACCAACTACATGATGGAGGAGAACTGGCTCTACGAGGCTATGACGGAAACCTACATACCGCTTCTCGCCTACTTCGACAACCTCCTTTCCGACGCCGTCCCCTTCAAGGTGACGATGGTTCTCACGCCCACACTGTGCGCGATGCTCAGCGACGACCTGCTGCGCAACCGTTACTCCGCCCGCATAGGGCGGCTTATAGAACTTGCCGACAAGGAGGTCAAGCGCACGCGGCACAACGCGGCGGCGAACCGCGCGGCCCGGATGTATCTGGAGCGTTTTCTCCTCTGTCAATACATCTTTGAGGACAAGTACGACCGCGATTTGATCTCCGGATTCAGGAAATTGCAAGACGCCGGCGTCTTGGAGATAATGACCTGCGCGGCCACGCACGGCTACCTGCCGAACATGCAGTCGAACGCCAACGCCGTACGCGCTCAGGTGGAGGTGGCGGTCCGCTCTTATCACGGCTTCTTCGGGCGGCGCCCGCGCGGTATATGGCTGCCCGAGTGCGGTTACTACCGCGGGCTGGAGAGCATACTGCACGGCTGCGGACTGCGCTACCTATTCACGGAGACGCACGGGCTTCTGGACGCCGACCCGCGCCCGCCGAACGGCGTATACGCGCCGGTTCGCTGCAAAGACGCCCCGGTGGCGGCCTTCGCCCGCGACGCGGAGTGCTCGCGCTCGGTATGGAGCGCCGACGAGGGCTACCCCGGCGACCCGCACTACCGCGACTTCCACAAGGACATCGGCCACGAACTCGATATGCGCTACATCGCCCCGTATATAGACCCGGCAGGCATACGCGTCCACACGGGCATAAAGTACCACCGCGTGACGGACAAGCGCAACCCGGACAAGCAGCTTTACGAGAGGGAAAACGCTCTGCGCCGCGCCTCCGTGCACGCCGCTGACTTCATAAACAAACGCGCCGAGCAAATCGCCAAAATAGCAGACGGCATGAACCGCCCGCCCATAGCCGCCGCCCCCTACGACGCCGAACTCTTCGGCCACTGGTGGTTCGAGGGCCCGGAGTGGCTGAACTTCCTGATCCGCAAATGCGCCGCCGAACAAGACGCAATCGCTATGACGACGCCTTCCGAATACTTGGAAATGCACCCCGAAAGCCACACCTGCGCCCCCGCGTTCTCGAGCTGGGGCGACGGCGGGTACTCGCAAGTCTGGCTGAACGAAACAAACGAGTGGATATACCCGCACCTGCACAGGATGGAAGACAAAATGGTAGATTGCGCCAGAGAGTTCCGCCTCGTAGGCTTCGGACTTGAACAGAGGGCGCTGAACCAGATGGCGAGGGAACTGCTATTGGCGCAATCAAGCGACTGGGCGTTCATCATGAAAACGGGGACGACGGTGGAATATGCTACGCGCCGTGTGAAAGAGCACATAGCGAGTTTTTTAAAGCTGTATGACCAAGTAAAAGGACGGAATATCGACGAGGCGTTCGTGGCTCTTTTGGAGTCGCATAACAATATTTTCCCGTGGATTGATTTTAGGGTCTATTGCTGAATAGGTGCTGACTTATGAACCAATATTCATCACATACTTGTAATTTTGTATTAATGCTGATAACATCACTGTCAGTATTGTTGACATCGTGCGAATCGGTACCAAAATCAACGTCCGGCAAAGACGCCTATGTCAGCGCGGACTCAATCTTTTATCACCGCGCCAAGGGCGATCTGTACAAGATCGCCGGCAAGGAGTGCGACCCGAAACAAGCCGGCAGACTGAAAACTTTGGCCGACTCCGCGCGGATGACGTCACCCGATAAAGATCATTTCGTAACGGCGAGCGACTCCGACGGAACGCCCTACGCGCTCGGCATCGGCCTGCCGCATAACTTCGACCGCAACCGCGCCTACCCGCTGATCGTATATCTGCACGGCGGGATCGGCACCGAACTATCCACAAAAGGCGAGCACGCTTGGGAGATGCTCGGCGGGCTTCGGGACAGTATAGACTTGATCATCGCAAGCCCTTCGGGGAACCGCTTCGCGCCGTGGTGGACGCATAGGGGGATGGAGCGGATCTTACACGCCGTACACTACGCCGGCATTATGTATGATATTGATACTAACAAGATATTTCTAGCCGGAGTAAGCGACGGGGCCACGGGATGCTACGCGGTCGCGTCGGCTATGGGCGACCGCGGGCCGTTCGCGGGATTCTTCGCTATATCAGGGTTCGGCGGGATGCTGCCTCAGCTCGGGGTACAACTGTCGATTGACAATTTGAGAAAGCGACCTATATACAATATTCAGGGCGGAAAGGATCGTCTGTACCCCATAGAGGCGGTGAACGCTTTCATTGCGTATTTGCACGATGAGAGGGTACCGGTTACCAACAAGGTTTATCTAGACGAGGAACACGGGTTTGATTACAAGGAGCAGGAGTACCCGGAACTTTTGAAACGGATCAGGGAGTGGTCTTTAAAAGATTAAAATCAACCCGCCGACCTCAACAGCCGACCACCGTAATGACCCTGTTGTCAACCGGCTCTTTCCTCATGTAAATCTTCTCGTCCCAGCTCTTTTCCCGGTCTTTGTCAAACAGGACAAGCCACCCCTCGGCGGCTCCCATCCTGTCCATGTAGGCCGCCGTCTGTTTCAGGCTCTCGGCCAGGCTCCTCTGGTTTTGCAGTATCTTCAGCTCTATCGGATATTTACCCTCTTTGTAAACAACGCATATATCCGCCCGCATCCTGCCCAAGGCCATCTCGCGGATTATATGGCCGCCGCCGTTTATCACGCGCTGCAGAAAGGCCTGCATGACTAAGTGCGCCGCGGCCTCTTCGTATTGGTAATACTGCGTTTTGTAGCAATCCGTCCAGATTTCGCTGTTCTCGCGCCAGTACCGCTGGAAGTCTTGGAGCAGATAGTCTATGTCTATCTTGCCATCTTTCAGATAGCGCGGAATCTCGTAATCCTCGTAATCCCTTTGCAACGACTGCTGGACGCCCCAATTCAGCGTCCTGACGATCAGTTCCGCGTAGATGGGGTTCGCCGGCTCCACCTTGCTGCCGGACTCTCTGATGATGCCTAAGTCTCTTGTGTACAGATAATCCTCAGAGCGCGTGTCTATGGTAGTGCCGTTACCCAGTAACAGAGGCTGTATGATGTTGCGGACACGCGGCTCCTCCAACCTAGCCATCATGCTGTCGAAGTGCGTCCCCCAAGTCTTGATGAGATTTTGGATGGCCTGATCGACAAGAGGTTGTGTGATCAATACCGAATAGTCCCTTTTGGTGATCTCCTCCACGCACTCGCGGGCGATGGCGTTCACAAGCCACGGCTGACCCTGCGTCTGCTCAAAGGCGTATGCGACCGCCTGCGGCTCGAATACCTGCCCCGTCTCCGCCGTGTGCTGCGCGTATAGCTCAGCGACCTCCTCCGCCTTGAAGTTCCTTAAATTAAGCGCCTTCGTCACAACATTGAACGGGCTGGAGCTTCCGAGGGTTTCGGATTCTTTGCGGATTTTGCCCTTATAATCCTTAAGATTGCGCATCCCCACAAGGGCCACAGAGTGGACAAACGGCGTCCTGCCACGCAAAAGGTAACCGTCCCTGAGCTGCCTCAAAAAGGTTATCAGGGTCTCGCCGGAGAGACAGTCGGCTTCGTCGAAAAATATAACCAACGGCTTGTCCAGCTTACCGCAGTAGTCCTCAAGCGATTTTCTGACCACGTTGGCGATATCGCCGTAGTCGGCATTAGCCGCAAAGCCTTCGGGCATAGCAAATTCCTCAAAGGCGTACCGCAACCTTTTCACGATTACCGGAATCCCCCTCTCCGGCTCCGCAAACGACTGCGCAACCTCAAGCGAGCAACTCACTGCGTAATAATCGCCCGCCGCGTTTATCTTGTCTACCAACGCGTAAAGCAGGGTGGTCTTACCCGTCTGACGGGCGGCGTGGATAACGAAGTACTGCTTGCTGTCAATAAGGTTCATCAACTCGCCGCCGATACCGCGCAGCGGGTCGAGCATATAGTGCTCGCCGGGCAGACAGAGACCGGCTACGTTGAATAAAAGCCTGCCTTTAGGCATATAATGCGCCGCCTTTTTTAGGGTGACGGGACGGGACGGACGGACGATTTAATATGTGTTAAGATAATATTTGGGGAGGGGGGAAGTCAAATAAAATTGTGGGCGGTGGCGAAGACGGGACGGTGTGGCGGGGACGCTGGGACGGGACACGCGGCGAAGGAGCTAGGAGGGGGAGTTGATTGCGAGATAATCACAGATTTTGTTCAGAAAATAACACGCATTCTCTATCTTTAGTTCAACACCGTCGCGATCAATAAAATAAAGGTCGTTGTAGTCGCTGCCGTTTCTTTCGTCGAA
>Ga0268262_10001951_pt1 | contig 24447 bp, 18 predicted proteins | sample TergutNc150P3_FD_190354 | JGI IMG/M metagenome (GOLD analysis project Ga0268262, IMG submission 190354) | Nasutitermes corniger P3 segment gut microbial community from laboratory colony in Florida, USA - Nc150 P3 (SPAdes) (version 2) | ecosystem: Host-associated > Arthropoda: Insects >...
TTTTGAATTTTAATCACCGGCATTCCCAGTTCAGGCCGCAGTACTTCGTCCACCACGGCGGGGTATTCCTTACGGAGTGTGTCCAGAATCGCCTGAGTATCCTGCATACCCAATATGTCGGCAGAATGGCGCCTGATAATTTCAGTAAGATGCGTGGCGATAATCGAAGGGGGATCAACCACGGTATAACCGGCGCGTTCCGCGTCGTCGCGGCGGTCTTCGGTAACCCACAGGGCGGGAAGCCCAAAAGCGGGATCGACCGTTTTTTCGCCGGGAAGCTCTGTCGTGACCGTGCCGGGATTGATGCAGAGGAAGTAACTCATCCGTATCTTGCCCCGGCCTACGTCAACGCCCTTTATCTTAAAACAATATTCCGAAGGGTCCAGAACCATATTGTCGATTATCCGCACTTTGGGGATCACCAGACCCAGTTCCAAAGCCGACTGCCGCCTGACCCCCTGCACCCGTTCCAGCAGTTCCGCGCCTTTTTCTTTATCAACCAATGGTATCAAGCCGTAGCCCAGTTCCAGCGAAAGGGCGTCCAGGGGAACCACCGGGGATATGTCCGCGCCGTCCTCTTTGCCTTTCTTGCCGCCCTTGGTCTTCGCCATCATTTCGTTAAAACTTTCCGCTCTTTTCTTTTTGCGGCCTACCTGGAAGGCGGTAAAAGCCATTAATCCTCCCATGGCCAGCAGCACCACATGGGGGAAACCGGGCAGGAAGGCAAGCCCTCCGAGCACCGCCGCGCATATCCAGTAAATCCGCGAGGAGCCGGTAAACTGTTCTACGACCTGATCGGAAAGGTTTCCGGTAGCCGCGGCTCTGGTTACCACAATGCCCATTGCGGTAGAAATGAGCAGGGCGGGGAATTGGGTCAGCAGACCGTCGCCGATGGAAAGGCTGATGTAATTATTGAATGCCAGCTCCATCGATTCGTCGTGGATGGCGACTCCGATAATTATTCCGCCGATGACATCTATCACCGTAACAAAGATTCCTACTTTAACGTTGCCTGAGATAAATTTGCTCGCTCCGTCCATTGATCCGTAAAAATCGGATTCTCTTTGAACCTGGGCCTTCCGCCGCTGGGCTTCTTCCTCGGTGATTGAACCGGAACTGTACTCGGTATCTATCGCCATCATCTTGACCGGCATACTGTCCAGGGTAAAGCGGGCCGCCACTTCGGAAATGCGGGTAGCGCCTTTGGTAATAACAATTGCCTGCACCGCGATAATGATGATGAAAATGATAAAGCCGATGACAAGACCCTGAGTTCCGCCCGTACCAACTACAAAAGTAGAAAAGGCGCGGATCATCTTGCCGTCAAACTTTGCCCCTTTGGACAGGATAAGCCGTGTCGAAGAAATGTTGAGCGCCAGACTAAAAACCGTAGCTACCAGCAGCACCGTGGGAAACAGGCTGAATTCCGTGGGTTTTTGGGCATACAGTACAATGAGCAGCACCAGCAGGGAGAAAATGACGTTCAGCGCCATCAGCGTATCCAGTAAAACGATGGGCAGAGGGATGATGATCATCACCACAACCAGAATAACGCCAACGGCAATAAAGAGGTCTTTCGTGTTGCCAAAAGGGTTCTTGGAGAGCGCGCCCTCACCGCCTACCCGCGCCGCATCAGCCATTCAGCCCCCCTCATGCGCTTGCCTTCTCAGACGCTTTTGCCTTGCGCCGCAGTTCGTTAATATCCATCACCTTTCTGAATATCGTCGCAACCACGGAATAATACGCTTCGGGGATATAATCCCCCACCTCCGTCTCCCGGAACAAAGCCTGGGCGACGGGCTTGTTTTCAACTAACGGAACGCCGTTGTCACGCGCCAGATTCCGTATCCGCGCCGCCATTTCATCCGCGCCCTTGGCCGTCACCATGGGGCCGGGCATGGTATCCCGCTGATACTCCAGCGCCACAGCATAGTGGGTCGGGTTGGTGATAACCACGTCGGCGCGGGGAACCGCCGCGGCAATATTCTGTTTCAGAAGATCGCGGAAACGGCTGCGGATTCTGTTCCGTATCTGCGGGTCTCCCTCGTACATTCTCATTTCTTCCTTCATTTCCTGCCGGGACATTTTGTTCCGTTCCCGGAAACGCCAGCGCTGGAACAAAAGGTCGGGAATAGACAGTATCAGCAGCAAAACCGCGCAAATCAGCAGTATGCGTATGGCAATCGAAGCCACCGTCGCCAGCCCTAACCTTGGACTCACCTTCTGTAGATTTGCCAGTTTATTTATATCCATCCTGATCAGGAGAAACGCCACACCTCCGATGATCAGCATTTTGATAATTGATTTTCCGAAATTAAACAGCCCGTCTATCGAAAAGATATGCCTGAAAAACTGCCCGAAACGGGGTAACACTTTGGTAAAATCAGGCGTAATGGGCTTGGTGGTAAACAACAAACCAACCTGGACAATGTTGGAAAATAACGCGGCAAATACGGCCACTACCAGTATAGGCAGAACCAGCCTGACCAGATAGCTAAAAAAGACTCCTACAATAATGGCATCTTTGGTGGGGTCCAGTTCTGTCGCCCGTTGGAAGAAGAAGCGGAACATTTCCTCGCAGGTACGCAGCATGGACGGCGCCAAAAAAAGCAGCATCAGCGCGGGGAGAAACAGAGTCACCGCCCCTATCAACTCCTGGCTTTTCGGTACCTGCCCCTCTTCCCGCAGCCGTCTGAGTTTATGTTCGGTCGGTTGTTCAGTCCTGCCCTCGGCTTCAGCTTCATCGGAGAACCATTGCAAATGAATGCGCGGCAAAGCCGTTTTTCCAAGACTCCTCTCAGGAAGAATATAACCACGGAGGACACGGAGTTTCACGGAGGAGGAAGAAGATGATATCAAAGTCTTAAAACTCCGTGCTACTCCGTGTAACTCCGTGGTAAAAATTCTTAGGACTAAATCAATCAGCGCTTTCATAGTCCCTCTCATAACCTCCCTCCTTCAATCTGCTGCCCGATTTGCGCATACAGACTTTGCAGGCTGGCAAAACCGGAATCGATTACCCGCGCAAAGGCCTCGGTCATAAAGGGAAGGGACGTGTAAATCAACAAAAAAGCCACCGTTATGGAAATAGGAAAACCTTCGGACAGTATGTTAATCTGGGGCGCCGCTTTGGAAATAAGCCCCGTGGTCAGGGAAACCAGGAACAGGGTTCCCAGTATCGGCAGGGAAATAATAATGGCGTCCAGGAACAGCCGCGAAAGCCCCGATGCCAACAGGCTGACAACCGGTTCTCTGCCCGCGATTAACGCGCTCATACTGAGGCTCTGCACAGAACGCCAGAAACCACCCAAAAACAACTCCCGAAAGCCGCCGACAGTCAGAAATACCAGCATTGAAACCAGGTTGAGGTACTGGCCCATGAGGGGGTTTTCAACCTGCGCCAGGGGGTCAAACGTTTCTGAAGCGCCAAAGCCCATTTGCAGGGAAAAGAACTGGCCGGCGGTAGAAAAGGCGGCAAATATGATGGTGAGGAAAAATCCGATAATGATCCCGATAATGCCCTCGCCGATTAACAGCAACAAAAACCTGAAACTAAACGGCTCGTAGCGCAGGTCGCTTAAAAATGCGATGCCGCCTTCACCGGGAACCATAACCGCTCCCGTACCGCTGACCCCCAGCGCGCCTGCCGCCGTCGTCTCCACCGCAAAAACCGCCGCGGTGGGCATCACGGCAAAAGCGGTAAAACCCGCCAGCGCCATCTTCGCCACCTGGGGAATCGCCTCCGATGACAGCAGGGGGGCAGTCTCAATCATGGCAATGGCGCGGGCGGCAATCAGCAGAAACACCGGACCATAATGAAGAATATTCTGTAAAACAGCGCCGTCTACCAATCAATCACCTCGCCATGTCCGGAATTCTACGGAATAATTCCGTGGTATATTGCCGCAGAGAAGTGAACATCCAACCGCCCAAAAACGCCAACACCAGCAGAATGGCAATAATTTTGGGTACAAAGGTCAGTGTCTGTTCCTGAATGGAAGTAGTCGCCTGGAGAATCGCCACTATCAAGCCCACCGTCAAAGCGGACAGGAGCAAAGGAGCCGCTATTATCAGCACTTCCAGTATTCCCTGCCGCAGCAGGGCAGTTACTTCACCTATGCTCATTCAGTACCCCTTATACAAATGAACGAACCAACTGGTCCGTTAACAGCGTCCACCCGTCAACCAGAATGAACAGTATCAGTTTGAAGGGCATCGAAATCATAACCGGCGGCAGCATAATCATACCCATTGACATAAGGGCGCTGGCGACCACCATGTCAATAACAATAAAGGGAATAAACAACAGTATCCCTATCTTAAAAGCCACCGTCAGTTCGCTTAAAATAAAGGCGGGGATCAGCACATAGGTAGGAACATCCGCCAACGTGTCGGGCCGGTCCAAGTTCCGCATTGCCATAAATAATCGGATATTTTCAGGGCGGCTTCTCATCTGGCTGTACATAAACAGCCGCAAGGGGGCCTCAGCCTCGCGGTAGGCAGTTTCCACGGAAATATCCCCCGCGGCAAGGGGCTGCAAAGCCCTGTCGTAGATATTTGAAAATGTCGGCCACATAATAAAGATCGTCAAAAACAGGGAAATCCCCAAAATAACCTGATTCGGGGGAACCTGCTGTAATGAAAGCGCCCGCTTAATAAAATCCAGCACGATGGAAACGCGGAGAAAACTTGTCATCAAAATTATGATACTGGGGGCAAGTGACAGCACCGTCAGCAGTAACAGAAGCTGCAGGGAAAAAGCCACTTCCTCCCCCGTAGCCGGGTTGCGTACCGTTAAATCAATAAAGGGAATAACCGGCGGCGGAGGTGGTGTGGGCAATGCCGTTGTTCCCTGCGCCGGTGTGAACGGCGAACCTTGCGTTTGCCCCTGCGGTGTTTGTGGGGCCTGCGGCCCCGGAGCGCCCTGCGCATGGGCCGTAACCGGCAACAACAAAGATACGATAAAAAACATAAAGAAAAATACAAACCACGGAGGACTGGCATGCAAAGCATGCCTGGGAGTACCACGGAGTTTAAAGACGATCTTTGTATTGCGCCCTGTTGCATTATTTTTATAGGGGATTTTATTGGGGCTTATGCCATGCCGCATATCTCCAAAAACGCGCTCAACGTTTCGCGCGCAAGCTCGGGCATCCTCCGTGAAACTCCGTGTTTTCTGCGGCGCGCTTGGCTGGATAAATCCAGCCGGCTTTACTGTAACAGTAGATTTTATTGTGCGCCGGAACCGGTTGCATTGGTCTGTCAACACCCCTTGACGGGGTGCTTTTTTTCTGTTCCCGTGGTAAAATTCTTTATTTCTCATCTTACAGCCCTTTGAGCCTTTCGCGGCGTTTGCGAATATCTTCCGGACCGGGAGGAGCGTTTGATTCCGCCGGCATCCCCAGCCGGTGGAGTAAAGCCCTGAAATCAGGAAAACGCCCGGTTGGAACCTCGGCGCTTTTACGGGAATCTTCCAGGAGCATTGCATTAATAATATCCTGGTCTTCAATCTCGCTGATAAGGCTTACCCCGCTTTCCGCAGCACCCACCAGCCAGGCCTTTGACCCTACCGCAATAATGTACGCGCCGCGGTTTGCTCCCAGCGGGGCATCCGCCACTATTTTGAGAAAGGGGTCCTGTGCCCTGCCACCCCGCGCAGCCCGCTTGACAAAGAAAACCAAACCATAAATTGCCGCCGCAACCACGGCAAGGGTCAAAATAACCCTGAAAATACCCAAAGCAGACGCCGCAGGAGGGCTCACTGCCGCCCCGGCCCCGTTGTCTCCCAGGGAAAGTGCCTGCTCTCGGGCGATAATTGGGTCAACTGCCGGGGCTTCCTGAACGGCAGTTTCCTCCGGGGAAGGCTCTTCCTGCGCAAAAAGGGCGGTAACAGACAAATTAAATACAATAAAAACAAATACGGCAGCTAATATGCGGGATACGCCAGCGGATAATTTCAGTTTTTCCCTCCCAGTATAACTGATTCTGCCTTAATTATAAGCTATTTGAAAAAATTATTCAAGTAGTTGACAATATAAAAACCGATAGATTACAATAGAGGAATAGCCGATAATATAAGTCGGTTATTGTGTTAGTTATATGCGCTAATTGAGTGGGAGCGGTTCATGGCAGAAAAGAAACCTTCAAAGTACACTGATCGCGGCACAATCGGTTCGGCGGAAGAACTTGACGCTTACGGCGTGTGGGTTAAAAGCGAACCGCAAGACCTGACTACAGGTATGGCCGATGCGGTCAATTTTGACACTGATGCTGTGCCATACGCTGACTTTGACATGGATTTTGACGCTCCGGAAGAATCAAATTATGATTTTGCCGATCTGGAATCGGCAATTCCGGAAATTGATCCGGAAATTGATGAAGATGATAACACCGCCCATTTCAATAACGGGGTGACGACTGCCACTGTAGAACGGAGCGGCGAAGAAGAGTCCACCCGGCTTTTAATGAAAATAGCCGATGAACTGTCGGCGATTCGATCTGAGTTAAGTACCCTGAAAAAGGAATTTGCCGGCGTACGCATTGAAAATGTTCCTGCTGTAAAGACTGAAGCCCGGCACGGCGGTTTTTTTGACGGAGAAGAGGGAGACGATGAAAAAATCACCCTGACCGGCGATGAAATGAAGAATATCCTCACTTCCGCCGATTTTTCCGAAGAAGAGGACTTTAGTTTTGATGCCCAGCGGGAGGCGGATGAGGCCGCGCTTAAGGAACTTTCCGAGCAAAATGAAAGTATTGATGAGACAGAGGAAGAGATAAAAATAGATTTTGACAATCTGGGCATCAAGCTGGATGATGATGCGGGAGCAGAAGCGGAAACTGAATCTCATGATGATTTTCCGCCGCTGGAAGCCGGGATTGATGATGATTTTGAGACATCCTCTTTTGATACATTGTCATCGGAAGAAATACCGGAAGAAGAACTTATGTCCCTTGAGCCTCTTGAACCACTTGAAGATGATGAAGAATTGCAGGATCTCCGCCGTGAAGGCGCGGTTCCCTTTACGCCCGCCCCTGATAACAGCGGGTATCTGGAGACAGACCCTTTTGCCCTGGATGATGTCGGTGAAGATACTTTTACCAAAGAAACGGTTTCTCCGGATACGGCTTCTGAAATTACCACCGATTTAAATTTTGATGATGCCAGTTTTGACCTTCATGTTGATGATTTTCCCGCTGAAAACCTGTCCCCGCCTACAGAAGAAACCGTTGAACAACAAACTGATGTCGGCTCTTCGGACTTTTCCGCCGAAATCCCGATTTCGTTTGAGGATGAAATAAGTCTTGAAGAAGCAGTAGATACTCCCGTCCCGCTTGAAGATGAAATCACTCTTGAAGAAGCTGAGGAAACTCCCACTTCGCTTGAAGATGAAATCACTCTTGAAGAACCTGAGGAAACTCCCGCTTCGCTTGAAGATGAAATCACTCTTGAAGAAGCTGAGGAAACTCCCGTCCCGCTTGAAGATGAAATCACTCTTGAAGAACCTGAGGAAACTCCCGCTTCGCTTGAAGATGAAATCGCTCTTGAAGAACCTGAGGAAACTCCCGTCCCGCTTGAAGATGAAATCACTCTTGAAGAACCTGCGGAAAGCCCCGCTTCACTTGAAGATGAAATCACTCTTGAAGAAGCTGCGGAAACCCCCGTCCTGCTTGAAGATGAAATCACTCTTGAAGAACCTGCGGAAACCCCCGTCCTGCTTGAAGATGAAATCACTCTTGAAGAACCTGCGGAAAGCCCCGCTTCGCTTGAAGATGAAATCACTCTTGAAGAAACTGAGGAAAGCCCCGCTTCGCTTGAAGATGAAATCACTCTTGAAGAAGCTGAGGAAAGCCCCGCTTCGCTTGAAGATGAAATCACTCTTGAAGAAGCTGCGGAAACTCCTGCTTCGCTTGAAGATGAAATCACTCTTGAAGAAGCTGAGGAAAGCCCCGCCTCACTTGAGGATGAAATCACTCTTGAAGAACCTGCGGAAACTCCCACCCCGCTTGAGAATAAGATGAGCGATGAACAGCTTTTTATGGGTGATTCTTTGGATCTTTCTGATGCTGTAATTGATGAGCCGGATCTTTCCGCCGGAATAGTCGAGGCTCCCCTGGAGGAACCGGTTTTGGGTGATATCTCGTTCGGGGATGATGTATCACTTGATATGGATGATTTCGGAGTCGGCATTGATATTGACACAAAAGACAGCGGTCTTGCTGACGATCCTGTCGCTGATAGTCTTGCCATAGATATTGATACAAGCGCCGAACTGGGCGCAGAAGAAAACCTCGCTCTTGCCGACAGCCCTGCCGATGACCTGGCTATGGATGATGTTGGGGCGGGTCTTGAGCTTGCTATGGATGACCTTAACGCAGGTATAGACCTTGACGAAAAAGAAACCGACAGCCTTGCTAATGAACCTGCTGACAGTCTTGCCATTGATAACCTTGATGACGGTCTTACCGGGGTCATTCCCGAAGGTCTTGAAGAAAACGCAGAAGAAGCCTCTGTTTCTTTGGATGACGATTTGGAAGCCTTTGCCGATGATCTTTCCATTGGCGAAGAGGAAATAAGCCTTCCCGATGCTCCGGCAGCCAAATTCGCCAAAGCCGATGCCGGCGAAGATATTGATATTCCGGCAAACTTCAAAAGTGAACTGAAAAGCGTGTTGTCGTACATGGATCATCTTCTGGAATCCCTGCCGGAAGATAAAATCGAAGAATTCGCAAAATCCGAATATTTTGATTCGTACAAAAAGATATTCAAGGAATTGGGATTGGTGTAGCAATGGGGCTTTTGGGCAAAGCCATTGCCATAAATAACGCACACCGTACCGGTACAGGCGCCGCTTTCGGCGGCCTTAAGGCTCTGGTTGTTGATTTTCACCGGAGAAACCCTCTGTTTCATGGAATAGTTTTCAGCGGCATCTCGCCGGATATTGACGCTATGCTTGACGGACATGGCGCGGTGTGCAGTAATTTACCCGGCGGAGACTACCTCGTCCTGCTGCCCGGCGGACTGGACAGGGAACTTTTTGCGCACCTGCTTTCCCATTCCAGCGGTCTGGCGATACTCTCCCAATTCAGCGCTCAATCAACTTCTCCTGCCTTTGAGGCGCTGGGGATTTGAATGATTGATTAAAGAAAATTAAAACCACGGAGGGCACGGAGTTTTGATACGGTACGACGTGTACTCCGTGGTAAAAAATCATGGATAGAATATTATTAAATAAATCCTTAAGCGAAGATGTCGAGAAGCTTCATTCCCGATACCAGCCCCAACTAGAAGCCGACCGCTATATTAAAGCGCTTAATCTACGCGATGACATAGACTACTTTATCTTGATTGAGCCCGGGCTGGGTTATTTGATTCCGGCCTTGGAGAAGTACCGGCCTCAAAGTAAAATAATTGTACTTCATGCGGACATTTTTTTTCGTGAAACAGAGAGCCGCTTCCCTGATGTTCCGGTATGGTTTCCGGACAGCGGGAAGGAGGTACAGGAATTTCTTGAAGAAAAAATTCCTGAGGCGGCTTCGGTGCGGATTATCGAATGGAGACCCAGCCTGCGGATTTTTGGAGAGCAGTGTCTTGAACTTGTCCGCGAAAGCACGGAGTTTATCAAGCGTTCTGATGCAAGCCGCAGGACCGGCGCAGCCTTTGGCAGAAGATGGATACGCAATTTTTTCCGTAATATAGCGCTCGTGAACAAGACGGTACTGTACCGGACTATGGATATGCCCATAGTCATTACCGGTTCAGGCCCCAGTCTTGAAGCCGCCCTGCCGCAGATTCTCGCGGCGCGGAAGGAAATTTTTGTTCTGGCGGCCTCATCCTCACTGCCCGCATTGGCGGCAGGCGGCATCATACCTGATATGGTAATCAGTACGGACGGCGGCGGCTGGGCGCTGCTGCATTTACACGCCTGTTTCCGTATGGCGGCAAAGCCGCCGGCAAGGCCGCCCATACTGGCCTGCAGCCTTTCCGCGGCGATTCCTTCACAATGCTCTACCCTCCCCCTGTTCCTCCTGAATGACGGTACGGTATGGCAGAGTATGGCCCTGCACAGCCTGGGCCTTCCCTCGGTACTGGTTCCTCAGCGGGGAACGGTAACAGCTTCCGCCCTTGAACTGGCCCTGATTCTTTCAAGTGGCAGCATTTTTCTTGCCGGTATGGACCTTGCGATACCGGACATTCAAAGCCATGTCCGGCCCTACGGCTTTGACCAGTTGTTTTTCGGCGCGGCGTCGCGGCTGCGACCCGTGTATTCGCAGTATTTTTTGCGTTCACGCGAAATTAAGGCGGGGGGCAGCCATGACGTATACGCCGCCTGGTTCAAAAATAAAATAGCGTCATGGCCTGCGCGGATTTTTTCCCTTGGCGGCAATCATACGGTTTTTGAAAACAGCCTGGGAAAAGTCCGGAAAGAATTTTTTACCACGGAGTACTGCCGTTCAGAGAACGGCTTGGAGTTTCACGGGGCGCAAAAAAGCGCCCTGTCAAAGGGCGTAGATGAGAAATGTAGCATACGCCCGGCGCACAAGAACATCCACCACATACACACAGGCCGGCTGGATTTATCCAGCCGAGCGCGCCGCGGAGGAAAAAAAGTTAATAATCATTTCAAAATAACGACACTTAACGGTTCTCCGGAGGAACGCTGTTGCTGCGCCGCCGAAACCCTGATTGCCGCGTTGGGTAACCCGCAATATGCCAACGCTCTGTCGGGAGAACTTGCCCCGCTGTTGTTCCCTTCACGCACCGCCGTTCCGTCAGGGGAAATTGCCGAAGAATTGCGGAACATAGCCCGGAGGAAACGTGGATAAGTGGGTTTTGTTTGAACGCAACCTCCTTGCCCTTTCCGCGCACAACCCCGCGCTGTGTTCGCAGCTTTCTCTTGCGGAAACAACGCGGGGGCGTTATAAATTTCTGGATTCACTTTCCGGGGAACTGATACCCGCCTTCGTTGACCACAGCGGCGCGGCCCATGCTCTTCACTCTACCGTTGATCCGGTCAGAGAGGCGCAACGGCTGATTTCAACTTTATCAAAAGATAAAAACAGCCTGTTTGCCGAAGGCTTTGTCGTCTTTCTGGGATTGGGCGCGGGCTTCGCCCCCCTGGCGGCATTGAACAACGGCGCGTCCCATGTACTGATTATTGATTACGACATTAACGGCATTGCCGAACTGTTGTGTTCCCGCGACTACATTGCGCTTCTGGGAGATCCCCGTTGTACCCTGCTGGCGGATCCGCCGTCCGGCCTTATTGAGAACGTCATACTTGAGTTATACCGGCCAGCCCTGTGCGGGGGGATCAGGGTGCTGCCTCTGCGCGCCCGGACGGAACTGGACAAGCAGAATTTCGGCCTGGCCGCCGCCGCGATACAGCGGACTATAGAAAAAATTTCTGCGGATTATTCGGTGCAGGCGCATTTTGGAATGCGCTGGTTTGCCAACATTATTCGTAATCTGGGGGCAGCCCAGCGTCAGAACCGGAGCGCCCCGCCCATCCGCGAAGCCGCTATCTGCGCGGCAGGGCCCTCACTGGACGATCAGATTTCTCTCCTTATCCGGCAAAAAGATCAAGCGGGGGCGCAGGGGCTGTTTGTCATCTCCGCGGATACCGCGCTTCCGGCCCTGCTGCATTGTGGTCTCAGGCCCGACGCGGTTGTTTCCATTGATTGCCAGCATATCAGTTATTATCATTTTATGGGGACGAACTGCGCTGACATTCCGCTGTTTCTTGATATTGCCAGCCCTCCCCTGCTGGCGGGATTATCAGAGCATCCCTTCTTTTTTTCCGGCGGCCATCCGCTGGCGGCGTACATTACGCAGGAATGGCGGCCCCTTCCCCTGCTGGACACTTCCGGCGGAAATGTTACCTATGCCTGCCTGTCCCTTGCGGAAAGCCTCGGCGCGCAGCAAATAACTGTCTATGGGGCAGATTTTTCATATCCTTCAGGCAGGATTTATGCGCGGGGAACCTACATTTATCCGTTTTTTGAACGCAGGCAGGAACGCCGCTGCCCGCTGGAAGCCCAACTCTCTTCGTTCCTCTTCCGCAGTCCCTTCCTGCCCGCGGAAAATGCGGAAGCTTGCGGCGGCGAAATTCTTCCCCCCTACGAGACCGCCGCGCTGCGCCTGTACCGCGCCAGTTTTGAACAAAAAATTGCCGCCATGGAAGCCCGGGTATCGGCGGCGCCGGGGCGCGGAATCCCGTTTGCGATCCGCGAAAAAAGCCCGACTTTATCGCTAAACACACGCCATCACATTATCAGCCTGTTTGCCCCGGGAAAGATGGCGATGGACGCGGCTCAATTTCTTGAACAGTACCGTCGTGATATTGCGGCGCTGCCGGTTTTCGCCGGTGCGGCTGACGGCAGCACCGATGCTTCTTCCGCCGTTTATTTGCGGAATCTGCACGCGGATGAAAAGCGGGTCTTTATCACCCTGCTGCCGCAGGCGGCGGCATTCAGGCACCGCCTGCCCGAACTGGCAGCGCCTGATATGATTGAAGCGGTCAAAAATTACTGCGTGAATGAAATTGACAAGGTATTGAACAGCGGGTTATTGGATTAACCGTATTGATACAGTCTACCTTTTCTTATCCTCAAATGCTATATTGGAAGGATGAAACGTTCATTTATTTTTATTCATTTGTTTTTACTTTCGCTCCTGTGTTTTGCCCAGCAAAATGCCGGTATAAGGGTGATAGGCAGAATTCCCGATTCTACAGACAGCAAGTTATATCAAATGCAGGTAGGCGCCTATAAGAATATTCAGAACGCCGCAAACGCTTTTGAAAAACTCAGAGCCGCTTCGTTGAATCCGTCTTATGAAACATACATGGACTTTACACGGGTGATGATCAAGGGAATCAGCGCTCTGAATGTGCCTTCTCATATTGAAAGAATCAGAAGGGCTGGTTTTCCCGAAGTATTTATAAAAATCGATCACGGCAATATGGCCCGGCTGCCTGTAAGCACGGCGGCGCTGCCTTCGACGGCGTTACGTGAGATTGCCTATCGTTCAATAAAGGTCGGAGAAACAAAAAGTCTGGCGGATATTGTTACTGAAAAAAATGTTACGTCATGGCAAAGCAGTACTCCCTCTGCCGTCAGCGTGAATTCCAACGGCGTTATCACCGGCCTGAAGATCGGCAACGGCTATATCAGAATCAACGAAACTGAATACATATCCATAGCGGTTGTTCCTGCAGAAGACTTTTATCTTTTGCCGGAATCCCAGGCGGCAATGCTGCCGCAGAACAGCAAAACAAGCCGATCTTCTACCAGAAATTTAACTGAATACCGAACAGAACCTACATTCCGCCTGGCATACAGATTCGCTAACAAGGGTGAAGACAGAGGGGCCAGCGGCAGAAATGGGGGAGTCGATATTCTCGGCAGAGGACCCAATTATGAATGGCTATGGACAACTTTTCATCAGGGAGGATGGTTTTACGATTTGAACGGGATTAAACGTGAAATGATCAATGGTTACCAAAAAGATCCGCGTAACGGCGTTGAATTAACGGTAAAACCTGAATTTGTTTATGATAAAGGCATCCCCTATTTGCAGTTGAGGCACATAATACGCAATTCCGGCAGTAATGCGGCAAGTGGGCAGAAATTCGGCGCGTCCGCCGATGTGATGATACATAACAACGATTTTGCGCCTTTATTACGTAAATCTTACGGGGTGTATATGACAGACTCCGAAACCAACCCGTCGCTTGAGCTTATGTTTGTCTGCGAATCAGGAGAGGGCATAAATCCGGTTGACACGCTTTGGCTGGGTAGTTGGGACGCTGGAGCGCATTTGAACTATATTTACAGCGACAGCCGTTCCGTAGTCCGGAATGCGGACAGTGCGATAGGTTTTTCATATCAAAATATTGATCTTGCGCCTGGTCAGGTAAAACAATTTATTGTCAGATTTACCCTTGCAAGGACGGAAGATTAAACAATTTTCATGTTTTAATTTTGCTCACTGAAGATTTCCCAAAACTAACCGAGTTTTGGAAAAAGTTCCGCTGTTATTTGTTACAATGATCAGAGAAAATATAGTCATGCTGAGAGCGGAACTATCACGAGCGCCCGTGGCAGTGTTTGTACTTCTTTCCGCTGCCGCAGGGACAAGGGTCGTTGCGGCCTACTTTGGGATGACTGCGGACTACTGTGGCTCCGTCAGGGCGGGAGGCGGCGCTCATGGGTGAACCGCCACCGGAGGAAGTTGTGCCGCCGAAGGAGCCGGTTCCGAAGGAATCCATGCTGCTGTGGCTTGCCGACTGCGCGGTGGCGAACGAACGGCTTACCCTGCGGGTCTCGCCGGGAGGGGCAACCTGAATCCGTATCAGGTGCAGGCGTGAGGCAATTTCCTGGCGTATTTCATCAATCATACGGTCAAAAATCTGAAAGCCCTCAACTTTGTATTCGGTCAGAGGGTTTTTCTGGGCATAGTGGCGCAGATAAACCGCTTCGCGCAGGGCTTCCATGTTTTCCAGATGATCCAGCCATTTGCGGTCAACGGCGTGAAGATAGTTGTCCCGAATAATGGCGTTAAGGTAGACCGTTCCGATAATGGCTTCCTTATCGTTTATGTCCTTCTCAAGATCGGCAAGTATGTGTTGTTCAAGCGCTTCGGGGTTTTTGGCCAGGGCGTTGTTTGAGGCAAGCGTGAGCTGATAGCCGAATTTTGCGCGAAGCTGTTCGATAAGGTTCTTGAACGCGGCGTCCGCGTCATGCTTTTGTTCGCGGATGAATTCTTCGATTAACGCTCCGGTAATGTCGGCGCTGGCGTCATTCACCCGCTTTTTTAGATCGTTATCAAGGAGAATGGCATCCCGCTGTTCGTAAATGTATTTACGCTGCTGATTTAACACATCGTCATATTCCAGAAGATGTTTGCGTATTTCAAAGTTCCGTTCCTCAACTTTTTTCTGGGCGTTTTCGATGCTCTTGTTCAGCCAGGGATGGTAAATGGGCTCGCCCGGCTCCATGCCGATTCGGGTCATGATGTTTTTCATCTTTTCGCCGCCGAACAGCCGCATCAGTTCATCGTCCATTGAGATAAAAAATTTACTTTTGCCGGGATCGCCCTGTCTGCCCGAACGGCCCCGCAGTTGGTTGTCAATGCGGCGGCTTTCATGCCGTTCGGTGCCGATAACGTACAGACCGCCCAGGGTCTTTACTTCTTCATAATCTTTTTTCCACTTTTCATATTCTTCACGGTAAATGGCGGCGTACTGTTCGGGACTTGCGCCTGTACCGGCGCGTCTGCGGGTACGGTGTTCCGCGCTGCCGCCCAGTTTAATGTCCGTACCGCGGCCCGCCATGTTAGTTGCAATCGTTACCGCTCCTTTCGCCCCCGCCTCGGCAATAATCAGCGCCTCACGGGCGTGGTTTTTCGCGTTCAGCACTTCATGACGGACACCCCGGCGGGTAAGCAGCGCGGAAATCTTTTCGGACTTTTCTATTGAAACAGTCCCTACCAGCATGGGCTGGCCCTTTTTATAGGTTTCGGCAATTTCATTGCAGAGAGCATGGTACTTGTCAGCCTCGTTGAGGTAAACAACGTCATCTTCGTCAAGACGGACAACGGGCAGGTTGGTGGGAATAACTACCACGTCAAGTTTGTAAATTTTATTAAACTCGACCGCCTCGGTATCCGCGGTGCCGGTCATGCCGGAAATTTTTTGATACAAGCGAAAATAATTCTGAAAGGTGATAGTCGCCAGCGTGCGGTTGCGCTGGGCGATTTTGATTCGTTCCTTTGCCTCAATTGCCTGATGCAGACCGTCCGAATAACGCCTGCCATGCAAAATGCGCCCGGTAAATTCATCAACAATCTGTACCTGCCCGTCCTGTACCACATAATCAACATCAAGGTGAAAGAGCTTGTGGGCTTTCAACGCCTGGGTAAAATAGTGAATGAATTCAAAATTTTCTTCATCAACAATGGCTCCTTGAATCAGATTGCGTTTTTGCAGAATACCTTCAATCGTGGCAAGCCCCTGATTGGTAAAGGAAACGCTTTTATTTTTTTCATTAAGCTTGTAATCGCCTATCACTTCCTCGCCCTGAGTTTCATCGGGATATTCGCCGTTTTCCTTTTTTTGAACTTCTTTGAGGCTCCCCAACAATTTGTCAACTTCGGCAAATTTGAACGTGTCATCCTCCGCCGCCCCGGAAATAATTAACGGAGTGCGGGCCTCGTCAATTAAAATCGAATCAATTTCATCAACAATGCAGAAATTATGCCCCCGCTGTACGCGGCTTTCCATGTCGCGGTGCATATTGTCACGGAGGTAATCAAAGCCGAATTCATTGTTCGTGCCATAGGTAATATCGCAGGCGTAATTTTCCTTGCGCCGCGCGTTGTCCATATCAGAGAGAATTGTTCCCACAGTGAGGCCCAGGTAACTGAAAATGGGCCGCATCCACTCGGCATCGCGGCTTGCCAGATAATCATTCACGGTGACAACGTGTATGCCCTTGCCGGGAATCGCGTTAAGGTAGGCCGCCGCGACGGACATCAGGGTTTTGCCTTCGCCGGTTTTCATTTCAACGATCTTTCCCTGATGCAGGACAATGGAACCCAGCACCTGCACGTCATAGGGCCGCTCGCCAAGGCAGCGCCGCGCCGCTTCCCGCGCCAGGGCAAAAGCCTCCGGCAGCAGTTTGTCCAGGTTTTCGCCGTTTTGGCAGCGCTCGCGCAAGAGCGTCGTTTGCCGGGGGAATTCTTCGGCGGGCAGGGAAGCGGCCCAGGCCTCTTTATCGTTGACCGAATGCAATATGGGCAGCAACGCCTTGAGGTCCCGTTCGTGCTGGGAACCAAACAGCGCCTTGATAAATTTATCCAGCATGGGTTAATGGTAACGGAAAAAAGGAGGGTTTACAAGGTCGCCAGCATGATTGCCTTTATTGTGTGCTTGCGGTTTTCGGCCTGATCCCAGGCGCGGCTTTGCGGGCCGTCTATCACATCATGCGTTACTTCTTCACCCTTGACCGCCGGCAGACAGTGGAGAAAAATGCTGTCCCTGCGTCCGGTTTTATCCATGAGCGGCTGATTCACCTGATAGGAGCCCAGCAGCCGTGCGCGTTCTTCTTTTTTGTCTTCCTCGCCCATAGAGGTCCAGACATCGGTATACACGGCGTCCGCTCCGGCAAGGGCGTCAGTATCGGCAGTAACGGTAATTTTTGCGCCGGAAATAGCGGCTAACGAGGCGCATTGTTCACAGAGGGCGGCGTCAGGGTTCAGTTCCGGCGGTGTAATAACGGAAAAATGTACCCCCAGTTTGGAACATATCACCATGAGGGAACGGGCAACATTGTTCCGTCCATCGCCTGTAAAGCAGAGCAATTTTCCCGGTGAGGAGCCGCAATTTTCCTCAAGGGTCATTATGTCCGCAAGGGCCTGGGTGGGATGAAACAGGTCGGTAAGGCCGTTATACACCGGTACGCCGGAATATTTTGCCAGTATCTCCGCTGTTTCCTGCTTAAAACCGCGGAATTGAATCGCGCTGAACATCCGACCCAGCACCCGCGCCGTGTCCTCAAGGGATTCTTTTACCCCCAGATGAATGTCCTCACCGGAAAGACAAACAGGGTGGCCGCCTTCTTCGCCAAAGGCCGTTTCAAAGGCGCAACGGGTCCGTGTGGAACGCTTTTCAAACAGCAAGGCAAGAGTTTTACCGGTAAACCGCCGCAGTATCCCGCCTTTTTTACTTTCAGTCTTGACCTGCCGTGAAAGCTCCAGCAGATACCGGATTTCTTCCGCCGAATAATCCAGCCAGGTGAGCAGAGACCGTCCCTTTAACACCACGGACATACAAACTCCATAATTCAAAAATCTTACTTAACGACGGCGATAATTTCACCGATTACTTTATTGGTATCCCCATACGCCACCTGGCAGGTGCCTACCGCCTTGTGCCCGCCGCCGCCGTATTTGAGCATAAGGCTGCCCACATCGACCGTGGCGGTTTTGTTAATGACGCTGTAACCGACGGTAATAACCGTGTTGACCTTCTTTTTACCGTCCACTACCCAAACAGAAATGTTTTGTTCGGGGAAAAGGGTGTACAGTAAAAAGCGGTTGCCCGCATAAATGGTGTCAACATCACGCAGATCAACGTATATCGCGTTACCTTCAACCTTTGCGTATTTTTTTACCATTTCAATAAAATGGTTGTGCTGATCAAAGTAGACTTCAATGCGTTCTTTAACATCGCTTGACGCAAGAATTTCATCAATGGGTTTAGAAAAAGTGTCATGGGCAAGCTTCTTCATCAAATCAAAATTGCTAATGGTAAAATTCCGAATTCTGCCCAGTCCTGTGCGGGGATCGGTGATAAAACCAAGCAATATCCAGCCGGAAGGGTGCATGATTTCGTCTATGGTTAAATCCGCCGAGTCCATTTTATCGACATATCTGATCATTTCGGCAAATTTCCCCATTTTTTCCGGGCCGCCGTAATAATCATAGACAACATGAGCGCAGCTCGGCGCTTTTTTTGAAGCCCCCTCAAACTTAAAATCTTTCCCCAGCCGTTCTTCTTCGCTGGAATGGTGGTCAAACCAAAGCCCGCAGCCTTGAATATAGGGGACATTAGCGACTATATCGTTTTTTGTCGCCTGGATGAGTCCATCCTGAATGTCTTTGGGATGCACAAAGAGCCACTCTTCAACAAGCCCCAGGGATTCCAAAAGGGCACCGCAGGCTAAACCGTCAAAATCAGATCGTGTAATTAATCGCATGTTTGTCTCCTTATATTGTTGATAAAACAAATTATAACATATCTTAAGATTTTGGGGAAGAAAAAATGGCATAAACGGGCATTTTTTCTCGACAGTAACGGAAAATTTGTTTATAGTTGGATAATATGCTTGATTTTAGTGATTATATATCGACTATTCCCGACAACCCCCATCAGAATTTTGCACGGTTACTTGAACAAGTGTCGGGGGATCATGCCGAAAAAGACGCGATTCTCTACCGTTCCGGTAAGCAGCAGGATTTTACCCGCTGGACTTATGCCCGGTTCGGCGAGGAGTGTCGAAAAGTGGCACGGGGGCTGCTTGCGGCGGGACTGGTTAAAGGCGACCGTGTCGTGCTGTGGGCCGAGAACCGGCCTGAGTGGATGGCAGTTTGGATGGGAACCGTGATTGCCGGAATCTGCATAGTGCCGGTGGATTTTCTGGTGTCTGAGCAGGAATGTCTCAATATTATCAATATAACCAGAGCAAAGGCATTGTTTTATTCCGGACGGAAACGGAATTTTGCCCTGTCCCTGCCCGGCAAGGGAATAACACTGCCGATTTCGGTATGCATCAGTCCGGATGAAAACAGCACGCCGGCGACAAAAATCGTCCATGAATTCGATCAGTTTGGCGCGGATGCCGGAGGACAAATCCTGCCGCCGCATGACAGTATTGCATTTAATGATCCGGCATCTATTGTCTTTACTTCGGGAACTACCGGATTTGCCAAAGGCGTAACGCTTTCCCATAAAAACATCATTGCCAACACCAGCGCGGCAATTCGCATTTTACAGCCTACCGATAAAGACATCTTTATGAATGTGCTTCCCCTCCATCATACCTACCCCACGGTCTGTTCATTTTTGGCTCCTATTTTCCGGGGTATCCCGACGGTCATTGCCGAAAAGATTGTCGGTAAGGTGGTAGTTGATGATATCAGGGACGCGGGAGTTACCTTCCTTATCGCCGTTCCCCTGTTGTATGACAAAGTGATGGACGCCGTTCAGACGGGATATAAAAAGCTGCCGGGAATACTCCGCGGCCCCTTGAACTTGCTGAGGGCAGCCGTCCTGGCCGAGGCGCAAAAAGGCCGGCCTGAATTCGGGCAAAAGGTATTCCGCTTTATCCGTAAAAAAGCCGGTATGCATTCATTACGGATTATGGTTGCCGGCGGCGGACCCCTCAGTCCCCAAACGGCGGATTTTTTTGACTCCTTTGGTTTTAACATTGTACACGGCTACGGCATGAGCGAGAACAGCCCCCTCATCAGCGTGAATACCCCCCGGCATAAACGGAATGTGTCGGTCGGTTTGCCGGTAAGCTACACCGAGGTTAAAATCCTTGACCCGGGGCCGGACGGTATAGGTGAGATCGCGGTGAGGTCGCCGTCGGTAATGCTTGGTTATTTTGAAGATGAAGAAGCAACCAAAGAAGTGATAAATGAAGACGGTTTTTTACTCACCGGCGACCTGGGTTGCCGGGATGAAGACGGCTATATCTACATCAAAGGCCGCAAAAAAAACCTTATCGTCAGTTCCGGCGGTAAAAATATCTACCCGGAAGAAATTGAGGCCCATTTCAACAATTCACGGGTCATAGCTGAAGTTCTTGTAGCAGGCCGTAAGGAACCGGCCTACGGCGGTGAGCAAATATTTGCCGTTGTCGTTCCCAACTTTGAAGCGATAAAAGCAGATTTTCCGGACAGAGAGAGCGATGATGACTTCATTAGAAATTTGGTCAAGAAAACAATTGAGGAAACAAACCGCAGCCTGCCCGGCTACAAGAAGATCAGCGACTTTACGCTGCGTAAAGAACCATTTGAGAAAAACGCCCAGCAGAAAATACGGCGTTTTTTATACAAACATTATACAGAGAGAGGTGAAAAATGAAAAAGAACATTTTTTGTACGGCAGTTATGTCTCTGGCGATGATTCTGGGCGGCTTGCAAACGGTATGCGCCCAGCAGAACAGCGGCAAGGCCGATATAATTATCAATCATTACGCGGCGCGGAATTTTACGGCGGGCGCCATTCCTGCCGCCGATCTTGAGCGTATTATACAGGCGGGAATTCGCGCTCCCAGCGCACGAAATCTCCAGCCCTGGCATTTTACCGTAGTACAAAACCAGAATTTGGCAAAAAAAATGGTTTCTGATAATGCGGACGGAAATGTCCTTATCGTTGTTTCCGCCCAGGGAGACGGCAAAACCAACGGCGTTCAAATTCTTGACTGCGCCCTGGCGGTGGAAAGCATCTATCTGGCGGCCCAGGCTCTGGGTTATGGTTCCCGTATATACACCGGCCCTATGGACAGTCTGAACAAGAACCTTAAGGCCGAGTTGGACCTTCCTTCCGGCCACAGTGCGGTGGCCCTGGTACGGGTAGGAAAAGTACAGGGCGGTGTTGATGCGGTCAGCGCGGCATCAAGCCGGAAAAAGACTGAAGAAGTAGTGACTTATAAGAAATAAAGAAAGAATCAACCACGGAGGACACGGAGTACCACGGAGGAAAGAGTGGTGTTACTAATGAAACAAAAACCTTTCATAGTGGTGTCAGTCACCATCGTGATATTATTTTTCGTACCGGTGTTCCTGCCCGCCGCGCCGCTGTATTTCTCTGCCTGGGGTTTCCGGTTGGATCTCCCTGAGGGTTATACATTAGCCGAGGGAAACAATAAAGACCGCTATTCATTTCAGAGCCCCCAGGGGGCACACTTTGATATTGCCGTGTATAACGGCGTGTATCAGGATGTCACGCAATTAGCAAGCGATATTAAACGCCGTTTAGGGAATAAGGGAGACATTGCTTTTTTTGAATACGGAACCAAAGCCGCCGCTTTAATGGAATTGCGCTTTAGGGATTCCGCGGGCTGGGGCATCTGTGTGGAATTGGGCGATGTCAACGCCAACGGCGCCGTACCTCTGTTGCTGGTGTTGTCCTATGCGGCGGCAGCCTTGCCGGCGGAAAAAACAAACATGGACTTGTACCATCTTTCCGCTTTGGATTCACTTGTCCCCTCGGAAGCGGAAAGGCGCTATCCCGGACCGATTATGGAATTCGGTTATCCCCGCGGTTCCTCCCGGGAGACGGCTATCGCGGGAACAAACCTGAAAGCGATGATTCGGGAAAACGATGCCGAAGCCGCGCAAGCCCTCATTGACCGGGAGTTTGCCCTGCTGCGCGCTTACCAGTCTACCCCTGCCTGGCAGGAAGCGTGGATCCGGTTTTACCGGATGATCTATCGGGATTCATGGGATCGGATAACGGACGCGCTTTCCCAACTTGAGCGCAGTTGGAATAAGGACGCAAATAAACGGACCTTTGCCGAAAAAACCCTGGTCTTTGTACAGGGTTTCCAATACGAACGGAATTTAGCAGGCAGTGATTTTGTCAATTTGGTCAGCGCCGTTACCGAAGGCAGGGGCGACTGCGACAGCCGCGCCATGCTCTGGGCGATGATCCTTATGCAGGCGCATATTCCGGCGGCGATTATGGTATCCCGCGATTACAGCCACGCCATGGGTTTGGCGGATATTGCAGGAAGCGGCGCCCGTTTTAAGGCCGGAGGAACTAATTGGCTGGTAGCGGAAACCACCGCCAAAGTCGGTATTGGTTCCATCAGCAAGGATATGAGCAATACCGCATCCTGGCTGGGAGTATTGTTTTATTGATGGTAAAAATAATGAATAACAGGGAAATTATTATAAAGCAATATTTTGAATCATGGATAAAAAAGGATATAAGCATAATCGAAGAACATTTCTCGAAAAATATTAAATATATTGAATGTTATGGTCCTGAATATAATGGAATAAATCAAATAAGGCAATGGTTTAATAATTGGAATAATGGCAATAATGTATTAATTTGGGATATAAAAAGATTCATTGAAAATAAAAATACAACGGTAATTGAATGGTTTTTTAAATGTGAATTTAATAAAGAAATAGCCTCTTTTGACGGTGTTTCAATTATTGAATTTGATGAAAATGATAAAATAATACTTGTTAAGGAATTTCAATCAAAATCGGAACATATATTTCCATTTTGAGAATGCCTACTGCTTGGCCGCGGCGGCGGCACTGCGCTGCTGGGCGCAGAAGAATCAACCACGGAGTTTTGGTACAAAAATCATCTTTTCCCCATTATTTGTTAACTCGGTTAGTTTTGAAAAAGGCTTTGGAAAAGGCGCACCTGTTATTTTCTCTTTCTCTTAACAGCCTCATCAATATTCCATTTAATATGTTCCCTTAAATCATTGCGGCTGTCAAAAGAAAGCCCAAAGTCCCGTTCCATTTTTTTGACGTTATACATCATTGGTTCGGCGCTCCAACCCAGATCGTTAAGCGCAATTTTTGACTTTGATTCGGGATAATACTCCAGCGCGATTTCGGCGATGCGTTCCCATGTGGTAAACACAGTTCCCAGAGCGAGATACGTTTCCTTGTTTTTATCGCTTTCCAATAATTTCAAATACAACTGCGCGATTTCGGGCGAAGAAATAAACTGTGTACCGTCATGCTTGGTCAGCGTTACCGGCCAGGAGTTTACAACGGCATCGGCAATATCACGGAACCGCGTATCAGACTGGGATGAACCGTCGGGGAAAGGCGGATTTGAATATGTATAACCGGGGCGGATGATATTGCGCTTCATGGAAACTTCCTGGTCGTTACCGTAATATGCGGTGAAGCCCAAAATATACGCCTCCGAGGCCGATTTGGTGCTGCCGTAAAGATTAAGCGGAAGATTTACCACGGTTTCATCCATGTTCTGCCTGTTGTGCCCCATGGCGGCGGTGCTGCTGGTGTAAATAAACTTTTTGACGCCGGCTTTCTCTGCAATTTCAAGCAGATTGACCGTTGCGGCGGTATCGTTGATAAGCATGGAAACCGGCCCATTGCCCCAGCCCAGGGCAATATGTATTACCGCATCACAACCTTGTACGTAATCCGCCAAAAGAGCGTAATCGGTTATCGTACCTTTAACAAGCCTTGCTTTTTGCGCCAGCGATGGGTATTTTTCCGGATTACGCGACAGCGCTACCGCCTCATGTCCGTTTCCCGTTACCGCCAACGTAACATACTGTCCTATGTTTCCTGTTCCGCCGGTAATAAATACTTTCATGTTTTCCTCTCTGTTTATTATTATAGCACACAAGAGGAGAATCGGAGACGCCCAACAAGTAAGAATTAACCACGGAGTACCAGTGGTCAGGTGAATGTTGTTCGCGGCAGAAAATCCTGACCCTGGGATTTACTTTTATACACGGCTTGCATACGACAGGCCTGCATACGAGGGGTTTGTCAAAATTGTTGTTTTAGGGCATAATTAATTATACGATCTTGAAAATTACTATTAAGACTGCGATAAAAGAAAAATTTCTTAATACCCTGTTTATCCGCCGCGCGGCGCTCTGTCTTCTGGGAAACTTCGTGCTTGCTTTTGGTGTGGCAATGGCGGTGAAAGCCGATTTGGGAATCACCCCGGTCAATTCAATCGCCTTTGTCCTGAGTAAAGTTCTTTCGGTAGATCACGGCTTAATGACCGGCGTCATATACGCCGGTTATGTATTGATTCAACTGGCAATACTGAGAAGGGATTTCCGCATCAATAACCTTTTGCAGGCGGGAGCCGCCCTGATGTTCGGCTGGTTTGTCTTTCTCTGTAACCATATCCTTGCGTT
>Ga0268262_10001952_pt1 | contig 24442 bp, 24 predicted proteins | sample TergutNc150P3_FD_190354 | JGI IMG/M metagenome (GOLD analysis project Ga0268262, IMG submission 190354) | Nasutitermes corniger P3 segment gut microbial community from laboratory colony in Florida, USA - Nc150 P3 (SPAdes) (version 2) | ecosystem: Host-associated > Arthropoda: Insects >...
AAGAATGTTTTGCTCCAAAGTATCTACCTGCATTTGTGCTTCGGAAAAAAAGTCTTTGAGAAGTTCTTCGTTATTGGGATCAAGATAGTCACTCATTATGCTATAAGGATACACCAGATTCGTTTGGTGATCAAGCCAATAATTGCAAGGATAGGCCCTTTTCCATATACTATCGCAATGATTGTGATGAAATTCGGCGGAAGTTCGGTGGCAAACGCAGATCGCCTCCGCCATGTGGCGGAAATCGTAAAAGCCCGCCTTGACCGAAAGCCAATTCTGGTTATATCCGCGATGGGGGACACGACCGACTACCTTCTTGAAGCGGGGGAAGCAGCAGTGAAGAATGGCATTGTTCAGGTCGAAAAAATTGAAGATATTCACCTTAAAACGATAATGGAGATGGAGCTTGGGGATACGGCTTTAAGGGGCGTCCGTTCCCTTCTAACTGAATTGCGTAATCTGCTTACGGGTATTTCCCTTACCAGGGAACTGACTGCAAAGACCAAAGATTACCTGGTTTCTTTTGGCGAACGCCTTTCGGTCCGGATAGCGGCGGCCTATTTTTGTTCTTTGGGGATAAATGCCCAGCCGGTGGACGCCTGGGACGGAGGCCTGGTTTCAGATTCAAACCATACAGCTGCGGATGTGGCGGAAGAGAGCTGGCGCCTGATACCGGAAAAGCTCCTTGCCCCTGCCGGGGAAGGCATTTTACAGGTAGTAACAGGCTTTATCGCCAAAGACGCAAAGGGGAACATCACTACCCTGGGCAGGGGCGGCTCCGATTTTTCCGCCGCCATGATCGCCGCTGCCTGCAAAGCTGAAGAATTGCAGATCTGGAAGGACGTAGACGGCATTCTGACAGCCGATCCCAGGATAGTAAGCGGCGCAAGGGTAGTCGAGGCCATTACTTACGAGGCGGCGAGGGAAATGGCCTTTTACGGCGCACAGGTCCTTCATCCGCAGTCAATGCTGCCGTGCATGAAAACCAATACCCCGGTAATTATTAAGAATTCCTACAACCCCGAAGCTCCCGGCACCAGGATCGTTAGTTCCCTTGAGGGGAAAAAAAGTCCCATCCAGGCCATAACCTCCCGTAAGAATATAACCCTGGTAGACATAGTTTCATCCCGCATGGTGGGCCACTACGGGTTTTTGGCCGAAGTTTTTGCCTGTTTTGCAAAGCACGGCGTTTCAGTGGACATGGTTGCTACCAGCGAAGTGTCAATTTCCCTTACCCTGGATGCTTTTCACGACTTAAAAGAGCTGAAAAAAGAGCTTTCCCGAATCGCCAGCGTAGAAATTAAAACTAAAAAGGCAATTGTTTCGATTATCGGGGACGTAGGCCGTTCCTCGGAGATACTTTCCCGCTCGTTTAACACCTGCAAGCTCCTGGGGGTGCAGGTTCAAATGGTTTCCCAGGGGGCAAGCAAGATAAACATAAGCTTTATCGTGGACGATAACGAAGCCCCTGATGTAATCAAGGGCCTTCACGCGGACTTTTTTGAATCGTTTAAAGCGGATTATCGACGAAACTGAAGAATAATCCGGCTATCAAGCCGTCCTTCGAAAATACAACACGGGAAGCTATCCCCTTGTTTTGGTGCCGCGAGGTGACGATGTAAATTTCATAGTCGTCGTTTGGTTCTGTTTTCGTTCCCATTATGGAAACGAAGGTCCCCGCCGCCTTTACCGTGCTCTCCCATGCCCTTTTAAGCCCGTTTTTGCCAAGCGCCTTTTCCATATTCGCGTCAAACCCTTCTTTTGCTATGGAATAATCGCCGTTTACAAGAGCCGTCACGAATTGTTCGGCGCGATGATCTGTGTCGTTCCAGTCAATACTGCTTATTCCAGGTTCGTTATCGCTTTTGGAACAGCCTGCGAAAAACAGTAACAATACGACTGCCGCAGCGATAAAAAATTTCGTTTTCATTGAAGTAATTATAAACATAATTGTTAGCAAAACAAGCAATCATTCAAAAAATTACCGCCCTTCCAGTTCATTATCGCACTTCTGTTGCAGCCAGTTTGTTCTTGATTATGTAATCTCCAAAGTAACCGTACTTCACATGAGTTTTCGAGAATTCCTTGTCAGGCACATCGAACCAAGCGCTTCCAGGATCCTGTTTTGGTGAAAACTTGCCGTTTTCGTATCTATTTTTACTATCCCATGTGGTGTCCATATTTATCCATCGGTTATTAGCATAAGCTTGGTTCCAAGCGTGGTAACCGATATTGGTATTGCCTTGTGTATATATTGCGGATATACCGGCTGCCCGCAGCAACGCTACAGTTAAGCGTGAATAACCCTCACATACCCCGCTCTTGCTTTCCAAAACTAATGTGGAATACCTATTAAACTGATCATCGCCAAAAGATCTTTCTTCTTGGGGAGTGTTATAATAATCATAGTCGTACCATATATTACCGGCTACCCACAGGTGAATCGCTTTAGCTTTCTGATAATCGTTATATATGCCTTTTGTGATTTTTTCAGCAAGCGCGGTAATTTCCGGGTCATCACTCTGTATAATCTTGGAAGGTAAACGATATTTGGCAAGCGTCTTGTCATCCGTAGGTATGGGTATAGATGGGTCAATATCCCAAACGTATATTATTGAATCTCCAGGGTTCACAGCACGGTCGGTTAAGCCCTCTATATAGACAATTGTTCTCCCCCAGTAAATTGCCCAGTTATAATTAAAAAGATCGGCACCTATCCTGATACCGTAGGCTGCCTTTCCCATCTCACTAGTTAATGTTAGTTCAGTTGCATCTTTCTGGTAGTACTTCTCTCTCGGTAAACTAGAGTCCAAAAAAGCGTATTCATTTATTGCATAAATTGGATATAAATACCCTGAGTTTTCACCGCGTATTATAGTGCCCTTTGGAAAAACAAAAGCCATGGTATGATCCACTATACCCCATTGAGCGCGTACAGGTTTTTCGGAAAACTCTAATGTGCTTCCGCCGCCTAAGGGAATCCTGGTTTTAACCTCAAACTTATCGTCCCCGCTACGTTTGTAAAGCCAAACTTCTTCATAAGTACCAAACAATTTCCAATTTGTAATGGCAAGTTTATTGCCGCCTATAGAATATGTTCCCGTTGAAGGCCCAAATATTTCATTAAGTTCTGCATCCGAAGCGCCTAACGCTTTACAATCGGCTTTTGTATACCACTTTGAATGCTCATGATCAAAAGTAGAATGAAAAGGGCCATAGATTTGGGTTGCCGTAAATGTAATGCTGCTGTTGTTTGCGGTATAATTCCCTTTTCCCGATACACCACCAGGCATTGAGACTTGAAAATTCCCATTATTGAGTTTTAATTCCCAAGCGTAATAAACCCCTAATTCAGCCCATATTCCATTGAGGATGGAATCCGTCCCGCTTGCTATACCGTCATTACAGCCGACGACCAATATTCCGAATACCAGAGCAATTATCAGTATTCCTGTAATATATCTTTTGTTGAACTTTCTATTTGCCATCGTTTTCTCCTTTACTTTGGCAACTTTGTTTTTTGAGGAAGCAGCCGATTAAACGGCGCGACTGTTACAGCCACGCCGCAAAACCCGCTATGAATTACCATGCCGCAGAAAGCGCAGCGATGTACTTATTTCTTTGTAAATGTCCCGATAAACCAAAATCCATTTAAAGTAAGGTTGTTGCCGCTTATAGAATATGTTCCTGTTTTTGGTGTAAAAAAATTATCTAGTTCCTCATCAGGCACGTATCCTTTAAGATCGGCTTTTGAATACCACTTTGTCTTATCCTCAAAATTAAAACCAGGATAACCACTATATATTTGGGTTATTGTCATTGTCATACTGTTGTTGCTTGTGGTAAAAGTCCCTTTCATGCATGGGCTTCTATCTGAAAATTCAAAACTTCCGTTATTGAATTTATATTCTTCAGCACCACTAACCCACGTCCCATTAAGGGCAGGATCCGTCTTGCTTGTTAATCCGTCATCACAGCCGACAAGCGCCATTCCGAATACCAGCGTCATTACCAGTATTCCCATTAAGAATCTTTTGTTTGCCATCGTTTTCTCCTTTACTTTAGCAACAAAGTATATTTAGAGCCACTTTCAAATGAAAATGGCTTTGAAAAACCGGTTAAAAAACCGGCTTTTGTACCAAAATGAGAAGAACTAATTGTGTGGGGATTCCATGCTGTTAGATAGTTGACACGATCAAGTGGGTATACAAGATATAATCGCCGGAATGCCGGAATGACGATAATGGGATGCTTTGCATAAAATGCATTATATCAAGATTCACTGGCGATAATTATAAAACCATCAGAGAAATACGGTCAAGGCATCTTACACACTTTTGCCCCATGTATGGTATGTTGATCACTCCAGTATATTTCGCGATAATGCGCTTAGATGAAAGTAATTTTAGCCGGCTACGGAAAAATGGGGCGCCTGCTTGAAACTAAGCTCCGCGAAAGGGGGCACAATGTCCTTGCGGCGGTTGATCCCTTGCTTGCGGAAAGCGGCGATAATGCCACTTCCACTGCGTTTTACCCCTCTCTCAACGATGCCTTAAACGGCAAACCGGGGAAAAGCCTGAAAGACGCCGATGTGGCGATAGAGTTTACCTTGCCCAATGTAGCGCCCGTTAATCTTCTACTTCTTATCAACGAAAAAATCCCGGTTGTAACAGGCACCACAGGCTGGTACGGCAAGTTGCCGGAAATCAGCAAGGCGGTGGATTCCGCCGGCTCTTCTCTGCTTTGGTCATCCAATTTTTCCCTCGGGGTTAATCTTTTTTACCGTATAGCCTGCTATGCTGCGCGCCTGGCGGACCCCTTCAAGGAGTATGATGTGGCGGGTTTTGAAACCCACCACAACAACAAAGCGGACAGCCCTTCAGGTACCGCAAAGACCCTGGTTGATTTGGTGCTGGGCCAGATGACCAGAAAAAAGAAAGCGGTGTACCAGACGCTGGAAAGAAAACCGGAAGAGGATGAGCTTCACTTTGCCAGCCTCCGAGTCGGTTCAGTGCCGGGAACGCACAGCCTTATCTTTGATTCAAACGCGGATACCATCGAGATAAAGCACACAGCCCGGAACCGCGAAGGCTTCGCGGCGGGCGCGGTTTTGGCGGCTGAATGGCTTACCGCCATAAAACGTACAGGAATTTTTACAATGGACGATGTTTTGAATAGCGTCCTAAAGGAATTATTAAAGTGAAGAATTTATCCGGCGCATATACCGCCCTTGTTACCCCCATGAAAGAAAACGGAGACGTGGATTACGACGGCTTCAGGAGGCTGATTAATTTCCAGCTAGAGCAGGGAATAGACGGCCTTGTCCCCCTTGGCACCACCGGGGAAACCCCCACGCTTGATGAAGATGAAGAAGAAAAGCTCATCCGCATCGCCGTTGACGAGGTAAAGGGCAGAGTCCCGCTAATTGTAGGAACAGGATCAAACGACACGAGGCACATGGTGATGTATACCAAAAGGGCAAAAGACCTGGGAGCCGACGCCGCCCTGGTGGTAACGCCCTACTACAACAAGCCCAACGACGATGGCCTTTACAGGCATTTTGAAGCTGCTGCCGCTGTGGGCATTCCCATTGTGGTTTACAATATCGCCTCGCGGACGGGGCGGAACATCCCCACCCCAATGATGGAAAAAATTGCCGCAATAAACGGTATTTGCGGCGTTAAAGAAGCGTCAGGCGACTTGAACCAGATGGGGGATGTTCTGCAAAGCATCGCCCTGCCGCGCAAAGGCAGTGCAAATCCTTTCTACGTTCTTTCCGGGGACGATAGCTTTACCCTGCCTCTCATTTCTCTGGGCGGTAACGGCATCATCTCGGTTATTTCAAACCTTGTGCCGGCCAGGGTAAAAGCCCTGGCAAAAGCCTGCCTTGCCGGGGATTTTGAGGAAGGGCGAAGAATTCACTTTGAGCTACTCCCGTTGGTAAAAACGGCTTTTATCGAAACCAACCCGATTCCCATTAAAGCGGCTATGTCCTGGGCGGGGCATCCGGTAGGCCCGACAAGGCTTCCACTGGGAAAACTGGACAGCAAAAACGAAGCCCCCCTGAAAGCGGCAATGCAAAAGCTTGGGATAAAAATAGCCTGATACCCTAACGCATCATTTTCTCAGGATTCGCCCCAGTCGATGTAAAAGATCGTCTATTTTAAAGGGCGTTGTTATATAATCAGTCCAGCCTATTTCTTTTGCATATTCCACTTCGGCCAAGTCGATTTTAGGGATCAACAATACTAAAGGGACAGCTTCTAAAAAATTTATAGTTCTTATTCTGTGAAATGTTTTCCAGCCATCCAGGTCCGGCAATAATATATCCAGTAAAATTAAATCCGGAACTGCTCCTTTAAGCAAATACTCCATTGCATCCTTCCCGGATTTAGCGGTAGTAACTTCATATTTATTTTTTAGTACGCTTTCGACTTTTGAAAGATAAAATTCGTCATCATCCACAACGAAGATTTTTTTCTTATCCATTTTTTTCTTGCCAAAACTTGTTGTTTAGATTGGGTTACTGCTTTGCTATTTTAGTAACTATCTATTAAGTAGTAGAATAAAGTATAAATACTAAGTTGGTCAATATCTCCCCAGTTACTATTGTTCAAAAAGGACAGTAAGCGGGGCATGACAAATATAAGGGACATATTGGCAAAAAATATGAAAGCGTACCGAAGCGCTTTGGGGCTGTCGCAGTCAAAGCTGGCCGAAAAAGTGGACACCAGTACCCATTATATTGGCATGATTGAAACCAAAAACAATTTTCCTTCGCCGGAAATGCTTGAACGGATAGCTTCCGCCCTTGGAATTGACACTGTTGACCTTTTTTCTACGAATAAAAACCTGCCGGAAACAATGAAAGCCTATCGCAAAGCGGCTTTGAAGGACATTAGAGGGCTTATGGGGCGGTTTATTGACGAAAAACTTAAGGAGCTGGAGAAAAATTTTAAAGAATAACAGGGAATAACAGAACGATACAATTGCAAAACCCCGGTTTAATTACTTATAATTAAGATAATATTTCTGGTTTTTAGAGAAGGCACAAGGAGTACACAATGTCCAGGATTCCCGTCGGGGTATTAGGCGCAACCGGTATGGTCGGCCAGCAGTACATAACTCTTTTAAAAGATCACCCCTGGTTCGAAGTGCGCTTTGTGGCAGCCTCTCCCAGAAGCGCGGGGAAAAAATACAAGGACGCCGCATCCGGCCGCATTCATTTCCCGGGCGTTGCCGAAACAGTGGGCGAGATGGTTGTTGCCGACGCCAACGATGTTTCCCGTGCTGCCGACGCGGCAAAAGCCGGCGACTGCGCCTTTGTGTTTTCCGCCCTTGAAATGGGCAAGGATGAAACCCGCGCCCTGGAAGATTCCTACGCCGCCTCCGGTTTGCCGGTAATTTCCAACGCGTCGGCCCATCGCTGGACTGACGACGTGCCGGTGCTTGTCGCCGAAGTGAACCATCAGCACACGGAAATTATTCCCGCCCAGCGTAAAAAGAGAGGCTGGGACAAGGGCTTTATCGCGGTTAAACCCAACTGCTCCATTCAAAGCTACACCACGGCGATTTACGCGCTGATAAAAGCGGGCTACGAAATCAGGCGGCTCATTGTTACCACCCTTCAGGCTGTTTCAGGCGCGGGCTATCCCGGCGTTGCCAGCCTTGACATGATCGACAACGTCGTCCCTTACATCGGCGGGGAGGAAGAAAAGTCAGAGCTGGAGCCGCTTAAGATTTTGGGCTCTATCGAAGGGGGCGTTTTTAAAAACGCCGAATTTCCGAAAATCTCAGCCCACTGTAACCGAGTCCCCGTAACCGACGGGCATACAGCCTGCGTCAGCCTGGAGTTCGGTGAAAAGAAACCTTCCATAGAAGAAGTGAAAAAAATCTGGACAAATTTCACAAGCCTTCCGCAAGAGCTAAACTTTCCGATGGCCCCCCAACGGCCTATCATTGTCCGGGAAGAAAACAACCGCCCACAGCCGAGGAAGGATAGGGACGCTGACAAGGCCATGGCGGTTACAATCGGGAGGGTCAGGCCGTGCAAGGTCTTTGACCTCCGCTTCGTGGGCCTGTCCCACAACACTGTGCGCGGTGCGGCGGGCGGCGGCATACTTAACGCGGAGCTTTTAAAACGCAAGGGGTATTTGGACTGATGAACGGGCTGTTGATTCTGGTTATTTCCGTTGTGGTGCTTGGCCTGGCTTATCTGTTGTACGGCCGTTTCCTTGCGCGGCGCTGGGGAATTGATCCGGCAATAAAGACTCCGGCGCACGAGCTTGAAGACGGCAAGGAGTACGTTCCTACTTCTCCGGCGGTGGTCTTTGGATACGAATTCTCTTCAATTGCCGGAGCAGGGCCGATTAACGGGCCGATCATAGCGGCCATGTTTGGCTGGCTGCCGGCTTTGCTGTGGCTGCTCTTCGGGTCAGTGTTTTTTGGCGCTGTGCATGATTTTGCGGCGCTGTACACTTCGGTAAAAAACAAAGGGAAATCCATCGGCTATGTAATTGAACAATACGTGGGAAAAACGGGCAAACGCCTGTTTCTGATTTTTGTCTGGCTCTTTTCCATCCTGATTGCAGGGGCTTTTGCCGACATTGTGGCCGGCACTTTTGCCGGATTTGACGGCACGGGAGCGGAAATTCAAACCAACGCGTCCGTGGCTTCAACTTCATTTTTTTTCATTGTGGCTGCCATAGGGCTTGGCTTTCTTATACGTAAGCGGAAAGCCTCCGATCTTGCCAGTGGAATTATCGCCATCGACTTATTGATCGTCTGCATTGTTCTGGGGATCTTTTTCCCCCTTTTTATGCCAAGATCAATTTGGCCGCTGTTTATTTTTGGCTATATTTTTATCGCTTCGGTGCTTCCCATCTGGGTATTGGGCCAGCCCAGGAATTACCTTAACTCATTTCTCCTAATCGCAATGATCATTGCGGCTTTTGCGGGCGTGGTATTTACAAACCCAAAGCTTGAAATTCCCGCCTTTACCTCTTTCAATGTTAACGGCAACTGGCTTTTCCCAAGCCTATTTATCACCATAGCCTGCGGGGCAATTTCGGGCTTTCATTCGCTGGTTGTAACAGGGGCAACATCCAAACAGATAAGCAGCGAGAAATACATGCTTCCCATTTCCTACGGGGCAATGCTGGTTGAGACGCTCGTGGCCATTCTCGCGCTCATCGCGGTTGGCTCGCTTGCGAAAGGCGGCGTACTGCCGCGAGAAACGCCTCCGGTTATTTTTGCGACGGCGGTTTCGGGCTTCCTGTTTAAGCTGGGCCTGCCCGAGCAGGTTTCGTTTACAATTGTTTCTTTGGCGGTTTCTTCTTTTGTGCTAACCACACTGGACACTGTGGCCCGGCTGGGCCGCCTTTCGTTCCAGGAACTGTTTTCCATAGAAGAAGGCGGAAAAAACGCCGGTAATTTGATTTTCAGCGCATTAAAAAGCAAAACCGCTTCTTCAATTTTTACCCTTGTGCCCGCTTTTCTCCTGGCAATTATGGGCTACCAGACCATCTGGGCGCTTTTTGGCGCGGCAAACCAGCTTCTCGCCGCGCTAACCCTTATTGCCTGCACGATGTTTTTTAAGAAAACCAAACGGAAAAGTATTTTGCTGCTCATACCCACAATCATTATGTTGGCAGTAACATTTACTTCCCTTGTTTTGTCCATTAAAGACCGGGTAGTTTTGCTTCAAAATGGCAGCCAAAACGTTTCAGTGCTGGGCATGCAAATAGGCATCGCCGCGATGCTTTTGATTCTGGGAATTCTTGTAGCGATTTCCTGCGCGGCAAAACTTTTTGAAAAGATTTCAATAGAAAAACAATGAACACAAAACTGGATATAGTCATTTCATTTCTTACCAGCGGAAAGTACAAGGGCATAAAGGACGAAAAGGATATGGATGCGATCATCCGCCTTATTGTCCTGAACATAACATATTCCATCTCATCGATTATTATCGCCGGTATCGGCATAAGCGATATGCGAACCGGCTTCGTAGATCAGGGTTTACTTGAGTTAATAACCGGCTTTCTTATTTTCCTGAACCTGATGCTGCTTCGTACCGAGCTTCCCTTTATGGTAGGCGGCTTCATTCTTACCGCAGTATTCGGGTTTTTCTGCGGTTTTTCAATTTTTTCAAATGACGGGGCCTTAAGCTTTCCAAGCCTGTGGATTTACTCCTACCCTTTGATATCAATATTTACCCTGGGTTTCCCCTTCGGCCTTGTTCCGGCCCTTATTTTATTTTTTGTCGCAATATTTGGCACTTTTTCACAAGGATTTGCGAATGCCAGATATAATCTGGGCGAATCCCTTTTATTATGTGGGGTTTACTTTTTTGTTCTTACCTTAACCGCAGTTTATGAGTATGTCCGTTCCATAAAGGATAATTGGCTTTCCCGACAAGATAGCTACATGAATATGGTTTTCCAGAACAGCCCGGACATCATTCTGCTTTTGGACAGCAACGGCGGCCTGGTGTACTGCGCCGACGAGTTCCTGAAAAAAACCCACATCCGCTATTTCGCGAGCATACGCAAAATCCACTATGCCGAAGTTTTTTCCCAGTTCTGTGAAAAAGATCAGCTTGATGAAATAGAGTATTTCTTTAATCTCGCCAGGGAAGAAATAAAGCCTGTCGTCCTTGAAAGGGTGATGGACATTGGCAGGGACGGGAATAAAAGGCACTACGATATTCACTTTACCCCGATGTACAACGAAGAGGGCGTTTTCCAGGGCGCTTTTATTCTCTTCCATGACATGACTGATATAATGCTTGCCAAAATTCGCACGGAACAGGCAAGCATGGCAAAAACAAATTTCCTCGCAAGCATGAGCCACGAAATCCGCACTCCCTTAAACGCCATTATTGGCATGACCGCCATTGCCACAACTTCGCCCGAGCCTGAACGGAAGGATTACTGCCTCTCAAAGATCTCGGGCGCTTCCGCCCATCTTCTTGGAATTATCAATGACATCCTTGATATGTCCAAAATTGAAGAAGGAAAACTGGAGCTTAGCAATACGGAATTCAATTATTCATCCATGCTGAATCAGGTTACCAGCATCTTTGAATTCCGGATGAAAGAAAAAAAACTGGTATTTACGGTGAATACTGATCCGCTTATTCCTGACTTTATCGTTACCGACAAACAGCGGCTTTCCCAGGTTATCACAAACCTTATCAGCAACGCGATAAAGTTTACGCCCGAGGAAGGCAGTATAAGTGTTGATTCAAAACTGATAGATATGGACGAAAATACCTGTACGCTGGAGATAAAGGTTTCCGATTCCGGTATAGGCATTGCCAAGGAAGACCAGGATAAACTGTTCCATTCCTTCGTCCAGGTAGACTCAAGTATTTCGCGTAAATTCGGCGGTACCGGGCTTGGCCTTGCGATCTCAAAAAAAATTACAGAAATGATGTATGGCGATATCCGCATTGAATCGGAATTGGGAAAGGGAGCCACGTTTATAGTCACAATCAAAGCGGAGATGAAAAAGCTGGACGCAGTATCAGCCCAATCAGATTCAAATACAGAATCTGCGGTTTCAACAGACAGCTTCAAAGGGAAACAGATACTGCTGGTTGAAGATGTGGAAATCAACCGCGAAATAGTCATTGCCCTGCTAGAAGATTTTGAACTTGTAATTACCGAGGCGGAAGATGGGCAGCAGGCGTTTGATATATTTGCCGCAGCCCCGGAAAAATTCGATCTGATTTTTATGGATATCCATATGCCCGGCATGGACGGCTACGAATCGACAAAACTAATTCGCGCCCTTGATTACCCCAGGGCAAAAACCGTTCCGATTATCGCCATGACAGCCAATGTGTTCAAGGAGGATGTTGAACGCTGCCTGGCAGCGGGAATGAACGACCACCTTGGGAAACCGCTGGATTTGAACGATATAATAAGAATTTTAAGCAAGTACCTGGGGAAAAGCTGATGGGGGCCAAAACCTTTCCGTTATCAAAAACACAGCTCGAAAAATTGGCAGTGCAGTACAACACTCCATTCTACCTTTACGATGAAGAAGCCATACGCAAAAACGCCCGCCGCCTTATCGCGGCATTTTCGGTTTTTCCCGGCTACAAAGAGCATTTTGCCGTTAAAGCCATGCCCAATCCCTATATGCTGAAAATCCTCGCGGAAGAGGGCATAGGCGCGGACTGTTCCAGCCTTCCTGAGCTGCTGTTGGCGGACATGGCAGGAATGAAAGGCGAAGAGCTGATGTTCACTTCAAATGAGACTCCAGCCGCGGAATATGTAAAAGCCAGGGAACTGGGGGCAATAATAAACCTGGATGATTTTACCCATATCGCTTTTATGGAAAAATCCCTGGAGGGGGCAGGCGGTTTGCCCGAGCTGGTTTCCTGCCGCTACAATCCGGGGCCTCTTAAAGAGGGGAATGCCATCATCGGCAAGCCGGAAGAAGCGAAATACGGCTTTACAAGGGAGCAGATTTTAGATGGATACAGGCTGCTAAAATCAACAGGGGTACAACGCTTTGGCCTTCATACCATGGTTGCCTCAAATGAGCTCAGCCTGGACTATCACCTGGAAACAGGCCGGCTCCTTTTTGAGCTTGCCGTTGAAATTAAGGCAAAATGCGGCGTTAACCTGGAATTTGTCAATTTGGGCGGCGGGCTTGGAATCCCATACAGGCCGGAAGAAGAAGCTGTCAGTTGGGAGGCTTTGGCGGCGGGGCTTAGAAAGCTCTACGACGAAATAATCGCAAAAGCCGGTTTGGGCGCAATTGCAATACGCACCGAGTATGGCCGCCCAATCACTGGCCCATACGGCTGGCTTGTTTCGCGGGCTATCCATAAAAAAGAAATCTACCGCAATTACATAGGCCTGGACACCTGCATGGCAGACCTAATGCGCCCAGCCCTTTATGGCGCTTACCACCACATCAGCATCCCCGGGAAAGAAAACGCCCCTCATGAAAAAATTTACGACATCGTTGGAAGCCTCTGCGAAAACAACGACAAATTTGCCACCCAGCGCAAATTGCCAGAAATAGCGGTGGCGGCCGAAGGGGACGGGGACTTTGTAGTGATCCACGACACCGGCGCACACGGGCGGGCAATGGGCTTTAACTACAACGGCAAGCTCCGCTGCGGGGAGCTTTTGCTTCGTCCCGACGGCTCAATCAAGCAAATACGAAGAACAGAAACAATAGAAGACTATTTTGCCACACTGGACTTGAATGCACTAAAGGAATTTAATTAGTATTTATGGAACAAATAATTTTTTATAATATATTCAAATCAAAAGACCTCACACAAAGGCACAAAGAACGCAAAGGGAATATTCAAATTAAAAATCATTCGTATTTCTTTGTGATCTTTGTGTACTCCGTGCCTTTGTGAGAAATTTTTTGATAAAGCCTAAAGGAGACAATATGCCTAGCCGAAACCCTTGCCTTGCCAACCTAAAAGCGGGATACCTGTTCCCTGAAATCGCCAAACGAAGGCGGGAATACGTCGCGGCTCACCCGGAAGCGAAGATCATCAGCCTGGGAGTCGGTAACACCACAGAGCCCCTGCTTCCCCACATTGACGCTGGCCTGGTTGAAGGCGCTAGGCGGCTTGGAACGGTTGAAGGCTACTCAGGCTATCAGGATGAGGGCCTTCTGTCGCTCAGGGAAAAAATTTCCAGGGTGTTCTACGGCGGGCAATTTGGAGCGGACGAGATTTTCATTTCCGACGGGGCAAAATGCGACATAGGCCGCCTACAGCTTCTTTTTGGCGCGGGAACTCCCGTAGCGGTTCAGGATCCCTCTTACCCGGTTTATGTTGACGGCTCCGTGCTTATTGGAGCGGCTGGCGGTTGGGAAGGCTCCGGTTACAAAGGCATCGCCTACCTTCCCTGCACTGCGGCAAACGGCTATTTCCCTGACCTGTCGCGGCTTCCGCCTGGCTGCCTTATTTACTTTTGTTCCCCTAATAACCCCACAGGCGCGGTCGCAAACAGGGAGCAGCTTCATGCGCTTGTCGAAGCCGCCGGAAAAAACGGCTCAATCATTATCTTTGACGCGGCTTATTCAAGCTACGTCCGGGATAGCGCCCTGCCCAAAAATATTTATGAAATCGAGGGAGCAAAAACCTGCGCCATAGAAGTAAATTCCTTTAGCAAGAGTGCGGGCTTTACCGGTGTCCGCCTTGGCTGGAATGTAGTCCCGAAAGAGCTGAAGTATTCAAACGGGGAAAGCGTAAGGGCGGACTGGGCAAGAATCTCCGGGACAGTTTTTAACGGCGCTTCCAACATCGCCCAGGCAGGCGGCATGGCGGCGCTGGACGATGAAGGCCTAAAGGAAATGCGATCCCTTGGCGACTTTTACCTTGGGAACGCGAAACTTATCAAAAACTCCCTCCAGAAGCTGGGAATAACCTGCGTTGGTGGGGACAACTCCCCTTACATCTGGGCATATTTTCCCGGCAAGGACAGCTGGGAAGTTTTTTCGGAAATTCTGGAAAAGTGCCAAATTATTACCACCCCTGGTTCCGGCTTCGGCCCCGCTGGCCAGTCCTTTATACGCTTTTCAGCTTTCGGCCATCGAAGCGAGGTGGAGGAAGCGTGTAATAGGCTGGAACGGTTGAAAATTTAGGTTCACGCCCAATTCTCAATTCTTAAATCTTGTATTCGTTCAAATTCTCTGACGTTATTTGTAACCAAAGTCATGTTTAGTGACTTTGCGTGCGCGGCTATCAGCAAATCAAATGGCCCTATTAAATAATTTCTGTCTTTCAAATCCTTCTTTATTGTTCCATATTCTTTTGCGGCAAGTTCGTCAAAATGCTTTATCTCCATTATTGTCAGGAATTCCAGCAAAGCAAGCCGATTCCTCTCTTTATATAAACTATCTGCGTTTGCATTTCCAAATTCCAATTCAGCTAAAGTAATTGTTGATATGTACAACCCTTTTTTCCAATTCTGTTTTAATTTGACCAATACATTTTCTGTTTTCCTTTTTATAATATATATACATATATTGGTATCCAGCAAATACATTACAATGCGTTCCTTTCCTGATCTATTCCCTGCAATCTTCCTTCAGACATAAAATCATCCGAAAAACTGTTTAGCCCGTGCAGAAAAACTTCCCATTCTTTATCAATGGGAACTAAAATAACGACTTCTCCAACTTTTTGAATATATACGCTTTCCCCGTGAAATTTACATTCTTTGGGTAGCCTTACGGCCTGACTTCTTCCGTTAACAAATAACCGTGCAGTTTGCATACATTGCCTCCTAAAAAATATATATCGCAGTATATATCTTGTCAAGAAAAATGAGTGTTCTTGCGAATTAGGCAATTTCGTTGTAGAATTAAGTATCCAAGATTTTATCCTATAGGAGGGATAGCTACATGAATAAAAAAAGAATTATTTGGTTAGTACCGGTTTTGGTAATGGCGCTTATTCTGGCAGGATGCCGCGATGGCGATGATGGTGGCAAAGACGGCGGCTGTAGCATTGGGAATGAGATTAATTGGACTGATTTGTTAGTATACAAGCCGGACATGGAGCTTTATACCGGTATTGATAGAAGTATCGTAAGCACCCATGGAGGAACCGGCTTAATCAAAGGGGGCAAAATGTCCTTTAGCATAGTCAAACCCGACAGCATGGTACCTATAGTTGCGCTTCTTGGCGACATGGATGAGCGGCTTGGATATAACGTCTTTTCTCGTGTGGAATACGATCCAACTGATGCCCATGGAAGAGATTTGGTATTTACATACCTTACCAAAAAGTTTGAAACAAAGACGACTTCTATTACTAAGGAAGAAACATACTATATTTATGTTGACAAGGATTGCACTTTAACAGCAAAAGGATTGCCTTCTGTTGAGTATATTTATCATGATGATAGTACTGGCGACGATATTCCAGTTCAAATAACCGTCTCGAACTTTACTTTAAACTTAAAACAAGGCTGGAACCATGTAATCAAAATTTTAACGGCTTCATCGACTCGCGGCACACTATTTATAGGGCCCGGCGACTCAGATAACTGCATATGGATACTTGAATAATTTTTCCCTAATAGACCACCGCCAGGGGAATGCGCTTTCTCTGGCGGCGATTTGTTTAATCCTCCCATGCCTTGAATTTAACCCCTTTTTCGTATAGAATAAGTAATAATAAATAACAAAGGAGTTCACATGAAAGTTGATGATCTAAAACACTCTGGTTTAAAAAAGTGGGTTGAAGACGCGGCTGCCCTTATGAAGCCCGATTCGGTAGAAGTCTGCGACGGTACTCAGGAAGAGTACGACAGGATGATTAAATTAACGGTGGATGCAGGGCTGGGGACACCGCTTGAGAAAAAACCACACAGCTATCTTTTCCGTTCTGACCCCTCGGATGTTGCGCGTGTGGAAAACCGCACCTACATAGCAAGCAAGTCCAAGGACGATGCCGGGCCTACCAACAACTGGATTGACCCTGTGGAACTGAAAAAAACCATGACCGACCTGTACTCCGGCAGCATGAAGGGCCGGACGATGTATGTGATCCCCTTCTCCATGGGGCCGGTAGGTTCCAACATCGCCAAAATCGGCGTTCAGATTACCGACTCCCCGTATGTTGTGGTAAATATGCACATAATGACCCGCGTGGGAACAAAGGTTCTGGACATACTTGGCGGCGACGGCTTTTATGTACCCTGTTTCCACTCGGTGGGCAAGCCCCTCGCTCCCGGGGAAGCCGACAACGGCAAATGGCCCTGCGCCCCCCTGGAACATAAATATATCAGCCATTTCCCGGAAACCCGCGAAATCTGGTCTTACGGCTCCGGCTACGGCGGGAACGCCCTTTTGGGCAAAAAATGCCTGGCCCTGCGTATTGCCTCGGTACTGGCGCGGGATGAAGGCTGGCTTGCCGAGCACATGCTCATCTTGAAAATTACAAATCCCAAGGGCGAATTTAAGTACATAACCGGCGCATTTCCTTCAATGTGCGGCAAAACCAACCTCGCCATGCTTATCCCTGCCTTGCCGGGCTGGAAAGCCGAGACCATCGGCGATGATATCGCCTGGATGAAATTCGGCGCGGACGGGCGGCTTTACGCTATTAACCCGGAAGCGGGTTTCTTCGGCGTGGCGCCAGGTACCAATAACGAATCCAACTTTAACGCCATGGAATCAATCAAGAAGAATACGATTTTTACCAACTGCGGCTTGACTGAAGACGGCGATGTCTGGTGGGAGCAGATCGGCCACGGCGCGCCGGGCAAGGAGATTATCGACTGGAAGGGCCAGAAAAAACCCGCCCCCCAGACCGACAAAAGCCCCAAGGGTGAGGAAATTGCCCACCCGAACGCCCGCTTTACAGCCCCGGCGAGGCAGTGCCCGGTCATCGCGCCTGAGTGGGAAGACCCCAAAGGCGTGCCGATTAGCGCGTTCCTTTTCGGCGGGCGCAGGCCCAAGACCATCCCCCTGGTGAACCAGAGCAAGAGCTGGGTTCACGGCGTGTTCATGGGTTCCATCACCGGCTCGGAAGTTACCGCTGCGGCGCTTGACCTTAAACAGGGCACCATCCGACGCGATCCCTTCGCAATGCTGCCCTTCTGCGGCTACCACATGGGCGACTACTTCAACCACTGGATCCAGCTGGGCAAGAAAGCCGAAGCGGAAGGCCACGGCGACAAGCTGCCGAAGATCTTCTTCGTCAACTGGTTCCGCAAGAACAATGAAGACAAGTTTATATGGCCCGGCTACGGCGATAATTCCCGCGTATTGGCGTGGATTTTCGACCGCTGCAACAACAAGGACAACTTCATCGAGACCCCCATCGGCAACCTGCCCAAACCCGGTGCCATTGAGCCGCCCGCCTCCGTTACGCCGGAAATGTTGCACGAGATCACTTCCGTGGACATCGAAGGCTGGAAAAAGGAAATCGCCGATGTCAGGCAGAACCATTACCCCAAGTTCGGCGACAGGCTGCCAAAAGAGCTGTACGCGGAACTGGACGCTATTGAAAAGCGGCTGAACGGCTGATTGTAAACGCTGAGACGTTTTTAGTTTGCAACGAAAGGCACGGGGGGCACCTCGTGCCTTTTTTGTTTCTGTCTCCTGTCCTTGACAGTGCATATAAAAATAATAAACTATATGTATATATAGGAGAATTTATATGAGGACTACATTGGAATTACCAGATACATTAATTCATGAAGCAATGTCTTTGACGCAAATATCGACTAAAACAGAAGTAATCAAATATGCTCTGGAAAATATTATCCAACGGGAAAAAATAAAAGGATTGGCCGATTATTTTGGAAAACTGAATCTTGATATTGATCTGGATAAATTGAGGAATCGGTGAATATCCTTATTGATTCTTCTGCGTGGATTGAATACTTTAGAGGAAATAAAGACTATTCGTTTTTAAGCGCTCTCATCATGGATAACGCGATATGCACTAATGATATTATTTTAACAGAATTACTGCCGTCAATTATTCATAAAAAGGAACATAAATTAGCCGAGCTCCTGAAGGGAGTAAAAAAATATGAATTGATAATTGATTGGGAGGAAATACGCAGCTTACAACTGCTAAACATAAAACATGGGAATAATCACATAGGAATTTCAGACATTATTATAGCTCAAAACTGTATACAAAACGGTTTAAGAATAATTGCACATGATAAGCATATTTTGGCAATATCAAAATATATACCCATTGAAATATATAGCTAAAAAGGAGTAGTCAATGAAAAACGCAATTAAAATAGCCGTTCTTACAGCGGCACTCACGGCGTGCCTGGCAGGGTGCTTGTCATATCAGGTAGAATCTGTTGCCATCAGCGCCGACGGCAACGTGGCTTCGATGAAGGCCGGGGAAAAGCTCCAGTTCAGATCCCAGGTTACGGCTACGGGCAAAGATACCACCGGCTCCGAGAGGGTAAACTGGAAAGTCAGCTCAACTGCCAGCGGTACCGGGCCAGTCACGTCGGGAACCAACGTCTCCTCTGATGGGCTCTTAACGGTGTCGATTGACGAAATTTATCCTACCCTTTATGTTAGGGCAACGAGCGCGGCCTACTCCAACAAATACGATTACAGGATGGTACAGATCAGCGGTCCGAAAGTCGGCTCCGTAACCCTCACCAGTGTTGGAAATGCAACGGCGGTAGCAGCCGGCGGAACCCTCAAATGGAACGCCACAGCCGCCGGCAAAGCTCAAAACCAGGACATAACATTTTCAGTCGGCTCGAGGAGCGGCGCGACTGGGACGGTCACGCCTGGAACTGCTATAGCCGCCGACGGGACTCTTACGGTATCCGCCAACGAAACCGCATCTTCCCTCTTCGTCAAAGCGGTATCTGTGTCCGATCCTACAAAAACCGATACCAAGGAAGTACGGGTCATGACCGTAACCAGCGTAACCGTTACCGTCGTGGGCGGGACGGCAAAAGTGGTACGGGGAGGCAAGCTCCAGTTCAACGCCGCTGTTGCCGGCAATAATAACCCCGACAGTGCGGTAACCTGGAAAGTCAGTTCTACCGCTGACGGTAACGGGGCTGTTACCTCGGGGACCGTCATGGCTGCCAACGGGACACTCACCGTAGCCGCAACTGAAGCCGCCGCGACTCTCTACGTCATTGCGACCTCCAGGATAAACGCCGAAAAATCCGGCTCCATCGCCGTAACGATTCCCACCGTAACCTCGGTAACCGTTAACCCTGTAAACCCTCAAATAAAGAGAGGTGAAGGCCAGACCTTTTCGGCCAGGATAGAGGGCACCGGTAACCCAAGCCAGGATGTAACGTGGAAGGTTGACGGCGTGGGCGGCGCGGCGACAACCACAATAACCTCTAACGGCGTACTAATAGTCAGTACAATGGAAACGCTGGCATATCTCCTTGTTACAGCCACCTCTGTAGACGATCCCACAAAATTCAACACTACACTGGTGACGATACCGGCAACCCCGGCTCCGGTTGCTCCTGCACCAACTCCACCTTCTACAACCCCCTCCGCGCCAACCATAACTACCGCAGACGGTTTTCAAATTTCTGGCACGGTATTAACGAAATACATCGGTTCAAGCAGAAATATAACCATACCCTCAGGCGTTACCAGAATCGGGGAGAGCGTTTTCATGGACAACGCGAGCATTACCAGTGTAACCATACCTAACAGCGTTAGCAATATTGGGATTTATGCTTTTAGCGGTTGCACCAGGCTTGCCAGCGTAACTTTTGAAGGGACTATAGCTTCGGCGAACTTTACTGGTTATGCTTTCGACGGCGACTTACGTGATAAGTTTTACGCGACAGACCCATATAACGGAACGCCGGGGATGTATACGACTACTGCACCAGTAAACGAGAGATCAGTGTGGACGAAAAGGTAAAGTGAATATATATAATCGCTAATCTTGACGTTCTTCCCCAATCGTTGTAACCGGCCCGTGGCCGGGGCAGACAATTATTTTTTCGTTCATTGAGCGCAGGCGCTTAAGGCTTTGCTGAATGAGCGCCTCATTTCCGCCGGGAAGATCCGTGCGGCCCCAGGTGCCCTGAAAAAGCGTGTCGCCTGAAAAAAGCACTCCGGCTTTTTCATCGTAGAAGGCGGCGCTTCCCGGGGTGTGGCCGGGAAGGTGAAGCACTTTAAACGGGGGAAGCGTGTCTCCCTCTTCAAAAAGGATGTCCGCCTCTTTAATGGGTTTCCATATAGTTTCTATATAAGATGAGCCGCCTCCGGCAGCGGCGGCATAGCTCTTTTTGTGAACGCTTAGGGCGTCCTTCCCCAGATAGTTAGCGTCCATGCGGTGAACGCCCACCTTTGGTTTTTCTCTAGCGCCGAATACGCCTTTTTCAAAAGCTTCAAGAAGATCGGGGAGGGCCATTAAATGGTCAAAGTGGCCGTGCGTAAGCAATATGTAATTGGGAACCCAGTTTAGTTCCTTGAGCCTTGAAATGATCAAAGCGGCTTCGTCGCCGGGATCTATTACAAAGCAAAACCGGGTATCGCCGTTTTCTTCCGGGGCGTAGAGCCAGCAGTTGGTTCCAATATCCCCGACCTGGATGCAGTCAATTTTCTTAGCTGGCATTCGCTGTTGCCCTTTCATTCCCCATTTCCCTGAGTTTGTATTTCTGGATCTTGCCGCTTGAGGTCAAGGGGAATGCGTCCACAAAGAACACGTACTTCGGGATCTTAAAGCGGCTGATCTGCCCTCGGCAGAAGTCCCGCACATCTTCCTCGCCTATGGCGGTGTCAGGATGGAGGATAATAAAAGCCCCGACCTCCTCGCCGTACTTTTCGCTGGCGATGCCTACTACCGATACGTCTTTGATTCCCGGCATGGTGTAGAGGTAGTCCTCGATTTCCTTGGGCGAAATATTTTCCCCGCCACGGATGATCATGTCCTTGATGCGGCCTGTTACCCTGAAGTTTCCGTCACTGGTTTTTACGCCCAGGTCTCCGGAATGGAGCCAGCCGGTCTCGTCAATGCACTTTGCCGTTTCCTCTGGCATCTTGTAATAGCCTTTCATGGTGCTGTAGCCACGGCAGCAGAATTCGCCGTGTATGCCGTCGGTACATTCATCGCCGGTTTCCGCGTCGCGGATTGTAACCTCGACGCCGTCAAGGGCGCGGCCCACGGTTTCAACTTTCACTTCAATCGTGTCGTCAAAGTGGGTCTGGGTCATCACTGGCGAGGACTCGGTAAGGCCGTAGCAGATGGTTACTTCGCTCATGTGCATCAGGTCGATGACCTTGCGCATGGCTTCGATGGGGCAGGGTGAGCCCGCCATTATCCCGGTACGGAGGCTTGAAAGGTCAAACATTTTGAACATCGGATGGTTAAGTACTGCGATGAACATGGTCGGCACTCCGTACAAGGCGGTGCATTTTTCCTTTTGAACTGTCGCCAGCACTATAAGGGGATCGAACCATTCCACCATGGCGGCGGTGGAGCCGTGTGTAAGGATTGCCATCATCCCAAGCACGAGGCCGAAGCAGTGAAACAGCGGTACCGGAAGACATACGATGTCTTTGTTGGTAAGCCGCTGGTTGTCTCCGATTCCAAGGCCGTTGTTCAGGATATTCCGGTGGGTAAGCATGACTCCCTTCGGAAAGCCGGTGGTTCCGCTGGTGTACTGCATATTCACCACGTCGTTACGGTCAAGCGAAGCTTCTATCAGCCTGAATTCCTTTTCGTAGCTATGCTGGCCTAAAAGGAGTATCTCGCTAAACGAGTACATTCCCCGGTGTTTCTGCTGTCCAATATAAACCACGTATTTCAGGAACGGGAATCTTTCGCTTTTTAGGTTCCCCCTGGGCGCTGTTTTAAGTTCCGGCACAAGCTCGTTCACCATCGCGACATAGTCCGAATCCTTAAAACCGTCGATGATGCAGATACAGGCTAAATCAGCCTGCTTCATCAAATATTCCAGTTCGTGGAGCTTGTAACCGGTGTTTACAGTTACAGAGACCACTCCCAGCCTGGCGCATGCAAAAAGGATCGTGTTCCAGTCAGGGACGTTTGTCGCCCATATCCCAAGATGGTCGTCTTTTTTAAGCCCCATTGACAGGAGGCCTTTGGCAAAATTGTCAACACGCTTGTCGAACTCCGCGTAAGTAAAGCGCAAATCCCTGTCCGCGTAAACCAAAAAGTCCTGATCCGGCCGTAGGCGGGCTTTTTCCCGGAGGACCTCCCCAAGAGTCTCTTCTATATATTTCATAGTTTTCTTATTCCTTTAAACAGGCGTATAGATAACCGCGAGAATCTTCACGGGCTTGCTGTCGGCAGAAACCACCCGATGCGGCACTATGGAATCGTAATAAACCGAATCTCCTTCGTGGATTACCGTGAACGAAGAGCCGTAGTCAACCGCGAGGTTTCCGGAAAGAACGTATATGAATTCTTCGCCCTCGTGGGTTGATTTTTCCTGCTCCGCATCCGGTTCAATATCAACGATGAAGGGCTCCATGTGGCGGCCGCTTTTGTCCGGTGCAAGCGCCCTAAAGGTTAAGCCGTGATGTTCGTTGTCCTGAGCCTTCGGTATTGTACCAGGCAGCCCGGTGATAAACCTGGCGGTATCTCCCGCGGTTCCCGCTTTGGTAATTACCGGCCCCAGCTCCTCGTGGTCGTCCATTAGCGTTCCCAGCCGCACCCCCAGGGCACGGGAAATTTTTACCAGAGGGGCGAGGTCTGGAATGTGTTCATTTTCTTCAATCTGGCGAATCAGTTCTATCGGAACCCCGCTCCGTTCTGACAGCGCTTCCCTCGAAACACTGTAGGTTTTGCATAGTTCGGCTATTCGCTTACCGGGGGTTTTCTTTGTAGCTGCCATAATTACTCCTTCGTAGCAAAGCGCGAGACGCCTGACACAAGTAGAGTATACAGAAATCAGCGGGGTAATTGCAAGAAAGCGCGTAAGGCTGACTAAAGGGTGCCTACGGCAAGTTTTTCACGGACAAGATCGTTGATTACCTGTGCGGGACTTTTATGAAATTCCTCTGCCTGTACGTACAAATATGAAATGACTTCCTTGTCCAGTTCGCTTAATTTAAGGGGTATATTGCCAAACCCGGGTTTATAGCCTAGTTTCAATAGATTTGGTCCGGGTTCATAAGGGTTATTGGTAAAATAATCATCCCAATACTCGCACTCGGCATCGGTCATTCTGGTACGCTTCTCTATATCTGTCATGTCTTTTCTCCCCTTTAAAATAAATGATAAAATTGTTTTCTGCAAGGCATTGCGTGAAAAACGTTAATGCCATTATCTTCTTCATTGTACAGTATTTCAACCGGATTTGCATTATTGTCAAAGCCAAAAAGCAATATTACATTTGTACGGTTTTTATATTGACCAACAAAGCAACAGGTCTCAAAAGCATGGCTTATATCCGCTTCAGTAAGGTTGTGCTTAAAGGCTGAATCACGAAAGGAGAGTTCCAAACTCGTCAATTTGATCCTCCGCCCTATTACTGCGCGGGGATGCAATTTGCTTTGATTTTTGCGAAAAAAATCAAAAATCAGGCAAATTCGGTGTCAGGTACCGGGCGTAACTCGAACCACAGAGTGCACTGAGTAACACGGAGTTTTAGAGCTCCTTTTTCTCCATGGTAAAACATCTTTTCATTTTTATCTTGTCAAACCCTGTATCTATCCGCTAAAATAAACCAACGATGAGCGACAATACCGCCGTGCAAAAAAGCCTTTCTTCAAGCTTAAAATTGCCAAAGGCAATTTTAAGCAGTGATCTCGACAGGCGACAGGCGATTATACACACTCTCTAAATAATCGCGTCAAGACCCTGACGGGTCTTGTCAGCAATTTTACATTTACCCGTCAGGCTCATCGTATTGGACTATAAAGCCGATAAATTCTTCCCATGTCTGGAATAAGAACCGGCTGAATATGAACCGCAAGCCGGCAAAAAACTCGTCAAGGCGCC
>Ga0268262_10001953_pt1 | contig 24417 bp, 17 predicted proteins | sample TergutNc150P3_FD_190354 | JGI IMG/M metagenome (GOLD analysis project Ga0268262, IMG submission 190354) | Nasutitermes corniger P3 segment gut microbial community from laboratory colony in Florida, USA - Nc150 P3 (SPAdes) (version 2) | ecosystem: Host-associated > Arthropoda: Insects >...
TCCCGATAAAGCGGTCAAGATGAATTATTGCTCTTGTTCGCATATTCATATAATAACAGAAAACTAAATTTGTAAAAGGTTGATATTCTGTATACAAATTGATATATTAGATAGTAGGTATGTGCTTTAGAAATACCGCAAAAGTGCTTATTTCCCTTGTTTTTCTCGCTTTTTTAAGCGGGTGTAACGCAATGGACGACCTTTTTACTTCTTCTTCAGATACCTACAAGGTAAGCGCCCAGTTTAATAATGTACCGCTGGATGAATGTTCTTTTATCAGAAACAACGGAAAAATACGTCCTTATTTTGAAAAACCTGTTTCTAACGATCCGGATGTTACTTCTCTTTTGGTTTTCATGAAAAATTCCGGCGGAGTTGTTACCGGACCGAAGGTTTTGTACAGCATTAACGGTGAAGCCGAACAGGATGAACTCCTTGTTAAGGTAAACAGCCTTGATGAAGCGCTGCCTATATTCCCGATACCGGAGAATTTACCGATTGGCCGTTATACCCTTGTTTCTCAGGTTATGAGCGGAAGGGACATTTTACAAAAGATTGAAAAATCATTCTATTATATGGACAATACTGTTTTTTCCTTTGAAGGTATAAATGTACATCTGCCCGGCGTTAATGAAAACCCCTTGCTTATTTCAAAAGAAATGACGGTAATGCTGGAAGCCAAATTAAATACCGGTGATCGTACGGATCCGTATATTATCTGGTATAGCGGTAAAAGAAAGGTCAGCGAAGGAAAATTTTCTGACGGAGCGGGAAATCTTTTATGGAAGGTGTCCGAACAAAGCGGTTTTTATTCAATACGAGCCGAAGTATTCCCCGTAGAAAATCACTACGATCTTGCAGGATATCAAAAAGAAATTTCCCTGCTTGTTTCAGCTAAAGCATTTGATCTTAACCTTGTTTCGGGGGATATTCCTCAGCTTGTACAGTGGTATGTTTTTGAAGGTAATCTGAACAATTTAAAAATGTTAAATTCCTCCGAACAACTCCCAAAACCCGCTGTTAACGGCGCTCTTCAATGGATGCCTTCAAACGGCGTTTACGGGCTTGCTACCGGTAATAACAGCATTACTCTGCCAAAGGTTCAAATTAACCCGGAAACCCAATACAGTGAAGCTGATGTCCAACGCGGAATATGGCAGACATTATTCCGTTTTAAATCGTTAAACGAAGGCGCTGTTTTCTCCGTACTGTTTGAATCTTCTCCGGATATTTCCCTTGTTTTAAGCAAAGACGGACAAAATCTGGTTTTAACATTGTCTTCTCCGAACGATACTGTTTCTCAAACTGTTAAAATTACCGAACAGAACTCTTTCATTACTGCAGGCGTCAGCTTTTCAATTCTTCCGAATCTGTTATCTGCAAAAATCAATATTATGGGAGAATCTGTTGAACAGGGTAATTTGGCTGCAGCTCCAATCCGTATTGAAGCCGAAATAAAAAATAATTTTAAGATATTACTTGGGCTAAGAAAAGAGGATGCTGTTGATACTGTTAACAGAAAGTCTTTTTCTACTGCGCTTTGGGATGAATTTGCACTTTACAAAATGCCGCCGATGGAAATTCTTGCGGCAGACATAAAAAATTCAACGTATAATCATTCTGCTTCTGATTTTGTTTCCTTGAATTAGTTATTGCTTAATATGAAAATATTTTCTTTAACGCCGGTTTTTTTTCTCTGCGGCATAACAATAATTTCATGCGTCGGTCAAAAAAAACCTCCATATATTCCGGTTCCTCCGAATGATTTTTTTATTACTGAAAAAAACAATGTTAATATTGACCCTGGCAGTATTATTGAAACAAAGACCGGGACTTCTGCAAAAAACCTGCCGGGTTGGCTGTCCGCATATATAAACGGCGGGAATGAAGAAGTTGAAAAAATGAGCGCTTATTACGGTAAATATGTATTTATCGGAAACAACGAGGGAATAAATTTTACGGCGATGAATATATGGGCGGATAACTTTTCCGCTGTAAGAGATTTTAGTATATTGGCGGCGGAAAGAATTGAAAGAAGGATGATCTCCGCAGCTTATTTGTACCCCGATAATGAATACGGACTTTTTTTTGAAACAATGGTAAAAAAGGCATATAACACAGTTTATACAGGAGCTGTTAAGGAAGATACCTACTGGATTAAAATGAAAGCAAGGCAGGAAAATGATAACATGGAAGCATATACGGAGATATATAACTTTTTTGTGTTAATCAGTATAGATAAAATAACAATACAGGCAATAATTAATGATTTAATGGCGGAATCTCTTTCCGTTGTTACTCCAACCGCAGAACAGAAGGATTCGATTAACCGTCTGCGTCAAAATTTTTTTTTGAGGTTTTAACATGGAACCGGTATTGCAGTGGGGGCTTGATTTAATAAGAGCAGTTCAAACTGTTTCCAATCCTGCATTAATTTTAGTTATGCGGCTGATTACCGCTATCGGAGGTTCAGCAATATTTTCGACGGTGCTTCCGATTTTATACTGGTGCGTGAATGAAAAAAAAGGATTGCGTCTTTGTTTAATGCTAATTATTTCGGTATGGATCAATATGTCCTTAAAGTTTTTTCTGGATCAGCCGCGTCCTTTTTTTGAAGCTTATGATCCTTCGGTCGGCATAATTAGCGAGCGTATGGGAGGGCTGCCTTCCGGACACGCGCAGAATGCGCTGGTTGTTTTTTTTATTTTAGCTTCGTGGGTTAAAAAGAACTGGGTGTATGTCTGTACAGCCGTACTTTGTTTTTTAATCGGTTTTTCCAGAATTTATCTTGGAGTGCATTTCCCCACCGATGTATTAACCGGATGGATTATCGGCGGTATTATTCTTTGCGGTTATTTTTTGCTGAACGCAAGAATAGAAACGCTTCTTGAAAAAGGCGGTTTCCGCGCCGGAGTTATTTCAAGCGCCGCTCTTTCTTTTATAATGATACTTTATCTGCCCGGAAGGGAACTGCTTATGCCAGGCGGCGCTGTTCTCGGCCTTGGCGCAGGTTATTGCATTAACAAAGAATATGTTGGTTTTTCAAGTAATGCGCCGTTTGACAAAACCGGTTTAAAAAAATACCTTGCTCTTTTTACACGCTTGCTTTTGGGAACAGCCGGTTTTGTATTAATTTTTTTCACAGGAATAAAATTTTTACCGCATGACTCCGCCAATTATAAACTCTACGGCTTTATACTGGCCGGGCTCGGCGGTTTTTGGGTTTCCGCCGCTTCTCCTTATATCTTTGTAAAACTCAAACTTGCCGGAACTGAACAAGAACAAAATGTGTGAAAAAAGCGGTTATATCGGCGCTATTTATAGCGATGAATCACCAATCGCCGCATTTGCGACTGTTCCCGGGAACAGCGCTCTTTCTGTAATCCGTTGTTCGGGAAAGGGCGCTGTCGAAATGGCAGCTTTAGTTTTTTCTGCGCCCGATAAACTGAAAAATACGCAGGGTAATACCGTCATTCACGGCTGGATTACAACTAACGGCGAAAGAATTGACGAAACGCTTGTTTCCGTATTCCGCGCTCCAAAAAGTTATACCGGAGAAGACAGCCTTGACATTAGCTGTCATGGCGGCGCTGTTACGGGAAAAGCGGTGATGAACGCTCTTAAATCCGCAGGTTTCCGCGACGCATTGCCGGGTGAATTTACATTCCGCGCGTTTATGAACGGGAAACTTGATCTTACCCGGAGCGAGTCTGTCATGGAACTTGTAGCGGCAAAAACCGATATTAGCCGCCGTCACGCGATGGCGCGTCTTTCCGGTTCTCTTTTTACAGAAATCGACGAAATAAAAAAATTAATTGTTCAGGTTCTTTCCGGCGCGGAAATTTATCTTGATTATTCCGAAGATGAAATCAGCGCAAGTTTTGATACGAGCGCAACGGAAGAAATTGCGGGCAGACTTCCCAATAAAGAAACTGCACTTCGGGCTTTGGCACGGCTGAAAAAATTACAGGCATCATGGCAGATTGAACGTGTCTATCAGGAAGGGGTTACTGTGGTAATTGCGGGGCGTCCGAATGCGGGCAAGTCCAGTATTTTTAACTCATTCTTAAAAGAAGACCGTTCAATTGTTACGGAAATTCCGGGCACTACAAGAGACTGGATAGAAGCCTGGATAAACATTGAAGGAATTCCTGTCAAACTTGTCGATACGGCAGGCTTGCGTGATACTTATGATTCTGTTGAAAAAATCGGAGTGGAAAGGAGCCTAAAAATTTTACATGAAGCGGATATTGTTCTTTATCTGATAGACGGAGAAAAGGGTATTACAGCCGAAGACATAGAATTTATGAAGCGCGGTGAAAAACGTATATTTGCATGGAACAAGGCTGACATTTCGCCTGCAGTATCATTGCCCGCTGAATTTGCAGATAACATTATCAGCGTAAGCGCAAAAACAAACGAAGGGTTAAACGATCTTTATACGGCGATAATTTCGGCTGTTATACCGGAAGCGGCATCGGAGAGTATGTTCAGTGAACCGGCTGTTTCCGTCGGCACTGTCCGGCAGAAAAAACTGGTTGATGCCGCCTGTTCCTCTCTTGAAGAAGCGCTTACGCTTGCGGAAAATGAAGAACCGCTGGATCTTATCGCTCCTTTGCTGAGGGAAGCTGTAAACGCTTTGGGAGAAATTACGGGAGAGGTTTCTACCGCCGATATTCTGGAAGAAATGTTCAGCAGGTTTTGTGTGGGGAAGTAGAGTTGCATAAATAATTCAATGGCTGTTAAAATAAAATCAGGAGAGTTTTGTGAGTAATAAAGAAAAAGGCAATAAAACCGCCCTGATAACAGTTTTAATAATAACTGTTTTTCTGTTCCTGGTATTGCTTGGCGCCGTTATCTGGACAGCCGCAAGAAAGCCTTTAGTAATAAAACAATTAATAGAAACCAATGTCAGCACTGTAGTCAGGGAAATACTGCCGGCTTCCGAATATGTGTGTCTGGTATATAATTATCAATCAATTACTGAAAGAGCGTATAATCCCGGCAGCTGGCTTAATGCGCGGAATTTGCTTATTGTCCTTGACGGAACAATAAAGCTGGGGTTTGACTGCATGGATTTGGATGTAAATGAAAACGGAACTCAGCTTGTATTAAAAATGCCTCCGGTTAAAATACTGGCGCATGAACAGTATCCTGAACACGCCAGATCTTATGAACTTGCCGGAGGAGGAATTCTTCCCCGTTCAATAAAACCGCAGGAAATACTTGATTTACTGGGCGATACAAAACTTGATCAGGAAAAGCAGGTTTTGGCAAATTTAGAATTAATAAAACAAGCGAGGGATTCCGCTGAAACGCTTTTTAAACCTTTGCTGGAATTAAATCCGTCGATTAAAGGGAAATATACTATTGTTTTTGTGTGGTAGCATCCGTGGATTATGACTGTATTGTTATAGGAGGAGGCCACGCCGGAATTGAAGCGTCTCTCGCGGTAAGCCGTCTTGGTTTTTCAACTCTTCTTATAACGCAGAACCCTGATAAAATAGGCGCTCTTTCCTGTAATCCCGCAATCGGAGGCCTTTCCAAAGGCAACCTTGTCCGTGAAGTAGATGCTCTTGGCGGAGAAATGGCAAAGCTGACAGATGCGACAATGATTCAATACCGCGTGCTTAACCGTTCCAGAGGGCCGGCGGTACAGGCGCCGAGAGCACAGGCGGATAAACATGCGTATCAGGCGGCAGCGCGTTCAGTTCTTGAAAAGCAAAAAAATCTTTCAATCTTTATGGATACAGTGGTTGATTTAATTGTTGAGAAAGACTCAGCCGCCTGCAACGCCGCTTCTTCCATGAAAATTGCCGGAGTAATTACTCAACGGGGACATCGTATATCTTCACGTACTGTAATTCTCTCTGCGGGTACTTTCATGGAAGGGAAGATATTTATCGGCGAATTTGACGCTTTGCAGGGACGGCTTGGAGAAGAAGCGGCATTGGGGCTCGGCGTTTCCCTGCGCCGTCTCGGGTTTCCGGTGGGCAGGTTAAAGACCGGAACTCCGGCGCGGATAGCGGGCGACTCAATTAATTTTGCTGTAATGGAAAAACAGGACGGCGAGGAAATGCGCCCATTTTCGTTCTGCGCCGGAACTTTAGCGCAAAGGCCGTCCATGCCATGCTGGATCACATACACAAATTCAAAGACACACGAAATTATCAGAACTAATATTCACCGCTCTCCGTTATACGGCGGAAAAATTACGGGAACAGGAGCGCGGTACTGCCCTTCTATCGAAGACAAGGTAGTCCGTTTCCCGCAAAGGGAGCGTCATCATATTTTTATCGAACCTGAAGGACTTTCAACTAACGAAATGTACATGAACGGCGCTTCCAGTTCTTTACCCGAAGACGTACAGCGTGAATTTATCCATACAATTCCCGGTCTCGAAGACGCACGTATTGTCCGCCCCGCCTATGCGGTGGAGTACGATTATATCGATCCCCTTGATCTTTATCCCTCTCTTGAGTCAAAACGTATATCCGGTTTTTATTCGGCAGGGCAGACAAACGGCAGTTCCGGTTACGAGGAAGCCGCCGCCCAGGGGTTAATTGCCGGCATTAACGCCGCAATGAAAATGCTGAACAGTCCGCCGCTGGTACTCGGACGCGCCGAAGCATACATCGGCGTTTTAGTGGACGATCTTACAACTCTGGGAACAAAAGAGCCGTACCGGATGTTTACAAGCCGCGCCGAACACCGCTTAATGCTCCGCCATGACACAGCGGACACAAGACTTACTCCCAAGGGGCGCGATATCGGTCTTGCAGACGACAGCCGCTGGGAACAGTTCCTTGAAAAAACAAAGACATTAGACGCAATTACAGAACTTCTTGCGCATCGATCTTCAAAAGTAAAATCCGGCAAAGCTGGCAATGCGTTAGCTGCAAATACAGCCGAAGCGGAATTGGCGGGCTATCCGGCTGAATTGGTTGAAAGGGCGCTTTTGGATATAAAATACGCCGGTTACATAGAAAAGGAAATACGCTTTGCCGCAAAAACCGCAAAAATGGACGCTATCAAGCTTGATCCTACGGCGGATTACTCTGTTATAAGCGGTCTTTCTATCGAGGCAAGGGAGAAACTGCAAGCCGTAAAGCCGCTGAATGTCGGACAGGCGGCGCGAATACCGGGCGTCCGTCAGGGAGACATTGCGGTGCTGATAATTACGGCAAACAGGAAATAAAACGGTACAAACACTTTTTCAGCTGCCGGCACCGTGTTGTATTTTTTATAAATAATACAATATATGTTAATACGGTACATTGATAAAATTTACTTATATATATAAATTAAACATAATAAGATTAAAATTTTCAACTTGATAATCCCATTTTAGAGAGGTTTTATATGGCACAAACAATTCAATCCCGTTCATGCTGTTCTTTAAATGAAGCGGAAAAAAACATAAACATGAATAAACCTGAAACAGAGGATAACGCGACTCTTCTGCTCTCGTTATTCGACAACCTGAATAACCTCTGTGAAAAATTAACCAGGTTGGAGTATGTAATAAAAAGAAAAAAACTTGAACTAAATTTATACCAGAAATACAAAACAGAGTTATAAAAAAACGCTGTGTTTTTTTGGAGAACCCCCGGAAATCTATCAGTCCGGGGGTAAAACTCCAGGCGTTTTTAATTACCTAATTTTGAATTCGTGAAGAAATAATATCCAAGCGGCGTGTAGAATGCCTTTACACGCGGATTGATCATGTAGAGGTTGGTATAAAAGTAAATAGGCGCAACTGCCATATCGCGGCCTACAAGCAGGTCTTCAGCCTGGTGCATATATCTCATCCGTTCCGCCTGAACAGCGGTTCCTTTTGCTTTAGCGATTAAGCTGTCAAATTCCCTGTTGGCGTACTGTGAATTATTGTTTCCTCCACCTGTAAGGAACATATCAAGAAAGTTTATCGGATCATTGTAATCGCCGATCCAGCCGTCACGCGCTATTGAATAATTGCCCTTTTTTCTTGTATCAAGAAAAACATTCCACTCCTGATTGCCGAGAGTAACGTTTACTCCCAATGCGGTACGCCACATATTCTGCAAAGCTTCACCGACAGCGCGGTGTATATCATTGGTATTGTACAGATATTCAACTACAGGAAAACCTTTTCCGCCGGGATATCCCGCTTCAGCCATTAGCCGCTGCGCTTCGGCAACGTTTTTTTCATAATCGGATACCGCAAGACTGATATAATCGCCGCCTGTTTTACGGAAATCGCTTCCCACAGCGACATCGCTTATACCTGAAGGAACAAAACCGCCTGCCGGTTTCTGTCCTCCGCGTGTTACCTGATTAACAATATAGCTGCGGTCTATCGCGAGTCCGAAAGCTTTACGGATACGGGCGTCTGTAAACGGCGGACGCTGTGTGTTAAGGCTTACAAAATATGTGCCGAGATAATCGGAAATATTTAACTCGCCTGATTTTAAGAGAGACGGAATTTCATCGGCAGGTAAAGCTTCAATGAAGTCAATTTCACCGGCGCGGAAACCTGTAAGTATTGCGTTTTCATCATCCATTAAAACAAAACGAATGAATTCAGGACCGTTAACCGCAGCGTAATAATTGGGATTTTTTTCAATCAGAATATATGAGTTGTGAACCCATTCCTTCATGCGGTAAGGGCCGTTGCTTACATAGGTTGAAGGGTCAAATGTCCACTGATCGCCTGATTTTTCAATAATGCTTTTCTTTACGGGGAATGTTGCGGGGAAGGCCATGATCTCATCAAAGAATGGGCAGTCATAAGTCAGTTTAATTTCCAGAGTTGTAGCGTTAACCGCCCTTACGCCCAATGCGCTCTTGTCCATTTCATCTTCCATGATTTCATTGGCGTTTTCGATCATATCAATCATATAACTGTAATCAGCGGCAGTTTCAGGATCGATAAGGCGCTGCCATGAATAAACAAAATCATCGGCGGTAAGAGCGGAACCGTCCGACCATTTAAGGCCGCTGCGCAGTGTATAAACAAGGGTTACAGTACCGTCGCTGTTTACCGTTTTTTGCGGAGCGCCGGCCGCCATGCCGGGAACAACTTTTGCGAAGTTAATTCCGGCAGTTGCCTGAATACCGGCATCTTCGTATTTATATATACCTTCGTGCGTATGCTGAAGGTAAATAGCGGCATCCACAGCAGAGTTAAGCGCAGGATCAATCGTGTTCGGTTCGGAACCAAAGCATGCGCTTATTGTATTTTCCCGTGTTGACGCGCTGCCCTTTTTGCTTCCGCAGCCTGATAAAAGCCCGATAAGGGACAGGCACAGAACAACAGCTAATAATTTTTTCATTTTTTCCTCCAAATGAATTTTCTTTAATTAATTTTACTCAATCTGTTATTTTATGAATAGCATGATCATATACCGGAGTTAGGCGAAAGCTATAATGTTTCTTAAGCGCAAGCAGGCAGAATTTTATTTATTTAATTGAGGATTTTTCAAAACTAACCGAGTTTTGGAAAAGGCTCAATTACCATTCTTTCGGTTGACCGTTTGGCGGGATAATATTAAAAGTTTCTCCGGAAGGTTCTATAACATATAACCCCCTTCCTAACGCATATTCTTTTACGCCGGCTGTTACTATCACCCCCGCAACAGAACCCAGAAAAGTACGCCTGTCGCCGTGCAAATCGGCATACACACGCATTTTTTCAAGGCGCTTAATATGTTCCTGTACATCTTCAACGGTAAGGTTGGTTTTTACTTCGACAAGCATGGCTTTATCGCCGTTTTCCAGTTTAACGTCAATTTCAAGGAATATGTTGTTATCATAATCGGAAACATCGGAATTAGGATTGGCTTGGGGGAAATTAAGACCCAACTCCCTGAATTTCTCCCGCAGATTGGGTGCAACCATGTGTTCAACAATTTCACCCATACGGTTGCCCAGCTTGCCGAGTCGCCTGTCAGTTTCCTGCATTTTTCTGTCAGTCTCCTGCATTTTCCTGTCAGTTTCCTGCATTTTCCTGTCAGTCTCCTGCATTTTCCTGTCAGTCTCCAACATTTGACGGGCAGTCTCTTGTATTTGTCTGTCAGTTTCCTGCATTTTTCTGTCAGTCGCTTGCATTTGTCTGTCAGTTTCCTGCATTTGACGGGCGGTTTCTTCCTGTCGTTTAGCGACTTCCTGTAACGCCGCCCAAACAGTTTCAAAACTGGGTGGATTGACTGTCTGTGTTGCTTCCATAATGGTAATTATAGTACAAACCTGAAAAGTTATCTATAAAAAGGTTCCCTCTTGAAGTTGGTTTTTTGGGAGCTTGGAACGGCGGATAAAAAGACAGTATAATATTTATACGAAAGCTGCCGTTAAAAAAAACGAGGTATAAAATACCTATTTCCTTAAGGAAAAAATGACTTTACGTAAACAAAATATTTCCGGATACCTTGTCTTCATCTTTTACGCCGCGGCAATGCTAACCGCGGCGCTTTACATATGGAATGAAAAAAATAATAACAAGCAAGGCGGGAACAATCCTATCTACACCAGCTTAAGGGAATGTCCGACTTATGCCAGAAAGGGCTTTGATCCTGCCGACTTGCGGAAGATTCCCGATGAGCAGACGACCGGTGTTTGGAAGCGCTTTGAAACTTCATCGCGGCGCATTGTCGATTCAGGGCTCGACATCCCAAAACGCAGATACCTTTCGCCCTGGGGAAAGAATGAGGAGGAGTTTACCATAGTTTTCGTGCTGGAAATGGACAGCACGGCTATGGCGTATATTAACGGGACTGTTTCGGTAATACCGGGAATTTACTTTGCGGGTATAGGCGAGGGCTGGGAAGTTTATTTCAACGGGAAATTAATTCTGTCAGAACTGCACATGAACGAAACAATCCGAATCAGGGAAAGGCGAACGTGGAACGATGTGTCTTTTCCGGTTGACGGTTCCTTTGTCGTTCCCGGAGCCAATATCCTTGCCGTGCGGATTCTGGGGGATCCTACTTACAGGGGCACAGGGCTTTACTATACTTCGGCTCCCATATATATGGACAACTACAGAAACATAGAGACCAGGCGGTTTGATTATCTGTATATCTTTCTGTGCGGCTTCTTTGCCTTTACCGGAATATATTATGTGATGTTGTTTTTATCTGTCAAAAAAAGGACTGAAATTTTTAACCTATACTTTGGGATATTCTCCAACCTTATTTGCGTTTATATTGTCAGTTTAAACGGACTGATTAATTCGCTGGTTTACAATTCCGATATTTCCAGACGTCTGGAATTCGGCTCCCTGCTGATGGCTATCCCGGTATTCGGAATGTTTTTGGAAGCTTTGGGGAGAGGAAAGACTACAAAAATAAGCCGGGGCTATTTGGCGTTCAGTTTTTTTCTTTGTGTGACACAGGCTATTTTTTGCAGTCAATACGGGGAGGAAATCATACTAATATGGAATGTAATAACCATGATTTATGCCAGTTACCTTCTCTTTTACGAAATCATATATTTCCACCTTTGGAAAGGGCAAGGGCATGATTTCGAGGGAAGAGTGCCTATCGACAACATTCTGATTGGTATGATGATATGCTACTTGTGCGGGGCTTATGACTTTATACACAACACGTTTTTTAAAGACAACAGTTCTCTTTTTTCATACAGCGTATTTGTAGTTTACATCGGGATGGTTTTTACCCTTTCCCGGCGGTTCAGCGGAATGTATAAACAGTTGGAACAATCCAACGTCATTTTGGAATCAACGGTAAAGGAACGAACCCTGGAACTTGAGGAGCAGACGGCAATAGCAATGCAGGCTTCACGCGCAAAAAGCGAATTCCTTGCAACCATGAGCCACGAAATTCGCACTCCCCTGAACGCGGTAATCGGCCTGTCTGAAATTGAACTGCGGAACAGACCGTCTGACTCCAGCAGGGAAAATATAATCCAGATACACCAGTCAGGCGTTTCGCTTTTAGGGATTATCAACGATATTCTGGACATTTCCAAGATTGAAGCCGGAAATTTTGAGCTTATTCCGGTTGAATACGAAACCGCGCCGTTTATTAACGATACTGTTAACCTCAACATAGTACGCTGCGTTTCCAAAGGAAAAGACGGGTCCAAACCCATTAACTTTGTCCTTGAAATCAACGGGGATTTTCCGGCGAAACTTACAGGCGATGAATTACGGGTCAAAGAGGTGCTGAACAATCTGCTTTCAAACGCGATTAAGTATACCGATGAAGGAACTGTAACCCTTAACATATCATGGTCTGCCCACTGTGCCGGAATGGTCAAGCTGGTTTTTACCGTTCGGGATACCGGTATAGGCATACGCGCTGAAGACATAAAAAAACTGTTCACCAGCTACACACAGCTTGATACCGGAGCAAACCGTAAAATCCAAGGAACCGGCCTGGGGCTTGCAATCACAAAAAACCTCGTGGAAATGATGGGCGGCAGTATCAACGTGGAAAGCGAATACGGCTCCGGCTCGGTTTTTACCGCGGAGATTATTCAAGGTATTAAAAACGCCGGTATTGCAGGGGAATACGAGCCAATCGGAGAGGAAACCGCAGAAGCTCTGCGTAATTTTTGTTATGCGTCAGAAACGAAAGATAAAATTATTACTCTTTCGCAGATGCCCCACGCTCAAATATTGGTAGTGGATGATTTGCCTGCAAACCTTCTTGTAGCGCAGGGTTTACTTGCTCCTTACGGCCTGCAAACAAACACCGCCGCTTCCGGGCGGGAAGCCATAAAATTAGTCAAAAATAATAACTACGATCTTATATTCATGGATCACATGATGCCCGAAATGGACGGTATTGAAACTGCCGCGGCTATTCGTAAAATAGAAGGTTATACCCATACGCCCATTATTGCGCTGACAGCAAATGCTCTGCGGGGGATGAAAGAGCTTTATCTGGAAAAGGGTTTTGATGATTATATTTCAAAACCGATAAGCCCCGAGGCGTTAGACGTAATTATCAATAAATTTCTTAACAAGCAGGGAACGGCTGAAACTTCTCCGTCTGATCCCTATTCCCTCGCGGTTGAGGAGAGACGTATTGATAAATTGAACCATTACCGCACCGCTTTTGAGATGAGCAAAACTTCCGGCGGACTGGAAATAAACACAGAATACTACAGGCGGTTTACGTCGTTGGTTGAATCTTTTGACGCGCTTCCTGTTCACCTGCAGACTGACAAAGCGCTGTTGATAGAAGCCGGACAGAACGAAGACGCGCAAAAAATACGCGGGATACTTCCCGCTTTTTGCGAAAACATAGCGGCCATGCACCGGAGTAAAGCGAACAATGAGGGAACAAAAAATGAAATTGTAAGCTTGATTTTACAACGGCTTAAAAAAGCAATTCAGGACGGCGATACCGCCGCTGCCGGAAAGATAGCCGCAGAGCTGGGCGCGAAAAGCCTAACCCCCCGGGAACGTGAATTGTATTTTAAGCTTTATGATTTACGGATGGACGGCAATACCGAAAAACTCCTTGAAACGTTAGACAGCTACAGCGGAGGTTGAGAAAATGATAAGAATACTTATTGTGGAAGATCAGGCCATGCTGCGTGAATCGCTGGAACAGGTTATCGGCGGGCAGAATGACATGGAAGTTGCGGGGTCAACAGACGATGCCGCAGACTCGCCGGAATTGTGCCGGAAGCTGCAGCCCGACCTCGTACTGATGGACGTGGTAACCAAAAACAATTCTTCCGGTATAATCTATGCGGCGCAAATACGCAAAAAATTCCCCGACATAAAAATAGTAATAATGACAGCCATGCCGGAAATAACTTTTACCGAAGAAGCGCGGAAAGCCGGAGCGCACAGTTTTATTGACAAGGACATGGGTAACGATCATTTGTTTCATGTTATACGCAAAACCATGAAAGGCTACAGTATCTATTCCGGTCATTCGGATCGTATGCCCTTCAGGTTTTCGGAAAATGAAATAAGTGTAATCCGGTTCGTATGCCAGGGCATGGAGCGGGACGAAATGGCGGTAAAACTCGGCGTGTCGGAATCGATGATCAGAAAGCATATAACTTCAATATTGGACAAAACAGGCTTTGACAGCATATCAAAATTCGCCATCTATGCGGTAAGCGAAGGGTATATAATACCGGAGCCATTGTCTAAAAATTCAATTAAAAGTAGCTAAAACCACACCGCTTTTTTTTTGATACAGTGTAGTATTTTTCTCAAGTCGGGCCGCTTGGCAGCTCGTAATGTCATTAACGGAACGTATTACAAAGTAATACTCATGGGGTAAATATAGCGTGAAACGGAGCAAATCACAGGTTGTAAGGCATGATCCTCTTTCGGTTTGTTTTTTACATGAGGCACTAAAGTTACCTAATCCCTGCATATCGGGAAAGACCCGGCGCTGCCGGATAAAAAAGATTTATAGAAGATTAAAGAAGGTTTTATGAAAAAGAAAATCTCGATGGGCATCGTATTTCTTGCAACCGTAATGTCAAACGCAGCCTTCGGGCAGAACCGGGGAAAATATTATCTGGAGATTTGGAATATTTCCAAGGCTACTTATGACACTATTAACAAGAAAAACAGTGATCCGGCATGGGTGAGGGAAGATAGTTTTATCTTAGCAAGAACTGCAAACGGAACTACTTTGCGCAGCAAGGATAAAAACCTATCGCTTGAAGAAGCAAGGCTGAAATTGTTAGCCATAGATACTAAAAAACTAAGCTCTGATCTTACGAATATGGTTAATAGCAATCTCCGGGATGCTCAACAAAAATGGACAGCCGCCGGAATGAGTTATATAGACACCCAATATACGGTATTTTGGTGGCTTAGAAGGACGGAGTAGGAGGGACAAGCGGCTGACACAGTCATGTATGGCGTCAGCCGCCTTTTTTAATTGTCGAATATGTCTATCTAATAACAAATACTGTCCGTATGGACTATTTATTTTTTGTCGCGCGGACTTCAAACGCTGATGCGGCTGTAGGCGCAAAGGAGTAAACAATGAAGAACAGGAAGTTTTGGCTGGGAATACTGGTAATTGCGCTTGTTTTGGGGATAATGGCTGCCGGGTGCAGTAAAGGCAAAAACCGCAGCAAGAGCAAAACCAGCGACGGCGGGCTATTTACTTTAACGGGAATTCCATCGGAATATAATGGAAAGTATGCTATGATTGATGTAACGAGTGCGGGCGGCGTTGACCTTATTTTTGGTTGTCAGGCTTTTGATTCTTCAAAAAATAAATTCACGCTTTCCGGTATTTCAAACGGAAAAGTAAGTATACCTATGTGGACCTGGCTTGGAGCAAAGAGTAAAGGATTTTCCGGTAATAAAACCTGTGATATTGAGGTTAGTATATCTGATTCAAGTGAAACAGGCGGCAATTTTAATATTTTAGCTCGTGTAGATTTTAAGGCAGTTAAGTTTTCAGGCGGAAATGCCAATAAAGCATGGAAGGACGACGAATAGTCCGAGCAAAGGAGTTTTGGTCAGTCGGATGGTTCAATTTGAGAAGTTTAATATGAAAAAAGTATTTTTTATTCTTTTTATATTGTTTATCTGTACAGGGCTTTTCGCCCAGCAGCAACCCAAGATAGGGGACATCGGCCCCGCCGGCGGCATAGTGTTTTATGACAAGGGTAATACTTCGGACGGCTGGCGGTATCTGGAGGCGGCGCCGGCCGGAACGGAAACCGAAATTGTATGGGGGCTTAATACGAATGTTGCCGGGACAGAAACAACGGTTGGGAGCGGCAGGCGGAACACCCGGCTTATTGCCGCAGCTTTGGGCGCAAGCGCAAGCGCGGCGCGGCTATGCATCAATCTGAATATCAACGGACACAATGACTGGTTTTTACCGAGTATTGACGAACTTTATTTGATGTACAAAAACCTTAAACAAAAAGGACTTGGCGGTTTTAAAGACGGATTTTACTGGTCTTCGTCGCAGGACGCAGGTAACTACACACTCGCTCTGACCAGGCTGTTCAGCGACGGCAATCAATACATCGGCTACAAGGACTACGCCAACAACGTGAGAGCCATCCGGGCTTTCTAAAAATTTTAGAGGAAGTTGATCATGAAGAAAAAAAGTAAATGGCGAATCAACGGAAGAAATGCCGTGGCTATTTCAGCGATAATTCTTCTGATTTTCGGCTGTGCCACAAATCCCCTGACGGGGAAAAAAACAATGGCCTTTATACACAACAACCAGCTTTTCCCCATGGCCTTTGAAGCGTACGACGAGTTCCTGAACGAAAACACCGTTATTACAGGCACCGAAGATGCGATAATGGTGGAAAGAGTCGGAAAAAAGCTTGCCTCCGCAGCCCAGAAATGGCTCGAATCGGAAGGTAACGGCAATTACCTTAAAGATTACAGGTGGGAATACAAATTGGTTAAAGACGATCAGGTAAACGCCTGGTGTATGCCCGGGGGCAAGATCGTAGTTTACACCGGGATTCTGCCTGTTACCAAGACGGAAGACGGACTTGCAGTTGTGCTTGGACATGAAATTTCTCATGCCTTGCTCAACCACGGTCAGCAGAATTTGAGCGCGGGGATACTTCAGGAACTGAGTATAATCGGTATTACGATTGGAGCGGCAGCAGCAGGCCTTTCCGAAGAAGTTCAGACCGCTTTGCTTCTTACTGCCTATCTTGGCTCCGTTATCGGCGGCACCCTGCCGTTCAGCCGCAGTAACGAAAGCGAGGCGGATCATTACGGACTTATGCTTATGGCTATTGCCGGATATAACCCGGATGAAGCGGTTCCCTTCTGGCAGCGGATGGCGGCCATGGGCTCAAGCGGCCCTCAATTCCTCAGTACACACCCATCCCCCTCTACCAGAATACGTCAGTTACAGGAATGGAACAGCGAGGCAAAACATAAAGCCGCCCAGTTCGGCGTCAGGTATTAACAGGAACATTACCCTTTAAAGCGAAAGGCTATTAATGCCTGAGCCATTGTCTAAAAATTCAATAAAAAGTAGCTAAAACTTCACCGCTTTTTTTTTGATTCAATGTAGTATTTTACACTATGAAAAAGAAAGTATTTTTAGGCTTACTGTTACTAAGAGTCGGGACGGGTGTGGTTTTCGCGCAAGCGTCGGAATCGATTGCGGCGATTGAAAAAACAATAGAGGTGATTGCGTTTGGGGTAAATGAAACGGCGCTGGAAAACTGGGTTAAGGACTTGCGAGAGAAGACTTCTACATTTCCCAGAGAGGGCACTAAAAAAGATGCTGTTTTCAGAAGTATTGTTGGGTCAAAAGCCGCAAAGGACGCCGCTATAAGCGGCCTTGCAGGATTGGCTCCCGATATTTTATTTCCTATAGACGCGGGCGCGGCGGCATCGACATGGACGACGCAGGCGCAGTTAGCTTACGCTGTTGCGTACACGTACGGGAAGGCGCCGAAAAATCCGAATGATTTTAAGGCGGATTTGTTCCTGCTCTTTGCGGATGAAGATATGCTCAAAGCGGCAGGTAAAGAGGTAAAGCCGTCCCTTACTGCCGCACAGCTTGCGGACGCGGGAAATATTGCGTTTAAAGGGTATTTTAACGCCGCAGAACAAAAAAGGCTTTTTACAAAGATTGCGGAAAAAATGTACGGTCAGGGAGGCAGTGTAGCCTTAGAGTACGCATTGGATAAAGTAGTCGGAGTAGTGGCCGGACCCGTCGGAGCTATTAAGGACGCATATTTTGCATACAATGATATGGAAAAATTCGGCAAAACCGCGCAGGCTTATTATTGTGAATTTCCGAAACCAGACGGATATTTTATAGACGGTGCCGGGGTAAGCGGAACGGGTGTTGCTCTGCAATTCAGCAAAAATGGCACCGTCGCTGTAAGGCCCAGACTAAAGGGTTCTACTATGGGTGGTAATAATGTAGAGATCCTGCAACATATAACGTTAGGCGGCGGGACATACGAGATGGACAAAAAGGGCAATATTACCATAAAATTTGGGGAGGTATCATGGGGCGGTCAATATCAAGCGCAGTATGGCTCGCGTCCTTCATCTGACGACTACATGAACTATGTTGATATCGACAAAAAATTATCCAACCAAACAATATATGGCAAGTTCACAGGCTATGAGAGTTTAAATCTTTCCCGCTACTTCCCCGGATTTGGGGATTGGTTTCTGGTAACGCCTGTAAAAGACGGCTGGGCAGTCGGTTTTGACGGCAGATATTACGGTAAAACGGATGTTAACACCGACGTAAAAGTGAAATTTGACTCCAACGGCGGCAGCAAGCCCAACCCCGCAAATATAACAGGGACTACCAATTCGCTTTACGACATCAAATTGTTTCCGAAAGTTACAAGAGACGGATACGATTTTTTGGGTTGGTATACCTATGCTGTAGGCGGAACGTTAATAGAGAATGACACAATCATACTTAAAACAAAAGAGCACACGCTTTACGCGCACTGGCGCCCCCAATGGCGTACGGTTACTTTCGACCTTAACGGCGTCGGCGGCCCTCCGAATTATAAGGGGGTAGCCTTTGACTCTGTCTATGGCGCTCTGCCGGAAGTTTCCAGAAAAGGATACAGGTTTGACGGCTGGTGGACCAAGGCTACAGGCGGGAACCCGGTAACAGAAAAGACAAAAGTAACTATCTCAGGCAACCACTATCTTTTCGCGCACTGGACTGCCGACACCGCTGCAGGGAGCGGCTCCGCCCAGCCGACTATGGACAAAATTAAGAGGATAGACAGCTATTCAGTTTCCGCTGCTGAAAGCAGTACTCTTAAAAGGGAGCGTTTCGAGGCGGCGAATAAGTCGATAAGCGGCGAACTGGTTATTCCGGGCACCTACAACGACAATCCCGTGGAGGCAAAGAATTTCCAGAATTGCACCCAAATTACCAGCGTCATCCTCCTCGACGGCGTGGCGGCTATCGCTACAAGCGCGTTCAACGGCTGTACAGCCTTAACCAGCATTACCATCCCCGCAAGTATGAATATCATTGACGGCCCTTCGTTTAGTAAGTGCGATAAACTTACCAGTGTTACTTTCAAGGGAAACGTTGTTAGTTTAAGATTTGGCAACAACGCATTCCCCGGCGATTTAGCTACGCTGTACAAATCCGCAGGCGGAGGCGCGGGAACCTACACGCGGCAGGAAGGAAAAGACAACTGGACAAAGCAAGGCAGCGCAAGCGCCGCGCCCGGTCAGCCAACGCTGGAGAAGATCCAGTGGGGAAACACTATCTCGGTTAACGTTGCTAACTACGGCGGTAACGGTCTAATGCTGCTTGTCAACGCGGCAAGTAAGTCGATAAGCGGAGCGGTGGTTATTCCCGGCGCCTACAACGGCGTTTTCACGGAGTCCAAGAATTTCATAGATTGCACCCAGATTACCGGCGTCATCATCCTTGACGGCGCGATAAGCATCTCTACTGACGCGTTCAGGGGTTGTACAAGCCTGACCAGCGTTACTATCCCCGCAAGCGTGAATATCATCGGCGGCAACGCGTTCAAGAACTGCGACAAACTTATCAGTGTTACTTTTCAGGCAAACACTTACAAAAGATTTGACGAAAACGCGTTCCCCGGCGATTTGGCCAAGGTGTTTAAAGCCTCAGGAGGAGGCGCGGGAACCTACACACGGCAGGAAGGACAAGACAACTGGAAAAAGCGTTAGCGTATAGTGTACTGCTGTATAATTCCTCAGTACACACCCATCCCCCTCTACCAGAATACGTCAGTTACAGGAATGGAACAGCGAGGCAAAATATAAAGCCGCCCAGTTCGGCGTCAGGCATTAACAGGAACATTACCCTTTAAAGCGAAAGGCTATTAATGCCTGAGCCATTGTCTAAAAATTCAATGAAAAGTAGCTAAAAGTACACCGCTTTTTTTCTGATTCTGTGTAGTATTTTATACCATAGCAAGAGAATAAACTTTTTGATCTTTGCTATTTGATTTGGAAACCCTCGGCTTTGCCGGTTAAAAAATATACGGAGGAGTTTGATATGAAAAAGAAAGTATTTTTAGGCTTACTGTTACTAACAGTCGGGATGGGCGTGGTTTTCGCGCAAGCTTCAAAAGCAGAACAGCTAGCAGAACAGCTACTATCAATTCAGGGACAAAGAGTTCCTGATAAAGCAGATTTGATTGCGGAGGTTGAAAAAACAATAGAGATAGTTGCGTTTGGGGTAAACGAAGCGGCGCTGGAAAACTGGGTTAAGGACTTACGAGAGAAGACTTCCACATTTGCCAGAGAGGGCACTAAAAAAGATTATGTTTTCAGAAATATTGTTGGGTCAAAAGCCGCAAAGGACGCCGCTATAAACGGCATTGCAGGATTGGCCCCCGATATTATTGTTCCTGCTGTAGTCCCGTTAACGTCGTTATCGACCTGGATGATACAAGCGCAGTTAGCTTACGCGGTTGCGTACACGTACGGGAAGGCGCCGAAAAATCCGAATGAGTTTAAGGCGGATATGTTCATGCTCCTTGCGGGAGAAGATATGGTCAAAGCGGCAGCTAAAGAGGTAAAGTCCCTTACTGCCGCACAGCTTGCGGACGCGGGAAATATTGCGTTTAAAGGGTATTTTAATTCTGCGGAACAAAAAAGGCTTTTTACAAAGATTGCGGAAAAGATGTATGAGAGTGATGCTATGACAACCGTAGAGTTCGTAGTAGATCAATTGGTCGGATTATTGATTGGACCCGTTGGAGCTATTAAGGACGCATATTTTGCATACAATGATATGGAAAAATTCGCCAAAACCGCACAGGCTTATTATTGTGAATTTCCAAAACCAGACGGATATTTTATAAACGGAGGCGGGAAAACTGGAACGGGCGTTGCTCTGCAATTCTATAAAAACGGCACTGTCTCTGTAAGGCCAAGACTTGCGGGCTCTACTGTTGGGGGAAATAATGTAGAGATTATACAGAGTTTGGCGTTAGGCGGCGGGACATACGAGATGGACAAAAAGGGTAATATTAAGATTACCTTTGATGAGGTGTCATGGGAAGGCCAATGGAAAACTCTGTACGGCGGGCGCCCTACAGGACCTACTGCCCCTGGAACTCAAGGCCTGAACTATTCTGAAGTTGAAAACTTATCCAAAAAAACACTTAATGGCAAGCTTACAGGCTATGAAAGTATAGACCTTTCCAATTACTTCCGCAGCGATTCCGGAAGCCATTTCGGAGATTGGTTTCTGGTAACGCCTGTAAAAGACGGCTGGGCAAGCGGTTTTGACTACAGATATTACGGTAAAACGGCTGTTAACACCGACGTAAAGGTGAAATTTGACTCCAAAGGCGGCAGTACGCCCAACCCCGCAAGCGTAACCAGGACTACAAACTCGCTTTACGACGTTAAACTGTTTCCGAAAGTTACAAGATACGGCTACGGTTTTTTGGGCTGGTATACCTATGCTGTCGGCGGAACGTTAATAGAGGATGACACAATCGTGCTTAAAGATAAAGAGCACACTCTTTACGCGCACTGGTATCCTCAAGGCGGTACGATTACTTTCGACCATAACGGCATCGGCGGACCTCCGCTTTATAGGGGGGTAATCTTTGACTCTGTCTATGGCGCCCTGCCGGAAGTTTCCAGAAACGGTTACAAATTTGACGGCTGGTGGACCAAGCCTACAGGCGGGAACAGAGTAACAGAAAAGACAAAAGTAGCTATCGCAGGCAATCACACGCTTTACGCGCACTGGACTCCCGATGCCTCCGCAGGGAGCGCCTCCGCCCAGCCGACTATGGACAAACTGACGTTTGCCGAGAGCGGCAAAGACGGTTATGCGGTTAAACAGGGAAATAAAGATATAGAAGGCGATGTGGTCATTCCCGCTGCCTTCGCCAACAAACCTGTAACAGCTATCGCCTCGGATGCGTTCTCAGGTAACGTAAATATTACCAGCGTTATAATCCCCGCAAGCGTGACAACAATCAACCTTAGAGCCTTCTCAGGTTGTAAGGGCCTAGCCAGCATAACTATCCCCGCAGGCGTGACAACAATCAACGGCAGCGCTTTCAGTAATTGCACAAATCTTACCAGTGTTACTTTCCTGGGAAAAGCTGCTGAAATAAACAACTCCGCATTTCCCGGCGATTTAGCCCTCAAGCACATGGACGGAGGCGCCGGAACCTATACACGGAAACCTGAACAAACCAACTGGACAAGGCTAGGCGCAAGCGCCGCGCCCGGTCAGCCAACGCTGGACAAGCTGACTTTTGTCGAGAACGGTAAAGATGGTTATGCGGTTAAACAGGGAAATAAAGATATAAGCGGCGCGGTGGTCATTCCCGCTGCCTTCGCAGGTAAACCTGTAACTGCTATCGCCTCGGATGCGTTCTCAGGTAACGTAAATATTACCAGCGTTATAATACCCGGAAGCGTGACAACAATCAACCTTAGAGCTTTCTCAGGTTGTAAGGGCCTAACCAGCGCTACCGTTTCCGCAGGCGTGACAACAATCAACAGCAGCGCTTTCAGTAATTGCACAAGTCTTAACAGTGTTACTTTCCTGGGAGAAGTTGCTGAAATAAACAACTCCGCATTCCCCGGCGATTTAGCACTCAAGCACATAGACGGAGGCGCGGGAACCTATACACGGCAAACCGGACAAAACAACTGGTCAAAGCGTTAGCGTATAGTGTACTGCTGCACAATTAGCGGGGAAAAAACCTGCGCTTGACAACGATAAGGCGCAGGTAAAAAATAATTTGAGGAGTATATGAGAAAAATCGTACAAAAGATAAACAACACATGGACGATTGTCAAAAGCAGCCACCCGATTTTTACTGCGGTGTTGATGATTTTGTTCTGCGCGATGCTGTTGGTGCTGACGCTGGCGGGCGTTTTGAAATTGATTGACGGGAACATAAAATATTCCGAAGCGCTTAAAACCATATTTACATACCACACCGGTACGTCCGGAGCCAATAATCCCAATAACGCTATTTTTACCGTGCGCCTGATTGCCATCATTTCGGGAACCTTGTTATTTTCGGGCACTATTATTTCCATCATGACCACCTTTATACGCAATTACATTACCAACCGCGATGGGGCAAAGGGACGTTTGCGTTTGTCAAACCATTTGCTGATTTTATGCTATAACAAGGAAGTCCCCGCGATTTTAGCGGATTTAATGTATAACCCCAGCCACAAAACCGTATTGCTGCTGTCCGACGTGAAAAAGCAGCAGGTATTTGACGAACTGGATGCCACTGTTGCCGCGTTGTACGAAAAACCAAAATATAAAATCAATCTTATCGTGCGTCAGGGAAACCCCGCAAGTTTAAGCGAATTAAAAGATGTCGGTATAGAACGCGCAAACGCGATTTTAATAATGAACAACAACGTAAGCGTCGGCAGCGAGTTGTGCGGAGCGGATTATTTGGGCTGTTTGGACTTGGTATTAAAATTAGGCAATTTCAAGCTGCGCCCGAACGTACCGATAGGGGTTGAAACAAGCACCGAAGAAGCGTCGGACATTATGCGTTCATTACACAAAGACATTCTGGGATTAAGCGATAAACAAATACAGTTTTTCGCTCATGACAAAAAGATCGGGCAATTCATGGCGTTGGCGGTATCTAACCCTGATTTGTGCAATGTGCTGCTGGAACTTTTGTCGTACCGCGGCTGCGAATTTTATCCCATTGACAAAATATCGCGCGAAGAATATTTACAAAACCATTGCGCGGGTATCCCGACCGTAATGTTCAGTGAGAAAATGTACTGCGTTGCAGATGATGAATCCGCCGCGCGGCGCAAACGCGTATATCCGTATAAAACCGAACGAAGGCTGCAAACGTCCAGGACGGGTTTGATCAAACACCCGCTCACGTTATTTGTCATCGGCAAAAACCGCAAGTTCAAGTATTTAATCGAAGCGTTAAAAATGACGCATCCCGATACGGTTATCAACCTTTTTAAAACCGACGATATTCATAATTTTGTTGATACGGTAGTGAAGCAAGGCGACCGCAATTCGGTAGCTGTGGTGTTAAGTGACGATACAGTACCGCCCAAAAGTTATGACGCAAATGTGTTTTGGACTATCATTGAACTGTCGCGCGTGACAAGCATCAACGAACGGCCGTTTAAAATCTTTGCCGAAATTATTGACCCAAAAAATCAGAAAAGTCTTGAGAATTTGAACATTCAGAATTTCGTTGTTTCAACGCAGGTTGTTTCTACCTTTTCCAACAAGTTATTGAACGACGCTAATTCCGTGTATTTTTACGAAGACTTGTTAACGCCGTCAGGTTTTTTCGACATTGATGTTTCGCGCGCGGACGAAATATTTGATATTACGGAAGCTCAAACATTTTCATCGTATGCCGAATTTGTCCACGCGGGCTATTACGGTACGTGCGGAGCGGATACGGCGATTATGCCGTTCGGCATTTATACCGACGCAAAAAATTACATTTTGTTTTGCGCCGAATTGGATAAGA
>Ga0268262_10001954_pt1 | contig 24416 bp, 14 predicted proteins | sample TergutNc150P3_FD_190354 | JGI IMG/M metagenome (GOLD analysis project Ga0268262, IMG submission 190354) | Nasutitermes corniger P3 segment gut microbial community from laboratory colony in Florida, USA - Nc150 P3 (SPAdes) (version 2) | ecosystem: Host-associated > Arthropoda: Insects >...
TTCGCTTCCCGTACCCGGCCCGCTCGCCGCCGAGCAGCACCGAGCCGATGTGCCGCCCGATTTCCCAGTACATCAGGGTGACTTCGCGGTTGGCGTACGCCCCGGCGCGAGACCTGCGATTCTCAATTATATCCGCGACACGCGCAAACAGCGTGTTCTCGTTAACGTGCCCGCTAAGCAGTTCCACCGTTCCGCCACATGATCCAGACACTGCCATTCTAGCACAGAGGCAGAAGCCGAACAGTCTATGGTTGGCTCTTGACCAGTTTAGGTTGGCAAGACCAGCCTGAGAGTCAGGACAGGCCGTTAGAAACAATTGCGGACGTCGGCTGCACATTTCCAAGAGGAGTCCAGGGAGCACCACGCCGCCCTTCTGTGCCTCCTTCGCGCTAAGGTTGAGGGGAGCGTTGGGATATACATCTAGCATTATCGTGTATCTAGCTTCAATTCTTGACAGGCCGAGTGCGGAGAGCGCCGCTTTGTCCGGCGAAAATTCAAAAAACGGGTAGTCCGAAGGCCCGTGCCATCGAGAAATGTCGGTCGTGCGTGACTTTCGGGTCACCGCGCCACAATGGGGCAACGCTCACTCATTTCCGCCGTGTGACGGCGGAAACGGATTGGCGGTTTATTCGGTTTGGGCGGCTATGTGGCTACTCCCAAAGAAAATATTTACACGAAACAATAGTTTTTTCATCCTTTTTTTCAGGCTTTTCAGAAAAAACGTGGAACTCTTTTGATTACAGCAATTTAATGTCCAATCAGTGCATTTCGCCTTGCCTCACTGCCGCCAATTTGGTGGCCTGAAGCTTCTTCCGCCCATCTTGGAATTGTCTGATTTTATTGAAATTCGCTTGGATTGGGCTGGAGCCCGACCACCGTGGTTCCAAGTCCACGTATTTCCACGCAGGTTCACGAAACATCTGTCCACGAACTAGAACATGGCAGCCGTTTCGCCCAATATTTTAGGCATTCTCCAAGCCAGACCTGGCATGCCAGTCGTTTGCTTCCGCCGTCACACGGCGGAAACGGATTGGGTTCATTTCTGCCGCCCGCAGGGCGGCGAGCTTGCCCCAGCGAAGGGCTTTTCACGCGGCAACAACGCCTCATCATCGCCCAACGCTCAATCCGCCATAAACATAGCGCGGCACAGCCGAATCAGAACGAAGGTGAGCGAAGGCAAAATGCCCATGCCGCCAAAACCCGCCAATGTGTTGCAAAGGCACAAGTTGGGGTCTCGCGTATTCGGAGCGCAAGCGCAGAATACCGAGAGTTCTTACCCTAATCCCTAACCCTTGGCCCCTGACACCTATTCCATACGGAGTTCACCCATGAAAAAATCTCTACTCTCCCTAGCATCGGCCATCCTGGCCCTTGCGCTAGGCTTTCTCTCCTGCGGGGGGCCAGACGCGCCGGACGCTGGCGGGCCAATAAAGATAGCCGTCCTCACGCCCTTCCCCACTGGCACAACTGCCAATGCTGCTGTGGACATCAAATACGAGGCCACGCCCAGCGGCGGGGCCTCAATAGCCCAAGTGTCCTATTCAATAAACGGCGGTGCAGAAGAATACATCTATCTGGCTGGCGGCAACGGCGTCACGCCGAAAGGGACACTGGGCGCTGCTAGGGTCATGCTGGCGCCGGGCGAAAACCACGTGGTCTTCATGGCAAAAGACAGCGTAGGCAATTCGGCCACATTCAATGTCGCCAACTCCCCCACATTCGACTTCGGCACCGTCCCCTACCGCAGCGGTGAGCACCTTGTATCGCCAAGCACAGAGGGGGCAGCCCAATACATCGCTAACTGCATAGTGGTAATAGCCAAGTACGGCGCGACAGACGACCAAGTGGCCAACGCCGCCAAGACCATAAATGGCTCCATAGTTGGCCAGGCGAACCCCGTGGGCATGTACTGGCTGCAAGTGCCAGGCCAGCAGACCGAGGCCCAATTGAAAGCCCTCTGCGACCAGCTCAAAGCCAAGCACCTCAACCTTTTTTATGCTGCGGCATTAGACACGCTGATACCAATAGACCCTCCCAAGCCAAGCGACCCAAGGCAAGGTGCCTCCGTGTCCGCCACCGCCTATACAAACGACCCTTGGTGGAACGGGGACAAACAGTGGGGCCTGACGGCGATGAACGTCCCAGACGTGTGGCAGGCGTACAAAGGCAAGCTGTATGACACAAAAGTGGGCGTGGTTGACGGTGGCTTCCTTATCACGCACGAGGATCTGCAGTTACAGGCAAGCAACATATACGGCGGCAGCGTCACCATAAACCACGGCACCCACGTCATGGGCACCATAGGAGCCATCCACAACAATGGCAAGGGCCTAGCGGGTGTGATGGACGCAAAGAGGGGTTCACTATACGGCTACGATATCTTTTCGTTTGGTTCGGGTGCTCTCGCTGGCTTGGGCTGGACAGTAGCCAATGGCGCAAAGGCAGTCAACTTCAGCATAGCCACCCCCAACTACCCTTATAACCCCGGGAATGACGCACTCTATTCCGGAGCACTGCGAAACCTGCTGGACAAGGGCTATGACTTTGTGGTTGTCCAGGGTGCCGGAAATGACGTGCACGACGTAATTCTCTCTGGCCTCTTCGCGCACGTAACAGACCCAGCACTGCGCCAGAGGATAATCACAGTGGGCGCAGTGGACAGCGAATACCAGATGGCCTCATTCACCTGCTACGGACCACTGGTTGATGTCGTGGCCCCAGGCGTAAACATCTACAGCAGCGTGGCGGAAAGCGATTCGTCATATGCTTCTTACCAAGGTACCTCAATGGCAGGGCCCCACGTCACGGGCCTAGCCGGCTTGGTGTATTCCGCAGACCCTGGCCTGACTGGGGACAAGGTAAAACAAATCATCGTTGATTCCGCAAAAGCGAGCGGCCGCACTATCGTTGACACTAGGTCATCTGTCCCTCCAAGCGAGAGGCTGACTTATTACTTCCCCAACGCCAAGGCAGCAGTTGACAAGGCCATTGGCAGTGGCAATGTCCTCGTTGAGGGCGTGACACTGAATAAGACCTCGACCAGCCTCGGCGTAGGCGCAACGGAGACCTTAATTGCCACAGTTGCGCCCAGCAACGCCGCCAATAAAAACGTCACCTGGGACAGCAGCGACCCCACCAAAGCCTCGGTGAGCAACAATGGCGTCGTCACTGGAGTGGCCGCTGGCACAGCCACAATCACAGTCAGGACCAACGACGGCGGCAAGACGGCCACTTGCGTAGTGACAGTGGCCGCTGGCGGCAGGGTGCCTGTCACAAGCGTTTCCCTGAATAAAACGTCAACGACTGTATTCAAAGGCACCCCGGAAACTCTAACCGCCACTGTTCTGCCAAGCAACGCCACAAACAAGAGCGTCACTTGGTGGAGCTCCGACACCGAGGTTGCCACTGTGAGCAACGGCATCGTGACGGGCAGGGCCAACGGCGCGGCGATGATCACGGCCACCAGCCAAGACAGCGGCATGGTCGCCGCCTGCAGCGTGACTGTCTATGTCCCCGTCACTAGCGTTAGCATAGACAAATCATTGACCGTCTCTCTTGGCTGGAGGACTGCCCTTCCGCCGGTCACAATCCAGCCACGGGACGCCACCAACAAGAACGTCACTTGGTCAAGCAGCAACACGGCAATTGTGGAGGTGAATGGCAATGGGGTCGTTATGGGCAAGGCCACCAGCACGGCGATAATAACCGTCACTACTGAAGATGGCGGCTACAAGGCCACCTGCGAGGTGACAGTCAGCGCCTCGCCCAAAGCAACAACCGTATCGGCTGGCGAGGGACACACGTTCGCCATCATGTCCGACGGCAGCCTCCTGGCTTGGGGAAGCAATGGTGCTGGCCAGCTCGGCCTCGATGACAATGCCGATAGAAACGCCCCTGTCCGCATGGGTACGGCAAATGACTGGGCGGCTGTGTCGGCGGGAGCTAAATTTTCGATAGCACTCAACACAGACGGCAGCCTCTGGGCTTGGGGAAGCAATGACTCCGGCCAGCTCGGCGATGGCACCAACACAAATAGAAACGCCCCCGTCCGCGTGGGCACGGCAAATGACTGGGCGGCTATGTCGGCGGGAGCCAACTTTTCGATGGCACTCAAAAGTGACGACAGCCTCTGGGCATGGGGAAGCAATGACTCCGGCCAGCTCGGCCTCGGCGACAATGCCAATAGAAACGCCCCCGTCCGCGTGGGCACGGCAAATGACTGGAAGGCTGTGTCGGCGGGAGCTGACTTTTCGCTTGCCCTCAAGAAGGACGGCAGCCTCTGGGCATGGGGGAATAACGGCTACGGCAAGCTCGGCCTCGGCAACAATACAAATAGAAATGCCCCCGTCCGCGTGGGTGCGGCCACCGACTGGGAGGCGGTGTCGGCCGGCCGTTTCAACGCGATTGCCCTCAAGTCCGGTGGCAGCATCTGGGAGTGGGGAGCTGTTAATTGGAGCACCACCCCCGTTCGCGTGGGTACGGCCAATGACTGGAAGGCGGTGTCGGCTGGTGGTTACCAATGCTCGTTCGCCCTCAAGAAGGACAATAGCCTATGGGCTTGGGGAAACAGTAGTTCTGGCCAGCTCGGCCTCGGCAACGACGATACATTTCGAAGTGCCCCCGTCCTAGTTGGCGCGGCCAAGGACTGGGCGGCTGTGACGGCGGGCCAGTACTACACGCTTGCCATCAAGATAGACGGCAGCATTTGGGCTTGGGGAAGCAATGGCAACGGCCAGCTCGGCGTTGGCGATGAAATAGGCCGGAACGTCCCAACCTTGGTGGGCCCGCTGCCTGTGCCGACCATCTCCGTCACAAATGTCACGCTGAACAAGGCTTCCACTACCATCGCCGTCGGGGGTACAGAGACATTAGTTGCCGCTGTAGTACCCAGCTATGCCACAAATAGTAACATTATTTGGTCTAGCAGCAATGAATCAGTGGCCACCGTCTCTAGTGACGGAGTGGTGACCGGCGTAGGCGTTGGCCCGGCAACGATTAAGGCTGCCAGTGCAGCGGACAGCACCAAGTTTGCGACCTGCGCCGTTACAGTTAGTCTTGCGTCCGTTTCTATTTCCGCATCCCCCAAGGCTCTCTTCGTAAATGGCACCGCCCAATTGCAGACAAGCGTGGTCGGGCTTTCCAACACAGCCGTCACTTGGTCTGTACCACCTGGGCAGGGGACTATAACCTCGGCGGGACTCTACACTGCCCCCGCCACGCCCCCATCCGGCGATGGTGTGGTAACAATAACCGCAACCAGCGTCGAGAATACAAGCATAAGCGGCCAGGCCAAGATACTCATCAGGCCCATGAGCTTCGCCAACTTCGATGGCAACACCAAGACCAACCCGCAACTGCTTGACTTGGCAAACGCCTTTGGCTCCACCGCAAAGGCCGACCTAGACAAGTACGACATAAACGGCGATGGGAAGGTTGACGACGAGGACTTGGCGATGCTGTTTAAGGCGATGGGCTGGTGAATGCAGTTACAAGTTACAAGGTACAAGTTACAAGTGGCCGCCCTGCGGGCGGCAGAATTGGCGCGGCAAAGCCGCATCAATACGTATCCCTAGCCCCTAGCACCTAACCCTAAAGAGGTTCACATGAAAAACACAACCATTTCCCTGACAGCCGCCACCCTAGCATTAGCTGGCTTCCTAGCCTGCGGCGGGGGCGGGGGCGACAAGCCAGCACCGCTTGCCACCAAGCTGGACTACACAGACCCGTCCGGCGGCACGGGCTACAGGTTCGTGAAAGACGCGGGGCGGAGCACAAACACTAAATTAGTGCTTGAACTGCGGGGCCCAGCCTCGGAAATGGGGCGCGGCGTTTCGTTCAGCGTCACGTCAGACGCGGCAAAGGCCAGCTTTGCCAAGGTTGAATCGTCCGACCCTGAGTACGCGCAAAACGCGGCCTTCGACCTTGGCTCGACAGAACCCAAGCTGTTCAAGGGGGTACTGGACGGCAGCGCATTGAGGGTGTCCGTAGTCCAGAAGGGCGCCGCGGCCACGGCCAAGCCCCTCGACAACGCGCTTGTCCGCATAGCCCTAGAGATGAAGCCAAGCGTCCCCCAAAACACGAGCATAACCTTTACGGCCTCTGACGCAAAGGCCCTGCCTGCCAGCGGCGGCTCACAGCCCATAACCATAGCTGTGGGAGTGGTGACGGCGAAGTAATACAAGTTACAAGACGAAAAACCCTGCTACATGCGGCTTTGCTTCTGGCATTTATCGCATTGGCAATAGGACGCGATATAACACAAATGTAACCGACAATAGCCGAATCAAGGCGAAAGTGGCGCGGGCATTGGTTGCGCGATGCGGATTGGTTGCCTATATTTGGGGTATAGCCAAAGGATAGAGCCATGAAGCTGACCCACCCCACCATACACTCCATATCCATCGACGGCAACGAATACCGCGCCGCCGATGGCGTGTTTGACCTGCCAGACAGCGCCGTGGAAATTGCCATGACTTGGTTTGGATTTACGGAAGCGAAAAGAGGGCGAGTCAAACGGGCCAAGGCAGACGGCCCCCCAAGCGCCAAGGCCAAGCCGCGCAGCCGCAAGCCCAAACCCAAGCCACAGGGCGGAGAGATGAACGGAGGAATGAACTTGGCTGTTAGTAGCAGCTATTCACTGACACCCACTTTTAGCTTTTCGGGGCCGGGCTTCGGCGGCTTGGCTCGTCCATTACCGGGGCATGATACCGTTTACCGGTTGCAAGGTCCAAGTTACAAGTTGGAAACCGTTGCTGCAAGCGATTTTGCGTCTGATATTCACCGTAATGACGATAGGATTGGGCATGAAACATTCACAGATGCCCGGCCGTGCGCCCTGCGGGCCCGTCGCGCCCGTTGGGTTCGCGGCGGGGTCATCCGCCCGGCGCCATCTACCGCGCCAAGCAATCCTGTTGCGCGGTATGGGTACCCGACGGGGCCATCCCCTGGCGCGTGTCTGAGGTAGGCGATACGGGCGGAAACAGGGCTTCGTTCAGCGCCACGCGCCCATTCCGCCATCAAAAAATTAACGCGGGCGCAAGCCCGCCGCCACAATTGTCAATTGTCCATTGTCAATTGGAACGGCGCGGCGCAGCGGCACCTAGCCCCTGACCCCTGAAACCTGATCCCTCGCCCGGTGGGGTTGTTCGCCTGGCGCGTATCTTTCAACCTCGGGTTCAAGGCGTGGCAGCTTGGCTCGTGCGGTGCCGTGTGGTGGAGCCCTTGCATCCTATTTAACTGGGGGGCTGCTCTGTGCCCGCTCGCTGGCGTTCGCGGATACTGCCGCGTGCCCCCCAGACCCCCATGCGGCGCGCGGGAACGGACGGATGCACGGAGATGGCTTCGATTGGCGGGCGGATGCATCAACATGGCTCCGAGGTAGGCGATACGGGCGGGAACAATGCTCCGTCCGGTGCCACGCGCTCATTCCGCCATAACCATCAACGCCGCGCAGCGGCATCAATACTTATCCCTGACCCCTAACCCCTGAAACCTGACCCCTCGCCAACAAGCGGCAGGTTGACACGCAAAGTTTCCAGCAAAATCAAGCTGATTTCAATAGAAACACAAAAAATGTGTAAAAAATTGTTTATTTATACATAAAAATGTGTACAATAAACTTTGTTTCACGCAAAAAACGTGTAACTCTCATTTTTGGAGGGGCGTGTTGGAAAGAATAGCACTGAAAAAACTTGCGGCTTGGAAGGTGTCGAGCGGCAGAAAGCCGCTGGTGCTGAGGGGCGCCAGGCAGACAGGCAAGACTTGGCTGATGAAGGAGTTCGGCAGGCTCCACTTTGAAAGCGCGGCTTATTTCAACTTTGACGAGGAAGAAAGGCTGGAGTCCATCTTTGAAGCAAACAAAGACCCATTGAGGATAATCGAGCTACTGGGGCATCTGCGGGGCAAAAAAATTTCGAGTTCTGGCGATTTGATAATATTGGACGAAATACAAGAGTGTCCGGCTGCCCTGAACAGCCTAAAATATTTTTGCGAGGCTGCGAGCGACTACCACGTCGTTTCGGCGGGGAGCTTGCTGGGCACAATGCTGGCGCAGCCCAAGTCTTTTCCCGTTGGCAAGGTTAATTTGCTCGATGTGCGCCCGATGCTATTCGACGAATTTCTGCAAGCGGTGGATGCAGCCCTGTACGGCTACTATTCTTCCATTGAGAGGGGCCGCAAGATTGAAGCGATCTTCCATCAAAAGCTGCTGGAAGCGTACGGCCAGTACCTGATTATTGGCGGAATGCCCGAGTGCGTTTCAACGTGGGCGCAGACGAGGGACCCCGCCAATGTGCAGCGGGCGCAGGGCGAGCTTGTCTCTCTGTACGAGTACGATTTTTCAAAGCACAGCGGCAAGGTCAACGCAGGGCGAATTTTGCTGGTGTTCAGAAGCATAGCCCCCCAGCTCGCCAAGGACAGCGGAAAGTTCATGTACGGCCACGTGAAGGGCGGGGCCAGAGCCAGGGAGTTTGAAGAGTCCATAGAGTGGCTGGCATCCGCAGGGCTGGTCATCCGCACGTTCAACTTGGCCAGGCCAGAGCATCCGCTTGGGGCCTTTGAGCAGCGCAGCCACTTCAAGCTGTATTTGCTGGACGTTGGGCTGCTGAAGCAGATGGCGGGGGTCGCCAGCGAAGCCATACTCTTGAAGTCGGACTATCTATTCAAGGGCGCGCTGACAGAAAACTTTGTCTTGCAGCAGGTCAGGGACGAGTACGACCATGCCCCCTGCTATTACGCCCAGCCGGGAAAGGGCGAAATTGACTTTTTGGTGCAGGATGGCTTGGATGTAATCCCCATAGAAGTCAAGTCGGGCGAAAACAAAAGGGCGGCCAGCTTCAAGAATTACTTGGACAAACGCATGCCAAAAAAGGCCATTCGGTTTTCAAAGCTGGAGTACGAAATAAACAGTAGGTTTACAAACATCCCTTTGTATTTGGCGGGAAGGGCAAGGGAATTGACGTGAAAACTGCCTCGCCGAGCTAAATTTGGACTTATTGGACAGAGGGTGGCATTTTGATATAATAAGTTTCCACCAAAGGGGGTACCACAATGAACCTAAATCCACTGCTCGCTATTCTGCTCTTGGCCGCATGGCACCAAGAGCCGGCCCAGAATAAGGATCAGCCCAAGCAGGCTCCCGCCAAAGAGGCGGCGCTTGACTCAATCAAGAATGCGACGCCGGTGAACGCCGAAAAGTTTGCGACGCCCACCACCGTCACGCCACAGTCCGGCACCCAGCAAGCGGCCGGTGCCAAACCCCAAGCAAGCCCTAAGCCCCAGGCAAATCCCAAATCCCAGGCAAGTTCCAAACAAGCGGCCAAGCCCGCTGTACAACAACAGGTTGTGGTGAATTTGAGCGAGGCAGAGAAGAAAGCCACGGCCCTCTACCAAGCAAACGCAAAGTTCCAAGAGGAGCTTGCCAAGCGCAGACAGATCATCTCCGTATATGGCATAGAAAACCCAGAAGCCGCGCTGGCCGAGCTACAGGCGGGCAACGAGCGCTTTGTCGGCACTGGGCGCGTGAGGACTCTCTTGGCTTCACAAGATGCCAGCCTGCGCGAATCCCTTTCCAAGGGGCAGGCCCCCTTTGCCGTCCTAGTCACTTGCTCTGATTCCCGCGCCACGGACAGCTTCGTCTTTGACCAAGAACTGGGCAGGCTTTTTTCCATCAGGTCGGCTGGCAACAGCCCTGACATCCTTGGGATAGCCAGCGTAGAGTACGGCGTCGAGCACTTGGGCTCAAAAATTGTCATCATCCTTGGCCACACCTCCTGCGGCGCCATCAGTGCCGTAGCTGATGCGAAAGACGAGCACATGCACGGTAATTTCCATATTTTCCAAGAAGTCATGGATGGCCTGCTGAGTTCGACGATTAGGGACCCCAACGAGTCCGAGCAAGACTACAAAATCCGCTTGGCCAAGGTGAACGCCATTCGCCAGGCCAAGTCAGTTTATGATAAGAGCCCCGTCCTACGCGAATCCATCGAGCAAGGCAAGATTTGGCTGGTGCCTGCCATACACGACATAGCCAGCGGTAAAGTCACATTCTTTGAGCCAGTGGGTAAGTAGCCTATTAGCGCAAGTAAACAAACAATTTAACAATTGCGCGGCTCCAACGTGGGCCGCCAATGGCTCTGCGTATCAAACAGGGCGATGGGAAGGGCATGGACACAAACGCATTTCGCCGCATAGGCCATGAGCTGATAGATTGGGTCGCCGACTACAGGGAGCGCATCGAAACGCTGCCAGTGATGAGCCGGGCAAAGCCGGGAGACGTCAGGGCTAAGATTCCCAAAGAGCCCCCACAAAAGGGAGTCGGCTTGGAAGGGCTTGGGCGGACGCTGGACGAAGTGGTGATGCCCGGCATAACCCATTGGACCCACCCCGGCTTCTTTGGGTATTTCCCCTCGAACACCGACTTGGCCTCTGTTCTCGGCGACTTGGTGGCCTCTGGGCTGGGCGTTCAGGGAATGAGCTGGGTCACGAGCCCAGCGGCCACAGAAGTGGAAGAAGCCGTCATGGGCTGGCTGAGGCAGATGCTGGGGCTGCCCGAATCCTTTTCGGGCGTTATACATGACACAGCCAGCACTGCCACTTTCTGCGCCCTGCTTTGCGCCAGGGAGCGCACCACCGGCTTTAGCCAGAATCGAGGCGGGATGCAGGCCGAAGCGTCGCCCCTCACAGTGTACGCATCAGACCAGGCCCACAGTTCCGTGCCCAAAGGGGCACTGTTGGCTGGCTTTGGGCGCGAACACCTGCGCCTGCTTGAAACAGACAAAGACCACGCTATGAGGCTGGATCTGCTAGAGGCCGCCATCCAGGCCGACCTTGACGCGGGCATGCGCCCTTGTGCGCTTGTTGCGGCAATCGGCACTACTGCGACCACCGGGCTAGACCCACTGGCAAAGATGGCGGAGCTGGCAAAGCGATATGGCCTCTGGCTGCACGTTGACGCTGCAATGGCTGGTACGGCTATGACCTGCCCCGAATACAGGTGGATGTGGGAGGGCATTGAGCATGCCGACAGCATAGTGACTAACCCCCACAAGTGGATGGGCGTGGGCTTTGACCTGACGGCCTATTTCGTGAAAGACCCGCAGCACTTGATCCGCGTGATGGGTACAGACCCAAGCTATTTGAGGACGGCCTTTGACGCAGAAGTGAACAATTTTAGAGACTGGGGCATCCCCTTGGGCAGGCGCTTCCGGTCGCTCAAACTGTGGTTTCTGATACTGGATCGCGGAGTAGAGACCATTCAGGAACTCGTCAGGCGCAACGTGTCCTATGCAGCTTGGCTGGCCGCCCAGATAGATTCGGCCCCAAACTGGCAGCGCATGGGCCCAGCGCACTTGCAGACGGTTTCGTTGAGGCATGTCCCACCTAGTATCAGTGGCAACGAAGAAGCACTTTCCGCCCACAACCTAGCTCTCGCCGATGCCATAAACGCGGCTGGGAGACAATTCGTCACAACGGCCATGGTAAAGGGCCAAAGGCTGATCCGCGCCTCAATAGGCGCCCAGGCGACAGAGATGAGGCACGTAGAGGGCCTGTGGGAAGCGCTGCAAAAAGCGGCTGCCGAAATCAAGTAGTTTGTTACAATCATTTAAGCCTCAAGCAAAACACCGGTTGAGCAAAGGCCCATTGTCCACCATCCACACATTGGAGATGCCATGAATTGGAAACACGCAGCAACCACTGTCATGCTGGCCGCGCTTATGAGCGTAGGCTGCGGAACGAACAGCCCCACAAGTGTGGCCAAGCAATTCTTTGTGGTCATCGAGAAGGGGGACGTAAGTTCATACAACAAAGTGATGACCCCCGAGACTGCTCAAACAGTAGCTGTGTTTGGAGAAAAGCTCAAACAATCTGTCGCCGTAAAAGGCGGAATCAAAAGCATGAAAGAAACTATCAACGGAGATAAGGCCATTGTTGAAGTGACCTTCAAAGACGGCTCTAAAGAAAACCTAGACCTTGTCAAAGTGGATGGTAAATGGAAGGTGGATGCAGGTAAAAAGTAACTTTGGTGAGTAGGCCCAAAAGAATTGCGTCAATCGCAGCGTTAGCGTTTTTGGCAATCTTTGGGGGGCTATGCGCTTATATTATGGTGCCAAGCGGCAGCCCCGTTCCGACACATAAGGTGGATGAGCTTCTCAGTTTTGCCAAAGACGGGGACGTTATCTGCCGCCTTGGAGACAGGCTGTGGTCTCACGCGCTGAAAGACTTTTCTGTTGAAGACAGGCGATATTCGCATGTGGGGATAATAAGGATCAACAGCGGCAGGGCCACAGTCATACATGCAGAGGGGACGACAGAGCAGGGAAGTGGCTTCGTCAAAGAAGAGGCGTTTGAAGATTTCTCTGCAATCGCAAGGGCAATCGGGATTTATAGAATAAAGGACATGGACGGGGGCCTTGTATCAGACGCGGCATCTGAATACCTTGGTACTCCATTCGATTGGCAGTTTGACAGCGGAGATGACTCGAAACTGTATTGCACAGAATTGCTCTATGTGGTGTTGAAGCGCCTGAAACCATCGCTTGGGCTGAAAAAGGTTTATGTAAGGGCGGTGGGCAAGGAGGTCATCCCCCTTGAATCTATTTCGCGCTCTGACGATTTTTCGGAAATATATTATCTTGCCGCCGCAAAGTGATAGCCATTTTTTGTTCAATGCAGTAGCCATTGTTTGCCAAACTGAGTTCGGATGACCGGAGCTTGGCATGAATCCATAGTAAACTTACCGGTAGAGCTTTTCGTATAGCTGCTGTACCGTCGCCGACAGGTGTCGAGCGGACTTTAACCTTTTTGGAGCAACCATGAACTGGAAACACACACCGACCATCCTCCTGCTGGCCGCAGGGGCATTCGCGCAGGCGCAATCGCCGCTGCTGCTGAGGCTGCCAGCCTTGAGCAAGGACAACATCGTATTTTCCCATGCGGGCGACTTGTGGTTAGTGGGCAGGGGTGGCGGCGACGCTAAAAGGCTGACCACGGGCATCGGCACCGAGTCCAGGCCCTATTTTTCCCCTGATGGAAGCATGATAGCTTTTTCGGGCGACTACGAAGGCAATACCGACGTCTATATAGTGCCAGCGACCGGGGGCGTGCCAAAGCGCCTGACCTACCACCCCGGTGGCGACTTGGTGCAGGGCTGGACACCAGACGGCAAGGTTATTTTTTCGTCGCCGCGCTACAGCCAAGCCAACGGAAGAACGCAGCAGTTGTTCACCATGTCGCCCAATGGCGCATGGCCAGAGTTGGTGCCGCTGCCGATGGCCAGCCACGGCTCTTTTTCTCCAGACGGAAAGTTTTTGGCCTACGAGCCAGTTGGCAGGGCCTTCGAGGCGTGGAAGCGCTACAGGGGCGGGCGGGCGTCCTATATATGGATAGCCGATCTGAAAGATTCCAGCGTCGTGAAGATCCCCCGCACCGACAGCAACGACTTTAACCCAATGTGGATAGACAACAAGGTCTATTTCTTGTCGGACCGCTCCGAAAGCAAAGGCCCTATCACGCTCTATGCCTATGACAGAGGCACAAAGCAAGTGGAGCAGGTCATCAAGAATACTGGCCTAGACTTTAAGAACGCCAGCGCTGGCCCTGGGGCCATTGTCTATGAGCAGTTCGGGTCTATATTCCTTTACGACTTGGCTACAAAGCAGAGCAAGGCAGTCAACATAACCCTGAATGGCGACATGCCAGGCGTGAGGCCGCGCTTTGAATCGCTGTCTGGCCGCATATCCGGCTACGATGTTTCCCCAAATGGCGCCAGGGCCGTCTTTGAGTCTAGGGGCGAGATATTTACGGTTCCGGCAGAAAAGGGCAGCACTAGGAACATGACAGGCACGCCAGGCGTGATGGAGCGCGACCCCCAGTGGTCTTCTGACGGCAAATCCATAGCCTATTTTTCAGACGCCAGCGGCGAATACGCCCTGCACATAAAGGCCCAGGACGGCGCGTCGGCCCCCAAGGTGATCAACTTAGAGCCCAGCTTCTATTACGGCCCAACCTGGTCGCCAGACTCCAAAAAGATAGCCATGATGGACAAGAGATCCAACGTCTGGCTTGTTGACATAGAAAAGGGCAAGGCCGAAAAATTGGACACATTCCAAAAGGGCGGGCGCTCGGAATTGGCATGGTCGCCTGACAGCCAGTGGATCGCATACTCCAAGCCCTTGGCCAATAGTTACAGCGCCATCTTTGTCTGCAACATGCAGACGCGCAAGGTCAATCAAATAACAGATGGCCTAAGCGACGCCGAAAACCCGCAGTTCGACCGCTCAGGGAAGTACCTGTACTTCACTGCCAGCACAAACATTGGCCCTACGCTTCAGGGCTTCGACATGAATTCGTATCCCCACAATCAGACAAGAAGCGTGTATTTGGCTGTCCTAAAGAAGGGTGAGCCTTCGCCCTTGGCCCCCGAGAGCGACGAGGAAAAAGTCGGCGATGGCGCAGCGGCTGATTCAAAACCAGCGGCCCCAGAGGGCGGGCAGGGAAGGCAGTCTGGGCAGAGGGCGGACGCAAAGTCGGCAGACGCAAAAGCAGCGGACGCGAAGCCATCGAGCGAAACTGTAATAGACTTTGACGGCTTGGGCCAGCGAATATTGTCCCTTCCAATCACAAATAGGAATATTTTTGGCTTGGCTGCGGGCAAAGCCGGGATCCTCTTTGTCGCGGAGAGCGGCGGAGAAGGAGGCCGGGGCGGCGGGTTCACTTTGCAAAAATACGACCTGAAAAAGCGCAAGCTGGACAAGGTTACGGACGGCTTACAGGGCTGGGTTCTTTCCGCCAACGCGGACAAGGCGCTGTTCAGGGTGCAGGGGGGCTGGGTCATAGCTGCCGCCGAGCAGGGCCCCAAGCCGACGGACACACGGCTGAACATGAACGAAATGGAAGCCAGGGTTGACCCAAAGGCCGAGTGGGCGCAGATGTATAAAGAAGCGTGGCGCATCGAGCGCGACTTCTTCTATGACCCAGGGCACCACGGGCTCAACCTCAAAGACGCAGAGAAGCGCTATGCACAGTACCTCGATGGCCTTAACAGCAGGGCCGACTTGAACTACCTCTTCCAAGAGATGCTTGGCAACCTGACAGTGGGCCACCTCTACGTGCAGGGCGGCGACATGCCATCCGTGAGGGGCGTCCCAGGCGGCCTGCTGGGCGCGGATTTCAAGGTCGAAAATGGCCGCTACCGCTTTTCCAAGATATATAACGGCGAAAACTGGAACCCCAACCTGAGGGCCCCTCTCACCGAGCCAGGCTCGGAAGTCAACGTCGGCGAGTACCTGCTGGCCATCAACGGCGTTGACGTTACAGACAAGGTGAACCCCCATCAGTTGCTGGAGAACAAATCGGGCAAGCAGGTTGTCCTGCGCGTAGGGCCGGACCCCAAGGGCCAGGGCGCCAGAAACGTCACCGTTGTCCCCGTGGCCAGCGACAGCGGCCTTCGCAACTTGGACTGGATAGAGTCCAACCGCCGCTATGTCGCCCAAGCAACGGGCGGGAAGCTGGCGTACGTCTGGCTGCCCGACACGGGGCAGGGCGGCTACACCAACTTCAACCGCTACTGGTTCGCCCAGCTCGACAAAGACGGCGCGGTGATTGACGAGAGGTTCAACGGCGGCGGCAGTGCAGCCGACTACATCATTGACTACCTGAAGAAGCCGATCTACAGCTATTGGGCTGTGCGCGATGGCGAGGACATGCGGCAGCCGTTTGGCACGATGCCTGGCCCCAAGGCCATGCTCATCAACGAGCACGCGGGCAGCGGCGGCGACTACATGCCTTGGCTGTTCAGGCGCAACGGCCTGGGTCCCCTCATCGGCAAGCGCACCTGGGGCGGCCTGATAGGCATAGGCGGCTACCCGACCCTCATGGACGGCGGCTCGGTGACGGCTCCCCACTTCGCCTTCTATTCGCCCGAGGGCAAGTTCGGCATCGAGAACGAGGGCGTGGCCCCCGACATCGAAGTTGACCTAGAGCCAAAGGCATGGCGCGAAGGCAAGGACACCCAGTTGGATAAGGCGATTGCCGAAGTCATGGCGGCGCTAGCCAAGAACCCGCCCGTCAAGGTGAAGAGGCCACCGTACCCCGTTTACAATAAGTAGGGCCTTTTGCAAAATCATCCTAGCACTCATCGAAGTCGCCTAGGGGTCTGGGGAGTAGCGAAGTGCGGACTCGCATGCGAGGCCGTGCTGAGCGAATCCCCAGTTAGCATTCGGAAAGCTTTTCCAAGCCTTGGTGCTAAACGAAACAGGCCGTAGGGCCTTTACCCCATGCACAAGCGGCGCATGACCGCGCCGCGTGTCCAATCGGCATAAACATGGCGCGGCGCAGCCGCATCAGAACGAAGGCGAGCGGAGGCAAAACGTACATGCCGCCAAAACCTGCCAACGTGCTGCAACGGCCCACGTTGGGGTCTCGCGTATCCGGAGCGCAGCGCAGGATACCGAGAGAATTGCCGCGTCAGCGGCTCCTAGCCCCTGACCCCTAGTCCCTAACCCCTATCTAGACTTAGACTACGGACGCTCTTGTGCGGCCTCTTGTACCTTGTAACTTGTACCTGATATAATATGCGTTTCGGGCAAAATGTATTGTTAGCTAGGGTGGGGTGTCGTTGGGCATTTTAGGTTCTGCGTTTTCAAAGATAAAAAAGGGGCTGCAAAAGACCCAGGAGCTGGCCCTTGCGCCCATTCAGCACCTGTTGGGCGCGGGAAGGCTGAGCGACGCGCAGCTTTTAGAGCTTGAGGACATGCTACTCCAGGCCGACCTTGGCGCAAGCGCTACGGAAAGGCTAATGGAAAAACTGCGCGCCGAGATGCGCCAGCGGGGAGAAATTGACGCAAGGGCGGTACTCAAAGAGGAACTGCTGAAAATCATCGGCCCTGCAAAAGCCAGCCCTCTGGAGCCAAACGATGCAATAGGAACCCAGGTGATATTGCTAGTGGGCGTAAATGGCGCGGGCAAGACAACCACGCTGGGCAAGCTGGCGGCCCACTTGAAGGACGAAGGGCAAAGCGTGTTGGTTGTCGCCGGCGACACATTCAGGGCCGCCGCCATAGAGCAACTGGAACTATGGGGCCAAAGGGCGGGGGTTCCCGTTCTTTGCAGCCAGATGGGGGGCGACCCAGCGGCCATAGCCTTTGACGGCGCCACATCCGCAAAGGCCAAGGGGCTTTCGTGGGTGCTGGTTGACACGGCGGGAAGGCTGCACAACAAGGACAACCTGATGCGCGAACTAGACAAGATGCGTCGGAGCCTGCAAAAGGCCCTGTCAGGCGCCCCGCACAGAGTTTTTCTTGTTCTGGACGCGACCACTGGCCAAAACGGGCTGCAACAGGCCCTCGCATTCAAACAGGCAGCCGGGGTGACAGACCTCGTGATAGCCAAGCTGGACGGCAGCGCCAAGGGGGGCGCGGTGGTTCCGATACTGGAAAAAATGCAGCTTCCCATCGCATTCGTGGGCGTGGGCGAGCAGATGGGCGACTTGGTTCCATTCGACCCAGAGGCTTTCGTTGAGGGGCTTCTCAGTGCCTGAACTCTGCGCGGAAATGGCTTGGCAGATAGCCACGGGCGGCCCTTGGCCGGAGCCGTCCCAATATGCGGGGGACGAGCGCGTCATGGCGCAAGCGATTAAGGGCAGCTTAGAAGGCATTGGGCTATCCAGCCCCAATCCATCTGTGTGCTGCATTCTCATCAAGGACGGCAGGGCCATAGGCACCGGAGTTCACAAAAGGGCAGGCGGCCCCCACGCCGAAGTGCTGGCCATCAGGGACGCACAACAAAATGGCGAATCCACAGATGGGTCCACTGCGTACCTGACGCTGGAGCCATGCTGCCACTTTGGGCGCACCCCACCATGCACGGATGCTTTGTTGCAGGCCAAGATCAAAAGGGTCGTCATGGGAGCGCGAGACCAGAATCCAAGGGTGGCCGGGGGCGGATTGGCCGTGCTGATGGCCAACGGCGTGGAAGTGGCCGAGGGAGTGCTGGGGGATGCCTGCGCCCGACTTCACGCGCCTTTCTTTAAGCTGGTCAAGACGGGCTTGCCCTGGGTCATGCTAAAAATGGCTCTGGGTTCGGATGGGGCCGTAGGCCCTAAGGACAAAAGGGTCAACGTGACACCAAAAGAGGTTCAGGACTTGGCCCACGCGCTGCGCCGCGCAAGCGATGGCATAATGGTTGGGCGAAGCACCATCGAAATTGACGACCCCGCGCTGACAGACAGATGGCCGGCCAAGACAGAGCCCTATCGGGTGTTCCGCAGGATAGTTTTGGACAGCCGCGCCCAGTTGGGCCGAGGCTGCAAAATATGGCAGCGGGCGGATGGCCATTCGGCCACGAGGGCCTTGACTGTAGGGGCAGACCCAATTGACGGGGTGGATGATCTTCGCCTGCCCCCAGGCCCAGGCGGTTGCAGTTTGAGGCACCTGCTGATAGAACTAGGATTGCGGGGCGCGTGCAGGCTGCTGGCGGAGGGCGGCCCCACCTTGGCCAGACAGTTGCTAGATGAAAGCCTGGTTGACGTACTGCACCTGTTCCGCAGCGCTAAACCAGCGGGCGGGGAAGCCGTATTACTAGACACAGCCCGCTTTGGCAAGTCGGCCACACAGGTCGGGTTCGATGGCGGCGTTTGGGAAATTTGGGAAAGATCGCAGGGCGCGGCATGATGTTTTTTTGGTTCAGGTACAGAAAGAATGCTATTTAGGACATTTCGCGGTTGTTTGATATTCGCGTCGCTGCTTGCATTGGCGGCCTGCGGTGGCGGCTATGTGCCTTCCAGCACGGTTTCCGTGTCCGTCTTGGCCGAGTTTGAAAAAAGGACTATCGGCGTTTCTGCCCTATCGCCCCCCGCTTTGTTGCCAGCCAGACACTGCTGGGTGGAGGGCGTTGACCCGCAGAGCGGCTACGTCTATTTTTCGGGCCACCTTAATTCGTCGGGGCGCGGAATAGCCGAATTGCCAAGGGACGCCAGCTTTCAAGTAAAGCTGTATGCAAGGTACGAGGTGCCAGGGGCCAACAACTTTGGCGATTTTCGCATGAGGGGCAGCGTCAAGAATGGTGCCATGCAGCCCAGCTACAGGGACGCGGCGGCCTTCAACGAAATCCCCGACTGGTATATTTCTTCCGATGTCTTTAGCGCGCAGGACGACATGAGCGTCGTGGTCAAGGCCCTCGATTCGGGCGCAAGGGAGGCCGGGGCCTTCAACTTAGCCGACCAGGCCATAGAGTTCGCGCTCAAAATGGCACAGCTTGAGCCTGGCCTTGGCCTTCCCAACCTTCATTCATTCTGGTCTCCCGACATACACTTCACCGACTACCCACGCGCCGCGTTTGACAAGCAGCACCAAGTTCTATCCCAGGCTACTGGCAGGACCATATTCCAGCATGGGGTCATGGGCAAGGGGAACCGTGCGACTGGCGGCAGGGCCGACGAGTTTAACGATTCAGCCCTGATGGAAGCATTTGCCCATTTGCTCTTTGCGGATTACAGCTATCCGCCCATCGGCCCAAAGAATCCATACGACCGCTTGGCTAGGCGCGACAGCGAAGAAATAGCTTTGGCCGAAAGGCAGGGCGCGTCCGAGACCACTACGGCCTTTGTGTCTGGCTTCTGCGACTTTGTTTCAGCCGCATTCAGGAATAGCTCCACCTTGACGGAAATTACGGCAGATGCTGTCAACGCCTATAATTTGGGCCAGCCGACGCCCTTCAACAAACCCCAAGGCGGCGAGTTTTACCGCCAGAGCGTCGCGGGCGCACTCTACAGGATTTGGGCCACCAGCTTCAATGGCACCCAAAGCGGCTTGCAGACAATGTGGGACGCCACTTACCAGCCTGGCATGGCAAAGGGGGCCAACAGCGGCAAGTACCCCAACGGCTACCTGCAGTGCCCCATCGGCAACATTTCCTCGTACCTCAGCGGCTTGGCCAATGGTGCGCGCTTTGGCGTGAACGCCGCAACGTGGAATTCAATAACGGCAGTGCTTAACAGCGAGTCAATATCAAATCCGACAGCCAGTTTATTCAGCGGCGGCAAGTTCTGGAAAAAGATAAAACAGCTTCCCGCAACCGAGGTAGGGTCAATCAGGGTCTATTCCGAGTCCAACGGCATACTGTGGGACTTCGATCAAGCGCGGCACTTTCACTTTTCGCAGACAAAAGCGGGAGAGCGCAGGATCACGCTAGAAATGACGGGCGGCCAGGACTTGTTCTTGGAGCTATTCGACAGTGTGGGCATGCTGGTCGAGAGGTCGGAATATAGCAGCATAGCCACAAAAAGAGAGATCAGCTCCAGCCTAAAGAAAGGCGAGTACTTGGTGAGGGTGCGAGCGGGTTACACAACGCAAAACAAATTGGCCGGCTTCAAATTGGTGATTCAGTGAGCAAATATCGCGTCCTATTGCCAACGCGATAAATGCCAGAAGCAAAGCCGCATGCAGCAACAATTTTCATCTTGTAACTTGTAATAGATGTTACACCATCACCCCCCAGGGCATGCTATTCTAATCACCGCAAATGTAATTTAAGGAGAAGCCACCCATGAAAACAACAAAAACAACAAGGATTTTGGGCGCGGCGGCAGTGTGCGCCATTGTCGCACTTGCGGGCTGCGGCAAAGGCTCAAAGGGCGGCGGCAGCGCGACGGGCGGCGCCAAGGCGACGGCCAGCAAAACCAGCGGCGACAAGGGTGCCAGCGGCAAAGCGGCAGTCAGCAAAGCCAGCGCCAGCAAGACCAGCGGAGACTGGACAGTCACAGATTTCGAAATAAGAGAAGTCCAAGCAATCGCCTTTGGCAACGGCACATTTGTCGCCGCAGAATTTTACGGAATGTGGTATTCGCCAGACGGGGCAATTTGGACAGCCGTATCGAAATGCCCATTGTCTGAAATCCGCGCAGTCGCCTTTGGCAACGGCAAGTTTGTCGCAGGGGGATATGGCGGCAAAATGGCGTATTCTTCCGACGGCGCAACATGGACAGCCATACCGGACAGCACGCTAGACTGTGATATCCAAGCAATCGCCTTTGGCAACGGCAAATTTGTTGCAGGGGCCGGTGTAAACGGCGGCAGCACTCCCACGTTTGCGTATTCAACGGACGGCACGAAATGGACAAAAGCTCCGCGCCCCGCTTTCAATTCTTCGCGCCGCATCGCCTTTGGCAACGGCAAGTTTGTCGCAGGGATCGGCAGGGGCAAGATGGCGCACTCGTCTGACGGCATAACATGGACTGTCGTAGATTTTGATATTCCAGGAAAACCCTATGCTGATATCACGGCCTTCGCCTATGGCAACGGCAGGTTTGTCGCAGGGTATGATACAGGCCATATCGCGTATTCTTCCGACGGCGCAACTTGGACGGCCGTATCGGACAGCACGTTAAACAAAAGAATCTATGGAATCGCCTATGGCAACGGCAAGTTTATTGCAGGGTGCGATGAAGGCAGAATGGCGACTTCGACGGACGGCGTAACCTGGACAGCCAAAGCTGACAGACCATTCATGAATGGGATCCACGCAATCGCCTTTGGCAACGGCAAATTTGTCGCCGGGGGTAAATATGGGGAAATAGCTTATTCAGCCGGCAAATAAGACCACAGGGGCGAGGCACAGCGCATTTTTTCTTGTACCTTGCAATACCGTGTCCTATTGCCAATGCGATAAATGCCAGAAGCAAGACCGCATGTAGCAAGGGTTTTCATCTTGTAACTCGCACCTGACACCGCCGGAGGCAAAACATGCAAAACGACAGCCACTACTGCCAAATCCCATTGCCCTGCGAAAGTGTGGGCGCCCACCTGCGAAAGGCTAGGCCAAAGTGGGGCGCACTGAACCCCAAAAACATAATCATCGCTGTCGCAGCCAAAGTGCTGGCGGCCCTTGTTGTCTGCATGGGGCAGGGGGCGTGGGCGCAGAACCAAGACTGGAAGGCTGTGTCGGCGGGTGCCACACACACAGTGGCTATCAGGGCGGATGGCACGCTTTGGGCATGGGGAAGCAATGGATACGGCCATCTGGGCGATGGTACCACAACAAACAGGAGCGCCCCCGTCCAAGTGGGTTCGGCTAGGGACTGGAAGTCCGCAACGGCGGGTCTTGCCCATACAGTGGCCATCAAGGCGGATGGCACACTCTGGGCTTGGGGCAACAATCAATTCGGCCAGCTTGGCGACGGCAGCAAAACCAACAGGAGTACTCCCGTCCAAGTGGGCTCAACCAGAAATTGGGCGACTGTGGTGGGGGGCGCTGGACACACGGTGGCCATCAGGACGGATGGCACACTCTGGGCTTGGGGATACAATGAATTCGGCCAGTTGGGCGATGGCAGCAAAACAAATAGTAGTAATCCCGTCCAAGTGGGCTCGGCCAGGGACTGGAAGGCAGTAACGGCAGGCAGCGCACACACGGTGGCCCTAAAGACGGATGGTGCGCTCTGGGCATGGGGATACAATGAATCCGGCCAGTTGGGCGACGGCACTAAAACATCTAGGAGCGTCCCCGCCCAGGTTGGTTCGGTCAGGGGCTGGAAGGCCGTAATGGCTGGCGATAGCCACACTGCGGCCATCAAACAGGATGGCACGCTCTGGGCTTGGGGAGACAATCAATTCGGCCAATTGGGCGATGGCAGCGCAATGTCCAGGATCGCCCCCGTCCAAGTGGGCTCTGCCAGGAACTGGGCGGCAGTAATGGGTGGCGGCGGACACACTGTGGCCCTCAGGACGGATGGCACGGTCTGGGCTTGGGGCAACAATCAATTCGGTCAGTTGGGCGATGGCACCAAAACCAACAGGAGCGCCCCCGTCCAGGTGGGCTCTGCAAGGGACTGGACGGCTGTAATGGCAGGTAACGCATACACTGTGGCCCTCGGGGCAGACGGCATAATCTGGGCTTGGGGGTTGAATGAAGTCGGCCAGTTGGGCGACGGCACCAAGACAAATAGAAGTTACCCCATTCAAGTGGACACTCCAAGGGGTTCCTCTGTTCCAGCAAGCAATCCCGACGGCTGGGTTTCTCTGATGGCTGGTGGCACCCACACTGTGGCCCTAAGGGGGGATGGCACACTCTGGGCATGGGGGAATAATGATGCTGGACAGCTCGGCGACGGCACCAAAACAATTAGAAGTTACTCCGTCCAAGTGGGCACGGCCAATGACTGGAGGGCTGTGTCCGCTGGCTACCGGCACAACGTGGCCATCAAGGCGGATGGCTCGCTCTGGGCTTGGGGGGATAACGAATACGGCCAGTTGGGCGATGGCACCAAAACATCTAGGAGCGTCCCCATCCAGATTGGTTCGGCCAAGAACTGGGCGATTGCAAAGGCAAGCATCCGCCACACCATCGCCATCAAGACGGATGGCACGCTCTGGGCTTGGGGGTGGAATGAACACGGCCATCTCGGCGACGGCACAAAAACAGACAGGAGATCGCCCGTCCAGGTGGGCTCGGCCAGGGACTGGAAGGCGGTGTCGCCTGGCTCGGTGCACAACGTGGCCATCAAGGCGGATGGCTCGCTCTGGGCTTGGGGCGGCAATGGCGTCGGCAATCTCGGCGACGGCACCACTTCAGCTAGGATTACCCCCGTCCAGGTGGGCTATTCAAAGAACTGGGCCGCTGTAGCGGCGGGCGGCACGTACACCGTGGCCATCAGGACAGATGGCACACTCTGGGCCTGGGGGGACAATGAAAAGGGCCAGTTGGGCGATGGCACAACAATAAACAGGAGTTCCCCCGTCCAAGTGGGCTCTGCAAGGAACTGGGCGTTGGTTTCGGCGGGCCAGTTGTACACTGTTGCCGTTAGGACCGACGGCACGCTGTGGGCTTGGGGGGCGAATGACTGCGGCCAGTTGGGCATTGGCACCAGAGGCGAAAACGCAAACAGAAACACCCCGACCCAGGTGGGCAATTCAAAAGACTGGGCGGCTGCAATGGCCAGCGCCGTACACACCGTGGCCCTTAAAAAAGACGGCACTGCTTGGGCCTGGGGGGCGAATGCCGGCCTGCTGGGCGACGGCACAGAGACAGACAGAAACACCCCAGTCCAAGTTGGCAAGGCCCAAGAACAGGACAGCACTGTCCAAAGACGGCAACTGCAACGCGGACGGCCCTTGAGATAGACGACATAATCTGGGGTTGGAGATAAAATAAATAAGGCAAGCACGGCCATGGCACCGAAATACCTGATGGTGTCACTTTTCGCCAGAGGCTCAACGAAGTGCAAGACGACGACAGCCAAATCCCGCTCCCCCCCGAAAGGATAGGCAACTACCAGAGGGTGGGCGAGTCCCCGCTGGGCGTGGGCGGCATGGGCGTCGTGTGGCTGTACCGCGAGACGGGCCTTTCATCAAGAGAAGTCGCCATCAAGTTCATCAGGCCGGACGAAAACACAGAGCTGAACAAGGCCAGCCTGATAAAAGACA
>Ga0268262_10001955_pt1 | contig 24411 bp, 17 predicted proteins | sample TergutNc150P3_FD_190354 | JGI IMG/M metagenome (GOLD analysis project Ga0268262, IMG submission 190354) | Nasutitermes corniger P3 segment gut microbial community from laboratory colony in Florida, USA - Nc150 P3 (SPAdes) (version 2) | ecosystem: Host-associated > Arthropoda: Insects >...
CCTTGTGTCCCTGTTTGGCGGCTTTTTCTAGCCATTCTTTTGCTTTCGATTTATCCTTTTCTACGCCGATGCCTTCCAGATAGAAGTTTGCCAGTTCGTATTGGGCGGCGGGGTTGCCGTCGTTTGCCATGTCGGTGTAGAATTTCACGACGCGTTCCGCCTCTTTTGGGTCATCTCGTAACATACGGCGGACGCGCTCGCCGGCTCTTTCGGGAGCATCGTCGTATTCATCGGAAAAAGGATCTTTTATTTTACCTTCTTCCGTTTCTTCTTCATGTTTGCTAATAAGCAAATCGTATTCTTCGGGCAGGCGCTTCACCATCTTTACGACGGCAACGTATTCGCGGACAAATTTATTTTTATCTTTTTTGGGATGTTCCGCTATCAACACTTCCTTTGTCTTTGTCAGCGATGGGCGGACGTTAGGGTTAATGTAGTCAAGGATTACGACATGACCGCCGTTACGGTGCAAAAGCGCGTGTTCGCCGCCGTCATAGACAAGTTTGGGGTTGTCCGGCTCGCCCTCACGTTCCAAAACGCTGAACATAATGTCGCCGTCTTTGTTTTGCAAAATGTCGTAAAAGTTTTCGATTTCAATTTTTTTATTCATCGCGGATATTTTTGAAAACTCGATCTTCGCTTCATAAACGTCGCTTATATCATCGCCGTTCATTTCGGTTACAAGAATGATTGAACGTCCGTCCAGCAGCATTTCGTGAGCTTCGTTACTCACAACCGGCAGTTGGATAATTTGTTCGCTGTTTCTGAACAGCAGAGCTTCATTTGCCCCGCTGTCATAGACGAGTTTCGCGTTATCATCGTCCGCCCTGCCTTTCTCCGGCGCTTCGATTATCAGCATTAATTCGCCTTTTCCGTCGTCAACAAAGTCATACATAACTTTCAGATACTGCGCTTTTGCCATTTTATTCTCCCAAAAATTTGTTATTCTCAAATCTTCCTTCTTCAACTGTGCCGTCTGCGTAGGTCATTTTCCCTTTGCCGTGGCACTTGCGGTTGACGAAATCGCCTTCGTAAGAGTTGCCGTCCGCATAAGTTATTCTCCCTTTGCCGTTTTCAATTCCGTCAACAAAATCGCCTTCGTACTCTGTTCCTTCGATTAGTTTCATTTTACCCTTGCCGTTGGGCTTGCCGTTTACCCAATCGCCTTCGTATACCGTACCTTCAGGCCATGTAAACTTTCCTTTGCCGTTAGGTTTGCCGTCAATAAAATCACCTTCGTATACGGAGCCGGAAGTCATTCTATATGTCCCTTTGCCGTTAGGTTTGTCGTTTACTATGTCGCCTTCGTATGTATCGCCGTCGGTGAATTTAAGCCTTCCTTGGCTGATTATTATTTTTTCGTTGTTTACCTGATTTGCGTAATATTCCTCGGTCATTTCATACGCTTTTTTTTCGCTTTGCTCGTCAATGCCGTTAATGGCTTGTCCCGATTTCTGCGCTCTTTCTTCCAGTTGTCCTGTTAATTCCCACGCTCTTTCTTCCAGTCTGTTGAAATCATCTAAATCTTTCATAACTTTTTCTCCTTATGCGGCATTTCAGATAACAGATAACAAAGTTTTTAGGCTTTGTTATCTGTTCCCTGTTATCTGTTACTTGAACATATCCGCAAAAAAGTCCCAAAATACCTTTAAAATTTTGCCTAATATTTTCCACCCCGTCATTTTTGAATTTGAAGAAGAACCGCTTGAACCTGATGAACCTCCGCCTCCGCATTGGGGGCAGCTTACCCATCCCGCATGATCACACTTATTACATGGATTTCCGCTTCCGCGTTCCATTTTAGTCCCGCCGCAATTTGGGCATTCAACTTTGCCCGTGCCGCCACATCTACTGCAATTTGCCATAATAAATCTCCTATTGTGGGTTTCTTGCCCACTGTTAAAATTTGCGTTTAATGTCCGCCGACATTTACTACCCCAACGGAATAGCTTATAACAAACGCGTTTGCGTTTTTATTCCGAAGCCTTGGGCGTTACGCCCTTGTCAATAATCCTGAATGTGACAGCCGTAGGAAGCACCTTTGCTTTATATGAATATGTTTCTACAGGTTTATCGTCAATTGTAAGAATAGCTATAAGACGATAGGTATGCCCCGCAATAAAATTGTTTGTTATTTTTACGTTATTCACAGTCGCCCTGGTATCCCAACTGTCATGCGTCCAAAAGTTCACTAACATTTCATGATTTCCCTGCGGTATCTTTATTATTGTTTGATCATCGCTTTTTGCGGTTAATGTGCCAAAAGTTAACTTCCAGTTGACTTTTTTGTCATTAAAACTTGTTACGCTTATACTCCCGGCAATTTCCAAAGTGCAAAGCTGATCTGCCGGAACCTTCTTGTCATATACGCCTAAATCAGGCCTGCTGCACCCGATAAACATAAAAATTGTTAATAGTACCAATACTGTTAAAAAAACTTGCTTCTTATTCATAAAATCTCCTTGCCTCTTCGTGAGGTCTTCTTTCTTTATTGTTCATTGCTCGCTATTAATTGACTGAGCGGGCAATACGGAAGCCTATAGATTCATTACGTATGTGCGGCTGTCCCTGACCCTGGAACGATGAACGCAGGTCATTGCCGCCGCTGGCCCAGCCTCCTCCGCGGCCAACAATGATATATACCCGTTTGTTCCTCCACGGAGAATCAACAGGTACAGACTTAATCTCAAACATGTATGAATAGTACTCGTCCCAGACCCATTCCCACACGTTTCCGCTCATGTCGTATAACCCCCACGGGTTAGGCGCAAAACTTCCTACTGGTATTGGTTTCCCCCGATATTCCCCCTTGGCATTGTTGTTATACGGATTGTTGCCGTTATAATTAGCTTGATTCGTTGTTATGTTATTTCCTGTATAAAACGGCGTCGTTGTACCCGCGCGGCAGGCGTATTCCCATTCCGCTTCCGTAGGCAGGCGGTAGCCATTGGCGTTTTTTTCCCAGTTTACTGCCCACCAACTCATTTGTTCATAAATGCTATCTTTCGGATTCGCCTTGCTTTTGTCTATCGTATACGCCGGAATTAAACCTTCCTTTTGACTGCGTTTGTTGCAATAATCAATGGCATCGAACCAATTTACCTTATCAACAGGCAGATTATCTCCTTTGGTACTACTGGGGTTTGTTCCCATCACTTCCTGATATTCCTTTTGCGTTACCTCATACTTCCCCATATAAAAACTGTCCACCGTTATTTTCTTCTGTTCTTCAGTGCTTTTATGCCCCGGTTCGTTTTCGGGACTGCCCATTGTGAAGGTTCCGCCTTTTACCACCACAAAGCCCTCCGGCGCGGGTGTCTGCGCGGATAAAAAAACAGTAACAGTAAAAAATAAAACAATTGCAAATTTCTTCATAAAAAACTCCTCATTTTCCATTGGTATATTTCCAGTAATCAAAGACCGGACGCACTAAACGGATGCCGGGAGATACCCCTGCAAAGGTTTCTTCATGGCGCGGTATTCGCACTGTTTCAAATTTATTTTCATCGGGCAGATACGCTATGGCTCCGTTAAAAACGTATTCAGAGGCGGCGGTATTTATTCCCTCTTTCCTTGCCGACATCTGTTTATAGGCGTACTGCCATTCTTCGGCGGTGGGAAGGCGGTAGCCGTTAGCGAAGCTGTCAATATTTACAGTTTTAATTCCCCCATCGGTATATCTGAACACTCCGCTGTTATTTTTTTCCCTGGATCTGTCCACATACTCGATTAAGTAGGCCGGCTCAAGCCCGTCGCGGATGCTCAGTTGATTGCAGAAAATCATCGCGTCCACCATGCTGACATTGGTTACAGGCCGGGCTGGGTTCTTTACCGCGCTGGGATTTTTATTCATTACGCTTTCAAATTCACGCTGTGTAACCGGAGCTTCGGCGAAGTAAAACCCGCCCATAGGAGCCGCTCCCGTTTGTGAACTTACACGGTTGAGCTTGAAAAAATTTGCGGGAACCGGAGCGGGAGCGACTGCGGTGGAAAGATCGTAACCGTCCAATCCCAGAATCTGATCGTCAGGGGAGGCGGCTTTTGTCAGAATGAACAGGGAAAGGCCGCGCATCTTCGCTAAGAATTCCTGCCCTGAGCCGTATTCTATCGAATAGCGGAAATACAGACGCCTGTCGTCGATACCTCTGTACGCGTATCCCACATCTAAACGGGTTCTGTTTCCTCTCCTGCTCCAGTCGAAGAAGAACGGCTGGTTAACGTCGCTTATTTTGGCAAGTGATCGTAAAGCGTAATAACTGTAACGGGCATCCTGATTGTCTGTTCCGGCGGAAAATTGCGGCGTTTTAACATATTCCCGCCACTGTGGGGCATACTTACCCGGATTATTAATAACAATACCTTCTACTCTTGTTCTCTGCGGCATTGCCGGCAGCGCCTCTTCATAATCGCGGGTGTAATCAAGGAATGAATTAAGTTTTGCGCTTTCGTAGGGAATGGAGAGCGTGTCGGCAATTAAAAGTTGGGTGAGCGTTTCAGCTTCGGCGCGGTTTACGCCCGCTCCGAATTGCGACCAAATATGCGCGGTTCTTGTTGCGGTACTGTGGCTGACGGGCGGAATGTACTGTAATTTTACCCAGAGTTCCAGCGCGTCCGCGTATTCTAAAAACATCAGCGATAATCTTCCTTCTGAGTCGAAGGAACATAATATCAGCGTGTTTTTTCTGCCTATCTGCTGTATCTCGCCTGAAACAACAGCGTCCACATCCGAGCGCCTTAACAGTTCTCTGAATTCCCATTGCTGTCTGTCTGTATATTTAAAAAAATTTCCCGCGTGTTTAGCCAGTTCCGCGTTGGCGCTCTGGTCTGATACAAGGAAGCCGCCGCTGATACTGCTGATATAATTTAACAGAAACGAGTTAATGGTCGCCCCCTCGTTGTTACTGCCGCCTGAGATGGGCAGTACCGTAAGGGTTTTTCTTGTGTCCATTCCGTACAACTGCCGCAGCGCCGCCTCCCATGCATCATGCGCTTCATTCCAACAGGCGCTGTCAAAACTGCCGCCGCCGTATCTAATACTGCTTTCAGGTCTGAACATATAATCAAGCGGTTCACGCGCAAACGGAGCCAAAGGATTTGCCTTCGCTATGGAAAGAATTTTACTGGCCCACGGCAATAGTAAAAGCGTCCTGTATTCCTCAACAGTCATTGTATATTTATCCGGGTTGTCTTTATCTATCGTGCGTATGGGTACGGGCGGGTATTCAACTTTACGAATTTGTGCCTGCGCCAATAATGATTGCGCCAGTGTGGTGCGTTCGGAGGTATCGACCGCCCACGCGTATAAATTTCCTTCATCGGTCAACTTGCTGAAAATTACCGCGTCCGCTCCCAACAGTTCGCCCAAGGTCTTTTCGCCTACCATTCCTGAGTTCTGGAAGTCGTATTCGGCAAGCAGTTCCTCCACCCGCCGTTTTTCCACCACGGTATACTTGTTTGAATTTACGAATTGTTTGGTAAGGTTTTCCAAAACCATCTCACCGTAATCGGCGGAAGTAGCGGATACGGGGAATATGGCGATTGTCGCGCTTGGCGGCAGTTTGGCGGCCAGCGCGGCGTTAATGTCGGTAAACACTTTTGGCACAGTAGTTTCTATTTTTTTTGCCACCACAGCGGAGCCGCTAATTATTGACTTGGAGACGAGTTTGATTTTTGTACTGCCGTAGTAACTTGCTTCTATCGTAACCCGGTTATAATTAAGATCAACATTTACAGTTTTATCAGCAATACCTCCTCTACAACTGACTGTATATTTCCCGTTTGTTATGGGTATTGTGATGGTTCCTGTCCAATTATTGTTTACCGGAGCGCCCTTAACAGTGTCGGAAAATACGGTTTTCCCTTTATCATTTGTTATAATTACAGTTTTAGGGATTGAACTTGGGGTAGCGGGGTCCCCAAATACATCGATAATAATTTCCGATTCAGGTCCTTTTGACTTTGCTTTGCCTTTGCCTTGCCCATAGGCAACCGGCGCGATTGATGTCAACATAATTGCAACTAACGCAAAAATGACACTAACACTTTTCTTTTTCATTCCTTACCACTCCCCGCTTAAAACGTCTCCGAAGAAATAGCGAGTATTTTTCCCGTTTCCACGTCCAGACACCTGAAAACAAGCCGCCGGGTATAGTCCGCGCCGGCTATGTCCCCGATAATGATTGCCTGAGCGCCCAATAACTTGCCTAACGAAACCGCGGTATTATCATCAACAAAGCCGGAATATTGGAAATTCTGCTCTTTTATTATCGCGGCGATTTCCGACCGGGTAATCATGCTGTATGTGAGAGCGTTGTTAAACATTTTGTCCATGGTATCGAACGCGTAATCGCCTTTATCCTTGTCCGCCGCCCTTATGGGCAGTATGGCAATTCTCATTCCCGCCTTGAGTCTGGGCGAAATGTTGTTATACGATTTTTCTATCACCGCGTTAAAGGCGGCGAATTCAGCGCTGCCAGACTTGGCGGCGGTCGTGGTGGTAGCGCATGAAGCGCATACGAGCATAATTACGGTGATTACGCCAAAAATAATCTTTTTCATTTTATTTCCTCCTGAATTATTGCCGCTGCAAAAGCCGCAGTAATGCCTGCGTGATATTCGCGCCGCTTCCGGCAACCATTGTGCCGCCCGAAAGATACAACAGCCACTTGAGCCAGGATGGACCTCTATCCTGGACAAGTTTCGCGATGATCAGTAACAATATTGCCGAACCGCTTGTCCCGCCAATGCGTATGCCGGTGGATTTGCCGAACATACCCCCGATTTGCGAAATATAGCCGATGAACTTGTTGATGATCGCCGTTACCGAACCCACGCCCTGAATCTTCGGCGCTTTCGGGGAGGCTGTTTGTCCGCCGGTTTTGGGCGCGGCTTTGGGTTCCGCGGCTTTGGGAGATGTTGTCTCGGCTGCCGCCTTGGGCGCTGCTGTTTCGGCTGCCGCGTCGGGAATGGCCGCTTCGGTGCTGCCCGAATTTTTCTTATCCGACGACGCGGCATCCGACCAGAAATTATCCGAATCCTGCGCCCCAACGGGAGCAAGCGGCAGGATAAGCGCGATACACATCAGCATGGTGAATAATCTTTCTTGAGCGTTTACCGTTTTCATTTTTTCTCCTTGCAATGATTTTTTTTGTCCATTTCCGCGCCTCTTTCCCGCGGTAATTCCATAGTAATATAATACATTACATAGTAATATAAAACAACAAGGAATAAAAATAATGATGTTCCTTATAAAAATAAAATAGCCTGCTGATTGCGGTTAACCTATGGCAAAATAGTGCCTATATATGGCGAAATGTTGCGTTTGAAATAAAAGGGCTTGCGAAAGACCAATTAACAATGTTATTAGTTCTTGTAAACCAATTCAAGCATTTTTTTACCGTACCGTGTGCCCAGCAATTCCAGCCCCTCGGAACCGAAATGGGTATTGTCAGGCTGTCCTTTGCCGGTTCTGCCGCCGCAGCCTTGGGAACTTATAATCCAGGCATTGGGTATCGCGGCTTGTATAACGCTGTCGCCGGCCAGCGCGCCGCCGGTCTGGCCCGATCCGCCGTTCCATGTCTGTCCCAGCAGAATGGGCAGGGAATTGGGGACAAGCCCCAGATCGGCAAGTATATCGTCGTAAATTTCCTTTAACATTTCCGTCCAGCTCTTGTCGGTAAGCCCCCGCCCGCTTTCACCCTGGTGGACTATTATGCCTTTTATCACGCCGGTCTGTTGGGCGATTTTCGCGTTTTGTATAATCGCGTCGTAGAGGCTCGCGTAACCGGCCCCGGTATACCTTGTCCAGCCCTGCCGTTCGGTATCGCTGGGCCTGTTGTTTTCTTTGCCATTGCTGCCATCGCCTTTGACCGCGTCAAAATAATCGGCGCCCTTTAGCTTGCGAAACGCGGCAAGGGCAAGGTCGCCGTTGGCGACAGCGACCACGCCCATTTTGATATGATCCGGCGTGCCTGCCACGAGGGTCCGCCCAAAGTAATCCGAAGGCCCCAGCCCGATATTAAGCCCCAGGTAATTAACCAGGCCGCTGTCCGGAATGATAAGCGGCGGCACGGCTGTATACCATTGGCCTTTGACCCGATTTTCCCCGGCGTAGGTACCGTCAACTACATTCAAAATCCACCAGCGGCCGCTTATGCCGGTTTTGTCCTGAGGGCGAATTTCACCGGGGCCCTGCATATTTGACTGCCCGAAAGCGATATAAACATGGAATTGCTGCCGCGTGGCAGGCGGCGTCTTCGCGCACCCGCCCGTTAACAGCCCGATAATGAAAATCACCGACAGAATACCCAAAGAAGAAAACCTTTTCATAGACACTCCTGTTGCCTTAATATATCACGATCATAGGCAATATTGCGAGTGAAAGCAAAACCTTTCGAGTTGGTGACTGACACCATAACAAGGGATTGTATAGTTTGCGTTTTTTGGTTATATTAGAGGCAGGGAAAGTCCATGAAATTACGTTTTTTTGTGTTAATTCTGCCGATATTGGCGGTTATTCCGGTTAATTCCCAGGAAATCGTCACGGCGGAGAACTATCTGAAAATGGTTTCGGAGCGTTATGGCTCAATCAGGGATTATGAAGCCCATATTGTCATCCATTCGGGCAGCAGTGAAATGATCGGTAATGTAAGCTACCTTGCCCCTTCTTTTCTCAGAATAGATTTTACCAAACCCGCGGAGCAGGTCATTGTGTTTAACGGGGAGCTTTTAACCGTGTACTTGCCCGAATACCGCGCGGTACTCAATCAAACCATTACCCCGGGCCGCCGTTCGGCTGCCGGGGCTTCTCTGGCAAGCGCTCAGGGTCTTGCCCTGCTCAGCCGCAACTATGTTGCTTCTTTTGTGACGGGCCCCGATCCGGTGGCTCTTCAGGGAAGCCCGCAGGAGGAAGTCGTTAAACTGCGGCTTGCCCGGCGCAATATCTCGGAGGGTTTCCGGGAAATTATTTTGAGCATTAGTCCCGGCGCAAAAACAATCCGCCGTATTGAGGGGCGTACCATTGCCGACAGTCTGGTTCAGTTTGACTTTACCAATATCAAAACCAATCTGGGAATTCCCGAGATGCGCTTTATTTACGATTCACCGGCGTCGGCGAATGTGTACAATAATTTTCTGTTCAGGGAAGTAGACTAGAGAGAGGAAGCAAACAATGGAATCTTTGGGTACAAAATTAAAAACCGCCCGCGAGGGGAAAGATCTGGATTATGATCAGGTCAGCAAGGATACCAAAATAGCCGTGCGGTACATCAAGGCGCTTGAAAATGAGGATTTTTCCGGTTTCCCCGGTGAAGCGTATCTTACCGGTTTTTTAAGAAATTACGGCACGTATCTTGATCTTGATGTTCAGGAACTTCTTGGCCTGTACCGCGCGCTTAAAATACAGGAACAGCCGATTCCGGTAGATCAGCTTTTGAAACATCCTTCGCTGGCGCCCAAATTTGCCGTTGGCGCGGCGCTGATTATTCTTGCGCTCGGCGTGGTGGGAGGCGGGATGTATCTTTTAATAACCCATCCCCCCAGGAGACCGGGCATTGCCGCGCCGGTTCCCCGATCCCCGGTTGAATATACCATGAGCGGAGACAGTTTTGAGCACCGTTTTTACCGGGGCGATACGATTCTGATTCCCACAGGCGGGGACGGGCAGAATTTTTTAAAGCTGGAACTGCAAAGCCTGGAAGACGCGGTAACCATCCGCACGCCGGGCGGTCCGGTTCTGCTTGATTTGAGTCAGGAGGCGAATATAAACCTCGACAATGACGGAACATCCGGTCTTCTTGTAAGCGCTGTGGATTATGTCAAGAACAACGCGGATATGGGGGTGCTGCTCCGTTTTGAGTTAAAGAGCGAGTCCGCCCTTGCCGCGGCCCCCAATCTGGAACTTATTGAGACAACCGGCGTTGCGGCGCAATCCACTTCCACGGTGATATTTTCATCGCCTAACCCGTATCCCTTTACCCTGCAATCCAATTTCCAGAACTACTGTATGTTTCGCTGGGAGATTCTTATGGAACGCGACCGCCGTGACCGTCAGGAGAAGTATTTTCAGCGTTCCGATGAACTTAATATACAGGCGCAGAATGGCATCCGTATCTGGTCTTCCAACGCCCAGGCCGCGAAATTCATGGTAATTGGCGGCGGCAAATCCGTTCCTGTTGAAATCGGCAGCGCGGGTGAAGTGGTGGTGGCGGATATACGCTGGGTTCGTGATGATGAAAACCGTTATCGTTTGATAATTGCCCGTGTTGAAACCTGATTCCGCGCCGCTGTACTATGTGGATCCTTTCGGCTGCGTAAAAAATCAGGTCGATGCCGAAAACATGATGCTGCGTCTTAACAACGCGGGCTGGATTGCCGCGCGGGACGCGGCGGACGCCGATCTTATCATTGTCAATTCATGCGGATTTATCGAAAGCGCGAAACAGGAATCAATTAACGCGGTTCTGGGCTGGCGCGGGCTTTACCCCGGCAAAAAAATTCTTCTGGCAGGCTGTCTCGCCCAGCGTTACGCGCAAGAACTTGCCCAATCCCTGCCTGAAACGGACGGTTTTTTCGGTACGGATGATATTGCGGACATTGCCGCGAAAGCGGAATCGTTAATGGGAAAGACAGACAATGAGCCGGCGGCTGGGGAAAATTATTCCCCCTCCTTGCGTCCGCTCTTGTCATTGCCCGGTTCCGCGTATGTAAAAATCAGCGAAGGCTGTGACAACCGCTGTACCTTTTGCGCCATTCCCCTTATCCGCGGCCCGCTCCGCTGCCGTACCCTGCCGGACATTGTAGATGAGTGTAAGGGACTGCTGGCAAGGGGGATAAAGGAATTATGCGTCATCGGCCAGGACATCGGCTCATACCGGTCGGACGGCGCGGGACTGCCGGAATTGCTTAACGCCATCGCGGAACTTTCCGGCGATTTCTGGGTGCGGCTTTTGTATATACACCCCGATCATTTTCCCCTGCCCATTCTTGACATCATGGAACGGGACCGGCGTTTTCTTCCCTATTTTGACATTCCCTTTCAGCACGCGGCGCCGGAAATTCTTTCCGCGATGAACCGGCGCGGCGCGGCGGAAACTTATATTTCGTTAGTTGAAACTATCCGCCGCCGGCTTCCCGCCGCCGTTATCCGCACGACGTTTCTGGCGGGCTTCCCCGGCGAAACAGACGCCGATTTCGCGGCTTTGCTGGACTTTCAGGAAAAACTCCGCCCCGACTGGCTGGGCTGTTTTTCATATTCCCGTGAGGAGGGAACGCCCGCCTATACGATGAAGGCGCGGGTTCCCAAAAAAATTGCCGCCCGCAGAAAACAGGAAATTGAAGAGCGGCAGATTCCCATTACCGAAAAAAACATGGATCGCTTTGTCGGGCGCAATTTTGATGTTCTGCTGGAAGAACAATTTGCGGGCGGTACGGAAGACATTGAAGGCGGGAATCTTTGGCTGGGCCGTCTGTACTGCCACGCGCCGGAAGTTGACGGGGCCGCGGTAGTTGTCGGTACAGGAAGCCGCGCGGAATTAAAAGCCGGCGATATACTGCCCTGCCGGGTGATTGCCCGCCGTGGTTTTGATCTGGAAGTCCGGCCCGAAGGTTAACGCCCGGCGGAGGGAAAAAAGCGTCCCCGTTAAAACTTAATCTGATGTTCCGTCCATTTCATTAACATTTTGGCCAGCTGGGGAACCGGCATAGCCATGTTGTCTTTCAGCCAGTGCTGAATCAAGCCGATAGCGCCATGTATCAGAAAAACGGAATAATAGGGCTGTGTTGTATCGTCCTGTTTTTCGGAAAAATACTTTGTTATCTGGTTGTGCATAACAAAGTGATACAGCAATTTTTTCTGAAAACCAATATCGCCGTTTTCACTTAACAATACCTGGATGGTGCTGCCGTTATTCGCAATATAGGTAAACATTTCCTCAACCATCTGATAAGTATCTTTTTTTGTTTGTTTGTCCTGATATTTGTTCAGGATATCCTCAAAATAGGCAAGGGTTTCATCCTGTGTTTGCTGTAATAAATCGTATTGGTCTTTATAATGATCATAAAAAGTTGAGCGGCTTATATCCGCGAGATCGCATATATCCTTGACCGAAACGCTTAAAATCGACTTTGTCTTCATAAGTTCCATTAAACTTTCCCGTATTACCATTTTGGTATAACGGATCTTGCGGTTTTCTTTTTTTTCCATAATCTTCTCCATAAATCCCTACATTTTGACAAAAAGTGTAGCGTATCAAACAGGCACATGGCGTTGTGTAGGATACACTTCAGATTTAATCAAACTGTATGTTGTTTTTTATTTACATTGTAGGATACTGAAGGTAAAGAGTCAAGATATGGAAAGACTGTTTAAGCATCCGGCTCTGATAGTCGGCGTTATTACCGTTATCACGGTGTTTTTTGGTTTTTGGGCTCCCCGCGCGGAACTGGACAACAACAACATCCGTTTTTTACCCGCCGGGAATCCGGCTAAAATTACCTCGGAATATATTGATGATACGTTTGGCGGACAGGTTATGATTCTGGCGGGGCTTGAACGCCCGTACCGGACGGTTTTTGAAAAAGGGTTTCTTGCGCGGATTCGTGATTTTTCCCGGGCGGTTGAGAATGTCGCGTACGTCAAATCCGTCAATTCAATCATGTCGACGCAGTATATAACCGGCGATGACGACAGTATCGTTGTCGCGGATCTGGTGCCGGAAGATTTTTCGGGAACCGATGAGGAGATCACTGAACTCAGGCGGCGTATCGCTTCATGGGATTTGTTCCGGGGTTCCCTTGTTTCCGATGATCTTTCAGCCGCGCAGATTTTGATTACTCTGAACGCGTTAACCGCGGATTTTACCCGTCCGGAGGTAACCCGGAGCGTTGAAACAATCCGAAAAATCGCCGATGAACTTTTTGCGGGCGAAGCGGAAGTTTATTTTACCGGACAGCCGATTGTCAACGCGACTATCAATGAATCAATCATCGCGGATAACCTGCTGCTTATACCGTTAGTTGTCATCGTTGTATTGGCGATGCTGTTCTTTTCGTTCAGGCGTTTTACCTTTGTCGTTCTGCCGCTTTTGACCGTTATTATCGCGGTTGTCTGGACTGTGGGGCTGGCGGCGCTGCTCGGGATAAAACTTTCGGTGCTTACAACCATACTGCCGGTTATTCTTACCGCGGTTGGGAGCGCCTACGGCATTCATATCGTTACCCACTATATGGAAGACACGCGGGAAAAGACGCTTACGGCTGATGAACACCGCGGATTGGTTGTGGATCTGGTAAAAAAACTGATTAAACCGGTGTTTCTGGCGGCGCTTACCACTCTGGCCGGTTTTATTTCGTTCTGTTTTACGCCGATTGTCCCGATGAGGGAATTCGGGTACTGCGCCGGCGTTGGGGTGCTTGCCGCTTTTGTTGTGGCGGTGCTGTTTATTCCGTCAATGTTTCTGCTGCGCGGTCCCCGCGCCGAACCTGCCCGTCCGCAATGGCCGGGCAAAAAACGGCGGAAAGAACAAACCGACGGCGGCCGTTTCAGTAATACTATCGCCCTGGTTTTTACCGGTATCGCGGAGAAAAAAATAACGACGCTTGTTTTTGCGGCGCTGGCGATGATCGTTTCGTTATACGGGCTTTCAAAGGTTGTTGTTGATAACGCGGTAGTTGAATTTTTTCAGCATGAGACCGATATAAGCCGCTCCGACCGGTTTATCCGCGAACATTTCAGCGGATCAAAGGATTTAAGTCTGGTGGTTGCGGCTGATACCACGGAAGAACTGCTGCACCCTGACGTGTTACAGGCGGTGGATAACCTTTCGGTTTACCTGAGTGAACAGGTTCCGGCTGTGGGTAAAGTCGTCGGCTTTACGGATATTATCAAACGGATAAATCAGGTGTTCAATGCCGGCGAAAGTCCTGACGGGCTTCTGAATACAGTATCGCATAACACATCGGATAATTCCGGTTTTAATGATATTGATGGTTTCGGTTTTGGCGGCTTTGGTTTGGACGATCCTGGTTTTAATGATAGTCATTATATTGAAACGCCGATACAGGAAAACGGTTTTAATATAACCCAATACAGCGCGGCGGATCTTTTACGGTTTCTTGACAGCGCCGCCGGAAAATCACCCCATTTGAACGGCAATGATTTGGTGCGGGAATTGAAACACGCCGCCAATTATGAAGGCATGGCTTATTATGAGATTCCCTCAAATCCCCGGCGCTATGGCAAAGAAACGCGCGGGGAGCTTCAGCGCTTGATAGCGAATTATCTGGTTCTGCTTGCCGGGGATGATGATTCGGGGTACTCCAACGATCCCCTTGAACCCACGGCGATAAGAACAATGATACAACTGCGAACAACCGGCAGCAAAGATTCCCAGGCGGTTATCGACACGATTAACGAATATGTCGCGGTAAATTTTCCCCGCAATGTGCGGGTGATAATAGGCGGCGGTGTAACATATGAAATGGCGGTTACTGACCTCATTCTTAATTCTCAACTCATATCAATTTTTGTTTCCGTGCTTATCGTGTTCCTCATCGTGGCGCTTTCCAACAAATCGCTGATTGCCGGAGTCATTGGCGCTGTTCCGTTAACGCTGGCGATTCTGTGCAATTTCGCGGTGATGGGTTTTCTGGGAATTAAGCTCAACCTCGGAACCGCCCTGATTTCAAGCCTTGCGGTCGGCATCGGCATTGATTATACCATTCACTTTATTGAATTTTTCAAACGTGAATATCAATCGGGAGAACCGGATTTTCTTCACCGGACTTTCATTGGCTGCGGAAAAGCCATTATGATTAACGCCTTGTCCGTGGGCGCGGGGTTCGGGGCGCTTGCGTTCTCCCAATTTAAAATCATAGCGGAACTCGGCGCGCTTATCGCTCTGAGTATGCTGATAACCGCCCTGGTCAGTCTTACCGTAATACCGGCGCTGCTTACCGCCATAAAACCGAAATTCATTTATACGTGAAACTTCGCGGTAAAAATTCTTCTCACTTACCGACGGCTTTTTCCAGATTAAATACCCTTGCCTGTCCGGTTACATCAACGGCGTGGCCGGAACGCAGGTAGTAAAGCCATATCGTGCATTTTTTGTTTGACGGAACGGCAAAAAATTCCGCCGCCGCCCGGTAATAACAGGCCATTTGCGGGATATGTTCCCCCGGGAATTCCTGGTTGTCGGTTTTGAAATCCACCACATACACCGTCTGATTATCTTCAAAGACCAGATCAATAGTGCCGTTAAAAAAGAATTCTTCCTTGTCGGCGTATATCAGGCTGCGGAATGAGAATTCGCTTCTGCGGCTTTTCGCTTTTTTGGCGATGCTTCCCAGCGGAGAGCGGACAAAGCGCAGCGCAAGCTCCTTCCCCGCGTCAAGAAAGGCGTCGGCGTCCGCGGGAGTTAAAAGCCCCGCCAGTTTTGGCGGCATGACGGCTTCCTGACCGGACAGCCGCGCTTCAACGCATATATGGGCAATGGTTCCAAAACTGCCGGAATTAAATTTCTCGCCGTCTTCCCCGTATTGTTTCGCGTAACGAACCAGCAGCGTATTAACTTTGTCAAAAACATCAGCGGCGTTATCGCCTGAATATTCCTTGCTTACGGCAAAATTCCCCGGAAGAATGCCGCTTGCCGCGGCGTTAAGCAGGGATGTCGGTGAAAAATGCCGTTTATGCACATCGGGAGTCCCTATAGTATCCGCGCGCCGGTAAAAAATTTCCACTTTTTTCAGAAAAGTACTCAACCCTTTATGATCGTTTGAAAACAGGGAACCATGCTGCTCGGCATTATGCATATACTGTTCGCTGTACACCGGAATTTTTTCTATATTAAAGAAAGGCGGCGCGGCGTTTATATGAGCGCCAAACGCGGGCAGGCAGAGGCCGAAAAAGGTACTGCCCTCAAGAATGGTATCGCCGGTAATGGAATTTTTCCCTTCGGATTTTTCCATTTTTTTTTCGATAAATTGTTTACAGAGCAGGGAAAAATCAGCGGGAGAATCGCCGGATTCCGCCGCGTTTTCATGGTCAATGCCCAGGTATTTGCTTATGCCCAGACAGCCGCTGAGGTACAACTCTTTTTCCGCCCGTGTCATGCCCACATACAGGAGGCGGCGCAGTTCCGCGGCGCTTTTTCCCCTTTCAACAGCGACTGAGCGTTCCCAAAAGTAATTACGTTTTACATCCTTGAAATTTTTAAAGTCGGGGGGAAGGGGAGGGGTAACGGTCAGGCCGAATTCGCCGGTATCAAAAACATCGTCGCTGTAATCGCTCTTGCCCTGTTTATCGCAGCAGCAGAGAAACACTACCGGGAATTCCAGCCCCTTGCTTTTATGTATGGTGATAAGATGCACCGCGCTGGCGCGGGAAGCCGGCCGTTCCAGCGGTATTTCAATATCGCTGAGCCGCTCGCCGGCCTTGCCCAGTTCATGAATGTTATCAACAAATGCCGCGAGGGTTTTGTTTTCTCCGTCAGCCTTTGCCGCCAGATGAAACAGATAATCGTACATCTCGCGGTACGCGGCGGTTTTGGGATTCCATTCGGTCTCGTAGCGGTAGCCCTCATTATACCATAATTCGCTTACCAGCGCGCTGATAGTCTCCGTACAGGCGCTGTGAAGAATCTTTTGGTAGATGCGCTGCCCGTGGCTGTATTTCTGGCGGTCTTCTTCGCCCAGCTGGGAGAGCGGCTCATTGCCGAAGGGAACGGAAGTATTGTCCATGTCGGCAAGGCAAACGGTAAGAGCGGAAAATGAAAGTCCGGCAAAAGGCGAGCGCAGCATCTGCGCGTAGGCCGCCCTGTCATGGGGATAGACGGCAAGCCTGAGAACCGACATAAGATCGTTTACCGGGCCGCCGTAAAAAAAACCGTTCAAATCTTCGCTGGCGTAGGGAATGTTGAGCAGCATGAGGTGTTTTTCAAAAAGATACTGCGGCTTGCGGCTGCGAAACAGAATGGCAATGTCATGGGGCTGGTATTTTGGTTTGCCGTCCGCGTCCTTTTCCCGCAGCAGCGCGTTAATGCGTTCGGCGATATAGCGGGCCTCATTTTCCACCGGCAGCAGAATATTTGGTTTATCATCGGTAAATTCGCGCGTGTCCTGCTTGTCCAGTATGCACAGCGTCAGTTTTCCCTCGGTTTTTTTGTCCGCCCGCAGCGGCGTAAATGACGCCTCATAGGCGGGCAGGGGAGAATCTTCAGATAACGGGGCAAAAACGGCGGGATTTTCCGCCGGAGGTTTTTCGCCTTCGGGATCAAATTTACTTCCGCCGAAAATGGCGTTGAACGCGCCGATTAACAGCGGGGCGGAACGGTAGTTGGTTCTGAGGGACAGGTCAGCGCCGCCCAGTTCTTTTGATAATGCGCGGAACACTGAAACATCGGCGCCGCGGAAACGGTATATGGACTGTTTTTCATCCCCCACAAAAAAAAGTTTTCCCTCGGACAGATCCCGCGCGGGCGGCACGGCGTTATGGGCAATATCCGGTTTTTCCGCAAGCAGAAACAGCAGGTCTTTTTGCAGTTCATTGTTGTCCTGAAATTCATCGATCATTATCGCCCTGAACGATTCTTTTTCGCTGCGCCGTATGTCCGGCTGTTCCAGAAGAATTGTTTTCGCGAGGCGGGCGACATCATGGTATGTCAGAATTCCTTCAGACCTTTTCCGGTTAAGGTAACGCTGCTGAAGCTCTGACAACAGCGTTAACACCGAATATATCAGTCCCCCCTGTACGCAAAATACCGCAAGCGAGGAAAACGGGGCGTATAAAACCTTTAATTCTTTTACCAGTTCTTTTACCGGATTTTTCAGCGGAAAACCTTTCCTCAAGTCAAGACTGCATATTGATGAAAGAAATTTAAAGATGTCAAAAACTTCCCTGTGCCGCGGATGGGACTCCGCCCACTCAATGACGGTATCATGGGGCATTGCCGCCAGTTGGTCAAAAAAAATACGAATATCCCGCGCGTCGGGAAAAACAACATTACCCGCCGTAAACCGGCTTATAATGGGGGCAAGCCCATAAAGAAATTTTTCATTTCCGTCGTACGCTTCGGCAAGCTCGCGGAGTTTTGAGATAATAGGGCCGCTTTGGGTTTTCCACTCCCGGCAGATAAGATCAAACTGGCCGTCAATGTCCTGTTTAAGGTTGAAGGACGAATCAAAATGGGTAAAATTGATCAGGGCCGAGGCGAAAATATCCCTGGCAATGAACATGGGGTTTTTATGGGGATAAAACCGCGTTATCGCGTGATGACTGCGCCTGTTGATTAAAAAGGGCATGGCTTCATCAACGGCAAGCTGACGGCAGCGGTCTTCATCGATTAAGAAGCCGGGGTTTATGCCGTAACGGTTGGCGGCCTGCTTGACAAGGCCGGCGCAGTAGGAATCGAGGGTTTGAATGCGCGCCTGGGTAAATTCATCAAGGGCCTGCCGCGCCAGGCTGCCTTTTTCGCCGGCATCCTCTCGGGCAATTTCAGCTAACATCAGGTGAATGCGCCGGTACATCTGGGCGGCGGCTTTTTTGGTAAAGGTCAGGGTAAGAATTTCCCTGACGCGGTATTTTTTTTCGGTTATCAGCCAGGCAAAACGGCTGGCAAGGACCAGGGTTTTTCCCGATCCCGCGCCCGCGGCGATCACCGCGTTGTCGGCGCAATAGGCGGCGTCCGTTTGCTCTTTGTTGAGTACCGGTCTTTTGATGTCAGATTCCATTGTTCTTCCCCTGATATACCCGGTAAAGCGCGCGGCATACCTTGTTATGTTCACAGTTTTCGCATTGTTCGGGGCGGGAGGGAGAAAAAGAAAAAGCGCCGCCGGAGATTTCCCGCGCGAAGCGCGCGGCATTTTGATCAAACTCATTCATTATTTCGTTATAACGTTCGCTTCCGCGCATGACGCAATCGTCTTCCTCCATGCCCCGAGTGACACCAAATAACACCAGCGGTTTACTGTCTGTTATGCTGAAGAATAATGCGGTATCTACATTCTTTTTATATTTTGTTTCAGCAAGACGAAGATACAGGGGAAGCTGAAAATGAGCAAGACCCTCCTCAATTTTATATTTTGTTTTGAAGTCCACGATAACCAGAGAATCTTTTTGCGGTGAATCGCCGCGTATGTCTTCAAGTACGCAGTCAATCCTTCCGTTAAGAAAATAATTGTCCTTTGGCAATGAATAAGTTTCCTCGGTCGCGATTACCTTAAAGCCCGCAAAACAATAAATAAATTCGGCAAGAAAATTTTCCAGCCGGGAAAGAAACAGCGGCTTTTGCGCCCGCAGAAGCCGCGCGGTCAGCATACTCATAACCTGATATTCGCCTGAGGGCAGGCGGGGAAAAGATTCAAATACCGTTTCAACTTTTTCCGCCAGTAATTTTGAGTAATATTCGGGCAGTTCAGGCGCCGGCTTTTTATCATCGCCGCTGATAATGGGCGCGGCAATAGTTTCGCCGGTCTGCTTGAGTTCGCTCAGAAACAGGTTCAAAACGGCGTGATATATGTCGCCTGAGATATTGTAGGCCATAAGTCCCGTTTCCGCCTCGACATTTTCCAGGTGTAACACCCGGGAAAAAATCCATATCAACGGACACTGAAAATACGGCTCAAGTGAGGATGATGAAACGCTGAATTTATCTTTGTATTCCTCATTATAACAAAATCTGTCTCTTATCGCGCACAGCAAGGGATGATCCGGCGGCAAGGCGTTATTACGGTCATCGGCATACTGTCTTCTTGTCCGCCATTTTTCAAAACCCTGTTTTTGAGCTTGATGAAGTTCCGATGGAACGGCTGTTTCCGTTTGCTCCCGCGCGGGTGAATGGAGGGAAGCGTAATAATTGCTTTCCTCGCGGTACAAATCCGCGGCAAACTGATTGCTGAATTGCGGGTCATCGCTATATCTCTGCCGGGGTTTTGCGGGCGCGTTAAGGGCGCTGTGGGGAATCGTATAACCGGAGAATGTCTGTTCCGAGCAGAAAAAGGCCGCGGGCAAACGGGAATTGAACCGGTGCAGTTTGATGAATGTCAGTGACGCGTCATTGTCTGTTATGCCTAATTTTTCCCGTTTGCTTTTGGGCAGAAAGGCCAGAGGCGAAAATACCGCCGAAAGGCTGCTCTGATTTGCGCCCAGGATAATGTGACAGTCAAACGGCGCCGCGGCCGCGGTACGGTAGGGGAGGATCGCCACGCCGGAGGATGATTGCTGGGCAAGGTACGTGACTTCCCGCAGATAGCCGGTAAAAAATCCGTAGTGATCCGGAATACGCGCATCGGGGAATGATTTTTCTATTTCAACCAGGTACGTCAATTCGGCAATACAGCGGGAAAGGACGATGTCGGTTTCACTCAGGACTTTTTCCATGTCAAAAAAACGCCCTCGAAAAGCAAAATACTGTCTGCGAATGTCGGAGAATGAGGCGGCGCGGCATAAAGTGCTTACCCGCTGTTTCAGGTCTTCAAAAAAGCGGCGGGTTTGTGTTTTTATGCCGCCAAACGGACGGGTAAAGGCGTCTTCCCAGACGTTAACCGCAATTTCCCTGCCGTCCTTTTCCTCCTTCCATGAGGTAATGCAGTTGTTTTTAATGCCAAATTCGATTAACGCCTGAATATCATCGCCGTCTTTCCAGGGGAGATGCTGGTTGAGCAGTAATTCCTTTATTGACGCGAAAGAAAAATCCGCGGAAGCGCAGCCCTCAAGTGCCGCGAAAAACTGTCCCGCGGGGTAGGAGGCCAGCGGCTTGCCGCTTTGCCTAACGCAGGGAATATTGCGGTTGGCGAATTCGCGTAACAGGTAGGGGCCGTAATGCGTATCATCGGGAATACTGACCGATATGGAATCCCAGGGAACATTTTGATTTTTACGCAGGGCAAGGATATATAGGGCCGCCTCGGTTATTTCGCCGCGGGAATTATCGTAAAAGAAAACATCGCAGGGTTGCCGCTGTACTTCGGCGTCATCGGCGCTTATGGTTTTTACATGACCGCTTGCCGCCAGCAGTTCTTTGTATTCGCTGAAATCGGACAGCGATTCGGGAAAAAAAATAAAACATTCCTTTCCCATGTCCTCAAAAGGCGGCGTTTCCCAGGCAGGCTCAAAAAGGCCGTTTTGTTCAAGAAATTGCGTGTAACGCAGCGCCAGCGTAAAGAGGTCGCCGGCAAGGCCGCCGTCCAGGGAATAAGAATTAACCACGGAGGTCACGGAGGAACACGGAGTTTTGGTATGAAAATCATCTTTTCCTCCGTGAAACTCCGTGGTAAAAAATTCTTCCTGGACAGTTCCATCTTCAATTTGGGCAATGGGCAGGCCGGTAGTCTGCCTGAACCACGCGCCCAGTTGGGGCAGCATTTCCGTAAGCCATCCGGCAAATGAATCCGCGGACTGCGCCCATTCGGCCCGTATCAGCGATGAAAAAAGAGGCGTTTTGCCCTGGCCGCATAATTCCGCGTTTTCCCGGATAAGCGCGCTGATAAACATTTTTCTCAACACCGCGGGCACACTCTGCCGGTTTTTCATTTTTGAACGGATTGAATTCTGTTTGAAGGTATCCCATGCGATAAATTTTTCCATGGCGATAGTGCCGCCCCGGCGCAGGCGGAGCAGGCGGTCCGCCCAGCGGGAAGCCGCTATATTGGTAGGAAAAACAAACAGCGAGGAAGGTTTGTCAATATTTTCCAGAAGAACAGTATCAACCGAATTCATAATGAAATTTAGATTATAACATCTTTATCAGTAATAGCCTACTGATCGCCGCCAGATTAGCCTGACTTAAGAATAATATAACCACGGAGGACACGGAGTTACACGGAGGTTTAAGATGTGAATATCTTAATTCCTCTTCCTCCGTGGTAAAGAATCTTACCACAAAAATCTTTCCCTATATGTCACGCCAATGCGTTCAAGCGTTTTTTCAAGAGTTTCCCCCCGGACAGTTTGTTGTTTGAGATCAATCGTAAATTGATTCATTGAGAAGTGGCGGTACAGGAAAACCGATTCTTTCAGGTCCGTACCGGCGTATATCGTTTTTAACTCATTGGTGTATGCCTCAAACACGCCGCCTTTTTTCATTTCGGAATAACCCGTTATCCACACCGGCAGAGCAGCGCCATTTTCGCTGGTTAGAGCATGGTGAAATTCCAGCAGGAGCCGGGCCATGACCCGCTGTGATTCGGCAAGGGCCGTTTCCAGGGCGGGTCCGCCCAGTTTGCGCAGTTCTTTTAATTCCACGGTGCGGGGCGTATGAACCGGAGTTTTGTTAAGGATAATTGCATTTGCGCGGAAATCTATATTAAGAGAAGGGTTGTCGCGGAAAAATTTTTCGGCAATTTTGCCCGAAGGCCCCACCAGATAGCGGCGGTTTTCGGCCATCTGTTCGCGGCGGCCGGGGTTATCGGCGACAAGTATCAGCCGTATCTCGCTGTTCTGGTTTACATCGTCAAGGGCGCTGTTGTACACAATGGGAGTTTCCACCGGATAGGACGGACTGCGGCTGTTCACCAGTTTTTGCTGAACAGCCCGCAGTTTCGGCAGCTCCATGAGCAGTTTTTCAATTTCACTGCGGTAATGATTCCTGGCTTTTTCAAATTGGCTCCACGCCGCGCCTTTCATAGTGTACAGGCTACCATTGGCTCGCCAAAACAGCAACTCTAAAAATAACAGAGGATATGTTGCGAGATGTGAAAACAGGAAGAATTTTCACCACGGAGTTTCACGGAGGAAGAAGATTTTTGTATCAAAACTCCGTGGTACTCCGTGTCCTCCGTGGTTTTTATTTCTTTATCGTGTTAATCAACGATTTTTCAGGTATATAGGGTTATCCTTAAGACATCTTTCCCTTTTCAAAACTTTCAAAAAGGCATACAATAGAAGGTATGGATGACAGAAAAAAGCAGATCAGCGAACTGGAACAGCGAAAACGGGAACAGATTGTTTCCCTTGACGCGCTGCTGATACGCCTGGGGGAGGCCCTTTTGGGCCGGGTAAGCGATTCTGCTCAGGAGAACGATCCCGCTTTTGGGGAACCGGCCCTTTTTAAGCGGTTAAAAAATGATATAGCGGACTCGGAGACGGCGATACAGGCCGTAGAGGTACAGATACGCAGATTTAGGGAACTTGAAGATAGTATTACGGCAAAAGAACAGGAAGAAGCTGTCGGCTCAAAAGAATTGGCCGTTGTATACGGCAAACTGGGAAGACAGCTGTTGGATGCCGCGGCGAATGCCGGGGAAAACGGCGGCGGTTATGCGGATTTTTGCGCCCCGTACCGCGACCAGTCCGAGGCCCTGCTTACCAAGGTGCTTTCCCTGGAAGAGCGTGTGGCCGGACTGGAAGAAAAGGGCGGCGGCAATGTTTTTACCTGGATTGGCAAAAACACCCAGGGTCTGGTGCTGCGTTCTTTTTTGACCAGGGCGCAGGAAAATCTGGAACAACTCCGCCGGAATGTGGGTGAGCGCTACAGCCGCGCTGATGCCGGCGAAGCGGATAGCGCGCCGCCTGAAACTGCCGCCATTGAAGATTTATGCGCGGAGATTGAACAGAAGCGGACACAGGCCCGCGCCCTGTCGCAGGAGCTGGCGGAACTCAGGGAAGAACGGCGGACAATTTCCGGCAGTTTTTATGATGAAGGCGATCCGCTCAAGCAAATTCAAACCTTGAAGAACCATATCGCCCACATACGGGATGATCTCAAGGCCCTGTACCGGCGCATCGGCGCGGAGGCGGCGTCTGTTGACGGCATTGAGCGCAGGCAGGTCATCGCTTCTCTGGTTACTTCTGATGATAAGGAAATCCTTGATAACGCGGTGCGAATCAACCGCTTAATTCATGACGATGACACCGCCATTGAAAAATTACAGGCTTCCCTTGCTATTGATGAAGAAAAAACAAAAATTGAAAAATATCGCAAGATGATTCAGGATAAAAAAGACAAAATTGCCCAGGCTGAAAAAAGCATTATGGAATACGAAGAGAACATCAGAGTTTCCGAAGCGGCTATTGAAAAATTACAGGGAGAATAGCATGGCGGTAAAAGCAAAAAAACCGGTTACCAGGAATGTCGTTAAAAAAAACGCTGTTAATGTTAAGCCAAAAACATCCAACGTTAAAGCGCCGCCTGTCTCAAAAAAAGTTGACAGCGCTAAACCCGGCGTGTATGACGAATCAAAAATCAAGACCCTTTCTTCTCTTGAGCATATACGTCTGCGCACGGGCATGTACATCGGGCGGCTGGGCGACGGTTCCAATCCCGATGACGGAATCTATGTGCTGCTTAAAGAAGTAATTGACAACGGCATTGACGAATTCATCATGGGCAACGGCAAGTGCATTGAGGTAGCCATCAGGGACGGCGGCAAGCCGGGGGCGGCTACGGTGAAAGTCCGCGATTACGGACGCGGTATCCC
>Ga0268262_10001956_pt1 | contig 24411 bp, 25 predicted proteins | sample TergutNc150P3_FD_190354 | JGI IMG/M metagenome (GOLD analysis project Ga0268262, IMG submission 190354) | Nasutitermes corniger P3 segment gut microbial community from laboratory colony in Florida, USA - Nc150 P3 (SPAdes) (version 2) | ecosystem: Host-associated > Arthropoda: Insects >...
ATTTTACATATTTTTCTGAAAATTCAGATAATGCTCCTCCATTTGAAGAAAAAACCTTAACTCCATATTGAAGGGCTTCTATTATCGGTATTCCAAATCCTTCATAAAGAGAAGGAAATACAAAAGCTGCGCAATTTTCATAAAGAACAGATAAATCTGAATCATTTATAAAACCTAATCCATAAATATTATTTTTTTTATCTGTTTTAAGTTCTGTTTTTTTTCCGCAAATAACAAGTTTTTTATTTGTATCAGCTTTTTTAAAAGCATTTATCAAGAAATCAACATTTTTATGAGTTGAAAGAAAACCTACATATAAGAAATAATCTTTTTTATTTATATTGTTATTTGATAAGAAATTACTTTCATTATATCTTTTAATTTCTTTCAATCCACAATAATAAACATGAGAAGTATAATTATAGAATCTTTGAATATCCTTTTGAGTTGTTTTCGATATTGTTACTATAAAATCACTATTTTTTAGAGAAAAATTTGTTAAAATATAAGATTTTATTACTCCAAAAAAATTTATTAATTTTGATTTACGGTAAAATTGTGGAACTGTCAAAAAAAATAAATCATTTATAGTAGTAATATAATACTTGTTTTTTATCTTAAAAAATGAATTATAATGCCCGGGAGAATGCAAAATATCAAAATCAATATTTTTTAAAAACTTATGAAAAAATATAAAATTTATAAATGAATATGTTTTTTTATCATATTCTATTTGTAAAATATTTAATTCATTTATTTTTTTTCTTACTATAACGGACACGTTGGAAAAGCCATAAAAATTAATATAACTTTCTATTAGTGCGCGAGTATATGTCTTTACTCCTTCACTTGAGTCATTTAATGTACGAGCATCTACTAATATCTTTTTTACTATTTTATTCCGGTTGTTCATTATAAATTATTTTTTCTACACGAGATTGATATTCCATAAATCTTTCCACTCCGGTTATTATATTACTATATTTAAATAAAGGAGTTCGTACTTGAATAAATACTTTTCCAAAACATATTATAATTAAAATAAATAAAAAATATTTTTTTCCTGTTTTTTTAAGTTTTGTATAGAATAAAGGGAAAAGAAACCAATAAAAACCAACAAATAACATCATCATTCTACTCATTAAATTAGTAAGCTCGCCGAAAAAATAAAAACCAATAATATATATAAACAACATATTATAAAAAATATTAACATACTTTTCATCGCTTAAATAACGATGAAAAAAAAGAAGAATTGTTATAGTTGCTAATCTTTCAAAAAAACCAATAGTTATCGAGAATGGTTTTAACTCATGACCTATACTTAAATACGCTTGAATTGATTCACTTATCTTCCCGTGTAATAATAGTTGTAAATAACTTAATATCGGCTTTATATATTCTATCTTTGCAAGAAAGAAAACATTACCAATGATAAAAACAACCCAATATATTTTTATTGGAATTCTTATTTTAAAAAACGGATAAAGTAAAATATAAATTATTGATGAATAATGAATAAATGCTCCAAATATATTTATTAATAAAAATTTTAAAAAGCGTTTTTCTTCAATATATTTTATAGAATTAATAAAAATCAATATTGTTACGCAATTTCTAACTAAATTAAATCCAAGGAAAAGACCGTTAAACGAAAAGAAAATAATAACCGGAAGAACATAATATTTAGAATATTGTCTTACAGCTTTATCAAGGAGATATATTGATAATAAAGCAATACAAAATTGAAAAAACAAATAATTATCGCTGATTATTCTGGTTATTCCCATAAGAATCGTATAACCTTTATCGGATATTAAACCTAAATAATTCCAAAATTCACTTGAGAATATAGAAGGCAAGGTATTAAAATGCCAACTATAAACAATTGCATCTCCTGAAATATAACCTCTTAACGCCCAAAATATTATTAATATAAATATGCAAATTTCTCTAATAAACGGTGTATTTTTATTTTCCTTTATTAGTGAAAATTCAATAAAGGACAAAAATACCAATATACTTAAAAATAATAAATATATTCCTGTGTAAGTAAAGTTCATTATTTCTTTTTTATATCCATTTGTTAATTTATATTAATATAATAAATTTTTATTTGAATCTATTATATGCACTTGATTTTCATAACGAGAATAAACTCTTAATAACTTTATTAATAACAAATAATTTTTATAACCAAATATTTTATATATAACACGCATAAATAAATTAAAAACATATAATTTTTTATTTATTTTATTCATATTGAATTTTGTTAGTTTTTCTATATTTATATTATTTTTTGAAAACATCTTTCTTTTTTTTATTTTTAAATAAAAGAATTTATTATTTGAATCAAAAGGATTACCAATATTAATATTATTAAATAATAATCCATTAAATAATCTTCTATGAAATAACTCTATTTTTTCGCTATTTGAATAATAATCATAACTATATTTTTTATTTAAATATTCTTCTATTTCTTTCTTTTCTTGTAATAAAGCTTCTTTATAGTTTTTAAAAACAACATTTAAGTCTTCATATATAATATCATGTCCCCGATTTCTTTGCTGTATATGTCCGCTAAATAATGATTTATAATCATATCCTGAAAAATGTACAAATACAAGAGCTTCACTTTTATCTATTTCATTTTTCCGTTCTGTTACATAATATTTATTTTCAATAAATAATATCTTTCTTTCTTCAAAGTTCCACGGCGCAACATTCCAACCTAAACAACGTGAAATTTGCAAAACTTCAGAAGAAAAATAAACTGGTAAAAAATCTCCCCATTTTTGATCTGTAAATAAGCATTTATTGGGATCTGCAAAGCATTTATCCAATAATTTGTTACCCCACCATTCCAGAAAATTATTACTAAATTGACCTCTACTTAAGCCTAGAAATCCAAAATTAAATATACCGTTTCCTCTTATTTCGTCTTCTATAATATTATTTTTTTCATTATTATTTAAAAATAAGCTATGAGGGGTAACTAATATTTCACAATTATTTAATTTATTATAAATTACATCAGAAGAACTATAAAATAATATATCGGGGTCAAAATAACATATTTTGTTATAATTTAATGAATTAAACATATATTTAAATACAAATGGTTTTATACATGTACAAAATTCTGTTAAATCATATTTAAATGCTAACTCATTCCATTTCTCTTCTTTTATTGATAAAATTTTCTTTGCAATTAAAATATTCGGTTCCGTAGTTATATTATTTGAATCAAATTCATCTGCAATAATTATGAAAAAATCAATATTATTTGTATATTTCTTAATTGATTTTTCCAGCACTTTTGCAAGACCAATATAATTTTTTGCACAAATAGTAAATGCACAGTTGTTCATGCTTTACCCCATTAATATTTATATATTAGCATTTGATCTTCAAAAACCTTAAAATATTTGCGGTAAAATGCCGAAATTTTCTATATAGAATATAATTACTATTAAAACATCTGTTATAATATTTTTTGTCTTTTATATTCTCCATTTTAATTATCTCTTTTTTTAATATATTTGATAAATAATCATAGTTTTCTTTGTCATTTTCTTTTCCGGTTACTAATAGTTTTATTATTCTTGTTGATACAGCATCTGCAATATAATATTTTGAATTATTTCTGTTTATTTCGCTAATATCTCCTAATTTTTCTTTATCTCGAATCATTACATTAACATAATCAATATCTGCCTTAGAAAATGGTTTATTATTGATACTTCCGCGGCGAACAAAATAATTATATTTTACTTCTCCTGTAAAAACTGCTTTATTTGTTTTTAAGAATAAATCAATTGAAATATATCTATCTTCATAATATATCCCTTCAGGATATCTAAGAATATTAAAAATTTCTTTTTTATAAATTTTATTTACTGCTGAAGAAAGTAATTTATCATCTGTAAAATATCTATTTAATAAATCTTCTTTTGTTACTTCTATTATAGTAGTATTTTCAAAACAATTTTTTATTTCTTTTCCTTTATCATTAATTACTCTGATACCACACATAGCAAAATCATAATCGCTGTGGTTTATAGCATTAATAAGATGTTCACACATATCTAAATCATACCAATCATCGCTGTCACAGAACATAATATAATCACCTGTACAGACATCTAATCCTTTATTTCGCGCACTGCTTAGGCCGCCATTTACAGTATTAATTATTAATATTCTTTTATCTTTTTCGGCATATTCTGTAATTATCGAAAGACTATTATCAGTACTTCCATCGTTAATAATTATTATTTCAAGATTCTTATACGTCTGTTCAATAATACTATTTAAGCATTTTCTTAAATATTTCATTGTATTATATACAGGGATAATTATTGATATTTTATTATTCATAGATATTTTATCTAAAAAATGACTTTATTTTTCTTAAAAGCTGTAATATAAAACGACCAATTTTATATTCTTTTGATTGGATTAATAAACTTTCCCTGTTAAAGAAGAATTCCATTATTGTTTTTGCATCAAAATAATCTAATAATATTAAATATAACTTTTTCTTTTCTTCAATATTCTTCTGTAAATTTATATAATAATATGCATGCGATAAAAATCTATAATATATATTATTTATATTAATATTAATATTATTTTTAATTAAAAATAAATTTATTTCTCTTAGGACTACTTTAAGTGAATTTAAATATTCAATAGTTTTGTTATAATCTTTATATATTGTAGATACACCACTACCGATTGTATAATTAATTATCTTTATTTTACTGATTATTGTCTTTTTACAAAAATATGCAATTACTATCGACTCATAAATATCTTCAGCATTATTTATATATTCTCTTTCAATATATGAAAAAGCTTTTTTTATTAATTCAGAATTATATACTTTATTCCACATAGTGTATGCAGGGTATATATCTCTTTCAAAATATGCGGAAAATCTGTCTTTTCCTTTAAAAGAAGGAAATACCGCTTTTTTTGACGGCTGTTTAATATATCCAAATTCATAAAAATCATAATCTGGATTTTTTTTAATTTCTTTTTCTAAGAGATTAAGAGCATCATTGGTAAAATAATCATCAGAATCAAGAAACAGTAGATATTGCCCATTTGAGTTAGAAACCCCATCTATACGAACAATATGCAATGATTCATTTTTATCATGATTTATTATTTTTATTTGAATATTATTTTTTGCGTATTCTTCGATAATGTTTGCTGTTTTATCATTAGAACCGTCATTTATAATTAATAATTCATAATCCATAAATTTTTGGTCAAGAACAGATTTTATTGCACGATCAATGTATTTCTCGGCATTATATGCAGGAATTATTATCGAAAAAAAAGGATTCATAATAATATCCATGATGCAAGCGAAGGATTATTATCTTTCATTGTATCCTCTGCAAACCAGTATTTTGGCGCAACTACAGTTCCATTTCCGGAAGAAAGCCAAGCTCCCCACCATGAAAAAGAACTGTTAGCAATGATATGATTTTTACATAACGATAATAAATGCATATCATGGTATGGTTTATATTTATGAGCTTTAATATCTACAACAACAGAGGTTAATCCGCAAGTGTCAAAATTATTTTTTACCCAGTCAGGATCATCAGAAAAGAGATATAATTCCGGAATTACATTTCTATCATTTTTATCGATAATATATTTAATAGCATTTTTATAATATTCCGGAGAGCATAATCCATGGAAACTGTTAGTTTCTTGATTTTCTATATAATCACCTCTTCGGACATGAACACTTATAGGACAAGAAGCTTTTTTTATATTTTTTTCTATGTTTTTTGCTTCTATACAGTCAAATTCAGGAAATATAAAATCCTGTTTAATAATCTTTGAAATACAAGAAAAGTATTTTTCATTTTGCCAATAACCTGATAAAATAACTGTTGACTTTATATCTTCTATTCCGGTCCAATAAGAATAAAAAGGTTCATTAATAAAATATTTCTTTTTAATTCCAATTCTTCGCAGAAAATTTAACAAAGTCATTTTTTTTTTATTATAAATAGAATAATTTATATTAGGAAACGCATTTAACATATATAAACGATTACCCTTTTCAAACCATGATAAGTCCAGAAATAGTTGCGTATCAAGTCTGCATGCAACCGTTTTTCCGCAAGCATATTGAAACATTTGATTGCCAAGGCCGCCAAATATTTTGGTTATTATCTTCATTCCTTTCTTAAAACACCTAAACCGTACCAGGAATCAGATGAAAGATTTTCATAGGTCATCCATTTAAAAGAATTGATTATCTTTAATCCTATTTTATTTGCCAACATTTCAATTTCCGGTAAAAATAAATATCTCATTTTATGCGTTTCATTTATCTTCTCAATTTGACGAGTCTTTTTATCTTCAATCAGCACCTCAAAATTAACATCTACAATATTCTTGTTATAATACATTACCGGTTCTGTTATTCTTGTTATTTCTATTTCATCATCCTCAAGTCTTTTAATTTTAACAATAGGCGGATCTATAAGCACTGCCGGACCGTACCAAAAATCAAAAATGAATAAACCACCGTCGGTTAGATGGTTTGAAACATTCTGAAATACTTTTTCAAGTTCGTCGTTTTCTGTTTGATAGTTCATAACATGAAAGAGTGAAATAATAGCATCAATTTTTTTATTTATTTTAAATTCGGAAGCTTTACTGCAAATAAAGCCGTCTTCCTGCTGAAGATATTTTCTTGCTTCACTTATCATGTTTTCTGATATATCAACGCCGTATACTGTATATCCGTCTTTCTTAAAGAAACTTAAATGTTTTCCCGTACCGCAACCTATGTCAAGAATATTCTTATTACCGATATTTCCATGCTTTTTAATCAAATCGTGAATATAGTTATATTCTTCCTGATAATTTTTATCTTTATATAAGAGATTATAATATTTTGAGTAGGTTTTGCCGAAATTATCCATTATTTTTTCTCCTTAGTTCTTTTTAAACGATATAATCAATTCACATATTTTAGCAATATCCGGTTCGGCTAATCCGCTGCCGGATGGGAGATAAAATCCATTTTCAGACAGCCAATCGGTTACAGGATACTCTCCTTTACAATCACAGCCATAATCCGCAAGCGCTTTTTGTTTGTGCATTCCGTTAAACAGTAAGCGGGTCTCTATGTTATTTCCTTTTAAGTAAGAAATTATTTCATCCCGCTTCTTTCCGTATTTTTCCGGTTGTACTATTATTGCGTTCATCCAGTTGCAGTTTAGGCAATTTTCTTCATCTTTTTGAAATAACAGGCCTTCGCAACCGGAAAGATATTTTTTATATAATTGATTATTCTTAATCCGTAAATCTCTGTAATAATCGGCTTTTTCTGTCTGCGCTAAACCAATAGCGGCATGAAGGTTGCTCATTCTATAATTAAAACCAATATCTTCGTGCAAGTAGTTTCTTGGACCGTCAACAGGAAAACAAAGATTTTTATAATATTTAGCTCTTTTATATAAATCATCATTGTTTGTAATAACCATGCCGCCTTCGCCTGTGGTGATATTTTTATTTGCGTAAAAGCTAAATGAGGCAATATCCGAGAAACTGCCTGATTTCTTATTTTTATATTCCGAACCATGAGCTTCGGCGGCATCTTCAAGGATGAATAAATTATTTTTTTGCGCAATGTTTTTTATCGCGTCCATATTACACATATTACCGAATATATGCACAGGCATGACGGCTTTTGTTTTTGGAGTTATTTTTTCCTCTATTTTGTTTACATCTATATTCCATGTGTCCTTATCAGCTTCTACAAATACGGGTTTTGCCCCGGTATAACAGACGGCAAAAGCGGATGCTATCATAGTAAAATTGGGAATTATAACTTCATCACCTTTTCCTATACCTAATGCAACCAAAGCAAGGTGTAAAGCGACAGTTCCATTACATACGCCGACGCCGAATTTTACTCCGCAATATTCTGTAAATGCTTTTTCAAATTTTTGTAAATATGCGCCTGAAGATGAAATCCAACCGGTTGAAACCGCCTCTGTAATGTATTTAAGCTCGTTACCGCCAAGAAGCGGTTCGCAAACCGGAATATATTTACTTTGCATTTTGACTATTTCCTTAAGAATGATATTATTTTATTGCTGATAGATTTTATTTTTTTATTTATTCGTTGTTCAATTTTGATATCTCTTAATACATCATGTCCGCCGTATTTATTCTTATCTCTTACAAGAATAATTTTATTAAAAGGAATATCCCATCCTTCAGGATAACAATAAGCCGGGGATAATAATTTATGAGGATGTGTTAATATGTATTTGTTAATATGAGACTCATCATGCCAAAGTGCGACAATTCCATTTTTATCATCTTCTATTACTGCGTTGTTCAAACTAGAAATTAACTCCATATATGGTTTACTAAGTCCTCCATTTATTCCGCCGCAAATATAATATGATCCTTGACCAAATGGAATATATGCCAGAGATTTTGGATTGCGATCATAAGTTAATTCATCAGGCTTATTTTTAAAAAAACCGGGATGTTGAACAACTATAATTTCTTCTTTTTCTGAAGGAAGAAATTCATCTCCTATAAATTCCATAAATTCGCAATTTGCATTGAAAAAGAAAATATAGTCAAATACAGATAATTGTTCACAAATTCCCAAAAACATTTTAAATCGATACAAAGTATTACCGGGCCATCCAAGATTTTTTTGATCTATACGGTGTATTCTTTCATTATTAATATTTATTTGACCATCAGTAAAGACAAAATAATGTTTTTCTGTATTCGGTAAAAAATAATTCTCGCATGAATTATAAAATTTTTCCCAAAATATTGTATATTTTCCGGTACAAATATATAAAATTGAAATTCTTAGAGTTTTTTGTAAAATCAATTTTTAGCCGTTTGATAATTTAATTATTAATCCACAGTAAGGTGAATACAATTTACAATCAGGTAAATTGCTTAATATGTTTTTCATTTTTTCTATTGTTTTTAGAAAGTATTTTTGAATAATATTTCTCTTTTGATTATCAACCCAAAAATCAAACCTACCAAAATATCCTTTATATATTATTTTATATTTTTGTTTATCAAGGCATTTTATCCATTTATTTGGATTCATGGATTTCACATTATGTCTACAATAATTTTTATAATCTAAAAAAAAATGAAGAAGTCTTTGGACTATTCCCGTGAAATTCGGAACAAAAATAACCAAATAACCATTATTTTTTAATAACAAATATTTTTTAATTATCACAGATTCCCAATCAATAAAATGTTCAAGGAAACCAAAAGAACAAACAACATCGTATTTCTCTTTAGTTTCAAAATCCCAAAAATTATTTTTTTCCAATAAACCTATATTGTAACCTTCTTCCGACAACCAAGATTTCATATCATTTTCAATCTTTTCTACCATGTCTATTCCATTTAAAATATATCCCATTTTCCCAAATATAGCTAAATAACGTCCCGGATACGATCCAATTTCAATACATGTTTTTTCTTTTTTATTTTGTGTAGGAATTTTTTTTTCTATAAGCTTTCTTATTGGATCATTTTCTGGAACAATTGAAAATTTTTATTTATCATATCCTTCTTCCCAATATTCTAAATTTGTTTTATTTCCCATCCATTTATCTTTTCTTGATACTTTTTCTATATAATTAAACAATGTTAGTTTATATTTCTCAAAGTTGTAATTTTCTTCATATTCTTTCATTGCATTTGAAGAATAAAAATCATATTTTTTTATTATTGATTCTACAGCAAGAGATATTTGATCAATTGTGTTTATACAAACTCCGACTTGTTTGTTTTGTATAGCATCAATTGACTCAGGATAATTATTGGTTATTACCGGTAACCCATGTTTTAAATAAGCGGATATTTTACCGGATGATTTCCCTGCCATTCTAAAACCAACAGAAATATCATTATACCATGCTATTCCAATATCACAGGATTTTAGTATTTTATCAACTTCATCAATATTATCAAATACCTCATCAGAAATAATAATATTTATAAATTTATTATCTTGTATATATTTCTTAAATTTTAATAAATACTCTGTAGATTTATAACCATGAAACACCAAGACCCAATTTTCAATTTTAGAAAATTCTCTTGCTATTTCCATACATGAATACCATTCTGCTATTCCGCCTAAATGAAGAGCGATTTTTTTCTCTGAAGAGATAATATATTTATCTTTTAAATAATTACTTTTTTCATTATCTGAATGCCCATTATATGTTACGGGTATATAAAATACAGGAATTTTATTGGTTAAATTATATTCTTTTAAGAACAAATCACCTTTCCCTTTAGATTGAATAATTAACCCTTTAATATCGTTTATATTTTTTCTTTCAAAATTGCATATATCATCACTATAATCTAAACCAAAATGATCATCCTTAATATAAAGCTCCAAACTATAATAAATCGGCTTGGATTTAGGAAATAGCATTTTACACCAATAAAATCCATGCGGATCTACCGTTAGATAAATATCAAAAATATTTGTCACTGGAATATGGGAAGTAATCCAAAATAAAAGAAGATAGCGCTTTCTATTTTTAATTACACGTTTAACTTTAAAATGTAAATCTTTTGGTATTAACGCAACATCTTTTAAAAAAAGCGTTACCGAATAAATTTTTCCTAGATATTCAATTAAATTCAATAATGATGGACTATTTCCAATTGTATAATTAGAAATAAAGAATGCCAATTTTTTCATTATTTATTTCTTCCTTCAAAACGAGTTTTATCGTTTTCTCCGGCATAAGGCCCTTGCTTTATTTCGAACATTTCCGTATCTTCAAGCATTTCAAAACCATGACCGCCGGCCGCCAATAGTATTATATCGCCTGTTTCCAGTATTCTTGAGCAAATATATTCCTTATCATCGGAGTAAAAATCTGTTTTTACTTTTCCTTTTTTAATAAACAAAACTTCTTTTGTATAAAGAACTTCTCGCTTTACAATATTATGTACATGAGGTTGAATTATTTTACCTTTAGGATGATTCATGTATGCAAGCTGCTGAGAGAAATCATCGGGAGTAAAGAAGGTAATTCCGTTGTTTTTATAGTCATGAGAAATAATTATCGCAAGGATTTGGTTGTTATTGGTTATTTGCTCTGTCATGTTATATTTCTTTATCATCAAAATATTTTTCACGTCCAATCCAAGCCATCAATTCAGAATCTTTTTTTGCTGCCTTTTGATGATAATTATAACCTGCGTTATATGCTTGTTCTAACAATCTTAAATATTCAGGTTTTTCCAAGTTATATATTTTTTCAATAATAGGACTAAATAATCTGAATATTATTTTTCTAATTATTTTTTTTATCATTTAATAATTTCTTCCTTATATCTGAAAAAGAATTTGAAATTCCTTGATTAAACGCTCTTTTACAAAAATAATCTATCGTCATTCGGTTCTTGGGAACAAAATGATATACAGATGCTTTTGGATTATAAATTGTTTTATATTTTTTATTTTGTATATAATTTGTTACGGATGTTTCACCATCACCTCTATATTTTATCATATCTTGAGGAAAGCCATCAGGATGAAAACCTTTTGCTTCAAGTAATGTTTTCTTTCTAATTGAAAAATTACACCCCCAAACATATCCGGGATCAATTTCAATTATCTCATCGCCGAAATCAAGAATACTAAGATACCCAAGTGAATGTCCATAATTATTTATTTCCATCCACATTTCATATATCCAATATGGAGGTTCTGCTTCCCATTTTGGTAAATTTTTACCGCCTACAAGAACAACTTCATTATCTTGAAAGCTTTCCCATACAGCCTCCAACCAATCAGGGAAAGCTTCTATGTCATCGTCAGCATACACAAGCAATTCAGCATTTGCTTCTTTTAACCCTCGATGACGACCTACATGTAATCCGGGCGTAGGGTCATAAAAATAACGAATATTCTTTTTATCTTTATTAAAGTTTTCAACCACTTGTTTTGTGTTATCTGTTGAACCATTATCTACTACTATAACTTCAAATTCATTAATTGGAAATGTTTGAAGAGCTATACTCTTTAATGTCATGTGTAATAAATTAGCTCTGTTTCTTGTTGGAATAATAACTGATAATTTCATATTGTTATTTTATTTATTTTAGTAAATAAACTATTCTTTTAATTCTATTCTTAATTTTTTGTTTTAATGTTAATCTTTTTTTTATCGATTCTGTGTTGTTTATTTGAGCATACATCAAAAAACATTTTGGATGAACGCGAGAAAGAACTTTTTCATTATTATTTACGAAAGGTGATGCTTTATTACTATTTATATATAAAATCATGTTTTGAGAATACCACCATGCTACATCATCATCATTCCAGAAAACATCACGTAAAATATCATAAGCCTTATAGCCATTAGCGAAAAATATATCAGCCCAATAATCAGGCCACTGTTCGTTTATATGATTGACTCCGGTTTGTCCGGGAATAGCTGCACTGAATAATATTATATCACTATATAAACATAATTCTTTTATAAAAGAATTTGCTCTCTCTTGAGGAAGATGTTCCGCTACTTCCAGATTCATACAAAGATCAAACTTATTATCTAATTTCGGAAGCGATTTAGATAAATCATGTTTTAAATATTCTTTTTCATCTATTTTTTTTCTTTCAACAGGAAGATCATTTCCGTCTATACCAAGAACACTTTTTCCTTCTTTTTTCCATTCATACAACCATCCGCCAATCCCACATCCAACATCAATTATATTTGATATATTAGGTAATAATTTAGTTAAGTATGGGACTATTTTCTGTGCTGATTTTAAAGAATATGGAGATTGTTCTTCATAAAAATTAATATCATATGTTTGTTTAATTTCTTTATTATTCATATTTTTATTTTTATATGCAATTTATAATTATCCAATCTTTACAAACAGGATAATCTTGACGTTTTTTCAAATAAATATTAGGAGCTACAACTATTTTTTTATTGTTTTTATTTAAATATGCTCCCCAAAAACTAAATGAGCTATTAGCATTTATATTATGTTTACATAAACTCATTAATAACATATCTTTATAGCTATTATTTCCATGATTTTCTGTTACTAAATATTTTTTTGGTAAATAATCAAAATATTTTCCTGCATATTCAATGTCATCTGAAAAAATGAAAAACACAGGATTGTTGATTCTGTCCGAAATATAATCAATAGCTTTTTTGTAATAATCATTTGTCAATACATCATATTCAGTTCCCACATAATCTCCTCGTCTTAAATGAATTGAAACTGATTCATTGTTTACTATTTTTTCTATTATTGGACTATTATTAAGTATTTCTGAAACCTTAAAATCTATTAATAATGCATCTTTAATTATATTAAAATAATTTTCATTAATCCAGTATCCTGATAAATAATAATTTTTCTTTATATCTAAATTAAAAAAAGAAACGTCAAAATCAAAACTTTTTTCCCATTTGATATAAAAAGATTTATTATTATATTTATTAATTATATTATAAAAAAAAAATAAAATCTTATAAATATTTTTATATATTAAATTTTGATTAATATATATATATTCATTTTTACCTGTTTTAATACAATCCCATATTGTTGCTATATCTAGTTGAATATTGAATATTTTAAATAATTCAAACCCATTATGATATTTATTTGTTTTATAATTATTTAAATCAGCTTTTATTTTTATAGTGGGATATGTATATTTTAATGCTTTATAAAAAGCATATTGAAACATTTGATTCCCTAAACCGCCGCAAAATTCAACTATAATCATTTTATTTCTTTTTAAACCAAAAACACCCGCATCCGAATATTTGTTTAGCTGTAAGATTACTGTCAGCATTTTCAATATATTGCGCATCATCTGTTATTAGTGTATATGAAACTAATTTAAGTTGTTCAAAATATTTAATTATACTTTCATAAGTATAAATTCTATGCGCATTATATTGAATACGCATAGTTCCGCCGACAGGAACAACAAAATATAAATTTCCTCCCGGTTTTAAAACTCTTTTAAGTTCATTAATTGCTTTTATATCACCTTGAGGATCAAATGGATCACCATATCTTTCAAGTCCAATATGTTCTACGACATGCATAGATGATAAAGATTCAATAGAATTATCTTCAAAGGGTAATTTAGTAATATCAGCAAATTCTGTCTCTAAATTCGATAAATTCATCGGGGCCGGTCTATAATCAAAAAACTTTATATGAATAAAAGCTGAGATATAAGCAATAAATCTAACTGTAGAACCTATATCAATATGTTCTTTGGGCATATTTTTTGCTAATATTCTTGATAACCAAGCAGGGTGATAAACATAATGTGCGTTAAATTCTGTATTTGCTGTCTTGTCTTCCAGACATGGATATATATCATCCCATGTACAAGAAAATCTATTATCAGAAAGCAAAAGAGTTTTTAATTTAAAATTTTTTTTAAATTCTTTCATATTATTATTTTTTTCAAATGAATGTTGGGATTGAGTAAATTTAGATTTATATTTTTCAACAAAATAGTATGGTAAAATATTTTTTATTATTTTCTTGATTAACATGCTCTCTTTTTCCTATATTCTAAAAAACTATATCATAAACATTATTTATTGATTATACCATTTCATTACAGGAGATAAAATACCGGGCCGTTTTGTAGCAAAAAATGATGATTTTTTCAATCCACTACCTATTTCCAGATGTATATAAGGTGAATATTTATTTGGTTCACAAATCCATTCTCTACAAAAAAGTGAAACAATCATTTCAATTCTATAATTTCCTTCATTTAAAAAGTATTTAGGTATTTTTGAATAAATATGATTATGTCCAAGTCTTAATTCAGAACAATATTCTTCAACATTATCATTATGATTAGACCAAAATAGTAAATTGTTTTTTTCGTCATATATAGCATATCCTATTTGTAAACAAGGATCAAGTGTTTTAATTTCTCCTATAATATGAACATAAAAATCATTGTCTTTATGTATAGGCATTGATAATATATTTGCATTTATATCTCCAATGAAAAAATCATTTGGAATAAAATATGAATTTTGAAATAAATTATTATTATTTTTCCAAATACTTGAAATATTATTGGTGGGAAAATATGCTTTAATCACTTCATGAATATTATCCGAAAATATTTTAATATTTCCTTGTTCAAGCAATATACCTTTTTTACATAGTAATTCTATTGAATTCATATTATGACTCACAAACAGCACCGTCCGCCCTTCTCCTGTACTTAAGTCCTGCATCTTCCCCAAAGCCTTCTTCTGAAACTCCGCATCCCCAACCGCCAATACTTCATCGGCAATCAAAATATCACTGTCCAGATGAGCCGCCACAGCAAAAGCAAGACGCACATACATTCCGCTAGAGTAGCGTTTAACAGGAGTGTCTATATGATGTTCTATTCCGCTGAATTCAATTATACTGTCCAATTTTTCGTCTATACGGCGTTTTTTCATGCCAAGTATCGCGCCGTTAAGGTAGATGTTTTCTCTTCCGGTTAATTCTTGATGAAACCCTGTCCCTACTTCCAAAAGACTTGCTACTCTTCCGTTTATTTTTATTGTTCCCTCTGTGGGAATTGTAATCCGGGAAAGTATCTTTAACAGCGTGCTTTTTCCGGCGCCGTTTTTCCCGATAATGCCAATGCGGTCTCCCTGCTTTATATCAAAACTTATGTCTTTTAACGCCCAGAAATGATCTTTATCGCCTTTGTATTTATTTTCCCCTATTTTTGAATGCGGGTCTTCTTTTCCGCGCTTTAGGGCTATCCATGATTGAATGTCCTGGAATAAAGCGCCGTTGTTAATTACCCCAAGACGGTACATTTTGGAAAGATGGTCTATTTGTATGGCTGTGTCAGGCATTTATTTAACTATTTCCTCAATAACTTCCATCATTTTCCCTGCACATTTTTCCCAGCTAAAAATTTTTGCTCTTTCCAAACCTTTTTTTATATATTCGTTTCTTAAATCTTCATTAAAATAAAAATCTTCAAACGCTTTAATTACAGCTTCTTCGTCGTTGTAAGTTAAAGATATAGCGGCATCTCCGACAACTTCAGGCAAAGAACTGTTATTGCTTGTTATAACAGGGGTTCCCGCCTGCATTGCCTCCAAAGGCGGCATTCCAAACCCCTCATATTGGCTTAAAAATGTAAAAAAAAGACTGTTACTGTATAATATATTTAAATCTGAGTCATCTATATAACCTAGTAATTTTATTTTATTACTAAATTGACCTGCTTCTTCTAAAGTTTTCTCCATGACAAACTCAAAACTTTTCCATGCACTACCACCTAAATAAAAATATATATCATTTATATTATGTTTCTTTATAAATTTCAAAAAACAAGTAACAGTAAAAGGTATATTTTTTCGCGGCTCTAAACTGCAAAGAGAAAATAAATACTTATTATCAGGATTATATTCTATATTATATTTTCTTAATACCTTTATAAGTTCTTGTTTATCATATTTTGGAATATATTGTTGATTTGTCGCAATATGAGTTACATACATTTTATTTGCGTCCAATTTATCGCCGCAGTATTTTAAATAATCATCTTTACAGCTTTGACTAATACAAAATGCATATATATCTCTATTAAATGTATTCATTATTGGTTTAATAACAGGAATATTATAATATTCTGAAAATATTATTGGAATTAGATCGTATAATATATATGTTTTTTTTATATGTTCTTGATTGATAATACTTTCAGGAATAGCATCAAACGGAGATAAAAAAACATGGGCATTTATAAATATTTTTTCACTATAACATGTTTTTTTATTATTATATAGTTTACTCATAATATCATACTTTAATAATTTTATATAATTATAAATCATTCTTATATATTTTTTATTTTTTTTATGTTCCTTTATATTTTGTGGAATTTGGATAGAATTTTCAAAAGATCTCAATCCTGTACAAATAAATTTAAATTGAGAGAAAACCTTCTCTCTTTTTATTTTTCTTAAATTTGCTGTCCATTCATACTCAAGCGGATAAGTTAGAGTGATATGAAAAACCTTGTTTCTTTGCATAACTTGAAGTACATTCATTGCTGTAAAAAATACGCCGCTTCTACTTGTGCTTTTAGTAAAAAAACCATCTAGAAATACTTTACTATCAAAAATAATATTTATTTTATTCATAAATTATTTTTAATATTTATTATTTCCTCAATAACTTCCATCATTTTTCCGACACATTTATCCCAGCTGAATAATTTTGCTCTTTCCAAACCTTTTTTAATATATTCATTTCTTAAATCTTCATTAAAATAAAAATCTTCAAATGCTTTAATAACTGCTTCTTCATCATTGTATGTTAAAGAGACGGCGGCGTCTCCGACAACTTCAGGTAATGAACTGTTATTGCTTGTTATAACAGGGGTTCCCGCCTGCATAGCCTCCAAAGGCGGCATTCCAAATCCTTCATACTGGCTTAAAAATGTAAAAAAAAGACTGTTACTGTATAATATATTTAAATCTGAATCATTTATATAACCAAGTAATTTTATTTTGTTTTTAAATTCTCCTGCTTCTTCCAAAGTTTTTTCCATGACAGATTTAAAATTTTTCCAAGCACTACCACCTAAATAAAAATATAAATCATTAATTTTATTTCTTCTAATAAATTTCAAAAAACAAGCAATAGTAAAAGGTATATTTTTTCGAGGTTCTAAACTGCAAAGGGAAAATAAATATTTATCGTTAAGATTATATTCTACATTATATTTTCTTAATACTTTTATTAATTCTTTTTTATCATAATTTGGAATATATTGCTGATTTGCCGCTATATGGGTTACAAACATTTTATTTGCGTCCAATTTATCGCCGCAGTATTTCAAATAATCATCTTTACAGCTTTGGCTAACACAAAAAGCATAAATATCTCTATTAAATGTATTTATTATTTGTTTATATAATAAATTATTAGAATATACATGAAATATTAAAGGAATTGTATCATGTAATATATATATTTTTTTTATATGTTCTTGTTTTAATATATTTTCAGGAATAGCAAAAAACGGAGAAAAATAAACATGGGTATTTTTTATTATTTCTTCATTATAATATAATTTTTCTTTTATGTATAATTTCATTAATCGAAGGAAATTAAATAATAATTTTATAAGGTTTTTATTTTTTTTATGTCTTTCTATATTTTGTTTAATTTTATAATCACTATTACCTAATGTACAAAAAAATATAAACTGAGAGAAATATTGCTCTCTTTTTAATTTCCTTAAATTTGCTGACCATTCATATTCAAGTGGATATGTTAGAATAATATGAAAATCTTTGTTTTTTTGCATAACTTGAAGTATATTCATAGCTACAAAATAAACACCGCTTCTGCTTGTGTCTTTTATAAAGAAACTATCAAGAAATATTTTAATATCAAATAGAATATTTATTTTATTCATAAACTCTTTACAAAATCCTAAAAACTATCATCATATAATTTTTACTACGATTATTGTTTTTATACTTAAAATTTCGTTATATCTTTTATTACTTCTATCATTTTTCCAACACATTTATCCCAGCTGAACAATTTTGATCTTTCTAATCCTTTCCTGATATATTCATTCCTTAGGTCTTCTTGAAAATAAAAATTTTCAAATGCTTTAATCACAGCTTCTTCATCATTGTATGTTAATGAAACAGCGGCATCTCCTACAACTTCAGGCAAAGAACTGTTATTGCTTGTTATAACAGGAGTTCCCGCCTGCATAGCCTCCAATGGCGGCATTCCAAATCCCTCATATTGGCTTAAATATATAAAGAAAAGACTGTTACTGTATAATATATTTGAATCTGAATCATCTATATAACCCAGTAATTTTATTTTATTTTTAAATTCACCAGCTTCTTCTATCTTATCTTCAATAATAGATTTTATTCCTTCCCAACTGCCTCCGCCTAGATAAAAATATAAATCATTTATATTATGTTTTTTTATAAATTTCAAAAAACAGGCAACGGTAAAAGGTATATTTTTTCTCGGCTCTAAACTGCAAAGTGAAAATAAGTACTTATCATTAAGATTATATTCTATATTATATTTTCTTAATACTTTTATAAGTTCTTGTTTATCATAACTTGGAATATACTGCTGATTTGTCGCAATATGGGTTACAAACATTTTATTTGGATCGAGTCTATCGCCGCAATATTTTAAGTAATCATCCTTACAGCTTTGGCTAATACAAAATGCATAAATTTCTTTGTTAAATGTATCTATTATTGGGTTAAGAACAGGAATACTAAAATATTCTGAAAATATAATTGGAATTGTATCATATAAGATATAAAATTTTTTTATATGATCTATTTTTAAAATATTATCTGGAATACGATGAATTGGCGAAAAATATATATGAGGATTTCCGAAATATATTTTAACATAAAAGAAAGTTTCTTCCATTTTTTCTTTTAAAAAACGAAAATAATTATATAGTATTTTTATGTGATTTTTGTTTTTTTTATGTCTATATATATTTTGTTGAATTTGAATATATATTTCACAAGATGTCATTCCTGTACAAAAAAATTTGTATTGCGAAAAAAAAACATCTTTTTTAATTTTTTTTAGATTAATTGAATTTTTCAACTCAAGCGGATAAGTAAGAATAATATTAAAAATATTATTCTTACGCATAATTTTTAGTACATTCAAAGCTACAAAAAATATACCGCTTCTATTTGAATTTAAATTAAAATAAGACTCTATAAATACATTTATATCAAATAATATATTTATTTTTTTCATATACTTTTTACCAACATCTTTAAGCTATCTTCAAGCTCAAATTTCGGTTCCCATCCGGTATGTGTTTTTATTTTTTCAAAACTGCCAATAATAATTCTATTATCAATAGGACGAACTCTTTTAGAGTCTATTTCCGTTATTATTTTAATATTATTTATTTTTGCAAGTAAATCTATTACATCTTTCAAAGAATGTCCCTTCCCGCTGCATACATTGTAAAGCTCCCCTGATTTCCCGTTTATAAGCAATGCAAAATAAGCATTAACCACATCACGAACATCTATAAAATCTCTTACAACTGTGATATCTCCCGTTATTAATTTTATTTCACTTTGTCCTTGATTAATGCCTTCCAATATTTGTTTTGCAAAGCTTGGTATTGCAAAATCTGTACGCTGTCTTGCGCCGATATGGTTAAAAGAACGAGTTAATATAATATCAAGTTTATATGCGTTAACATAGCATTTTGAAAGCATTTCCTGGCTAACACGCGCTACTGCGTAAGGGTTTCCGGGATTTAAAGGCATGTCTTCTTTTAACGGTAGATCGGCTTCTTTAACATTGCCATATTCTTCGCTGGAACCAACGGAAAGAATTCTGCAATTTATATTATTATGCCGTACAATTTCCGCTATATTTAAAAATATATTTGTATTATTTAGAAAACTTTCCAGCGGCATTTCCCAACTTTTTCCGACACTAGAAAAGCTTGCCAGATGCACAATATAATCAGGATTAAAAGAAACCATTGCTTTTTCTAAAGTTTTATATTCCAAGAGATTCAATTCAATAAGATTTAGTTTGATGTTTTCAAATGAATACTCTTTTACTTCTTGTGAAATATTCAAATCCAGGCCAAGAACTTCATTTTTATTGTCTTGACTATTTAAATATTCCAAAAAATGAAACGCTACAAATCCGCTAATACCGGTTATCAGATATTTTTTCATTCTTTTTCCTGAAATATATTTTTAATTAATAAATATAATTTATATAAACCATACGGCATTATATATTTAATTATTTTAATTATCAATTTTATTGTTTTTTCCAATAAGCTTTCTTTTTTTTCAATTTTTTTTACCGTATAACGATCAACAAGCTTTTCAAATTCCAAATCTCCTATAATATCTTTTATTTCTTTATCTAATTCTTTTCTATTATTTTCATAATTTGTGCTAATACCACCTAAAGTATAAACTGATATTATTGTATTTATAAAAATAAATTTCGAATTATATAAATAATATTCTTTGATGAAAAACATTACATCAGAAGTTGTTTGATTTTTTTCATTATAAAATTCATGGTCAAAAAATAATGAACGTTTTATAAATGAATTTTGATGGTTTATTGATTCAAATAAATAAAAATTATCAATAGAAAGTTTTTGAGCCATTTTTTGAATAACATTGTTACTTAATATACAATCACTATAATAAACATCCGCTCTATCTAAATTTTTAATTTTTTCAAACGCTTTTGATAATGAATCACAGCTATACAACCAATCGCCGCTATTCAGAAATAAGCAATAATCTCCTTTTGCCTGTCTTATTCCTTTATTCATAGCGTTATAGACGCCTGTATCAGGTTCAGAAATCCAGTATGTTACTTTTTTTTCATATTTTTTAATAATATCACAACTGTTATCATTGGAAGCGCCGTCTATAATAATCCACTCAAAATCATCAAAGGTTTGACATATTACGCTTTGACTTGTTCTCTCCAAACCAAGAGCGTTATTTAGGTTAATTGTTATTATGGATAGTTTCATGGTAAATTTTATATATACTTAGGGAATCATCCCCTCTCGTAAACCTAGGGACATAAGATCAAAAACAGTATATTCTACACCATACGCTAGCTCAATTCTTAAACATGATCCTTGAGTTCACATTTAACTATACTTTTTAAACTTTCAGAAATCAACATCATTGCTTCTTTACTAATATCATACTCACTAAAAGCACGAATATAGTCATCTTCATGTTTCCTTAAAACTTCATTCGTAACAGTAACTTGGACTTTCTTAGGAAGGTTTACAAACAACTCCCCTAACGCCTGTGCAAACATAATAAAAAAAGCAAAGTAAACATTAATATCATATTCTTTATCCCAAAAAGCTTTTGACATTAGTCGTAATGGACGATAACGCAATATCCAATAAGACTTAAGTGCAACTTGACGAGATTGTTGAAGATGCGTACCATGAAAAAATAAATAATAATTAATTCTCTGATGGGCGCGTGAATTAATATCGTCAATCAAGTCTCTGTCAGCTTTTATATGAGTATCAGAAACCGATAAACAAGCTAGAAAAGCCTTCAGTATATTTTCGAAATCCGTACGTTCTTTTTCAAGATATTCACGCGGTGGGGGCGGACATCTTGCATCAGTAAAACCACCCATGATAACTATATTCCTATCTTGTTTTCCACAAGAAATTTGGCCCCTGTTAAAACTTGTACGTTAGGATCTATCACACTTCCATTTTCTCCTATGTCAGCATGGTTGATATACCCTTTCTTCCTGCCTCGCGTTAAGAAAGAATCATATTCACTCTGAGACATTGGGCTTGAGATTTCACTTACTCCGACAAAATCCTTAACAGTTTCTCTTTCTTTCATTTTTCTACCCTTTGGTCAGGAAGGCAGTTTTACCCGCACAAGCAGAATAATTTAAGGGCTTTAGTATTTCCAGCCTCCTCCAAAAAACCGGAAAAACCCTTATATCAGTATTATAATGGATTTTTAAATATAGGGCATTATAGCCTAAAAACGCAAATTCGTCAACATTATTACGCAGCATTTTATTGTTTTTTGTCAAAATATTTCTGTTTTAACAAAGAATCAAAGGATTTATATTTCATGGTAAATATCTTTATAAAGCTGTGTCATTCTATTTATCTGTACCGCAATATCATATCTTTCCACTGCGTCTTTGCGAATTTCTTCTGCTGTAAAATCAACTCCGTTTTTAATGAATTCATTGATTGCTTCCGCCAGGGCATCTACGGTTATCTTGCTTGCGATATATCCGTTTTTTTTGTTTTTTATCATATCAAGCATACCGCCAACAGGGAAAGAAACAACAGGGGTTGCGCTTAATAATGATTCCAATACCGTATTCGGCAAGTTATCCATAAGCGAAGGGATAACAAATAAATCGGCTGAGGAGTATGCGGCATTCATTAACCGTTGATCTTTAATTTCTCCCAATTCGATATATTTTATGTATTCACTTTGTGAATAAATATTTCTTCCTACACAGCAAATTACATAGTTGTCTGAATTTATTTTTTCAAAGGCTTTTAATAAATATTTTATTCCTTTACGATTGTTATTTATATTGTCTGAAACAAAAAGAATAATTTTTTTTTCTAACGGTAAATTCAACAACTCTCTGCTAAATTTTTTGTCTAAAATTTTATATTGCTTTGAATCTATTCCGTTGGGAATGATATTTATCTTTGACAACGGAAACATTTTACTGTCATTAATTTCAGATTTCATCCAATTACATAAAGCAACAATATTTAAAGGAATATTTTTGAAAATTTTACGTTTATATTGTTTGTACTTCTCCTCTATTTCCAACTCATAATTATCAAATTGGCGAATGGCGGGATAACCATTTTGGTCCGGACCGGAGAGCTTTTCATTGTAATGTTCAACGCCAAGAAAAGGGTTTTGATCATGGAATGTCCAAACAATTGGTTTATTGCACCTTGCAAAAAATGTTTTATAATCCAAAAAGCCCGCAACCCAATGCAAATGAATAATATCGGCTTCACAAAATAGTTTGTTATTTGTTATGTCAATATCGCTTTGAGGAAAACTAATCATTTCCAGGTCTTTTGAACGTAATTTTTGTAAAAACTGTCTTTCTATTTCCGTTTCCGGAACAGGGTTTCTCTTTCTTATTCCGAATTCATTTAAAATTCTCTGTATCTTATTTTCCAAACGTTTTTTATATGTTATCTTTTCATGTACCATCTTTTCATATACATATATTTCAGGAAGATTATTATTGGATTTATATCTAACCAGAACTTTTGAATCAATTCCGGAATTTAATAGTCCCTCATGTAATCGCAAGCAAGCATTCGCGGCGCCGCCTTGATCAGATGTATTTATGTGAAGGATTTTCATTAAAAAAACTATTTTATTGCTTCAATATATCCTGAATCGGGTTTATAAATACTGCCATCCGGTTCTGTATCAAGATTATATATTTTCCAATTTTCCAGATAACTCGTAATAGCATCACGTGTTATAATATTTTTAAAATTACTTTCTTTTAACAAGCGACCTAAACTATATGAGTCATACATCCATTGATGTATTTCTCCTCCAAGTCTAAAACGCCCGATTTTTAATGCTTCATATTCATCGCCCAATAATTTTTTTAATTTTGTTTCTTTATCAACAGATAATTTCATTATCCGTCTTTTTATTTTCTCACAAAAACCAGTCTTCTTTTTATTATTTTCAAAATTATTTATACCCCCCCCCCCCC